>ENA-OQKF01000347-OQKF01000347.1-human-gut-metagenome-genome-assembly--contig:-NODE-347-length-32433-cov-3.358107_pt1 | contig 32433 bp, 29 predicted proteins | sample MGYA00242617_ERZ504784 | MGnify/ENA primary metagenome ERZ504784 (study PRJEB26092, sample SAMD00036364) | human gut metagenome | host: Homo sapiens | study: EMG produced TPA metagenomics assembly of... | reverse complement strand
CAACCCGGACTGGCTCACCTGCCCCATGGGACATTCTGCCGGAGCGTACGGCCTGTTTTTGAGCATTGACGAGATGTCCCGCATCGGGCAGTTCCTACTGCACGACGGTTGCTGGAACGGCGAGCAGCTTCTGGACCCCGCATATTTGCATGAGGCACAAAAAAACCAGTACCCGGTTAATGCCCCCAAGCACGGCTACGGCTATTTCTTCTGGACGAACGCGGACGACGAATCCTACCGCGCAGACGGTAAGTATGGTCAGTACACCGAGGTGGTGCCCAAGAACAAGGTAGTGGTCACGGTGCAGGCGCTGGACAGTAAAAAATTTTTCGACGATGTGTGGTCGGAGCTGGTAGTCCCCTTTCTGAACAAGGGCTGAGCGTAAAAAACAACAGGAGCAAAGGTGACAATGGCAAATCTGCAGAAGCTGAATCCGACCCAGCAGGAGCTGTACAACTATCTGGAACAGCAGACCGGACAGGTGAACTTTGAGGTTCTGCAGCCGTTTACCACGCAGGAAATGGGTACGGTGCTGAACATCAGCCGCAACACGGTGAGCCAGTACCTGAACGAGTTTTTCAAAGAGGGCTGGATGGTCAAGATCAATACCCGGCCGGTCTATTATTTCCTACGGGAGCCGCTGAGCCGGAAATTCAACGTTCAGACGCTGGATGCTGAATATGAGGATCTGCGGTTTCTGCAGGAGCTTCGGGAGCGGTCTTCGGACTGATGGGAGCGCTTCTCTATGTAGTAATTGCGAACAGAGGAAGATTAGGACAGCTTTCGGGAAGAGGAATGATTTTTATGGTTGTTCTGAGTCTTTATTTTGGGTTGACGAGCAGCGGAGTTGATAATATGGCTCATATAGGGGGGCTCATATGCGGATTCATTTTTGCTGTTATTTTATACAGACCGAAAAAAATACATTATAACGAATACTGATATTCGATCAGACCGGCAATGTTATAGTGAAAACAGTTCCGGTTTCATCAGAAGAAGTTACGATTAAAGTGCCTCCGTGAGCTTCTATAATCTTTTTTGAAAGAGCAAGTCCCAGTCCGGTTCCATTTGTTTTATATGTGACGAACGGATCAAAAATAGTATTAACGATATCATCGGAAATTCCGCATCCGTTGTCGGTACAAGAAATTACAATAGAATCAGATATTTTTTCGGCACAAAGAAAAATAGATCCTTTTGAGTCGGTAAAAGTTTTTTCAGAGACAGCGTCTTTTGCATTTTGCAGAAGATTTAAAATAACTTCTTCAAATTTTATCTTATCACCTGTATAGTTGTCGGAATTAAGTGATATTTTTGATGTGAACTCAATATTTGAATTTATCGAATCAAGTGACATTGCAAAGGAAACGGCAATATTTTTGAGAAGTTTTTCCAGTGAAAAGACAGAGTGGTGCAGCGTACTTCCGTTGTTGAAATCTGAAAGTTCATTGAGCAGGTTACACATAAATTCAATATCTTCGATTGCCTGAGACCAACCGTGAAAGTTAATAACTTCAGGATGCTGTATCTCTATAATCTGCAGAGCAGAGGATACGAGAGTCAGAGGGTTTCTGATTTCATGGGAAATCATGGATACAATCGTCTGATGGTTTTCAAGGAGTTGTGAAACGATTTGTTTTGCCGTTTTGTTTTCACTTGTTAATTGGTTCATTTTGTTAATATTGATATTAGTAAGCATAAATATTTTCTCGCTTTCATACTGAAATAAATATGCGAAACAGTGTACGCATAAATTAAGTCTAGCATGAGAAAAATTCTTGTTCAATATAATTCATACGACGAAATTCGACAAAAAATGCAACAGAAAGTATACTACAAAATAAATAGGAATTTTTGATAAAGTTTTTCTTTTGTGGTAAAATGAGGTATATGTAATCATAATAAACAAAGGAAAAGAGGCGTTATTTTATGAAAGAAAAAGATTGTATTTTCTGTAAGATTGCGGCAGGTGAAATTCCGTCTGCAACGCTTTATGAGGATGATGATTTTCGGGTAATACTGGATCTTGGACCGGCATCAAAAGGTCATGCATTGATTCTTCCGAAAGAACATTACCGCAATTTATATGATATTGATGAGGAAGTAGTTGCAAAAGCGATGATTCTTGCTAAAAAGATGGTAAATAAATTAACAAAAGTTCTTGATTGCGACGGATATAATATTGTTCAAAATAATGAAGAGTGCGCAGGTCAGAGCGTATTCCATTTTCACATGCATCTGATACCGAGATATAAAGGGGATCAAGTCGGTCTTGGTTGGAAGATGGGAGAGTTGTCGGAAGAAGATAAAAAAGAAATTTTGGATAAAATGAAGTAAACCGGAGAAATTATGTTAACAGGTAATCGTGAATACAACGAGATTTATAAAAAGTATAAAAATCTCGTCCTGAAAGTTGCGTATATTTATTCAGGTGATAATTACGATGCGGCAGAAGACATAACTCAGGATACATTTCTTAAACTATACATAGGATTTGAAGAGCTGAAAGATGGAAATGTTTCGGCATGGTTATATACAACAGCAAAAAATTCTGCGCTGAATTTTAATAAGAAGTTCAAAAGGGAAGTGCTGTCTGAAGATGATGAATTGTATAAAAACAAAGAGCAGTTTGGAGAAAGCTTAGAAACGGAATTTATAGAGAAAGAGGAAGTTTTATACAAAAAGCAAGTCCATGAGAAAATAATGGCAGCATTGTCAAAGAAGAATCCAAGATGGTATGAAGCAATCATACTTGTTTATTACATGGATATACCGCAGGTAAAAGTGGCCGAAATAATGGAAATTAGGAAAGAAGTCTTACATGCTTTGCTGCATAGGGCTAAGAAATGGATACGTAAAAAGTTCGGTGCGGAGTATGAAGAGATGCAGGATAAAGATGGTAGAATTCCTTAGAAAATAAGCAGCAGCTACTTCTAAGATAGTTGCTGCTTAAATAAGAGTCAGGATGAATGTTTGGATAAACGCTTGGAATAATATATTGTTTTTGAAAACATTTATTTGGATGCCTGAGTGATCATAGAGATGATCGTGTCAATCGAATCTTGTTGGTTGGAATTACGCATTGCATCGACGTATGAACCACGTTTTTCAAACAGTTTATATACAGTGGAAGTAAGGGTTTCTTTTGTAAGATCTTCTTCCTCTAAAACCATACTGAATCCCTGACGTTCAAAAGAGCGGGCGTTTAATATCTGATCTCCACGGCTTGCTTTGGCAGAAAGCGGAATCAGAAGGTTTGGTTTCCTAAGAGCAAGGAGTTCGCATATTGCGTTTGCACCGGCTCTGGAGATGACAATCTCGGATAATGCAAAAATGTCGCGAAGCTCATCTTTTACATATTCAAATTGACAGTATCCTTTTGTGTTTTTTAAAGATTCATCGGTTTTTCCTTTTCCGCATAAATGAATGATTTGGAAATCTTTCAGCAGACATGGAAGGCTCTCTCTGACCGCATTGTTTACAACAACAGAACCAAGACTTCCGCCGATTACGAGGATAACAGGTTTATCTGCAGTGAATTTGCAGAGATCCATTGCTGCGATTTTATTGCCTGAGAGAAGTTCCTGTCGAATCGGAGAACCTGTAAGGACGGCTTTCCCTTCCGGAAGGCAATCCAATGTTTCAGGAAAATTACAGCATATTTTTGCTGCGGACGGAATTGCGATTTTATTAGCAAGACCGGGAGTCATATCTGATTCGTGAATGATCACCGGAACTTTACATTTTTTTCCGGCGAGTACAACAGGAACAGATACAAATCCGCCCTTTGAAAAAATGACATCGGGTTTTAAATTTTTAATCAGTTTGCGGGCTTCTCCAAAACCTTTAATAACACGGAAAGGATCGGTAAAATTTTGTAAACTGAAATAACGGCGAAGCTTCCCGGAAGAAATTCCGTGATATGGAATGCCAAAAGGCTCGATCAGATCCTTTTCAATCCCGTTATAAGAGCCGATATAGTGAATATCAAAACCAAGTTCCCGAAGCTTGGGAATTAAGGCGATATTAGGAGTTACATGTCCGGCAGTTCCGCCGCCGGTTAAAATGATTCGTTTCATAAAGTTACCTCCGGTAATAGTAGCACATGGCTAAAGCTAATTTCATCTTAACCTTATTTGGTGAAATGTCAAGGAAAAATATAGGACAGAAAAAGGGGTAAGGAATGAAAAAACTGAAAAAATTATCACTGAAAAAAGAAATAGAAAGAGAAGCAGAAGCACTTGAAAAAGAAGTTTCAGGACGAAAAGATCTTGACCATATAACCGTATCTGAAGATATGGAAGAAGCTTTGTTTCAAAAAATACAAGATTATGAATATGAAAAACGGGCAAAAGTTGTATATCGTAAAAAGAAAAAGAGTTATGCAATAATTGCTGTTGCGGCTGTGTTTATTCTTGTATTTGGAAGCGTGATGACTGGAGTAGGAAGTAAATCATATTGGAAAGTATGGTGGGATAGGGATGTGGGGGATGAAAAGGCATCTGTTATCAATGTGGATGATATGAATTCACAAAAAACTGAAGATTTAGATGAAGTTCATATTTATAAGAAAATTAGATCAGAATTAGGAATACTTCCGGTAAGATTAGTTTATAGCCCTGAGGGAATGGAAATTGAAAAGTATGAGTTAAATACCGATTTACAAAAAGCTATGTTATTGTATAAGTATAAAGAACAAACAGTAAAATATACAATGTATATGAATAATGCAGATTCTTCTTTTGAGGAGAAAGAGACCGATAAGTTAACAGATGAATTTTTAATCATTTCAGATAATGGAGTAGAAATCAAGGTAAAAGAATATGAAGAAAAGGATAAAAAAGTAAAAAGATATGAGGCAGAGTTTGAATATGCAGGCGCTCAATATGAGATTAAAGGAGTAGTTGAAAAGGAAGAATTTGAAAAAATTTTAAAAAATTTATATTTTTCTAAGTAAAACGCGTAAGTTTTTTCCTATTTAGTTGTTTACTTAATAGAGAAGCAAAAAAAGAGTAGAACATCAAAGAGGAATGAGAAAAGTTATGAAGAGACGTATTTTATCTATATTAGGCAGCGCTGTTCTGTTATGCGGAATCGTTGCAGGATCTGTGACAAATGTCAGTGCATCAGGAAAAGAGTTAAAACAAGTTGACGGTTCTTATCTTACGACTGAGGAGAAGTCTATAGGATATACATCTTCTCCTGATCTAAGGGGAGTACATCTGATGGATGGAGAATCTATCATATCAAAAGCCGGAATCTCCCGCATATATGCGTATGGCTCAACGACTGCGAATCATGATGTGAAATATATTGCAACGATTGTCTATGTTGACCGATATAACGAAGAAACAGGAAGATGGGGGCAGATAGACGCATGGGTTGCGGAAGATGAGAATACGGCATATATGTCTACTGCAAGATCATTAAAAGTAGATAGAGGATATTATTACAGAGTTCATTGTAATCATATCGCGGGAAATGAATATCCATATGAAGAAGATGCATCATTTACAGATGGAATATTAATCCCATAAAGTGCATATAATGAATTATCCCCTTTTTAAGTCTTGAGAGCAGCCGTCACATTGACGCTTCGGCAACTAATAATCAGTACATGATTTGAGAACCTGTTCCGAAAAACACCACATATTATTCGCGTACATATGACGGCTGCTCTCAGGATTTAAAGAGGGGGTTGCTTTTTATACATTATACGATATGAGCTGAAAAACTTCTACTTGTAAATGAAAAAATGTAATGACAGAGTAAGATAGGGATAAGACCGAGTGCATAATGCACCCGGTTTTTTACTGTATCAAAATAATAAAGCTATGTAAAATATGCACAAAATTATTTAAAAACAGGTGGAAATATTAAAAAGTGTAGACAAAAACAAGTTGAAAGGATTATTATAGAAATAACTGTATCCGTGTGTCCGGATGATTAAAGCTGGGCTGAGAGATGGATACATAGAAGGAGAAAAAGAATAATATGAAAAAGAAAAGAGTAGCGGCGCTTGTAATGGCAGCAATACTCGGTGTGACAGGATTTTCTGTTCCGGGTATTGGAGTTGTGCAGGCAGAAGAAGCTCACACAGAAATGAGTGGAGAGGCTGAACAGCAAGAAATAAATCTTGCGGCAGACAGGGGAAGCACTGCGCGGGCATCTAAGTTTCTTGCGGCATCGGGCAACCTTCCCGCAAGAGAACCGGGGCTTGCGTTTGACGGAAATTCCGGTAATAACGGAGAAGCGGATAACAGCAGATGGAAAAGTAGGGAGGACGCGGAGTTTGCAGAGCAGTGGCTGGAAGTAGACCGGGGAGGAATTTGCGTTGTATCAGAGATCAAGGTTGATTTCTTTGCAAGGCTGTACGGAGATGTCCGTGTGGAAGTTTCTGATTCCAATGCAGAAGACGCAGTGTGGACAACGATTGCGACTGCAGACATGCCGGAAGGTACAGATCTGAACTTGAAAAAAACTGTTGATGTGAAGGAAAACGGAAAAGCGAGAGAGATTCCACGCTATATAAGGCTTTACTTTACATCAGGAAACAGTCAGGCGGCAAACCGCAGTATCGGGGTGCGGGAATTTCAGGTGATTGGAACGAAGAAAAGTGAAAGCGGTTATGAGACGATCACAGGAAATATCGCATTGAATAAGACGGCGTCTGCGTCAGGAGTAGAGGCGGCAATGCCGAATCTGACTGCAAATCTTGCAGTTGACGGACAGAAGTCGGATACTTCCAGATGGTCTGCACCTACAATGAAAAACGGAACTTCACCAAATCAGCAGCAGACCCCGCAGTGGCTTGAGATAGATCTGAGAAATGAGGTTACGAATATTACAAGCATCGACCTTTATTTTTATAAACTTGTATATTCGATCGACTATGAGATTCAGACAAGGGCTGATAAAAAATCAGAGTGGAAAACTGTTAAACATGTGACATGTCAGCCGGGAAATGAGCAGAATAAGCATGATAGTATCACAGATGTAGAAGGAAAGCGTCTTGACCGTTATGTGCGTTTCTATTTCAATAAAGTAAATACGAACGCGGGCGGCAACAGTGTTTCTGTTCAGGAAATTGAGATACATGGGGATCAGGTACAGACACCCGAGGTGACAGATCCGGCGCCGAAAAATGCAAAAGAAGCGATGGATTCTGTAAAAGCGCTTGAGGCGATCACGGTAGATTCTGAGACAGTTCCGCTTCCGAAGATGCCTGATGGATTCAGTATTAGTGTGAAGGGAAGCGAATATCCTCAGGTTATTTCTGATGAGGGTCAGATCAGTGATCATAATATGTATGATTATGATATGGATGTGATATTGGAAGTTGTGAATGAAAATGATCCTGAAGATATGGCAGAGAAAACATTCCAGGTTCATGTGCCGAATAAAAAATCAAAACATGCAGAGATTTATCCAGAGATAAAAAATCAGAATGAAGAACCGGAAGTGATTCCAAGTCTTCAAGAATGGTATGGATATGAGGGAGAAGTTAAGCTTACGGAAAATTCCCGTATTGTTTTAAAGGACGGCGCAGGAGTCGGACTTGAGAAAGTAGCGTCTCAGTTTAAGAGCGATATGAAAGAAATTACCGGAATGGAACTTGAGGTTGTCAGCGGAGAAGGCGGAGACGAAGACGATATCTTGATTGAGTCACTGCCGGAAGATACATACGACACAGGCAAGGAAGGATATTTACTGAAAGCAGACGACGGAGGAATTCATATCAGCAGTAACGGATACACCGGATGTCTGTACGGAACAAAGACGTTAGAGCAGGTGTATTATACACAAGACGGAACGTATTCTTTCCCTAAAGGTGTGACAAGAGATTTCTCTCAATATGAAGTACGCGGAGTAATGATCGATATCGCGCGTGTTCCGTATCGTTTGGATGCTTTGAAAGATATTGTGAAGACGTTTTCATTTTATAAAATTAATGAAGTACATTTTCATCTGAACGATAATCGTCATTCGGGAGCTACGACAGGACGCGAAGATTATAATAACTGGAAAAATTATAAAGGAATGTTCCGTTTGGAAAGCAAAACGTTTCCGAGTTTAAAGACAGATCCTCAGCAGAATGCATATTACAATGATGAAAACGGAGCTTACGGCGGAGAACCGCAGTATACAGCAGAAGAATATAAAGATCTCCAGCAGTTTGCGATGGATTGCGGCATGAATCCGATTTCGGAAATCGATGCGCCGGGACATTCGTTGTTATTTAACAGATATGTGAGAAACAATATCGAGGAAATCAGAAAAGTACAAGGTTTTGAAAATATGCCGGAAGACGGAATTAAAAGCGACCGGGACTGGGAGCTGCTTTCTGTAAAAGGAGAAAGCGGACAGTGGGCGTTAAAGTTTCTTAAGGCGCTGTACAGCGAATATCTGAACGAAGCAGATCCTGTATTTTTAGGAGACACGGTTGATATCGGAGTGGACGAATACTGGAGTATTAAGAACGATGAATTTGACGGAATGCGTAATTACATCCGTGAGATGGCTGACACCGTTCAGGAAAGCGGAAAAAAAGTACGTATGTGGGGATCTATGAAGCAGTATTTTGATGATAAAGGAATTTCCACAAAAGATTATACAGATATCGAAATTGATTTCTGGTCAAATTCATGGGATAATGCGGCGAAACGAAGCGCCGAAGGATTTAAGATCGTCAATGTGGATTCTTTCCATTTGTATGGAAATACAGGAAGGGATAAACGCGATGTTGTCAATGTAGAGCATATTTTCAATAACTGGACACCGGTTACATTCAGCAGCAGCGGTACGGTTCAGCCGGCAGATCCGAATCTTCTCGGAGCAAAGACTGCGATGTGGGCAGATATTGCAGACATGGGTGTGACAGAACGTGATAATTACGAACGATTGATGCGTCAGGCTGCTGTTCTTAGTGAGAAAACATGGGGCGGAACGGATGAAGACCAGACATATGAGGAGTATAGCCTCAAGTTTGAAAAATTAAAAGCAGGTCCGGGAGTGGAACTGGCATCCGATATTCCTTCAGAGACATCGCTTGTATTAGATTATGATTTTAAAAATGTAAAATCAGGCGAGGACGGAACAGTCGTATATGATGCGGCAGGAAACGGATATAATGGAACAGTTATAAACGCAGATGTGAAAGAAGAAGATGGTAAAAACTGGCTTGACTTGAACGGAGATGGAAGTCTTACGACAGGGTTAAGATCTGTTGATTATCCATATACAGTTCAGTTTGATCTGAAAGTGGATAAAAAAGGAGACGCACAGTTGTTTGATGGACGAGACGGTCGTTTGTCGATCGGATCAGACGGAAAATTAAAGATCAACCGTTCTTATTTTGAGCAGAAGTTTGATTATACAATTCCTGAAAATAAGAGTGTAAATGTAACGATCGTCGGAACACAGCAGGTAACAAAACTTTACATCAACGGAGAATTTAAACAAGCATTGACGAGAACAACAAATTCAGAAACGGATTACAATCATCTTTTATCTACATTTGTATTTCCGTTGACAACGATCGGAAACGGATTTGACGGAAAGATCGCAGACTTGAAAGTTTATGACAAAGCATTGTCCCCAAAGACGATTAAATTGGCGGCAGAGGGTAAAGCAGTGACAGAAGTCAATGTAGCGCAGGACAAAGCTGCAGCAGGAACAGCGCAGCATAAAGGCGATAATAATTACGACAATGCAAATAAAAAGCTTCGTGTAGGCTGGAAGGCGATTGATGGTGACGGAAATACGGCAGACGGAAAACATGGAACAGATGTCAGTGAGAAAGACTCTTTCTTTGAAGGTCTTTATGCAGACAGCAGTTTTGCGGTAGATATGCTTCAGACACATCAGATCGATCATCTTGTCCTTCAGTGGGATAAAGCGCCGGCGACATTTAAACTTCAAGTTTCTTCAGACGGAAAAGTTTGGAAGGATATTGAAGGAAAAGCATCTATAAAAGGCGAATCAGTAAATACAATCAAGTTTGAACAGCCGCTTGAGACACGTTATATTAAGATGCAGGGCGTTGACGGAACATTCCAGTTAAGAGAATTTGAAGCATATGAAACGGTAAATAAAGATCATTTGAAAGAGACGCTCAAAGCAGCAGATGATAAGTTAAAAGAGTATGGTATCCAGTACGGTGATGAGAAGTATAAAGAGTTCTTTGCAGCGTATATGGAAGCAGAATCAGCGTATGAAAATGCATATGCATTAAATCATAATGTTTCTGAAAAAGCAGACGCATTGAAAGCTGAGACAGAAAAACTTGAAAATCTGAATCCGAAACCAGAACCGACGCCGGAGCTTAAGAGTGTAACAGTAACGGCAGAGAGTAAGAAACTGAAAGTCGGAGAGGAAACGACAGTGACAGCAAAAGTTGATCCAACAGATGCAAAAGATGTTACAATCACATGGAAAACGTCTGATGCGACGGTGCTCAAAGTAGATGAAGCAGGAAAAGTAACAGCGTTGAAAGCCGGAAAAGCAACGATCATGGCAACGGCAGTGCAGGGCGAAAAGAAAGTTACGGACAGTGTGGAAATCGAAGTTGAAGAAGAGGTAAAACCAGAACCGACGCCGGAGCTTAAGAGTGTAACAGTAACGGCAGAGAGCAAGAAACTGAAAGTCGGAGAGGAAACGACAGTAACAGCAAAAGTTGATCCGACAGATGCAAAAGATGTTACAATTATATGGACAACATCTGATGAGACGGTGCTCAAAGTAGATGAAGCAGGAAAAGTAACAGCACTGAAAGTCGGAAAAGCAACGATCACGGCAACGGCAGTGCAGGGTGAAAAGAAAGTTAAAGTTACGGACAGTGTGGAAATTGAAGTTGAAGAAGAAACTGCGACTCCTACTCCAAATCCAGATCCACAGCCGACACCGGAGAAGAATGACGGAGCAGTTCAAACAGGAGATAATGTTTCTCCGATGCTGTATGCAGGAGCAGCAATGACAGCCGCGGCAGTACTTGCTTTGATTCAGAGAAAGAGAAGAAAAGGATAGAAAGTACATTATCCTTTGTACACTGCGGATAGGAAAAGCAAAGAAAAAGTGCTAAGATAAAAGAAAAGACTGTATATCAAACAGAAGAAATTCTTGTAAGATATACAGTCTTTTTTGCAACGTTAATTTGTTGTATTAAAGTTTAACTCAAGATGACTGGAATAGATCGATTTATTTTTAGTAGAATAGATGGATCTATTTTTTAATGTACGGAAGTATGTGAAGCAAGTACATGATCTATAATGCGGATCGTATCAAGCGAATATTGTAGGTATTCGTGCTCGATTCCATTGTTTTCAACAAGTGAAAGAAAATTTTTTATTTCATAAATCATATTGTTGTTTACAGGTGAATAAGGCAGTATTTCTTTGATTCCACCGTTGATCGGATCACGAGAGCCTTCCCGCAGTCTGAGTTCTATTTGTGTCGGATGACTTATGTAGTCGATCAGGATAGAACCGTTTTCTCCTTGAATGACGCTCGGACGATAGGAAACCGTAACTTTGGAATAGATTGCTTCTGCGATCATATCGGGATATTCCATCAGAACAATGCCGCTGCATTCAAAATTGTTTTCCAATGAGGAAGACATAGAATGAATGTTTTTAGGTGTACCGAAAAGGCGGACAAGGGAATGAATACAATAAACTCCGATGTCTGATACAGCGGCGTTTCCGAGTGCAGGATTAAATGCATTTTCTATAATTCCGTCTTTGAAACGATCATAGCGGCTTGAATACTGGCAAAATTCAAAAGATGCTCTTCGAATTTTTCCAATGCGGGGAAGCGCGTTTTTGATCATATCAAATGCGGGATCAAAATCGGGACGCATTGCTTCTAAAAGGACAACGTGATTTTTTTTGGCACACTCGATCATGGAAAGAGCCTCTTGTTCATTTGATGCCATTACTTTTTCTCAGAGGACATGCTTTTTCTTTTCCATTGCTTTTATAGATTGAGAGCAGTGTGCAAAATTAGGAGAAGCCACGTATACTGCGTCGATCGGTGAATCAAGAAACTGTTCATAGTCAGTGAATACAGTGGGAATATTATGTCTTTCGGCAAAATGATTTCCTGTGTCAGCGGATCTGGAATATACAGCGTACAGCTCTATCCCGTCAACCTGCGCAGCGGCATCGCAAAAATCATCACTTATAAAGTTTGTTCCGATAATACCTATTTTTAAAGTCATTTGTATCCTCCTTCTTTATTTTGGAATATTTTTATATTTTTTGATTTCTTTCTTTGCTCAACTGAAAAATTCGGCTGCAGCTTTGATAAAATAGTCGGTATCGTATACTCCTGCCGTCTCGTAGGGAGAATGCATGGCAAGCTGAGGCAGCCCGATATCGACTGTGTCGACTGCAACTTGGGTGTTAGATATATTTCCGAGAGTTGATCCTCCTGCCATGTCGGAACGGTTGACAAATGTTTGGACAGGAACATTGACTGTGCGGCACAGATCACGAAATACCGCAGAAGAAAATCCGTCTGTGCAGTATTTTTGATTTGCGTTAAATTTAATGACGATCCCACCGTTTAGATACGGATGATTGACCGGATCAGAGCAGTCTTGATGATTCGGATGGATCGCATGAGCATTGTCTGCGGAAATCATAAAGCTGTCTGCAAGCCGAATAAGGTAGTCTTCATCAGAAAGTCCGAGACAGGAGTTAGTGCGGGTAAGTGTGTCATATAAAAATGTAGATGCAGCCCCCTGTTTTGTCTGACTTCCAACTTCTTCGTTATCGAATACGCAGTGAACTGGGATACTTTTTCCATTGATTACATTTTTTCCATCGACTTCGCTTTGCTTATTTGCCTGTACATTTTCCGATGGCAAAGATTCTTCAGACTGCAAGAAAGCTTCTAATGAAGAAAATGCGCACTGAAGATCATCCAGTTTCGGACTGGAAATGAATTCTTCGCAAGCTCCCCAGATGCTTCCTTTCATGCGATTGTAAAGGAACAGGTCACTTGCAAGAATCGCGTCCTCTTTTACATTTGCCGCCTCTGCAATCTGCTTCATAAATTTTCCTTTTGCTTCGCCGCAGCCGTAAAGTGGCAGCATATCTTTCTGTATGTTATAATCGTAGCCTTTATTTACCTCCCGGTTCATATGAATAGCCAGATTCGGAATCATGACCAAATCCCGGTCTACGTTGATCAGCTTCGTGACAAGTCTGTTATTTTCTTTTACGATCAGACGCCCTGCCACAGACAGTGGTCTGTCAAACCACGGTGCACAGAGCATACCGCCATATTTTTCAACATTCAATTTTACATAATGTTCTTCCACGTTCATTTCCGGATTTGTTTTAATCTTAAAGCTCGGAGAATCACTATGGGACGCCACAATCTGGAACCCACAGTAATTCTGAGAATCCTGCGCCGGAATTCGAAATGCAATGAGTGATGAACCACTGCGGATCACATAATATTTTCCACCTGATTTCAGCTTCCACGCTTCGCTCTCTAAAAGCTGCTCATAGCCTGCCGCTTCCAAATGCTTTCTCATTGTATCAACGGCATGATACTGACTCGGGCTCTCTTCAATAAATGTAAACAGCGTTTGCACTGTGTCTTTATATTCTCTTCCTTCTTCCACGATATTAAATCCCTCTTTTCCTTTTTCTTCCGGTTCTTTCTATTCTATTTTCATTTTACTTCTTTACACGGATCCACGGATTTTTCTCCATGAAATGTTCCAGCCGCTCCGGGTTCTGGTCGGAATGTTCAACCTCTCTGGAGTAGCGGTAGGTCAGCTCCACAACTTCTTCCATGGAAAGTGTCTTTTCATTTTCCAGCCATCTGGCGCGCAAGATTTCTTCTATTATATAGACACTGTACACGCACACCTGCATTTTCGCCTGAATACATCCATCATAAACTGCCCCACAGAAATAAGTAAACACAAAATACACCAGCATTTGTTCCAGCATAATGTCCCAATCCGGCATATGTTCCTGCTTCCACAGTTCAAATTCCTGGAGATTTACAAAGTATCTGAGCTGGTCAATGTCTTCCTCTGACTGTTCCTCTCCACCCTTTTGTGCTGTATTGCCTTTTTGTATTGCATTGCCTTTTTGTTCTGCATCGCTCTTCACCGAATCCTCATACACACTTGCCAGACCGCCGTAAAGTAATTTGTCTGCGTCCATCAGCACATACAGCCAGTTTTCTTTCAGAAGCTCCAGCCGATACAGATACTGAAATGTTTTCTGTGCGAATTCGAATCGTCCGGTCTCGTCTTTTTCAAATGCTTCCAGACGTTCTTTTGTGTACTTTCTGGCTGTCTCGGACTCGTATTTCTTCGGAATATCCTCACAGGAAAACATTTCCCTGCGGTCTACATGTGCCTGCATATCATGGCTGATCGCCAGTGCCAGCGCCATGCGGTGATGAATGGAGAGACTTCTATCCTGAAGCATTTTTAAAATGCTTTCTCTTGCGTCCACCAACTGTGAATAAAAGAACAGGTCGAAGTCGCCATAATCTTCTTCTCCCGGCTTCTCATAACTTAAGAAATGCACCGGATTTTTCTTGCCTAATATGATTCTTGCTGCCTCCGGGCAGGAAAGAGAGAGCGTAATTTCCCTGACTCCCTCGAACTCTTCTATGTGGCGCGGATACATTTTACAAGTCCGGCACAGGCTGTCCGGTCCCGCCATCTGATAAAGCCGGCAGAGATTATTCTGGTTTAAAAATGCACAGCGCTTTTCCGTATCCTGACGGAAGACGCCCTCACGCCAGTTGACACAGCGGCGCAGCTCGCGGGCGAGATTCTTTTCAATATTATTAAGCCCTGTTGCTGCCTTTGCGTACCGCCGCTTCGACTTCTCATCAATTACAATCTGCCACCCCGCGCAGCAAGTGTCCTCGCAGTCTGCGGCGATACAGGAAAATTCTTTATAATAATCTGGTATGGTACATAACATCAAATATCCTTCTTTCCAAGACGGACATCTTCCATCTCTTTTACAAATGCTTCATCCATATGGTCGAAAAGGTAATTTTTTGTGCCGCCTGTGCGCTCCTTAATTTCTTCCTGAATCTGTCTGCGGGTGATTTCTACCTCTTCATAAAATTCTCTGGAAGAAATAAGTGCGCTTCCCTGTCCCTGGGTCACGACCTGCTCCACGCCATCGGAAGTTACGACTGTCACATGGCGTTTTCGTCCGATATGGTGCACGACCTTTTCTATGTACTGATCTGCTGTCTCAGCCTGCTTCGTATAAACAACGTGAATGTTGTGGTATTTTTGAATCTCCAGCGTATCGCCATCCACCTTATATGCATCAAACACAAGGATCACGGTACATTTCTTAAATCCCTGATAGTTGCTTAAGATATCCATTAATTTATTTCTGGCACTCTCAATGTTCACCTTTGCCAGTTCTTTCAGTTCGTCCCACGCGAAAATGACGTTGTACCCATCTACTAAAAGATATTCCGCAACCTTCTCCTGTGGTTTTTCTTCTTTATATTGGGACTGGGCAATGATCGTACGAGGTCCGTTGCCTGGTTTCTTGCGTTCAATCTTTCCGTAAGTCCGCATGAAAATCTCTTCCAATTCCCGGTCTTCCACGCCAAAATCACGACTTCTGCCTGATTTTGAAGGACTTCCACCGGCAGCACCATTTCTTAATACACCTCTGCCATTGCCGTCAGCTTCTTCGTGCATTTTCCCCGCATCTTTGTCTTTTCTGAGATACTCCTCCAACCTAGAGGAAATGTGCATATGCTCCGGCACTTCCTGCCATGGTACATAATATCCGGCTCCGTGACTGCAAAATATAGAACCGGTCGGATTCTCGTTGTCCGCTTCCGGGTCATAGCCTGCATTTTCCAGAATCTCTTCTGTATTATGGCATGGTGCATAGCCCTGAAATACAAGTGTCAGCCGTCCCCGTCCTCTTGTGTAGCTCACCACTTCTTTCTGGTAATCACGCATACAGGCAACCGGCGCGCTTCCTGTAAGCACACTCTGATCCCCGTCTGTCTCCGGTGGCGCAAACTCACCGTACATGCGCTGAACATCCGTTAGTGCACGCCTGATCATTTCTGACGGCACTTCCAGACGGAATTCGTAATATGGCTCTAACAGTACACTTTCTGCCTGCATCAGTCCCTGGCGCACTGCCCGGTAAGTAGACTGTCGAAAGTCACCGCCCTCCGTGTGTTTCAAATGTGCTCTTCCTGCTACCAGTGTGATCTTCATATCAGTAATTGCCGCTCCAAGAAGCACACCTCTATGCTCCCGCTCCAAAAGATGTGTGAGAATCAGCCGCTGCCAGTTCAGATCCAGATCATCCGTACTGCAGTCGGTTGAGAACTCAAGCCCGCTTCCCGGAAGTCCCGGCTCCAGAATCAGATGCACCTCCGCATAATGGCGGAGCGGCTCATAATGCCCTACACCTTCTACGACATTTTTTATTGTTTCCTTATATACAATATTTCCAGTGCCAAATGTCACATCTACTCCGAATCGTTCGCTTACCAGACTTCTCAGAATCTCTGTCTGCACCTCGCCCATAAGCTGAACATGGATTTCACCCAGTTCTTCATTCCAAATGACCCGAAGCATGGGATCTTCTTCCTCGATCTGACGCATATAGCCGAGCATGGTGTGTGCATCCACCTGATCAGGGAAATAAACCTGATAATTCAGAACTGGTTCTAACATCGGTGTTACTGCCTGTTTACCGGCTTCAATTCCAAGTCCCTCCCCTGGAAATGTATGCTTTAATCCTGTCACAGCACAGATCACGCCTGCTTTCGCCTGTTGTACTGTCTCGAATTTTTCTCCGGAATAAATTCGGATCTGGTCTGCCTTCTCTTCCCACGGCTCAGAGACTTGTCCACCTTTCAGCAAAGATTTAACTTTTAATTCACCGGAAGTAATCTTCATGTGAGTCAGTCGGTTTCCCTGAGGGTCACGGGAAATCTTATAGACACGCGCACCAAACTGCTGAGCATCTCCACTGTTCTGTAATCTATTATCTGCCTGATCATAATTGGCCGAAACATTATCTCTCACATATTTTCCAATCCCGTCCAGTAATTCCTGTACACCTTGTAATTTCAGCGCAGCACCAAAATAACAAGGGAAAATCTGACGATCTGCGATCATCTGGCTTATGGTATCTATAGAAACTTCTCCCGCTTCCAGATACTCTTCCAGTGCACGTTCGTCCCCCGTGGCAATATCTTCCGGATCTTCCATATCCACACAGGAAGCATCCAGTTTTTTCTTCAGCTCTTTTAGAATCAGCGCCTTGTCCGTCCCCGGCTGATCCATTTTATTGACAAATATGAATGTCGGAATCCGGTAGCGCGCAAGCAGATTCCAGAGCGTGCGGGTGTGTCCCTGCACGCCATCAGCTCCGCTGACTACCAAAACCGCATAATCCAGCACCTGGAGCGTCCGCTCCATTTCCGCAGAAAAATCCACATGCCCCGGTGTATCCAGAAGTGTCACCTGGCTGTCACCAAGCTGAAACACTGCCTGCTTGGAAAAAATTGTGATCCCCCGCTGTCGTTCCAGCGCGTAGTTATCAAGGAACGCATCCCCATGATCTACACGCCCCGGCTTACGGATCTGTCCTGTCAGATAAAGGATTCCTTCTGAAAGCGTTGTCTTTCCAGAATCCACATGTGCCAGAAGCCCCACGCTGATATATCGTTTTGGTTTAGTTTCAGATGTCGTTCCCACCTAAAATCCCTCATTTCTACTAAATAGTTGATTCTTGTTTTAATATAACTCGTTTTAATTCAATCGTCGAGTTAAATTTGAATTAAAAACTTCTATTACTTTATATTCCAATGTTTATAAATGCTGAACATATTTTTTGCTACACTGGTATCCAATCCATGCACTTAAGCTTCCAAAGATAACTCCACCGAGAATGTCTGTCGGATAATGTACATACAGGTACATTCTGGAAAATGCGATTAGAATTGCCAGCGCAAGGGCTGGTTTCCACAGTTTTTTCTCTCCTGCCAGATAAAGGGCTGTCACACTGGCAAACGACGCTGCTGTGTGTCCGGACGGAAAAGAAAAATCTTTCGGTTTTACAACTAATACCTGTACTGCTGTGTTGACATCGTATGGCCGCACTCTCGCAATCAGATTTTTTAAAATTACATTGCATAAAATCACATCTACAATCAGTGCTGCTGCCATGATCACACCGCTTTTTCTTGTCTTTGGAATCAGGAGCATAACTATCGTAAGAATTATCCATATAATTCCCATATCTCCCAGATGTGTGAGCAACTGCATGATCTTGTCCAAAATTGGCGTATGTAAACTCTGCAGCCAATTCAATATTTGTATCTCCATAACATATCTTCCTTCCTGCGACAGCAAAGGGCAGTCTCAAGGAATGTTTTCTTATGTTTTCCTTAAGTCTGCCTCTCATAATATTACTTTAGAATTATATCAATTGAATGTCATTACAATCCCAGCTCTTTTAACAGCTTTGCCTGATACTCAGAATCTGAAGCTGCCTTTGCCAGATCCTTGTTTCTCCCTTGTTCCAATAAGTATACAATCAACTTATTAATTCGCGCCTCTCCAACACGTTCGCCTTCTTCTCGTCCTTCTGCGTATGCTTCCTGCCTTTCCATTTCTTTTTCTTCCCACTTCTGCATAAACTTTATCTCCATTTCTTTGTTGCCCTTTAACCTGGTGACAAGCCATAGCTTCTCCTTTCTTTTCGCAGATAAATGTCTGTTCAAAAGAAAATGCTATAATTTCTACCTATAGATTAACATATACTTTCAGTATATTCCAGTATATGAAGATAATTTCATATCATTTTTTAACTTCATTTATCTGTCTGCTTATCATCACTTTGGGAAATACTGCCGATTCTTCTGGCTCCGAAAATGAATGAAATTAATATAGATACTTTGCAGATGACTAGAAGTATCGTCTGCGTGTAGATATCATATCACAAAAAAGGGCAGTCTCAAGGAATGTTTTCTTATGTTTTCCTTAAGTCTGCCTCTCATAATTTTGTTTCATATTTCAGATAAATTCAGGGAGGGTATGACTCGTTGTGAGTCATACCCTCCCTGCTTTGGAACTATCTGTTTTCCGACAGCCCCTTTTTTAACTAATCAACTGTCAAAGATGAGATTATAACAATCCGATGCGACAATCGCCAGTCATGGAGCTACAAATGATACTTTTCTTGATTTTTTATAAAAATCTTGAAATTTTTATAAACAATCCTATAATATAAGTAGGTTGGAAAACGCTATCATTTATGTTTTTTGGAGGTGTTTGTATGATTAGTTTTATTATTTGTTTAGCGTTACTTATTGGCGGATATTTTGTTTATGGAAAGGTAGTTGAGAACACATTCGCACCTGACGACAGAGAAACTCCTGCTGTCAGAATCAATGACGGAGTAGATTATGTCGTTATGCCGCAATGGAAGTTATTCCTTGTGCAATTACTTAACATTGCCGGTCTTGGACCTGTTTTTGGTGCTATGCAGGGTGCTTTATGGGGACCGGTCGTATTCCTTTGGATTACATTCGGTACAATTTTTGCCGGAGGTGTGCATGATTATTTCTCCGGTATGCTTTCTGAACGAAATGACGGAGCATCGATTTCTGAGGTATGTGGAATCTATCTTGGAAATGTTATGAAAAATGTTATGCGTGTATTCAGTGTAGTACTTCTTGTCATGGTTGGTACTGTATTTGCAGTAGGTCCTGCCGGCTTGATCGTCACTTTGCTTGGGAACAAAGGTATCACCGGACTTCTTGCAAATCCTGAATTCTGGCTTTGGATTATTTTGTTATATTATTTTATCGCGACCTTTATTTCTATTGATAAGATTATCGGACGCATCTACCCGCTTTTTGGTATCTGTCTGATCATCATGGCTCTTGGTGTTATCATCGGTATCTTCACAAATCCGAATTATACAATTCCGGAAATCTGGAGCCACTTTACAAATATGCATCCTGACGGAAAACCAATCTGGAGCTTCATGTTTATCACCGTAGCATGTGGAGCTATTTCTGGTTTCCATTCTACACAGTCCCCTCTGATGGCTCGTTGTATGAAATCTGAGAAACAGGGACATTTCGTATTCTACGGCGCAATGGTAGCAGAAGGTGTGATTGCACTGATCTGGGCAGCCGCAGGATGTGCACTTTACAAAGTGACAGGTGGTCTCAACACAGGTTTAAGCGAAGTTCTTGCTAACGGTCAGTCAGCCGCTATCTACGATGTGTGTATTAAGACAATGGGAAGCATCGGTGTAGCATTGGCAATGATCGGTGTTATCGTATGCCCGATCACTTCCGGAGACACCGCATTCAGAAGTGCCCGTCTTGTACTTGCAGACTGGTTCAAGATCGATCAGAATAAAATTCAGAAACGATTGATTCACTGTGTACCGCTTCTGGCAGTCGGTGCTTTTGTAGGACATCTTGATTATGCCATTGTATGGAGATATTTCAGTTGGACAAACCCGACTTTAGCAATGATCGTTTTGTGGACAGCAAGTATGTATCTGTTCCGCGAGAAGAAGAATTACTGGATCACAGCAGTTCCTGCAACATTTATGAGCGCCGTTTCCATGACCTATTTCTTCTGTGCAGATGAATGTCTGGGATTCTCTACAGCAGTTGCTTATCCTGTAGGAATTATCCTAGCAGCATTGTTCCTTGGAATCTTTATCTGGGCAACAAGAAAACCTGCCAGAAAACAGGCTTAATACTATAGGACTGTGAAAAACAGACAGACATCATGTTTTTCACAGTTCTTTTAAAATATACAAATGAAATGAGATGATATTATGTTTAAACCACAACGACTTGGAACTGTAACAATCCCGGATGCTGAATTAACCACTGACAAAAAAAACTGCAAAAAAATAGGCCCTTGCGGTGTTGGGGAAAAAGCAATTTATTTAAACAGTTTTTATTTTGACAGACGTTATTACATACCAATTTCTTCCATAGAAAGAATATTTAAAAGAATTGCCATGAGCAAAGGTGGTTTTACAGGAAAAGGAGCATTTGGAACGTTATCCTATCTCGTAGTTGTATATGAAAATGGAAAAGAAAAACAATGTAACTTCAAACATGAAGAAGATGTGGATCGTCTTTTGGCTTATATTGAAGAAAGATTTCCTCAGATTCCGCTGCACAGTATAGAAGCCGAGCGAAAACTGGAAGAAAAAAGAAAATGGCTGGAAGAAAAGCAGCGCGAACGCATCCTTCCGGAAGAAATCAAAAAGCGGCTTACCAAGCTTGAACGTGCAGAAAATTATCTTAAAAAGCAATCCGATTACTACATGGATCTGAGCCTGTCGGCGAAGAAAAAGAGAACCTATGATAGAAGCAATCCCGCTTATAAATGGGTCGCTCTTGCTGTTGTAATATTGGGCATCGGAGCATTCCTTTATGGAATCTACTCCCTTCTGACTCATGCCGGATTCGGTATGTATTTCCTGTTATTTGGATTGGCAGCAATTTTTCTGTTCGCCGGAGCAAATGTATTGCCGACTTCTAAAAACAATAAAAAATATATCGAAAACCAACTGGAACGATCCATTCAGCAAATGGAAACATACATCCAAAAATATCCGGACTTTCCGGTTCCGGCATATTATGCACATCCAATCGTGTTAAAAAGAATGCAGGATATTATGAAAGAAGGTCGTGCAGAGACAATTCCTGAAGCTCTAAAGTTTTTAAAGGAAGATTTGAAAGCATTGAATTCTAACGTCGTAGTCGAAAAAGAAGAGTATGATGAAATCGTTACGATCAAACCAATGTTCCTGGTAATGGATTATAAATAGTCTCATCTGATTTTAGCCCTCTCAATAAAGAAGGGGCTGTCGGTAAATAACGTTTTTTAGCGCTGACAGCACCAAAAAACGTTATTTACCGACAGCCCCATACTTCTACTGCGCACCTCTGCAAGTCTACACTCCGTTTCGGTCGGCGCAAAACCATTGTCCACCGGACAATGTGCGCCCTGCCGGAGGCTATATCAGCTGTTTTTCTCATAAACTAGCTGCTCTTAATAAGTCCCATTTCTATAAATATCGGATACAGGTAGCTTGCGCCGAAGCATTTCAGTTTTTTAGGTCCTGCCACCTCTCCACTTAATTCTATGATTTTTTCAAGTACCAGATTCACGGAAGCTTTCGTTATGGATTTCGTCTTTCTTGACACAAACATTTCATTTCCACGGATTTGATATGTATACTCCAGTCCCTTCACGGTACGAAAAGTCTGACTCTGTAGCAGGACTAATTCGTTCCATAGATAATCCTGCGCTTTTTCTCGTTCTGTCTCCTGAAAGATCCGCTCTCTAAGCTCCATAACATTTACCGGACCATAATTGTCAGCACAAGGTTCGTTACCCATAGAATTATAGAAAGTACAATTGCAACTATACAGAAGTTGCGCCCGGATTTTGCCCGTCCTTTTAATGCGGACTGCATGCCTATGCGCGCTCTACTGTAGCCAAGTATTGCAAGGATAATAGAAATCAATGGTGATAAAAAGCTGATACCAAATGCCAGAATTCCGAACACAAGTGCCATCGTTGCTGCACTGGAATTATCTACAGTCTTCACCTGAACCGGCTGTGTTTTTGGCTGTCCATTTGCCCCATTCATGCCCTGCTGTCCTGCCATCTCATTCATACCGGCCTCAGGAATCGCCTGCTTTAACACATGAAAAAGCTGCTCAAGCCCCTCTCTATATGGCTTTTTCTGCAAAGCTCCTACGAATCCGTCCAGGCCCATTTCTTTTCCAAATGTGCTTTTCATCCATGCTTCCAGATGAAGTGTCCCATTTTCATAGGACCATTTCAGATACTTGTATCCTTCGATCAGCGCATCTCCTGTCCGGTAAGCCGGCTCGCCTTTCCACTCTGATACAACGAACTGATTTTTCTGTAAATAGTCGTTCATAATAAATGTTACAAAATCTTCTGGTTTGTTCAGCACCAGGTCTTTCACATATCTTGCCATTTTCTACGCATGTCCTTTCTACCGGATTGCGTCCTTCATCTCTTTCACGAATGTGGAAATGTGTGGGACACAATCTGCTCCATATTTTTCACAGAGCTTCACGATTGCTGAACCTACAATAACTCCATCTGACTGGGCTGCCATTTTCTTCGCCTGCTTAGGTTCCGAGATTCCGAATCCTTCTGCTTCTTTTGCAATCATGGCAATTCTCTCGTGGGAAGTCGGTGAGATCAAGGAGATGAGGTCCAGTCCATGTTCTTTAAATGGTATGGCAAATTCTTCTTTCTCTTCAAATGGTACGTCCGGCAAAATAAGTCCGTCCATCCCGATTTCTGCTGCCGCTTTCGCAAAGCGCTCTGTACCATAAGAGTATACCACATTTGCATAGGTCATGAAAACCATTGGTATAGAAGTTTTCTGACGAATACGCCTTACCATGTCAAATATTTTGTCGGTTGTCACGCCACCTGAGAGCGCCCGTACATTTGCCGCCTGAATGACCGGGCCTTCTGCTGTCGGATCTGAAAATGGAATTCCAAGTTCAATGAGGTCTGCGCCTGCCTCTTCCATAGCGTAAACAATCCGTTCTGTCACCTCCAGCGACGGATCACCACAAGTGATGAATGGAATAAATGCTTTCCCTTTTCCAAATGCTTTTTTTATGTTTTTATTCATGGATATCCTCCCCTCTGTAACGTACGATTGCTGCACAGTCCTTGTCTCCGCGTCCGGATAATGTAATGACTACAATCTCATCTTTGTCCATCTGTGGTACGATTTTCTTTGCATATGCTACTGCATGAGCGCTCTCGATCGACGGAATGATGCCTTCGATTCTGGATAAATATTCAAATGCGTCAACTGCCTCGTCATCTGTGACCGGCACGTACTTCGCTCTACCGACGTCGTATAAATGTGCGTGTTCCGTTCCGGCTCCTGTCTCTGCGATGACACGGGTCTTTCCCATTTTTTTTGCCAGAAGCAGCTGACCAAGCACATTGTTGATCTTATGGGCTCCTGTATGGTTCAAATCTTCTCTTTTTAAATATACTTTCGCACCGCCCAAGTCCTCAGTCATATGTGCTGCGTAGTAAAGGTGGGACGGTCTGGCCGCTTCCGCCGTTTCCCTGATCAAGCAGAATGTAATCCGCCGGACTTAGCAAGGCTCTTTCTACATCTTTTTTTGTTTTTATGGAAAATGCTTTGATAACCGTTTTTCCAGTCCTGGATTGTATCTCTTCTATACTGGAAAAATAGAACATGTACGGAGAAGGATTATGCGTCCGAAGCGCCCGGTATGTATCAAAAAGACTTCCCTCAGCCTTCGCCCGCATCGGATTTGACAGAACTACCTGGAAAATGTCTCCCTCCCGAATATAATGCGTCGCTTTCTCTATCATTTCCTCGTATTTTTCTTCAGAGAATTGAGTCTTGATTTCGGTTTTTAACTGGATCGGTGGAAATTCCATTTTCTCACCTGTTTTCAGAAGCTTCTCTATCTCATTCAACTTCGCCTCCGATTTTTCATAAGATTGCTCCAAATCCGCCGAGCGAACTCCGGTGATAAGATATATTTTCTGTCTGTAATGGTCAAATGCAATGACATTGTCGAACAGCATCAAATCCATATCCCGGAAATCGGTTTTCTCCTCATCGGAAAGGCGAAGCTTTGGTTCGCTGTATTTGATTTAATCGTAGGAGAAATATCCGACCAGCCCGCCGGTAAATGTTGGAAGCCCCGGAAGTTCCGGTGTCCGGTTCTCATCAATAATCTCACGAAACACCTGACCCGGGTGATCAACTGTCCGAAGTTCTTCCTCTGACCAGCCTCCCAGATTGGTCTTTCTGATCCGCATCTTCCCGTCGGTACAAGTGATCTCCATGGATGGATCGTATCCAAGAAATAAATATCGTCCCCACTGCTCGGTCTGGCCGCACTCTCAAGTAAATAGCAGTGCCTGCTTTCTTTTCTTAAAATGCGCATGACCTCAACCGGCGTATATCTGTCGGAATACATTTCCCGGCAGACCGGAAAACGCCTGAATGTGTTGTCTTTTCGTAGTTGCCTTAACGCTTCTAATGTTGGATACATTTTATTTCCTCCTTGTTTTTATTCATTGGGCAAAAATGTTTCGCCATGCTCAGCTCTATTTCGCTTCATATCGCTGTGGCTGATCGCCACATGCACTCAGCTTTGTCTCACAAGCTCCCCTGGTTGTATTGAACTGTTACCAGTATAAACCACCTTTTTGAAAATACAAGAGAGACCGCAGATCCGGCTCTTAAACGGGCCTGACCTGCGGTCTCCTATTTATCGTCTTTGACAGACATTTCTATTATATCTTTTATGATCTTTGATTACCTTCTGCGTCTTCTTCTGAAGATCAGAGTAATGAATGCTGCAACCATTGCAGCCTCGATCATGAACAGATAGAACATAACGTGTGAATTGTCACCTGTCTTCGGCTGATTCTTCTTTGTATTGTCAGCTTTCTTGGCAATGTTTGTATTCTTGTTGTTCTTGTTGTCACCCTTTACAGTCGTCTTATCGCCTGATGGGTTCTGATCAGAAGGTTTCTTATTATCATCGATAACAGTTCCTTTCTTCACGATCTCGAACTTATCTGTTCCGTCCGGTGTCTCAGCTAATGCATAGTTTGAATTTAATCCTTCTACATTTGCGTAAATGTCATATAATCCAACTGTCTCACCAGCTTCACGGGTTAATGTAACTCCAAGCTCGTCACCTTCTACAACAGCACTTGCTGCAGCTGTATCTTCAACTGCCTGTGTAACAGCTTCTCCAGTTGCTCTTGATACTGTGTATGTCAGTTCCGGATCAGCGTCACCTTCTACCTTCTTCTTAGAGTCGATAGAGATGTTGATCTTTCTTGGGTTAACTGTAAGGCTTCCGCGTACATATGTTACTTTGAAGTTTGCATTGTCTAATCCACTGACATTAATCACATATGTTGCGTTTGCTGCCAGATGTTTTCCTTCTTCCTGTCCTTCGATGCTGAAGCTTAATGACGGGAAGTCTGCTCCACTTACGATTGCTGCATCTGCCAGTTCACCATTCATGTCGTAGATGTAATAATCAACATCCGGTACATCATCACCATATTCGATGGCCATATCCATGGTCTTGATTGTGATTGGTCTTGCAAGAATATCAAATGTTGTCTCTCCACAAGTAATGTTATAATTCTTGTTTGCATTTTCAACCTGAGCTTTGATTGTGTAGTGTCCTGGTGTTACATCTTCTGGTGTTTTAACAACAGAGACTGTTCCAAGACTTGCAATCTCTTCTTCAGATAATGTATTACCTTTTTCATCTGTTACTGTATAAGTAAATTCTGGCATTTGATCACGGTAGTAAATTGGATTATGAGAAGCATTTGGTGTAACTGTAACTACTTTTTGTTTTATAAATAATCTTGTGTATTTAGCATCTACACATGCATACTTAGAATCACCTTTGTAAGAAGCCATTACCTGATACATTCCTGCATCTGTCGGCTTTTCTGCACTCTTATATCCTGATGAACTCATATAAATGATATCTGCTTCTGCGATTCTTTCGTCTCCATGGTATACACCTGCTGTTATGCCGTGTGGCTGTCCATCATACGGAACTTCAAGATCTATATTATCAAATCTAATCTCTGTCTCAGCTTTTTTTACTGTATAGCATCTGACGATTGGTGCCGCTACATAATTGCCACCAACTATGTAGATTTTTTCTACATAATTACCTGGCTCTCTGAGTGCATCTTCCTTACTGCTTACCCATTTTCCGTCAGCTGTTACACCCACATATTTTGTCTTAATATTCGCACTGACAGTTTGCCCGTTCTGTGTTGCTTTTCCACTAAAGTCAATTTCCTGTGCTTCCTCATACGTTAAAGTACAATTCTTTGGAAGTGGACTATTGAACTCCAGTTTTACATCTTTTGACTGAGGTGCAATTGTCAGGTATCCAACACCTACTGCTGTGTTGTAGTTCTGGCTTGTAGATGCTCCTGCTGCAAGGTATACACCTGATTCTGTTGGTCGTTTGAAAGAAATAGACCAGTCAGCTGCTGCCGGATAAATCTTCAGAATCTGATCAACAACTTTCTGTACAGCGGAAATAATACCTGCATTATCTCCTAAATCAGGAAGCTTGTTGATAACGGTCATAAGATTTCCAACATTCACTTTTCCATCTGGTACTAATGTTAAAATTGCCTGTTCCAATGGTACTTCTATTGTTGTACCAAATACAGGAACTTTCTTTTTGATAACAATATTAGAAACATCAAATCCAACAAATGATTTTCCATTTCCATCGATTCCAACAATCATTCCAAGTGGTGCTGCATCTGATGGATCACTTGCGAATATCTGAGAGAAGCTTTCGCCATATTTAATATTCTGGCTGTTTACCCATACCTTTGCATCACCTTTTTTGATTGTGATGGTTGTTGTCGCAGAACTTGACAGATAATCTTCATTTCCGTTATAGGTAACTGTGATTTCCTGTTCTCCTGCTTTCCATTCATCTGTAGATGGAGTATAAGTAAAGTCATCTGCTGTTGTCTCAATCTTATTACTTGTTTTATCTGTTACAGTTGCATTCTGAGCGATCAGAACTTTGATTACTGCATCCATCATCTCAGCTGACTGATACTTCATCATAATTCCATCGTTGATAGAAAGTGTAGTCTCGAGCGGGGTGCTCTCTTCCTTCGGACTGGTGATATACTTGTATGCAGATATCGAACCGATACTGATCACAACTGCGACTGCGCCCCAGCGGTCCATTTGGCAAACTGCATCTCCACCCGGCTCTCACCTCCCCGGACTCTCTGTGCGCGCATGATTGCTTTAATCTCCGCTTCAACGGTTTAGTTGATTAAATTATTTTTCTATAAATTAGCACAACATTTTTTATTGTCAACATATTCTGAAATCTCTTTTGTATTTTTCTAAATACACTTTGTAAAATACTATCTTTTTTTTCTTCGATGGCGTTATAATAATCCTGACGAATTTGAGCTTTGTACGAGGCAGCTTTTGTTCTTACAAAAATTGCGGATGTACTTTTTAATTTTAATGACAAATTCAAAATACAGGAGGTATTAATCAATATGACTATTACAGAAGATATCAAATATGTTGGCGTGAACGACCACGACATTGATCTTTTTGAAGGACAGTATCAGGTAGAGAATGGTATGGCATACAATTCTTATGTGATCACGGATGATAAAATTGCCATTTTTGATACCGTTGATGCACATTTTTCAGAAGAATGGCTTGCAAATATAAAAAATGTGCTCGGTAATGCAAAACCAGACTATCTGATCATTCAACATATGGAACCTGATCACTCCGCAAGTATTGGCATATTTATGGAGAATTATCCAGATACCACAATTGTGGCAAGCGCGAAAGCATTTACCATCATGAAGCAATTCTTTGGATGTGATTATGCCGAGCACCAACTTGTAGTCAAAGAAAAAGACACACTGGAACTTGGAAAACATACACTTACATTTGTTGCAGCACCTATGGTTCACTGGCCAGAAGTCATTATGACTTACGATTCCTATGCAAAAGTATTCTTCAGCGCAGATGCATTTGGAAAATTCGGTGCATTGGATGTTGAGGAAGACTGGGCTTGCGAAGCAAGACGCTATTATTTCGGAATTGTTGGAAAATACGGCGCTCAGGTGCAGGCACTTCTTAAGAAGGCTGCCGGTCTTGATATCCAGACCATCTGCCCACTCCACGGACCAGTACTGAACGAAAATCTGGACTTCTATCTGAACCTGTATCAGACATGGTCTGCTTATGAGCCGGAAGATAAAGGCGTGCTCATTGCCTATACTTCCGTCTATGGAAATACAAAGAAAGCTGCTGAATTACTGGCTCAGATGTTAGTAGACAAAGGCTGTGAGAAAGTTGCGATCACAGATCTTGCAAGAGATGACATTGCCGAGGCTGTGGAAGATGCATTCCGCTATGACCGCCTCGTACTGGCAACAACAACCTACAATGGGGATGTCTTCCCATTTATGCGAGAGTTCATTGAATCACTGACCGAACGCAATTACCAGAAACGTACCATCGGACTGATTGAAAATGGTTCCTGGGCTGCAACCGCTGCCAAGGTGATGCGTCAGTTATTTGAAAAGAGCAAAGAAATCACATTTACAGAAACTACTGTAAAGATTATGTCAGCGCTCAACGAAGAAAGTACAACACAGCTTGAAAAACTGGCAGACGAATTATGTAAATAAATAAAACTCCTTTAAAAATGTTGAATGACAGTTTCAGTTGTCGTTCAACATTTTTTTGTATACTAAGAGATAAGAATGGATATACAATCATCAACGGTACAGGAAATTATTATACAGAAGCGCAGACCCGAGAGCAGACTCGAACCGACATAATCGTGGATTATTTAGGAAAACAGCATGTCTACCAAACAATTCACATGTTCTTTCCTTTAGTGTATCTTCCGCAATATATTGTTTCAACATATTTTAATATATTTTTTAAATGTTTTATTGTCATTGTGGGATATTTTCGATTTAATATTTTTAGGTGCTATCACACACTGACGTGTGTATGGCGGTTCGCTTCTCGCGGAGAGTTATAGCTCCGATTACATAGATTCATTTACTAAAATCTTTGGAAAGGAGATAAGATTATGCTAACCATAAATGACCTTATTACAGTAATCTCACTGTGTGCAACTTTTTATAGTCTTGGGTATATGCATGGAAAGCATAACTCCAAGACAGAAGAATAACCGCCCATCGTCCTGCAAACATGAGCGGTTATTCATAACCCAGTAATATCAGGCGAACCGTCAGCGGTAGCACCTTTCTTATTCTTTTGATATATCTATATTAACATTAAATATAATATATGTCAATTCAAGAATTCCTTTACATTCTCACAGTGGCCTATTCTTTATCCCCAAGAACGCAATTAGGGACATAGTCAATCAACGCTTGACTACGTCCCTTGTTATTAAAATGTCAATTCCATCCTCGTTCCTTTTCCTAATTCACTGTCTACATGAATCTTTGCATTGTGCAATATTGCGCCATGTTTTACGATGGATAGTCCCAGTCCAGTTCCGCCAATTTCTTTTGAGTGGCTCTTATCTACGCGATAAAACCGCTCGAAGATCCGTTCTTGTTGATTTTTAGGAATTCCGATCCCTGTATCTGTCACGATAATCTTCTTTCCATTCAGTGTGTTTCCGACCCAGATGCGGATTTCTCCACCTTCTTTGTTATATTTGATGGCATTTTCGCAAATATTGTAGACCATCTCATCTAGAATCTGCCGGACTCCATTGTAAATAACGGATTCTCCGGTCAACTCCATGTGGACTTTCTTCGCCGAAGCCTGTGGTGACAGACGGCTTATAATTTCTCTCGTTAGTTCATAAAGATCTACATCTTGTCTCTCTAGTTCGACTTTTCCTTCGTCCAGATGCGATAACTTGATAATATCTTCTACCAATGTAATCAATCGCCTTGCCTCGTTATAAATTTTCTCTGAGAAGCGTGGCATATCCTCGGGTTTCACAATTCCACTCTTCATGATCTCGGCATAACCTGAAATTGAGGTAAGCGGCGTTTTCAGTTCATGAGATACATTTGCTGAAAATTCTTTTCGCATATTGGCAATGGCTTCTTTTTCTTTGTTCTGCTTATCAATGCTCTCAAGAAGCGGTGTCAGCTCTTCATAGACTTCGTTTTCCAGAGGTTCCTCCAGATCCAGTTCATTAATTGGTCGAATCAGCTTTGCCACCTGCTGTCTGGAAAGCAGATATGCAAATGCAAGAGCCACAACTGCTATCAATCCCATAATCGGCAGGATTGAAATTGCTGTGTGAAGTGCTGTGTTCATAGTCTTGGATACACGAAGTACATTTCCATCCGGAAGAAGCTTTGCATAATAGAACATTTCCTTGCTCATCGTCCTGGATCTTCTGACTTCCTGACCAGTACCATTCTTATGGGCAGCCTTGATTTCCGGACGATTCTTGTGGTTCTGTAAAGTCACCGCGTCTTCCGTAGAATCGTACAGAACATCGCCTGCCGGATCAATCAAGGTAATTCTTGTATTCTTTTCTACCTCATCCATCTGCTTTAAGTAATCTGTTCCTGATATCTCGATTGCCTTTACAATATAATCCGCTTCCTGGCGCGTCTCCCGCTCCATTAAACCTACATTCTGTCTGTAGATAACCAGTGTGGTCAGCGCATATGCCGCCAGAAGCGTCACTGTGATGACCATGATCATACTATGTTGAATTTTGCTTCTAAGTTTCATATGCGTCCCCTTCCCGTCCCCTATTATTCACTCATTCTGTATCCGACGCCGCGAACTGTTTCGATCTTCTCTCCGCTTTTGCCAAGTTTTTGTCTAAGTGTTCTTACATGTACATCGACAGTTCTCGTCTCACCGTCGAAATCGTATCCCCAGATGTCTTCCAGCAGACAGTCTCGTGTCATGACAATGTTCGGGTTCTTCATAAGGCGCTTCAAAAGTTCATACTCTTTGAGCGTCAATGTCACAACTTCTCCATCTGCAGTTACTTCATGTTTTTTCGTATTCATCTCAATGTCACCAAGAACAATGACGTCCTGTGGATCCTGTGTATCTTTCTGTGTTCTTCGAAGGACTGCTTTGATTCTGGATACAAGCTCCATCATTCCAAATGGTTTGGTCACGTAATCGTCTGCCCCGGCATCCAGTGCTTTTACTTTATCGTATTCTGCACCTTTTGCTGTCAACATAATGACCGGAATATCACGGTTCTTCGGTGACGCTTTTAATTTGCTTAAAAGCTCCAGCCCATCCATTCCCGGAAGCATAATGTCTAATAAGATCAATTCCGGTGTCTCCAGTGCCAGCGCTTCTAAAAATTCCTTTCCATCCTCAAAACCACGTGCTTTAAAGCCCGTGGTCTCAAGTGTATATATGACTAATTCTCGAATGTTACTATCGTCTTCTACACAAAATATCATACTTTGCTCTCCTTGTGGATTCCTGTAATAGAAAATTCTACCCACTCTGCAATATTGGTCGCATGATCTGCAATTCTCTCCAGGTATTTTGCGACCATAATCAGATCAATGGCTTCCTTTCCACCTTCTCCGCTATTCTTGGAAATATAATCGATCAGCTGTTTTTTATTTTCCTCGAACATCTCATCTACAACATCATCGTATTCAATAACAGCACGTGACAACTCCAGGTCTTTTTCCACATAAGCATTCACACTGTCCCGAACCATCTTTGCTGCTGCTTCAGACATCTTCACAACAACCGGAATATCTGCTGCCTCAGCCTTCTTTTCAGAAATAATAATCTCCGC
>ENA-OQKF01000341-OQKF01000341.1-human-gut-metagenome-genome-assembly--contig:-NODE-341-length-32719-cov-5.631934_pt1 | contig 32719 bp, 29 predicted proteins | sample MGYA00242617_ERZ504784 | MGnify/ENA primary metagenome ERZ504784 (study PRJEB26092, sample SAMD00036364) | human gut metagenome | host: Homo sapiens | study: EMG produced TPA metagenomics assembly of... | reverse complement strand
TTGGCAATCATATCACTAGACGGCAGGTAGTAAGTAATGCCGTCATGCCCTGGTGCTTCTCCGGCACAAATATCTGTCGTAAAGTATCTCGCCCCATATCCCCCTGCTTCCGCAATACCTTTTCTGGCTTCTTCTACCAATTCAAATAAATGTCCACTTCCCGGATGACTATCACCGAGAGTACTTTCGATCATAATCTGTATTTTTGACAAGTCTTCTTTTCCCCAGCCTGTTCCCAGACGAAGTGGATCCAGTTCCGGTGCTATCTTTCTTAATTTTTGACTTCTTAATTCCATAGAAATACTACCTTTCTTCGTACTGTATTCTCACATTTTACACAAACCCCAATCTACTTTCTACTAGAAAAATTTATTTTTGGAGCAGTGTAAATGTCTTCGCAGTATGATCTGACTTCATCACAGGCATCGGCAATCCCGCATACATCAGACATGCTCCGGACAATTCCAGACCAAGCTCTGGAATCTCATAAGTCTTATCTTCCTCTAACCCTTGTAACTTCACATAAATAATCCCTTTATTCGCACTTGTTTTTAACTGTACAAAAGTGAAAACTGCTTTGCTCTTATCTCTTGCCACAGACATAAATGCGACAAATTCCTCTCCCAAATCAGTCAAACGATAATACTCACCAAATGCACTTACATCTGCATATTTTTTGTAATATTCAATCTGTTTTTTTACAGCTTCTTTTTCTTCCTCGCTCAATTCATCTGGATCCAGTTCATATCCAAATGTTCCATAGTATGCTACAGAAGCTCTTGTATCAATCGATACACTTCGTCCTGTTTGCTGATTTGGGCAAACAGATACGTGTGACCCCATGGTACAAGGAGGATAAAAGAAAGACGTTCCATGCTGAATTCCAATTCGCTCAATCGCGTCTGTATCATCCGAACACCAAATTTGTGGCGCATAATACAATACACCTAGATCAAATCTTCCTCCGCCACCACAACATCCTTCAAATCTAACGTCTGAAAAAGCTGTGGTAAGTTTATCCATCAATTTATAGAATCCTAATACATATCTATGACAAAGTTCTCCTTGTCGGTTCGATTCTAAAGCTGTTGAATAACGATCTGTCATACTGCGATTCATGTCCCATTTAATATAATCAATCTGTGCATCCTTAAATTCATCATAAATCTGTTGGAACATTGCTTCCACTACTTCATCTCGGCTATAATCCAAAATCAACTGATACCTCTGCCATGTAGGATTTCTTCCCGGAATTTTAATGCACCATTCTGGGTTCTCTTCATATAATTTAGAATCTTCACTTACCATTTCTGGTTCAATCCAGATACCAAACTTTAATCCGAGATCATGAATTTTTTTTGAAAGGCCTGCGATACCACTTGGCAATTTTTCTAAGTTACATTGCCAATCTCCAAGCCCTCGAAATTCATTTGTTCTTCTTCCAAACCACCCGTCATCCATAACAAACATTTCAACACCCAATGCTTTCCCTGACTGGGCAATTTGTATCAGCTGTTCCTCATCAAAATCAATCATCGTAGCTTCCCAGTTGTTTAACAAGACAGGACAACGCTGATCCTCAAATTTTTCTGGAACCAAAAAGTGTCTTACTACATCATGATAGTTATGGCTTAACCTCGTTAACCCTTCTGAGCTAAATGACATAACAGCTTCCGGCGTTGTAAAACTTTCCCCTGGCTGCAATTGCCATAAAAATGTATCTGGATGAATTCCCGCAACCATTCTCGTTTGCTTGAAATCATTAACTTCTACCGTAATTGCAAAGTTTCCGCTATAAACAAGCGCTGTTCCATAACAGTTTCCTGCTGTTTCTGTTGCATCTTGATCGCATAACACAATCGTAGGATTGTAATAATGACTGGAAATCCCTCGGATACTGTCCACCACTGATTTTCCATGACGTACCGCTGTTCTTTGAGCATTTCTCTCATGTCCCCAACTACCATAAAAATCAATCTGATCCATACAATCAGTTGGAAATGTCAGACATGTAGAATGTGCTGCATTTAGGAAAATCGTTGTATCTTCCATATTCTGAATAATCGCATGTCTTGTGATCACATCACATGACTCCAGTACCCCATACAACAATGTAACTTCTACTTTTGTTGCCACGTCTCGCAAAACAACTTCCAAAGTCATCCAATCTCCATCTTTTTGACGCAAAGACGGCATTTCTTTCATTGTATATTTCCCATCATAGATTCGATGTGAAACATAACGAAAATCAATGCAATTAGATCCATCTGCATGTATTACACTACACGCAGATGTTTTAAAATCAGATACTCCAAATCCTGGATATTCCTGCTCTAACAAATCAAGACACAACGAACGATCCTTCTTCATTTCATAAGGATTCGCTTCAAATCCGTGGCGCAAACGAACTGGCAAGTAATCGACAGATTCATTGACCTTTCTTCCATAATATAAATGTTCCAAAAAGCCAAATTCCGCAATACGAAATTGATAGCTTGTATTTTTTGTATTTAATAGAAATACCTTTTTTTCTTCATTAAAAACAATTCCCATTGGTTCCTCCATACTCTGCAAATTATTTCACTGCACTGTCGACCATACCTTGAATGAAATATTTCTGTAAGAACAAGAACAACACAATGACAGGTAAAATTCCGATAAATGCTGCCGCCGCCGCTCCATTCATGTTTGCAGCATCAGCAGAGAAAAATCCCGCAATTGCCAGTGTAACTGTTTTTACTTTTGGGGACTGCAGCAAGTACAGTGCAAACTGATAGTTGTTCCAGCAAAACACCCCTGTAATGATGATCACAGATGCAGTAACCGGTTTTAGCTGTGGCATAATAATCCTAAAAAATGTCTGAATCGGTCCACAACCATCGATCGCTGCCGCTTCCTCCAGTGCAACTGGAATCGTAGAAATAAAGTTAGCATAAAGAAAAATACTGGTAGGCAACTGGAAGGTTACCAGCGCAACTATGATTCCCCAATAAGTGTTGATTCCTCCAACATCCGCCATAAAGGAATAAAGTGGTACAAGAATACTTAAAGGCGGAATCATCATAACACCCATAATAAAGCCCTTGACCCATTTATTTAATTTGCTTTTGTTTCTGGAGATTGGATAAGCAGCCATTGCTCCGATCACTACGATTAAAATGATGGATAGCCCAGTAATCAATATTGTATTTTTCAGCGCTAAAAGCATCCCACTCTTATTTAAGGCAGTATAGATATTTTTCAGATAGAAATAACCCGGAAGCACCCATCGTGATGAGTGATCATAAGGCGATTTAAATGCCAGTCCTATCACCATGTAAATCGGTATGATATGGATGAAAACAATGAAGATGGCCAAGCAATATTTCCAAAGATTTGATTTCTTTTTATTCTGCATTATACATCCACCTCCCGTTTATCAAAAAATTTCATTACAACGTTACTAACAACCATGATCAACAGGAATGCAAAAATACCAATTGCCGAAGCATACCCTGCTGACTGGGCAGAGAAATACTGATTCGTTACCAATGTAGATAAGGAATGTGTAGTAAATCCTGGGCCGCCACTTGTAAGCGCCATAACCAGATCAAACAATTTCAATCCACCAATCAGGTTCAAAATTGTGGAAGATGAAATTGCCGGCATCAACAATGGAAATGTAATATGTTTAAATCTCTGCCAGGAACTGGCGCCATCTAACATTGCTGCTTCATAGTACATATTCGGCACATTCTGAAGCCCTGCCAAGTAAATAACCATAGATACCCCGACAAACTGTAATGAGTTTACCATTACAATAATTGCAATTGCTGCACTAGAGTTGGCCAACAAATCTACTGGTTCATGTCCAAGTAACATAATAATGTCATTCAATGCTCCTCCATCATATTGGAACAAGAAATACATAATATATCCCATAATCAATGGTGCAATCATCACCGGCATATAAATAACAGTTCTTACGATAGAACGACCTTTAAATTTTGTGTTCAAAAACAATGCATACGCCAATCCCAATACATTCTGAATAATTGTACTTGCAATACCGTACACCAACGTATTTACTAGTGCCGTTCGAACATTTGCATCCTGAAATAATCGAACATAGTTATCTATCCCTACAAACTTCATTGTTTGAGAATATCCATTCCAGTTGGTAAAGGATATTCTAATACCATGCAAGAATGGATATATTACAAATACAAGGAATAATACAATTGCAGGAATATAAAATAAATTAATCGCTGCTTTTTTTTGTACTTTCATTTATTACTCCTGTGCTTTTTTCTCTTCATAACTATTCTTCATTTGTGTCACTGCTTCTTCAGTCGCATTGTCCTGTCCAGACAAAATTGTTCCACCTGTTACACAAAGATCATTCCACATTCCACTTGGAAGATATTTTCTATCAAAATAAGGAATGTTCAAAATCTCCGCATTGTTTGTATATTTTTCATAAAATGGTTCCAGACGTCCTGTGTCACTTTCCACATTATCTAATCCAGATGGCATTCCACATTTTGTTGCCAATTTTGCACAAATATCTTCTCTGGCCATAAACTCCATAAATTTCTTTGCTTCTTCCGGATGCTCTGTTGTCTTTGACATACCAATTGCAAAATGTTCACCTGTCATCAAAGATGTTTTTAATCCATCCTCTCTTGCTGGCAATGGCATAAATCCCATCTCTGTATCAGAATTCTGTACATAAATTTCAGAGATACCGCTTGCTGAATGGAACATAAATGCCGCCTCTTCTGCTGCCAATGCTTTGACACCTGTCATAAAGTCAGCTGTTACAGCATCTTTGTTGAAATATCCTTCCGCATTCCAACTTGCAACCTGATCTACAACAACATTCCATTTTGACCAGTCAAAGGAACCGTCTAAAAGCGCTTCTTGGTTTGCCTCATCCTCATTTGTAATAAAAGTAGGAGCAATAAAATCCATCAAGTTACCAAACGTATAACTATCTTTTCCACCCATCTGAATTGGTGTTTTACCAATCGATTTTACTTTCTTACACGCTTCATTGAAGTCATCCCATGTCTTCAGGTCATCCACATTGACACCTGCTTCTTCCAATACATTTACATTGTAGATAATACCTGTCAGATCCATATCGATTGGAAGTGTATAAAGGTTGCCGTCTTTGTCTGTGATCTGCTCTTCTATACTGGAAGAAATGTGATCAGCAAATCCAAAATCGTTTAATGGTTCCAAATACTCAGCATAACGAGCCACTGCCCACCCATGAGTTGTCCAAACATCCGGCAACTGATTAGATGCCATTCTTGTTTTCATAATGTCTGAGAAGTTACTTCCAGGCATGATTGCTTCTACACCAATCCCTGTCTCTTCTGTAAATTGTTCACAAACAGCCTGTACTTCGTTACTAATTGCCTCACCGTTCAAGTTATATAGAAATTCAAGTGTAACGTCTGTCTCCTGTTTTTCTTTTTTTGCAGTTGTTTCTGTTGTTTCTGTTTTTGGTTCTTCTGGAGCTTTCGAACACCCAGCTGATGCAATAGCCATCGTTGCAATCAGCATTGTCACAACTAATTTTTTCATAAATCTTTTCCATTCCTTTCATAATTTCATATCATCGCCGGCTTTTTGTAAGATGATTGTATCACGATAGGTTTTTAACTAAAAGTGACTCATTTCTACACTTTGGTACTATTTTCTACGATTTTATTGACTCGAAAAGTATATTTAAATATACTTCTCTCAAGGAGGGACACACAATGCACAAATCTCAAAATTTTCAAAATAAATCCATCATTATCTTTCTCTTAAGCATTATCATCCCTATTATGATTCTGTCTTCCTGCCTTGCTTACTACTTGCAAAACAAGATTCAGACTCAGAACAAAACTTATTTTTCTACTACGTTGTATTCTATTTCCAGCAATATGAGTACCTACTTTTCTGACTTAAAGAGATTAACCCTGACACCATATATTTATGATGATATTATCAATTTCTACACAGCAGTCGACAATGGACAATATACAAAAAAAGGCCCTGAAAGCTACAAGGTGGAGACCTATCGTAAAAACTATATTTCGTGCATCCAACGTTTACTGATAACTTCTCGTGAGGATATTCTGGCGATTTCTTTTCTACCTCAGAATCTAAACAACCAGATAATTCTTACCACAACAAAAAATAAGGATTTGATTGAAACTTCTGATTACATTTACAGAAAAGAGAACTGGTTTATTGACAGCTTTATCTCTGAAGAACCTTTTCGCTATTCTATTTCAAAACCTATGCCATTTATGTCTTCACCTTCCAGGGTGATTTCTTCTTTCCATACGGTAAAGAACATTTATACAAAACGAAATATCGGTGTCATCCGCATTGATTCCTCTTTGGACAATATCCAGGAGATGTTCCAAAATGTAAAATTAACACCTCACTCTGGATTTATTATCGCTGACCAAAGAGGAGAACCACTTTACCATGTTGGAAATTTAGACGAAGAGACCGTGCCTTACTTGTTAACGAAGAATAGTAAGATTCGAACATCCAGTGATACTTATACACTCTATCGAAAGAATATTGATGGAATGCCTTGGACATTAATCTTTTTGTCTTCCGACAAAGACAATCGACAAACGATTATTTTTATTTGGACACTGGCCGGTGTTTTGAGTGTTTTGACAATGCTCTTCGGTTGTTTATTCTTCCGAAAGAATTCACGGAAAACAACTTTCATGTTAAATTCAATCTTAAACACAATGGAATCTGCATCGGAAGGAAATTTAAATGTTCATGTTCCACAAGAAGTTCTATCAGATAAAAACTTTTTTGTGGCAAAAGAATTTTTTATGATTGGAGAAAATTTGAATAAAATGATCCATCAACTGGATCTCTATATCCAGCGTTCCTACAAATATGAGATTCAACGGCAGGAAGCCGAATATCGCGCATTGCAAAATCAAGTCAATCCTCATTTTCTATACAACACATTAAACTGTTTCCTATCTCTGAATCGACTGGGTATGAAACAAGAATTGGAAAATGGTATTTTGCAGCTAACACATATTTTCCGTTATACATGCAACAATGAAAAAATGACAACTGTAGAAAAAGAACTAGATTTCTGCACGCAATACTGCAACGTCATGAAAATACGTTTTGAGGAACGGATTACATTCTATTGCGAAAGCGATATGGCATCTCATCCACTCGAGATTCCCCGCCTTCTGATTCAGCCTTTTGTTGAAAATGCAATTAAACACGGAATGGAGCCGGATGGAAGAGCAATTACGATCTGGATCACCTCCAAAGTGATAGAACATACACTTACTTTAACTGTGCAAAATAATGGAATTCCTATCGACCTTTCTGCTCTTCAAGGTTCCGAAAAAGTAGGAATTACTAATGTGGAAAATCGATTAAAAATTTTCCATCCCGATGCAAGATTGGAAATTAATCTCGTCGATGATATTACAACCTTTGCAATATACATTCCACTAAGTACTATAAAAAATGAAATTGACTCATAGCAACACTAGTAGAGAGGAGGAATTTTCAATGAATATCATACTAGCAGATGACGAACGGCTACCACGCCTCGGATTAAAAAGCATGATTGAAGAACTATTTCCCAATCAGCACACGTTTATTGAAATCACAAACGGTGAAGAACTTCTTTTATATGTAGAGCAACAGACTCCCGATGTGATTTTTCTTGATATTCATATGCCTAAATTATCCGGCTTGGAAGCATTTTCACAATTTTATCAAAAAAATATCCCTGTTGTTATGTTAACAGGTTATGCCGAATTTTCTTATGCGAAAGAAGCTCTAAAATACGGAGCAATTGATTATCTCTTAAAACCTGCCGGACTCGAAGAGATTAAGAGAGTTATGATGCAGATCTATCAATTAAAAAAAGATGCACACGCTGTATATCAAAAAAATTATGAACTGGAATGTAAAAAGATCTTGAATTTATTTTTCTCTATCCACTTTATCCAGCAGCCAAAATTTGTAAAACCGCCTTATACGGCAATGCTCTTTTACTTTGATCATGATCCAAACTCATCAAAAAAGAACTACTTTGATTTGTTGTCAACTTCATTGGAAAAATTATCAGATGCCTACTCCTTTCCTTGTAGCTGCAGTTTTCTTCCAAGTGGAGAGCTGCTCTTTCTCAGCAGCGGAAAGATACCTTTAACTTCTTTGAACCACATTCCGGAAGATTTTCGTAATTCCTCTTCTTGCCTGGCAACCGGATTCAGTTGCTATGCTGATTCGATTGAAGAATTATTAAATACAATTACTTACATACAAAAAATGGAAAGTATCCGCCTTTGTACTCATTTAGGAAAATGTATCTTTCTCACAGAACTAAAACAACAGGAATTTTTCCTTCCACTTTCCTCATTGATCGATAAAGCAATTTTCTCTTTACAGCTCAATGACACAATGCATCTACAAAAAACACTTTCAGAAATTCAAAATTTAAAAGAAGGAGAATTCTTACTTTCCAAATGTGATACTTCCTTGTCAATTATCTTTCATCGATTATTTCATCACCATGTTTCTATCCACTCGATTTTACAACTAATTGACAGTATCAAACATATGTACAGCCAGGAAAAAGAGACTGATATTATTCAGAAAATCAATCTTTATGTAAATCAAAACTATATGAATCAAATTGGAATCAACACGATTTCAGACTTGCTTGGTATTTCTCCAAACTATTTAAGTAAGACTTATAAATTGAAAACGGGGGAAAACTTTACAGATTATCTTACAAAGATCCGAATGCAAAAAGCAATTGAATTAATCGAATCTGGTTCCTGCAAAACGGTACGGGAAATTGCAGAAAAAGTAGGATATTTTAGCACACGTTACTTCACAAAATTATTCTTAAAAACAACCGGGGTGACACCTTCTGAATATCTCAAACAACATATACCTCTCTAAGATTGCTAATTGCAGTGCAAATTCTAGATTTGCCATATGCTTTTCCTGAATGATTTCTTGTACTTTCTCCCTTTCTATGTTATTCTGTAACCACGGTTTGAAACGCTCCCGAATGCAAAGGCTACTTTGTTTTCGGGAGCGTTTTTTTGTCTAAATTACCATTTATATTTGGGAGGCTATATGAATAAAACTATTTTTAAAGATTTTTCTAAATATGTTTCTTTCAATATTTTAGGGCAGATTGCTTATTCCTGTTATACGCTGGCAGATACTTTCTTCGTATCTGCGGACATCGGCACAAACGGGCTCACTGCACTGAATCTTGCTTTTCCTGTATTTTGTATTATCAGCGGAACTGGACTTATGATTGGTATTGGAGGCAGTTCCCGATTTTCTATCCTGAAAAGCCGTAATGAATCCAACGCTGCTGATCAAGTATTTACCAATGGACTTATGCTGGTACTTTTGTTTGCTTCCATTTTCTTTTTTACAGGACTATTTGCTTCCCAGCATCTTGTAACAGTTCTAGGTGCAGACATCCAGGTGTTTGAAACAACAAATCGTTATCTGAAAGTTCTCATGCTATTTGCTCCTGCTTTTTTATTAAATCATTTCCTTCAGTGCTTTGTCAGAAATGATGGGAATCCTTCCCTTTCCATGACAGCTATGATAACCGGAAGTTTTTCCAACATTGTTTTAGACTACATTTTTATTTTCCCTTTTCATATGGGCATTTTCGGGGCTGCCCTTGCAACCGGACTGTCACCAGTGATAAGTATGCTAGTATTGCTTCCATATTTTCTGAAAAAAAAGAATTCTTTTCATTTTACAATTCCGAATCTTGTTCAAATGAAAAGAACTACTGCCAACATCCCTGCAAATGGTATTCCGCCATTTCTGACGGAAGCCGCTTCCGGTATTGTGATGTTTTTATTTAACTTTATTATTCTGAGAATTTCCGGAAACACAGGCGTCGCAGCTTTCAGTGTGATCAGCGTGATTTCGCTTGTGGTAATCTCCCTGTATACCGGTTTATCACAGGGAATACAGCCATTGATCAGCCAGAATCATGGGGCAGGAAATAAGGAAAATGTGCAAACGCTTTTGCGCTATTCCCTCATAACTTCTATCCTTTTATCCATTGTGATATATGGGATTATTTTCTTTCATGCACCCCGTCTCGTTTCTGTTTTTAACAGCGAACAAGATTTGATTTTAACCAGCTATGCAATCCCCGGCTTAAAACTTTACTTTACCGCCTGCCCGTTTATCGGATTTAACATTGTTCTTTCGACCTATTTTATTTCCATAAACCATCCGCTTCCGGCACAGATCATTTCCATACTCCGCAGCTTTTTTGTTTTAATACCAATGGCATGGATACTCTCTTACTGCTTTGGAATGACCGGTATCTGGCTGGCATATCCCGCAACAGAACTATTTGTATTTCTCTTTGCATTAACGAAGAGGCCGTGATAGCAGAAATCATTTTTTCTTGTCTACGGTCGAATAGCCACCTTAATGACACCTTCTTTTCGATTTTCAAAAATATCATATGCCTGTTCAATCTCTCTTAGTGGAAATGTATGGGTAAGTAACGGTGTCGTATCGATTTTCTTCTGTTCTATTAACCGTAAAATTTCATCACAATCACATCCGTCTACCCCTCCGGTCTTGAACGTGAGATTTTTTCCATACATTTGTGGCAATGGCAAGATTTGTTCTTCTTCATAAAGAGCCACCACAGTCACAATGGCATTTGGTCTGGCTACCTTCCATGCCAGCTCAAAAGTATTCCTTCCTCCCGCTACTTCCAGCACGCGATCAGCTCCACCATGTCTACTGTGTTGTCTGACAAATTCCTCGACATCAGTTTCTTTTGGATTTACTACAAGCACATTCGGATAATGCTCTTTCACAAATGTAATTCTCTCGTGATCCACCTCACACAAAATAATCTTTTCAGGATTCTTCAACATCACACATAAAAGTGTACAGATTCCCGTTGGCCCCCCGCCAATGATGACTACAGTATCCTCGCTTCCAATTTCAGAAATTTTTGTTGCCCAGTATCCGGTAGCCAGGACATCTCCGACAAACAATGCCTCTTCATCCGTAATCGCATCTCCAATCCGATTCAATCCCTGATTGGCATAAGGCACGCGCACATATTCTGCCTGCCCTCCGTCTATCCTGCATCCCAAAGCCCATCCGCCATTTTTATCTGTGCAGTTATTTACATAACCATTTTGGCAGAAAAAGCAATTCCCACAAAAAGTCTCTACATTTACAGCTACACGATCTCCAGGTTTTACTTTGGTCACCTTGCTTCCTACTTCCTCCACAATGCCAACCATCTCATGCCCTACTGTAATTCCCGGTACCGCCCTTGGAACTGCTCCATGTTTGATATGAATATCGCTCGAACAAATACTCGCCAGCGTTACGCGGACGATCGCATCCTCTTCCTCTTGAAGAACCGGCTTCTCTTTTTCTTCCAACATAAATTTTCCATGCTCTTTGTATGTATATGCAAGCATCTTCTTTCCTCCCAATCCTATTCAACACCATTAACATCTATTTTTCTTTCATTTTAACTGACTTTTCCCCATAACTCAAGGACATATACAAAGGGAAAAGACTATTTCCAATCCTACTGGCATTTTTGTCTTATGTGTTTCTAATACCGAGATTCTTTTTGTAAGAAAAAAAGTTTTAAAGCCAACTCTACTTCTGTATGTTTTTCAGGATTTCTTAGGTCCATATCTAATATTTCACATATTTTCTGAAATCGATATTTTACAGAATTATAATGTAAATATAATGCATCTGAAGCAGCTTTCAGGTTCCAACCGCAATTAACAATTGCTTGTATCGTTTCAATAAGATTTGCATGATGTTGAATATCATATTCTCTTAAAGGCTGAATATATTTATCACAAAATTCGATCGCTTCTTTGTTGTATGCAACTGAAAATAAAAGTTTATAAAGTCCAATTTGATCATAAAAAGTAATACGATTAAATTGATGTGTTTGATATACCGCCTGAATAACCTGTCGAGCCTGTTCATAACTATGATGGATATCTATGATATTTTCAATATATGTGCCAACCCCCATAGAAACAGTAAACGGAACCGTAACTTCTAATGCATGTTGAATTTGATGAAACACATTCTTTAATTTTTCTTGTACAACAGAAGATAATTTTTCACCAATTAAAAAACTAATATAATCACTCTGGGAATAATAATGAGCACTTGGAAATGTTGCATGCATATATTGAATGGAAGTATCAAATATATAATTTACATAGTTTTGTAATTGTCGTCCTTCTTTGGAACTTAATTCTTTTAAATAATATTTTTTAAAATTATTGATATCTATAATTACAATAAAACCGCCTGCACTAAAATCCCAACCATATAAATGCGCTCGTGTTTCAATTTCGGTTAAGGTTTTGACATTATTTAAAACAAGATCACCAACAAATGAGGAGCGATATTTTTCCTCAATCATATGATTACTAACCAAAATTTGCATACGGAGAATAATGACAATGCTTGCATATTCAAGAGCAGTATGGTATACATGGGAATCAAAATCTGGATTTGGCTCCAAATCTGTTGTTGGCTCTGATATATTGGAATCCAGAATAATAATAAATCCAAAAAATTGTTTCTTATTGGCAACTTCAATATATTTATAATGTTCTTTAAAATATGTCAAAATTTGTTTATATGACATCGTGTTTAATAAAATAGTGTTTTCGTTTGAAGTATCTGAAAAATACACTTTATGGAAAACCGTATCCACATATGCAGTGGGAACTTTAATTAATGTACTGAGTGTTTGAAGAATTTCTTGTATTCGACAATCGTTGATTGCAAGTTCTAAAAAACTTTTATGTATATTGTTGGCTTTTCGTAGTTGTGCCTCCTGCTTGGAAATGATACTAGAAAGTGTGGGATTGATAATATCAGCAAAAGCATATGATTCTGGACAGTAAATTAATGGGAAATTTTTTTCGTCACAAAGCTTTTTTGCATTTTCAGGAATAACTTTTAAATAACGATCCGTTTTTACAATTAGAGCACTTGCTCCTTTTACAATAATAGAAGTGATAAAATTGCAAAAAGCTTCTTCTGTCTTTTCTAACGCATAGGTAGTTGTAATTACCACTTCATTTCCAGTCAACCATTGAAAACCGTCAGGGGTATCAATTACTGTTACGGTTGAAATTTCGCGATGCACACCATAAAATCCAGAAATTAGTTTTAAATTTTTTAAAGTTGGCGTTATTAATAATTCTGCAACAGTCACAGTAAGGCTCCTTTCATCCATAAAAAGTTAGTTGTATATAACATACAAAATATTGCAATATAATTATATCTTATATACAAAAAAATACAATAACAGCTAATAAAATATGTAATATTTTATATTATAAATACATAGGAAGTTCTTTACTTAATCTGTATACTGTTCCTAGATGAAAACATGAGCCGGCAAATCATGTGACGAAAGGAGAAAATTTATGGATTATGTAGAAATATCAAATTCAATCATTGTGTATGCACTTTGTGGAATCACAGTAGCTATTGCATTTGTGCAAGCCTTTCTCTATATCAGAATGGCAAAAAAAATGACAGTAAAAGCAAATATCCCAAAGGAAGTTCCTAAAACAGCATTTCGTGTAGGGTTAATTTCGGCAATAGGACCAGCATTGGGAGTATTTATTGTAATGGTTGGTTTAATGACTTCTATCGGTGGACCAATGGCATGGCAAAGATTGTCTATTATCGGTGCTGCACCTACAGAACTTACAGCCGCAACGCTTGGAGCTGAAGCTGCAGGCGCAGAACTCGGAGGAATGGGATTTACATTAGAAGTCATGGCTGTCACATGGTTTGTAATGGCTCTCAATGGAGCCGGATGGCTTCTTGTAACAGGTTGCTTTACACCAGCACTCGAAACATTAAGAAATAAGATGAGTGGCGGAGATCCAAAGTGGTTGATTGTTATGAGTGGAGCATGTTCTATTGGAATTTTCGGATATCTTAACGTAAGTGAAATTGCAAAAGGATGGGGAAATGCAGCTGCCGTTGTTGGCGGAGTTGCCGGAATGATGTTGTTGGAAAAATTAGTAGTTCCGAAATTTCCAAAGATTCGAGAGTACAATTTAGGAATTGCTATGCTAATCGGGATGGCATGTGCAGTTATCTATGACATTTCTCTTGGAGCATAGGAGGGGTTAAATATGGAAAATAAAGAATTTATGAAAGAATGGAAACGCAACAGTATTCGAATTGGTACTCCAACAAATATTATAGCTGCTTTTACATCGTTTATTCCGGTAATTTGGTTATGTTTAAAATATGACTGTTGGCCGGATCCTAAAGTAGTATTAGCTGGTTGGGGAATGGTTGCACTTTCATTTGGAGCATTTTATATTGTAGAACCAATTTCTTATTATGCCTCTCTTGGTTTAACAGGAACCTACTTAAGTTTTTTATCAGGAAATATTGGAAATATGCGTGTTCCGTGTGCAACTATGGCATTGGAAACGACAGATAGTGAACCTGGAACTTTACAGGCAGAAGTTGCATCTACAATGGCTATTTGTGGATCAATCATTACAAACTTAATCGCAACAACTGCAGCGGTATTGATTGGTTCTGTAGTTGTATCTGTACTACCAGATATTGTTGTATCCGCGTTAACAAAGTACGCAGCGGCAGCGATTTTTGGAGGAACATTTGGAACATATGCATTAAAATATCCAAAAGTTGCAATTTTTGGAATTGGTCTTGCACTGGCTATGAAATTTTTACTTAGTCCACCAGCTTGGGTTTTAATTGTTGTATCTGTATTTGGCAGTCTTGGATTCGCTCGATTAATGTATGTGAAAGAAAAGAAAAGCGCTTAAGAAGAAAAGAGGATTAGATTATGAATATGTGGAAAGAGTGTAAAAGTTTACAAGAAGAATTAGTTAAAACGAGAAGAGAACTTCATCAAATTCCAGAATTTGGGTTTGATTTACCAAAAACACAGGCATATGTAATCAGGATACTAGAAGAACTAGAAATTCCGTATAAATGTTCTTCGAAAGATAGTGGAATTATTGCCGAAATAAAAGGAGAAAAACCTGGAAAGACAGTGGCTCTTCGTGCGGATATGGATGCATTAAAAATCCAAGAAGAAAATGATGTAGACTATAAATCAATACATGATGGTTTCATGCACGCTTGTGGTCATGACACGCATATAACGATGCTTCTTGGTGCAGCCAAAATTTTGAACCAACATAAAGAAGATCTACAAGGAACAGTCAGACTTTTATTCCAGACTGCCGAAGAATTGGCAAAAGGTTCGCAGGTAATGATTGAAGAAGGGGGGATGGATAATGTAGATGCTGTATTTGGACAACATATAGGTAGTATTATGAATAAGGATATCCCTTCTGGAAAGGTTATTATTGTGCCAGGATGTTGTATGGCCTCTTATGATAGATTTTCAATTAAGGTCAACGGGCATGGTTGTCATGGATCCACACCAGAAAAAGGGATTGATCCAGTCAATATTGCATCGCATATTGTGATAGCCCTTCAAGAAATTATTGCTCGCGAAGTATCAGCAGTAAAACCAGCAGTCATTACTATTGGAATGATTCATGGCGGAGTAGCATATAATGCGATTCCAAGCATTGTAGAAATAGAGGGAACTATTCGTGCTCTTGAGGAACCAGTTAGACAACACTTAGCAAAACGTATAAAAGAAATTTCCGAACAGACAGCAAAGACCTTCGGAGGTGCTGCAGAAGTTGAAATTGACTGGGGTGCACCACCAGTAACAAATGATAATGAGATGGTAGAATTAGCTACAAACGCAGCGAAAGAAGTTGTTGGCGAAACAAATGTCGTAACAGAAATACCGGCACCAAATATGGGTGGAGAAGATTTTGCATATTATTTACAAAAAGCACCAGGAGCATTTTTCTTCTTAAGTTCTTCAAATCCAGAGAAACATACAGATATCCCACATCATAATCCACATTTTAATGTAGATGAAGATGTGCTTTACAAGGGATCTGCTATGTTTGTAAAAATTGTAGAAGATTATTTGAAATAAAACTTAGTAAGGGCAGGATGAAAATATGAGTATACAGATTATTATGTTATATGTATTGATTTTACTTGTGATTATTTATTTATTAATTGTGATTCCGGGAAAAAAGAAAAACAAAAAAATGAGAGAATTGCATGAAGCAATAAAGGTTGGTGATGAAATTGTTACAATGGGTGGAATTATTGCTACAGTAAAGAATCGGGAGAATGATATTCTGACAGTAGAAATTGATTCAGAAAATAATGTCTGTATGAAAATATTGGTTTATTCTGTATCTGTCATACGCTAATTAAAAGCTACAAAATTTATAAACATCCATACGAAAGGAGTGACAAACAATACTATTGTTTTGTGTCACTCCTTTTCAAACTCTAAAATAAAGAATAACTATAACTCTACAACTAGATTCTATAGTTTATTTTCTTCTCACTTACGAGACTTTTCCATCACCAACTCCGAACGCTACACATAGCAATCAGGAATCCTAGCAGGAACCCGAGATTGACAACTGTAAAATGCAATGTGTATCTTCTTTTTTCTTCCGGATAGGCCGCTATAAGAAAACGATACGAGATCAAACTCGCCATGGATGCGATCATAGTTCCCAATCCTCCAAGGTTTGTTCCGATAATCAATTTCGACCACTGATCTGTAAATCCTGAAAGTAACAGTGCTGCCGGAACATTGCTGATTACCTGCGAAGAAATGACCGCAGTCAATATTTCATTCCCATTCAAAATACTCTTTAGGAAATTGCAAAACATAGAAATTCGCCCCATATTTCCAATAAAGATAAAAAATCCTGCAAAAGTAAGAAGAAGAGAATAATCAATCTCTTTAAAAGTTCCACGGTCGATCATAAACACTGCCAAAATTGTCACGAACATTACCACCCAAACAGGAAGCAAATGCGATACGCAAAGAAGACACAACAGAAAAATCATTGCATAAATAGCTACTTTCCACGGATTTTTCACCTTTTCGCTTTCCCGCACCTGTAAATCACCAAGCACAACACATTTTCTCAATAAAATCATTCCAAGCAACATCACTGCTGCAAGTAGTGTGTATGGCAGCATCAATTTAAAAAATGCACTCAATGTCATTCCTGATTTGGAATATAGATAAAGGTTCTGTGGATTCCCAATTGGGGTAAACATACTTCCTAAATTTGCCGCAACTGTCTGCATGACAACTACCGGAACAATTCGCTTTCTCATATCTGCCATCTCCAGCACCTGTATTGCAAATGGCACAAATGTGATTAAAGCTACATCATTTGTGATCAACATACTAAACACAAAACATAAAAACACAAGAATCAATTCCATCTGCCGACTATTCTTCACAACTGTAATCAATCTTCCAGCCGCCTGTCCAAATACTCCTTCCCGGCTCAGGCCTGCCATGACTGCCATCAGACAAAATAGTAACCCTAGTGTATGAAAATCAATATAGTTCAAATATTCCATATCTGGCGGCACAACAAACGATGAGATTCCTGCCAGTATCCATGCGATCATCAAAATCTTATTCATTTTCTCTTCTCCTTATTGCATTCCGTGGGCACCCCTTCAAACATGCTCCGCATCGAATACATTCCATATGATTCGGGCTCTCATAAGGCGTGATTCCCATTTTGCACTTACGTTTGCATAGTCCGCAACGATTGCAAGAGGACTCTACCTTATAGCGGAAAGGTGATATTTTCTGAAAAAATCCCAAACACACACCGAATGGACAGAAATATTTGCAGAACGGGCGATAAATAAAAAGAGCACTCCCTGAAAGTTTTTTCTTTCAAAAAGTGCCCTCAACAATCAATATTTATTTTCCATTAATAGAGTTTTGCTCCTGCCGGGATTCTGTCATCTACCATCAAGACATTCAATCCTTCTCTTCCTTCTTCCAGATGAGTTGCGGAGATAATCATACCACAGGAATCGATTCCCATCATCTTTCTTGGCGGAAGATTCACGATTGCGATCAATGTCTTTCCTACCAGCTCTTCTGGCTCGTAGTAATCGTGGATACCACTTAAGATGACACGATCTTCGCCGCTTCCATCGTCTAATACAAATTTCAGAAGCTTTTTGCTCTTCGGAACTGCTTCACATTCTTTTACCTTTACCGCACGGAAATCTGATTTGCTGAATGTTTCGAAGTCTACCATATCTTCAAATAATGGTTCCACTTCTACATTAGAAAAGTCGATTTCTACTTTAGCCGGCTCAGCTGCAACCGGTGCTTCTACAGCTTTTGGAGCTGCTGTTGTTGCCTGCGCAGCATTGTTTGCTTCGTTCTTCGCAGCGCCCTGTGACTTCATTGTTGGGAGCTTGCAGCGAGATTTTATATATATCTATTTGCCTCTACGCTTCTCTATTCTTCAAGCTTCTAATAATCTACATTTTTATATAACTCTACAACTTTTATTACAAGTTACCACCAATTTGGTGTAAAAGTGGTGCAGTTGTTGGTGTGCGTCCCTTATTATGAAATTTTAATCTTACCGCATAAATCTTCAAATGATTTAACTTTCGCCTCTTTTGTTGCTTCCGCATAAATTTCCATCGTTGTTGCGATATCTTTATGTCCCATAATTTCCTGAATTACTTTAAGGTTTGTTTCATTCTCACAATACCTTGTAGCAAATGTATGTCGCAAATTATGGCAAGAAAAATTAGGCAGTAAAACTGGTGCTCTACGTTCTCTTTCTGCTCTTTCTATTTCTTCTTCATTATATGCCAGAGTTATACGTTTGATTGTTCTATTGATTGTCTGAGGATTATGTGCAAAACCATTTCTGTTCAAGAAAATAAAATCTGTATATCCATCAATTGATGCCTGACAAGTTAACCCTACTTCCTCTTGATATTTTTTCTCATTCAAAAGTGCCTGTTTTACTTCTGGCAACATTGGAATAATTCGGTATCCTGCAGTAGTTTTTGGTGATGTTACTGAAAAATAGCACTTGCCTTTATCTCTCTGGTAGTACACCATATTGTGATTAATTTCAATATAATTCTCATCCATATGAACATCTTCCCAACGTAACCCAACTACCTCTGATACACGACATCCTGTTCCCAAGAAGAATGTAAACAATGGAAGCCAATGGTTATATTTTTCGCTTTTATTTATATAGGAAACAAAAGCTTCTTGCTGCGGAATTGTAAGAGCATGACGTTTAGGTGTTTCAAAGTTATGTGATCGTTTCACATCTCCTAAAACTAAGTCGCTAGGATTTATTCTAATATAACCATCCTCAACCGCTAATATAAATACTTGATGAAGCACCGTATGAATACTCTCCAATGTTGCAACTGACATTTTCTTAGAATCCACAATACCATTATAGTATCTTCTCACATCCGATTTTCGGATTTCCTTTATCTTTCTGTTTCCAAAATCATTCATAACAAAATGCTCATACATATAAATATAATTATTGCGAGTAGTTTGCTTTAATCCCACCTTATCATTTTTCCACATTTTATAGACATCATTCAATGTGATATTTGAACTTCCTTGTTGAATCCCATCCCGCAGATCATTCTGAATTTCTTTTTCTTTTTCACGCAATCCTTCTAATGTAGAACAATATACCGTATGTCTTTTTTTATCTCCACCAGTCCAACGATACATGTAAAGTCCATCATTTTTCCGATAGGTTTCTCCGTCTTTCAACACTCTCCCTTTATGATCTTTTCTTTTTTGCATTCTTTTCTCCTTTTCTATACAAAGAAAAGGACTCTGCAAACTTATTATAACGCTTACAAAGTCCCTTTTCTACGCCTAATCATTCATTTTTTACACCAAAATTTATATAGAATATGCTGTTTCCGTATATTCATCTAATTTTTTACGTTTAATCAATCGCTTTGTTCCATTCCATAAAACAAACTGGCAATTCTGCTCATCCGTCATTTTACGGAGCTTGTTAATTCCAATACCAGAATATGCAGCTGCTTCCTCAAGAGTTAAATTACTCTTTTCCCAAATAGGAACTTCTTTTACCATAGGCATCTTCCTCCTTCCTTTTTTATAGACTTATTTTTCCTAATTTCCCCGACAGAGAGAGGAACTTATTTTTCAGGTGCTTTTATCTCATCAAGCTCCTGGCAACAAACTATTTCAAAACTTTTTATTTCTTTCATACCGAAAATCAATATATTATCTTCTTTCTTATTTTATTTTTTAATGTTCTTTGTTGCCATCTTAAAAAACAGTATAAATAACCAGTAAAATCAACATTTTCATATGTCATCAAAACTGGCAACAAAGTTCGTTTTTTGAATAAAACAGCTGTATTATCAGAAAGATTTCCTCTCTCTTGTCGGGCTAATGGAACGGAAGTTCCATTTGTTCTGTTGCCGAAAGTTCTCTAAATCCATCTCCGCCAATTTCGTTGCCGCCCTCTATCTCTTCACTTTTTCGAGTCCAACAGCGTTGTCTTCCATACCCTTCTGAGGTAAATCTATGATAACCACCTCGCTTCCATCCAATAATCTGAGTATCCATGATTTGACAAATTTCATTCGTCTCATACTTCTTAGGCTCACGATCCCCGTGATTAAAAGCCTCACTCCAAATCTGAATAGAACATACATAATTTCCTTTATAATTATCAAGCCACCCCTGGATTGTTCCTGCCAAAGTATCCTCTTGCATAAACTGTTTCCGATACTCATCAATTTCCTTTTGCATTTCTTTTGTGAATTTCAGAAGATTACCTTTGTTTTCTTCATTGTGATAAATAATCATTGCTTCTGCCCACAATTGATTAAAATATGCTCTGGCTTCTTCTTCATCATCTAAAATATGTTTCTCTGCTTTTGAAGCATCAATCATGATTGGAAGAAACCTTCTTGCACCAGTTCTATCAAACGGAATAAACTGATAGGTATTCGTAGATCCAGCGAATACGCATTGCCTTTTTCGATCTTTTTCAAAACGTGCATAAGCCGTTCTATATGTATCCTTTTGTCGGCTCAAAAATGATTTTATTTCTTCGTTACTTTTTGCACTGATAGCAGCAATCATTTCAGACATTTCTATGATCCAATGTCCTCTAATTGATTCAAATACCTTCTTATCACCCAAATCTCTTAAATCATCCGAAAACCAATTATCTTTCAAGGATAAAAAACGAAAGAACGTGGATTTTCCTGCGCCTTGTTGTCCCACAAGACAAAGCATTTCATCCGCTTTTATTCCCGGATAAAACACTCGCAATAAAGCCTCCATCATAAAGTGTTTTAATACTTCATATACATAGTCTGAATCATCTGCCCCCATATATTTTTTCAGCACATATCGTATTCGTTCTTCTCCATCCCATTTTAATGTTTCTAGGTATTCGCAAATCGGGTGATACGCTCTGTTTGCAGCTTCAATTTGCAATGCCTTATACAAATTTTTTTCATTTCCTAATCCATAGTACACTTCAAAATATAGATAAAACTGATCAATCGCATTGTCGGTCAGAATCTCCCAATCTTCATCCCACCAAAGTTTCCTCGATATATCGACTCTTTCAGACAACCGATTATATCGAAGACAACCTTGAATCAATGGATCATCTCGAAAAATCATCATATGATTTTGAACCGTTCCTTTGATATCTCCCTTTTCATTTTTCAGTAAACATTCCTTAATTTGTCTGATTGCATTTAGATCTGCCATCTCGCCCATCCGTTTCAAAGTATCCTTCTTTTTATTTTCATCCATTTTTTCTGCATCTTCTCTCAATCTTTTCAACCTCCTTCTTAATCATTTCAACAACTTGCTCTTTTTCTTCCTCTTCTCCGAATAATAAAAGATCTAAGTAATATTCAACAATGGTCAGATATTTCAACGCCTCTACAAATTTTTCATCCCACTCTTCTTCCGGCGATTTAGGTGCAAATTCTTTTTTCCATTTTTGCAACAATATACGGTAATCCAACATCGCACGAACACATTCTATATACTCTTGTTCTTCTGATTTCACTAAATTTTTTTCTGGTTTGCTCTTCAAAATCTTCCTTGGTTTTTTTATTTTTCTTCTGTCTACTCTAGATATTTGAATTCCGAAATCATCTGCTAATTTTAATGCAGCCTCTTTTAAGGAAAGTCCAAAAAGCTGTGCTGTGAAATCTATCACATCACCAGTCACTCCACAACCAAAACAATAATATCTTCTATCTACTTTCATGCTTGGTGTTTTGTCATTATGAAAAATACAACTAATCAGCCCTGATTTTGTTATCTTAAATCCATATAACTCAGCCGCCTGCCGAACTGTTACATTTTCTTTCACTTCATCAAATAATCCCATAATCCCTCCAATCAAAAAAGAGCACTCTGTTTATTCCAACGGAATTCCCAAAATGCTCTTATCGCTCATTATCTAATGAGGACTCTTTATTCAATTTTCCAGTTTCTCCATTTCTTGTTATACTTGCTTTCTTCTCAGATAATTTTTTTAATATAGATGGTTTTACTTCTTTTTTTATTTCTTGAACCATGATATTTTTGTTTTCCGGTTTCAATAATCTGTTTTTCATTTTCGAAATCGTCTTCGTAATTGCATATTCAATCTTTTTAATTACTCCATCTAACCGATCAAGAGCATACTGTTTTTCCCTTTTAGATGCCTTTCTCTCTGGGCTTAAAACCCATTTCTTACTATCCTCCACCAATTTAATATCCTCTTTCCTAGTAGCAATCTCAATTTCATCTGCAATTCTTTCCACCGCTTTTTCATAAACCTCATCCGTAACATCATCTATCAGTTTTTCTACATCTTCAATTTTAAATTCAAGCTGTTTCAATGTTTCGTCTTGCTGAAGAATTCGCTCCGCATTATCAAAAAATTCTACTGACTGTGCTTTAAGCTTTTTCTCTTGATCAATAATCTTTATGCTGTTTTCTTTGTACTGAACCTCTTGTTCAAAGATCTCATATTTTTTCTGATTAACCGCTTCTATCTGACTCTGAATTGATTCTTCCAAAGATGCAATATCCTTTTTCTGCTTCATTCGAATATAATCTTGCTTTTCAAGATATTCCCTTCCACCATAACTTGGTTCTTCTTCTAACTCTAATCCGTGCTTTTTACAAATATCAAAAAGGAGTATTCTGCAAGTAGCATCAAAAACCATTTTCCTATTGTTAAATCTACCAGCCTTCTTTTCCGGATTTGGCAAGTCAAAACCTAATGTTTCAAGTGCTTTTTCCTGTTGGGGAAATATTTCTCCATAAGCATTCTTACAATCAAAAACATGGCGTTCATGAATGTGTGGAGTGGACTCATCCAAATGCAAGGACCAGTTCAATAAATGAAAATGTTCTCCAAAACGATCACTAAGTTCTGTAATAAATTCTGTTACGATAGTCAACAACACATCCGGATCAACATAATCATCTTTTGTTCCAATCTGATAAATGGTTTCTTCCGGACACGTTTTCTTATGAGTCCTAATATCATCTGTTGTTCGGTTTCTTTCAGGATGATGATTTTTCCAATTTCTTGCATTCTGTCCTTCCACATACTCTTGATAATGAATCTTATAAAATAGTTGTTCCACTTCTTCAAAGGAATCGACAATCTCATCCTCTCTTCCTGTTACTGAAGCAGATCTGATACCATTATAACAATCCCAATAAACATTTCTCTTGGCTCGTTCCAAATCGATATGATCACTATTGTCAATATCGAACTGTCGATCATTGTGCTTGGGATTATAAACACCATTCTTTCCAGTTCTTCCATTATGTCTAGTTAGTTTCATCTTGTCGTCTCCTTCCTGTTCTCGCAAAAAACTGCAGCGAAGCTGCCATAAATCCTGCCTTTATCGTCAGGAAATACCCAGTACTAAGTGGCGAAACGCCACTTAACTGGGCAAGGCTGCCGCCCTTGACCTGCACAGGGGTATTGCATTCCCTGTACCCATGCACAAAGGGTTGCACCCTCTGTACTCCCGCCCGAACAAACTGACTTCGCCCCGTCCCAAGCTCCGTCAGTTCCTTCGGTTTTACAAAACAGTCCACCGGGCTATTTTGCAAAAAGAAAAACCGACGCATGATCGCTTTACGCTCAATACATCGGTTTTTTCATCTGACCTTAACGGTCATATTCAGTTGTGGCAGATTAGCCAATTTGAAAAATTATTCTGGCACATCTACTGAGTAGCTCAGACAATCGCCTCTTTTATTGCTTTCCAAATCGTTATAATACCACATATACATCGTTCTACCATATTCTTCATATTCTATAATTCCATCTGGCTTTTGACCCTCTACTTCTAATGAGTAAATTTCTTTATCATGTGCATAGCCAAAAACGAATCTGGTATCTGGATAATTTGGATTTAAGTCTTGTTGAATATCACTTATTGTTAAAGATAAATGGATAAATTTTTTGAAGTCTCCCCCATAAGTGGTATCTGGTGTAGTGGTAGATGGTGTGGCATTTACAAACGCATATTGTGTACTTTCATTTTCTATCTGTTTTTTGCAGCGTGCAATCACAAAACCTTGAACGGGATTGTTATCACTTCCTGCTCGATAGAAAATCGTATCATACTGTTTGCCATTCCATATATGCAATATTTCATCAACATGATTAAGAAAATCTTCTGGAGCTGATAAATCTTCATGTTCTGCTTTTAAGGGGGAATTCAAAATAGCTTCTTCGATAGAGTTATAATATGTAAGTTTAGAATCGTCTTTTCCATTATCTGTCAACTTAAACTTGATATACTCATTTCCTTTGTTTTCTTCTTCCGGAACATAAGTATAACGACCATTTTCAATATGGTCATCATAATCAACAAACAGTCCAATACATATCAGCGCTGCAAAAATCAAAAAAACTATTCCTATAACGATTAGCAATATTTTCAAAAATTTTTTCATACAAAAGTCCACCTTCTTGCTTCATTTCAGTAAATTATATCATACCGATATGAACAATTCAATTTACACTCTATCAAGTAGTTTTTTTACTTACCTGTAACGCACATTTCTGCAAAATCCATAGTCCCCGATACTTTCATCACGGGTGATATACAGTCGGAATTCTGTCAGCTCGTGAAATAAGAAAAACCGACGCATGATCGCTTTACGCTCAATACATCGGTTTCTTCATCTGACCTTGACGGTCATATTCAGTTGTGGCAGATTGCAGATAGCCTACAATCAGAGGGCATATACTAAATGCTACCCAAACATTTTCTTATCAGTCTACATCCATGTGAATATAAAGACAGCTTTTTCTTTTTTCCAATATCCAAATACCAGCCTTTTTGTCTTTGCTTATCCACAGCAACCAAGATTACTGTTGTTTGTGTACAAGTTTCAAATACTTCTTCAGAAACAATCATATTCATTCCATGATTCTTAACAAAAATTTTGGTTTCTTCTGATATTTCATCCATGTATGCAAAAATAATCAAACAAGAATTACCTGTTTTTTTCGTATTTATATGGTCAAGCTGCCTTTTGAGTAAATTTTTTATATCCTTTGCTTCTGAAACACTGACATAATAAGAAATGAAATCCTTTAATGGTGAAAACTTCTTTCTAAAAAGCAAGCCATCCGCCTGTGCTTCAAATTTGTAATTCAAGAATTTTTGTTTAATGCTATTTGCGTCTGATAATGCAATTTCACATAATTCTTGATTTTCATATTTCTTATACATCTTTGTTGCTTCATAATGTATTACATAAGCAACATTTCTATAGATTAGTACAACTGCAAGCATTCCAGTTATTATCCATCCCACAAGTACTGCTAATCCAAATTCTTGTTTTCCCTTACTCAGAAGTATAAAACAAAATACCAATAAGATAATAGCTATCAATGCTGACACTATTCCAAGTATGAAACAGTTTTTTCTTTTTCTGATTGTTTTCTCATCCCATTCATAATCTGCATTAGATGAAGTTGCTTTCTTTTTTTTAATCAATTTATTGCCCATAACAGCACCTCAAATTCAACTTTATTACTACACTCATTATACTTCATCAACATAAAGAATGGAAGAAAAAATTTTGTGTACAGGGTTCCTGTTCAAACCTTGTAACGCACATTTTCGCAAAATCCATAGTCCCCGATACTTTCCTCACAGGCGATAGGCAACGGTCAAAACATTAGGTCTGCACCTGACATTTTAACCACATATCAGCCCTGATTATCACATTATCCCTGCTGGCTGTTCAGCCCATGCTTTTTCGCATATTCGCTGGCTTTCTGTCTGCGTTCCTCACTGTAAGGCGGCAGGAAGCGGATAGACAGACGGGACTTTGCCAGCTCATAAGAAACACCGCCTTGAACATTGGATTTTTCCAGTCGGCAAAGGTCAGGGTACTTCTTAGCAAAAGCAGCCAACCTCTTTTTCAATCCGGCGTTGTGGGTGTAGATATTTGCCTTGTCCTCGCCCTCATTAAAGAGAATAATAGTTTCCTTCTCATACTTCGTTAATCTTGTCATAAATATCATTCCTTTCAATTCTGTATCAAAAAAATCAAGTGTAGATATAGTTTTTTGCACTTCATCACCTACACATATAGTTTTTATTAAGCTATCTCTTTCACAATTAATAAATCCTTTTATTGCGCTTTCAAATATTTCCGTTCCCTAACCCTCTTCTTTTTAGGATTGTATGCTCTGAAAAGATACGCCGCATGCATATTCAGTTCAGGTATCCTCATATTCAAAAGCTATTCAATTGTCAATGTACAAAGATTGATATTATTAAATATCCTTCTATATAACGAAATGCTGAGAGGCATTTTTACAGGGTCTTTTGGGAAATATATAAAAATTTTTGAATTGTTGATGTGTGATATAGAATAAAAAATAACCAACTACAACGCTGATTACTTCTATTTTTGATATTGAGATATTTTCAATAAAACAAAAAAACAGCTGGGTGTACCAACTTTTTTGGTACACTCAACTGTATCTTTTATTACTATTTTTCTTTTACACCATTCTTTTGCAGAGTCCTTCTCTTAGACTTTTTAAAAATTTGGTGTAAATGTGGTGTAGTAACCTGTTTTTCTGTTTAAAATATAGCTTAAAATTTCTTGCTCTTAGTACAATTTTGCTCCTGCCGGAATGTGATCATCAAGGATCAGAACGTTCAGTCCTTCTCTTCCTTCTACAAGGTGTGTAGCGGAAATGATCATACCACAAGAATCAATTCCCATCATCTTACGTGGTGGAAGGTTTGTGATTGCAAGTAATGTCTTTCCTACTAACTCTTCTGGTTCGTAGTAATCATGAATACCGCTTAAAATCACACGATCTACGCCTGAACCATCGTCAAGAAGGAATTTCAGAAGCTTCTTAGATTTTGGAACTGCTTCACATTCTTTTACCTTAACAGCACGGAAATCTGATTTGCTGAATGTTTCGAAGTCTACCATATCTTCAAATAATGGTTCAACTTCTACATTAGAGAAATCGATATCAACCTTCGCTGGTGCAGCTGTTTCTTCAACTGGAACAACTACTTTTGCAGCTACTGGAGTTGACTGTGCAGCGTTGTTTGCTTCGTTCTTAGCAGCGCCCTGTGACTTCATTGTTGGGAACAGGAGAACGTCTCTGATCGCTGCGGAATCTGTGAGAAGCATACACATTCTGTCGATTCCGAATCCGATACCACCTGTTGGCGGCATACCAATCTCCAGTGCATTCAGGAAGTCTTCGTCTGTTGTGTTTGCTTCCTCATCACCTTGTGCAAGCAACTCTTCCTGTGCTTTGAAACGTGCTCTCTGATCGATCGGATCGTTTAACTCTGAGTATGCGTTTGCCATTTCCCATCCATTCATGAAGAATTCGAAACGCTCTGTATATTCTGGATTCTCCGGTTTCTTCTTTGTCAGCGGAGAAATCTCGATCGGATGATCCATCACAAATGTAGGCTGGATTAAATGCTCTTCTACAAATGCCTCGAAGAACAGAGAAAGGATATCTCCTTTCTTATGGCGCTCTTCAAACTCTACTTTATGTTCTTTGGCAAGTCTTCTTGCCTCCTTAAGTGTAGTCACTTCGTTCCAGTCGATACCAGTGTATTTCTTCACCGCATCTACCATTGTAATTCTCTCAAACGGTTTTCCGAGATCCATCTCTACTCCACCGTAAGTGATCTTCGTTGTTCCAAGAACTTCCTGTGCTACAAAACGGTAAAGATTTTCTGTCAGATCCATCATTCCGTTGTAATCTGTATATGCCTGGTATAATTCCATCAATGTAAACTCTGGGTTGTGTCTTGTATCAAGTCCTTCGTTGCGGAATACTCGTCCAATCTCATAGACACGTTCCATACCACCAACGATCAGTCTCTTCAGATATAATTCCAGGGAGATACGCAGTTTGAAATCTTCATTGAGTGCATTAAAATGTGTCTCAAATGGTCTTGCTGCTGCTCCTCCTGCATTAGAAACGAGGATTGGAGTTTCTACTTCCATGAATCCTTGTCCATCTAAGTATTTTCTGATCGCGCTGAGAATCTTAGAACGTTTGATAAATGTATCTTTGACGTCCGGATTCATGATCAGGTCTACATATCTCTGACGGTAACGTAAATCTGTATTGGTCAGACCGTGGAATTTCTCAGGAAGGATCTGAAGACTCTTCGATAACAATGTCACTTCCTGCGCATGGATAGAGATCTCCCCCATCTTTGTGCGGAACACATCTCCCTTGATTCCGACAATATCACCGATATCCATCTTTTTGAATGCTTTATAAGCTTCCTCTCCGATGTTATCTCTTGCGACATAAGACTGGATATTGCCCTGTAAATCCTGAACATTGCAGAAAGACGCTTTTCCCATCACACGTTTGGACATAATACGTCCTGCGATCGCTACGTCTTTTCCTTCCATCTCTTCAAAATGATCCTTGATATCCATGCTATGATGTGTCACATCATACTTTGTAATGACGAACGGGTCATTTCCACTTGCCTGCAGATCTGCCAGTTTCTCCCGGCGCACCTGTCTGAGCTGGTTTACGTCCTGCTCCTGTACCTTCTTCTGTTCAGCCACTTCTCTCACTCCTTAGTTTGCTCTTTCAATTTTTAACACTTTGTATTCCATAACGCCTGCCTGCGTCTCTACCTGGATCTCGTCTCCGACTTTTTTGCCAAGCAGTGCCTGTCCTACCGGAGATTCGTTGGAGATCTTACCCTGAAGGCTGTTTGCCTCTGTGGAACCTACGATCTTAAACTGAATTTCCTCGTCAAATTCCTTGTCATATACGAGTACAGAACATCCGATATTAATCTTATCGAAATCTACTTCATCCTCTACAACAACTTCTGCATTCTTTAAAATCTTCTCTATCTCTTCGATTCTTGCTTCGATATCTCTCTGTTCATCTTTTGCTGCATCATACTCTGCATTCTCTGATAAATCGCCCTGTTCTCTTGCTTCTTTGATCTTTGCTGCAACTTCCTTACGCTTTACTACTTTGAGGTTTTCCAGCTCTTCTTCCAATGCCTTTAACCCTGCATAAGTAAGTATTGTTTTTTTGTCTGCCATTGCATATTACCTCCTTGTATGCTTATAACATTCCCCTATTATTTGTCAGCCTTTCAGCGAATATTTCCTGTAAAATAATTCTATTTTCACAATTTCAACATTATACATGTTTTTACCTATAATGTCAATTTGTTTCCAAGTAATTGTTCCAATTCCTCGTAACTTTGCACCTGATTGATTTCTGCCCGCAAAGCTGCTGCTCCTTTTAATCCAGTCGTATACCATCCGACATGTTTCCGCATCTCCCGGATTCCGAGATAATCTCCTTTATACTCGATCTGAAGCCTTGCATGACGCAGCATAGTCTCCTTTAATTCTTCCAGCGATGGGCGTGACGGAATCTTTCCGGTTCTATCATATTCTACTAACTCTCGAAAGATCCATGGATTTCCCTGTGCGCCTCTTCCTACCATTACTCCATCACATCCAGTCAGTTTCTGCATCCGCACAGCATCTTCTGCGGAAGTCACATCTCCATTTCCGATGACCGGGATGGATACTGCCTCTTTCACTTTCCTTATGATCTCCCAGTCTGCTTTTCCAGAATAGTACTGCTCTCTTGTCCGACCATGCACTGCCACTGCAGCGCCCCCTGCCTCCTCGATCACCTTTGCGATTTCCACTGCATTGATGCAAGAATCATCAAATCCTTTCCGGATTTTAACAGTGACCGGCTTTTGGATCGCCTTCACTGTCTTGCTCACGATCTCATAGACAAGCTTTGGCTGTTTCATCAGCGCAGAACCTTCTCCATTTTTGACAATCTTAGGCACCGGGCATCCCATATTGATATCGAGGATCGCAAACGGAAGTTCTTCAATCTGCTTTGCAATCTCACTGATCGTATCCGGCTCAGAACCGAACAACTGAAGAGAAACCGGTCGTTCTTCCTCGTGGATCCGAAGAAGGTCCTGTGTATTTTTATTTTTGTACTGGATCGCCTTCGCACTGACCATCTCCATGCAGAGAAGCCCTGCCCCCTGCTCCTTGCAGAGCAAGCGAAAAGGCAGGTCGGTCACTCCTGCCATCGGTGCCAGTATATATGGATTCTCCAGCTCTACTGTCCCTATTTTCAATCTATTTTTGTGTATCATCTCTTTCCTTTCTGCTTTTTACTTCTTATTCTTCTCATACAGAATCCGAAGTCCGTCCAATGTCAGATTCTGATCATAGGCATCAAAAACGTCTGTCTCCGAGACAATGATCTTACCAAGGCCTCCGGTCGCAATGACTTTTACATTCTCCAATCCTGTTTCTTTTTTCATCTTTTGGACAATATACTCTGTCTGCCCGATATACCCATACACAAGTCCCGCCTGCATACTTGTAATTGTTTCCTGTCCCATGATCACTTCCGGCTTCTTGATCTCAATCTCCGGCAGCATCGCTGCCCCGCCCCAAAGCGCCCGCGCAGAGGTGCGGATTCCCGTTGCAATGCATCCTCCCATAAAGGAACCATCCTCTGCAATCATATCATAGGTCGTCGCTGTCCCGAAATCGACGACGATCACCGGACCGCCATATTTTTCATATGCAGCAACTGCATCTACAATCCGATCCGGTCCCATGCGCGGATTATCCATCCCGATCTTAATTCCCGTCTCAATCTCTCTTGAGACTACAAGGGGATATACATCCAGATATTTAATAATCGCACTTGTCAGAGAGTGCATAATATCCGGCACGACAGAAGCAATGATGACTGCATCGATCTGCCGGATCTCAAACCCCTGGTGTTCAATCAGATCACACAGAGAAATCCCATATTCATCTGATGTTCTCGGAAGCTTTGTTGTCATTCTAAATTTCGCTTCCAGCTTTTCTTCCTTATATACACCCAGTGTAATATTTGTATTTCCAACATCTATAACCAATAACATTAAATTTCTTCTCCTAAGAAAAATACTTTATAGTAAAGCTCCAACGATCTCAACAGTTCTTCTTTTGTCTGCTGTATCTCTTTGATCTTGAGCTTGCTTCCAATTTCATCAAACATTGGATCAAAATCCTCTGTCGTCACTTCAAAACAAAGTGTTCCATCTTCTTCAAAGACGAGTGTGAGGATTCCCCCCACATCTTCTGTGTAAAGTACACACAGAATCTTCAATTCATCCTGGATTTCCTGCGGCAATGCCTCAAAATCCGGATTTAGATAATATTTTTTTTCATACGAGTTCGCCCCGCACAATACTACTTTCTCTTCGTACATGTTTTTGTTACTCCATTTTTCTAATTCATTTATGCTAATACGCATATCCGTAAATTCCGCGCACCGATACTTCCCCGGAATAAACCGTGCAAATCTCTCCCGCCTCATTTTCTACTAGCAGTTCTCCAGCTCCATTGATCCCCAGTGCTATGCCGTCCCAGTTTCCCTTTGGTTCCAGAACTGTCACTCTCCGTCCACAGTTTACTGACTGCTCATTGTATCTCTGCTGCACAAAACGAAGGCTCTGTTCTTTTTCAAACGCTTCATAAAGCGTCTCAAACCGCTGCATGATCTCTGCGATCAACTCGGATCTCTTTATGGAAACCTTTCCTTCTAGCAGAAGGGACGTCGCATTCTCTCTAAGCTCTTCCGGAAATTCCTTCCGGTTTACATTTACTCCGACCCCGACAACCACATAGTCAATGTAATCAATCTCTGCGCTCATCTCTGTCAGAATCCCACAGATCTTCTTTCCGCCAATCACAAGATCATTTGGCCACTTAATCTTTACCTCAAGATCAGTCTTATCTCTTACTGCCTCCGCCGCGGCAATCGCCATCAAGATCGTCAGCATCGGCGCCTTGTCCGGAGCAAACTGCGGTCGTAGCAGCAAAGACATAAAAATCTCAGTTCCTTCCGGGGAATCCCAGCTTCTTCCTCTGCGTCCTTTTCCGGCACTCTGCCTGTCTGCCACAAAAAGTGTTCCATGCACAGCTCCCTGCCCGGCTGCCTGCTTTGCACGAATGTTCGTAGAGTCTGTCTCTGCATAATATTCTACACACTTTCCAATTGTCCGTGTCTCAATCCGGCTTTCCATCTCTTCTTTAGAAAGCACATCCGGGCTCTCTTGGAGTCGATATCCTTTGTTTCTCACCGCCTCGATCTCATAT
>ENA-OQKF01000304-OQKF01000304.1-human-gut-metagenome-genome-assembly--contig:-NODE-304-length-35397-cov-4.666912_pt1 | contig 35397 bp, 46 predicted proteins | sample MGYA00242617_ERZ504784 | MGnify/ENA primary metagenome ERZ504784 (study PRJEB26092, sample SAMD00036364) | human gut metagenome | host: Homo sapiens | study: EMG produced TPA metagenomics assembly of... | reverse complement strand
GTTCTGTTGTTAGGGCAGTTGACGTGTAATGAAATGGTCGCAGGTTGGAATCCTTGACGACCCACCAGCCTGAATAGAGTTGCAGTACATCCCGCAAGGGGTCGTTAGCTCAGTTGGTAGAGCAGTTGACTTTTAATCAATTGGTCGCAGGTTCGAATCCTGCACGACCCACCAATGTAAAAAAGCGCCCTAAAGGCGCTTTTTTGCTATCTGTATTCCGCATATTTTGACCTTGCAGGTCGGCTCCGGCGAAGTCGCCATCCGATGCGTGCTACGCACACCTATTTCCGGTGACTTTTTCTCGCAAATTCGCTATCTTGTTTAGTATACAAAACACATTTGCCGTCCGTTTTGCTATGTCATGCAAAAGAAAGGCAATAATGTTAAGCCAGTAAAACGAGAAGCCATAATGAGCGTGATGTTTGATCCAGAAGCCGCAATCTATCCCTTCCCGCCAAAGCCTGTCCCGCTGAGTCAGGATGAGAAGCAGTTTTACCGTGAGAAGATCAAACGTCTTCTTAAAGAGCGAGATGCAGTGATGGTTGCACATTACTACACCGACCCGGAAATCCAGCAACTGGCGGAAGAGACCGGGGGCTGCATCTCTGACTCTCTGGAGATGGCACGCTTTGGTGCCAGACATCCTGCTTCCACGTTACTGGTCGCAGGCGTTCGCTTTATGGGGGAAACCGCAAAGATTCTCAGCCCTGAAAAAACCATTCTGATGCCAACGCTACATGCGGAGTGTTCACTCGACCTCGGCTGTCCGATTGATGCGTTCTCGGCCTTCTGCGATGCCCATCCGGACCGTACCGTGGTGGTCTATGCCAATACCTCTGCCGCAGTGAAAGCGCGGGCAGACTGGGTCGTGACATCAAGCATCGCCGTTGAACTGATTGAGCATCTGGACAGCCTGGGCGAGAAAATCATCTGGGCGCCTGACCGCCATCTCGGTAATTACGTGCAGAAGCAGACCGGCGCTGACGTGCTTTGCTGGCAGGGTGCCTGTATTGTTCATGACGAATTTAAGACGCAGGCGCTCTCGCGCATGAAGGCGCTTTACCCGCACGCAGCGATCCTTGTTCACCCGGAATCACCGCAGTCCATTGTCGACATGGCGGATGCCGTGGGATCCACAAGCCAGCTTATCAATGCTGCCAGGACGCTACCGCACAAGCAGCTCATCGTGGCAACCGACCGCGGTATCTTCTATAAGATGCAGCAGGCCGTGCCTGAGAAAGAGCTGCTTGAAGCACCAACGGCGGGCGAGGGGGCGACGTGTCGTAGCTGCGCGCACTGCCCGTGGATGGCGATGAACGGCCTGAAAGCTATCGCTGAGGGGCTGGAGAAAGGCGGAGCAACGCATGAAATCCATGTGGATGCTGCTCTGCGTGAAGGTGCGTTAATTCCGCTTAACCGCATGCTGGATTTTGCGGCTACACTACGTACTTAATTAATACGCCCTGGGGAAAAGATGGATTTTTTTAGCACACAGAACATTCTGGTTCATATACCGATTGGTGCAGGTGGCTATGACCTGTCATGGATTGAGGCCGTGGGTACGCTGGCTGGGTTATTGTGTATCTGGCTGGCAAGCCTGGAGAAGATCAGCAACTACGCGTTCGGGTTAATTAACGTTACGCTCTTTGCGATTATCTTCTTCCAGATCCAGCTGTACGCCAGCCTGCTTTTGCAGTTGTTCTTCTTTGCGGCGAACATTTACGGTTGGTACGCGTGGTCGCGGCAGAACAGCCAGCAGGAGGCAGAGCTGCAAATCCGCTGGCTGCCCTTACCGAAAGCTATCGCCTGGTTTGTCGCCTGCGTTGTCGCCATTGGTTTAATGACCGTCTATATCAACCCGGTGTTTGCATTCCTGACCCGTGTCGCGGTGTCGGTCATGTCTGGCCTCGGGCTGAATGTCGCTATGCCATCACTCCAGCCGGATGCTTTCCCGTTCTGGGACTCCTGCATGATGGTGCTGTCGATTGCTGCGATGATCCTGATGACCCGTAAATACGTTGAGAACTGGCTGCTCTGGGTCGTCATTAACGTCATTAGCGTGGTTATTTTTGCACTTCAGGGCGTCTACGCAATGTCGCTGGAGTATCTGCTGCTGACCTTCATTGCCCTGAACGGGAGCCGGATGTGGATTAACAGCGCGCGTGAGCGAGGCTCTCGCGCGCTTTCGAACTAATGATGGTGATGATGTGAATGGCCGGACTGCGCCTCGTTCAGGTGGCAGTCCGGGCCGTTACAGGGCTGGTACTCCATCTGGATGGTGGCGTGGCCAATCTCATAGTGATGGTCGAGAAAGTGCTGGATGCGCTCAAGCAGGCCATCATGGTCATGGGTAGGGATCACCTGGACGTGCAATGTCATGACGTGTTTCTCACCCACCAGCCAGACGTGAACATGATGCACATTGCGCACCTCGGGCACGGAACGACGCAGGTTGCGTTTAAGCTCGGCAATGTCCACGGATGCCGGCGCCCCTTCAAGCAGTTCATTCACGCTCTCCTTCAGCAGCCGCCAGGCACTGCGCAATACCAGACACGATACCAGCACGGAAAGAATCGGGTCGACGGGCGTCCAGCCGGTATAAAGGATCACCAGCGCGGCCACAATAGCACCGACGGAACCCAGTAAATCGCCCATGACATGCAGAGCCGCAGCGCGCACGTTGAGGTTCTTTTCTCCGCTGCCGCGATGCAAAATCCAGAACGCCAGAAGATTCGCCAGCAGACCTGCTACGGCGATAACCATCATTGTCGCTCCGGCGACCGGCTGAGGGTGTCGAAAGCGCTGTATGGCTTCCCAGACGATAAGAAGGGTGATAACCACCAGAGCAATAGCGTTAACAAACGCCGCCAGAGTGGTCAGTCGCAGCCAGCCAAAGGTATGACGCGCGTTAGGCGGACGACGGGCAAACTGCACGGCCAACAGGGCAAAGAGCAGGGCGGCGGCATCGGTAAGCATATGTCCGGCATCCGCCAGAAGCGCCAGAGAGCCGGAAACCAGGCCACCAATGACCTCGATAACCATAAACGTTGCCGTGACGCCGAAGGCCAGCATAAGGCGTTTAGCGTTGTCATCTCCAGGAGACGGGGTGTGTGAATGCGTGTGCGCCATATCAGCTTTCCTTTTTGTTATTGTTTTTAGTGTAGCGTTTTTAATGGCTTACTCCAAAAAGAAAGGAGAGCCAGAGCTCTCCTTTTACGTTTACATCCGTCACGGATTATTGGGTTGTGCCATCCGTTTTGGTATTGGCATCGTCGCCCACTTTGTCATTCGAATTCGGACACTTACCGTCTTTGCACATGGTGTTCTTATGCATCTCATCGGTACTCATCGTGTCATGATTCATGGTGCCAGAGCTGCTACTGTCCGGATGCAACATCGTGCCTCCGGTATTGGTGTTCCCGGTATTGATCTGGCTGTTATCGACATTATTCGGGGCGATATTCTGTTTTGCATCAGGGGCGACCTGTCCCGCCGCCGCCGCGGCATTCGCGTCACCGTTGTTATCTGTTGAGCCCGTCTCAGCAGCAAGGACGCTGCCGCTTGCCAGGGTGAGGGAGGCTGTGAGGAAGAGGGTTGCCAGTTTCGTCATTTTCATCTTGGTGCTCCTGTTCTTGTCGTTACGCTGGATAACATTTTCCAACAGTGCATCTTTTTCAGAGGCGAAAGATTCCGTCATACGGACTTACGTCAGTATGGAATCGCGTTTAATCAAACAAAAGTGGTTGTTACAGTTAAAAAGCTTAGGTTAGATCTCGTTTTTCGCTATTTTGTGGCGATTTTTAGGTGAATTCCAGGAATTATCTGCGTGAAGTGTAAAACCGTGTTTACACTTTCTGGTCGGCAAGTTAGATTGAAAGGATTGCTTTCATTACTAAAGATATGGCAGAGCTGGAAAGAAAATGAATTATCAGAACGACGATTTACGTATTAAAGAGATCAATGAGTTATTACCTCCTGTAGCACTCCTTGAGAAATTCCCCGCCACTGAAAATGCCGCAAACACGGTGTCTCATGCTCGTAAAGCAATCCATAAGATCCTGAAAGGTAATGACGATCGTCTTCTGGTGGTGATTGGCCCTTGCTCAATTCACGATCCTGCTGCGGCCAAAGAGTACGCAGCAAGGTTGCTCCAGCTTCGCGAAGAACTGCAAGGCGAGCTGGAAATTGTCATGCGTGTTTACTTTGAAAAGCCGCGTACGACCGTTGGCTGGAAAGGGCTCATTAACGACCCGCATATGGATAACAGTTTCCAGATCAACGACGGTCTGCGTATTGCGCGCAAACTGCTGCTGGAGATCAACGACAGCGGTTTGCCGGCTGCCGGTGAGTTCCTCGACATGATTACGCCGCAATATCTGGCGGATCTGATGAGCTGGGGCGCAATCGGTGCGCGTACTCCAGAATCTCAGGTTCACCGCGAACTGGCGTCAGGTCCCTCGTGTCCGGTTGGTTTTAAAAACGGTACCGATGGCACCATTAAGGTGGCAATTGACGCCATCAATGCCGCCGGGGCACCGCACTGCTTCCTGTCCGTCACCAAATGGGGTCACTCCGCCATTGTGAATACCAGCGGTAACGGTGACTGTCATATTATTCTGCGTGGCGGTAAAGAGCCGAACTACAGCGCAAAACATGTCGCAGACGTGAAGGTCGGGCTGGAAAAAGCGGGTCTGCCACAACAGGTGATGATCGACTTCAGCCATGCCAACTCCAGCAAGCAGTTTAAAAAGCAGATGGAAGTCGGCGCCGATGTTTGTCAGCAGATTGCCGGCGGTGAGAACGCGATCATTGGCGTGATGATCGAAAGCCATCTGGTGGAAGGTAACCAGAATCTGGAAGGCAGCGAGCCGCTGGTCTACGGTAAGAGCGTCACGGACGCCTGCATCGGCTGGGACGATACGGATGCCCTTCTGCGTCAGCTGGCGAATGCGGTAAAAGCGCGTCGCGGCTGAGTTTCAGGAGCCAAATAAAAAAGCGTGGATTGCTCCACGCTTTTTTTATGTCCAGCGAAAATTATTTCGCTTTACCCTGGTTCGCTACAGCCGCGGCTTTTGCAGCGATCTCATCAGCGTTGCCCAGATAGTAATGTTTGATTGGTTTGAAGTTTTCGTCGAACTCATACACCAGCGGAACGCCAGTTGGGATGTTCAGTTCGAGGATCTCGTCTTCACCCATGTTGTCCAGGTATTTCACCAGCGCACGCAGGGAGTTACCGTGAGCTGCGATAATCACGCGCTCGCCGCTTTTCAGGCGTGGCAGAATGGTTTCGTTCCAGTAAGGCACAACGCGGTCGATGGTCAGCGCCAGGCTCTCGGTCGTTGGCAGCTCAGCGTCCGTCAGTTTCGCGTAACGCGGATCGTGGCCCGGGTAGCGCTCGTCATCTTTGGTCAGCTCTGGTGGGGTTACCGCGAAGCCGCGACGCCACTGTTTAACCTGCTCATCACCGTATTTTTCAGCGGTTTCCGCTTTGTTCAGACCCTGCAACGCACCGTAGTGACGCTCGTTCAGTTTCCAGGATTTCTCAACCGGCAGCCAGGCCTGATCCAGTTCGTCCAGAACGTTCCACAGAGTATGGATGGCACGTTTCAGCACAGAGGTGTAAGCAAAATCAAAGCTGAAGCCTTCAGCCTTCAGCAGTTTACCTGCTGCTTTTGCTTCGCTTACGCCTTTTTCTGACAGATCAACGTCGTACCAACCGGTAAAGCGGTTTTCGTTGTTCCACTGGCTTTCGCCATGACGCACCAGGACCAGCTTAGTTACAGCCATATCGTACTCCTCATAAGCTTTATTGAATGATAACAATTCTCATTATATTGCCGTGACAGTGCCAGCAGCAACGCTTAACCCTAACCATAGCGAAAATAGTCTCTGAGTGTAAGATGCTTGTGAATCCAGGGTTATGATTTTGTCTGCGATCGGCGCTATTTTCAGCAAGACGGAGAGAAAAAGCCCTCCGCAAGGAGGGCTGGGAATTATGAATGCGGGATGAAATGATATTCTGTCACGCTAACGTACTCTTCACCCGGGCGCAGCACACAGTCCGGCTGTGGCCATTCTGGATGGTTCGGGCTGTCCGGAAGGAACTCGCTTTCCAGCGCCAGACCTTGCCAGTCGCTGTACTCTTCATGTTCGCGTGCCGTGGTACCGCCAAGGTAGTTGCCTGAATAGAATTGCAGGGCAGGGGCCGTGGTGTAGACCGTCATCTGCAGTTTCTCATCTGCAGACCAGACCTGTGCGGCAGGCTGAGTCACATCACCTTTCGCCTGCAGCAGGAACGCGTGGTCATAGCCTTTCACCTTGCGCTGATCGTCATCGCTCAGGAAATCCTGCGCGATGGTTTTTCCGCTGCGGAAATCAAAGCTGGTATCGCTGACGGCCTTGAGTCCCTGATACGGGATCCCCATTTCATCCACCGGCAGATAGGCATCGGCCAGGATCTGGAGCGTGTGATTACGCACGTCGCACTGGTTGCCGTCCAGGTTGAAATAAGCGTGGTTGGTCAGATTGATCGGGCACGGCTTATCAACTTTCGCGCGATATTCAATGGCGATACGGTTATCGTCAGTCAGCGTGAAATGCGCGAACGCGGTGAGGTTACCGGGGAATCCCTGGTCACCGTCACGCGAGTCCAGTGAGAACAGCACTTCGCGGTCGTTTTGCTGAACGATTTTCCAGCGGCGCTTATCGAACCCTTCAGGTCCACCGTGCAACTGGTTTTCGCCCTGACTGGAAAGCAACGAGTAACGCTCGCCATCAAGTTCGAAAGCGCTTTTCGCGATGCGGTTAGCATAACGGCCGACAGACGCGCCAAGATAGGCGGACTGATTGACATACTGCTCAGGCGACGCGCAGCCAAGCAGGGTTTCACGTACGCTGCCATCAGGCATTGGTACGCGAGCGGATAGCAAAGTGGCACCCCAGTCCATTAACGTAACCACCATTCCTGCGCTGTTGCGCAGGGTTAACAGGCGATACGGCAGGCCATCCGGGGCAAGGGTTGGCGTTTCGTTTAGCACTGTCCTGCTCCTTGTGATGCTTTACACACGTAGAAAGTTTCCTTAATACCTGTTTTCGCTTCGTACTGTTTTTCCACCGCCTGCTGGACGGCAGGGACGAGCTCTTCCGGCATCAGGGCAACAATGCAGCCACCGAAGCCGCCGCCGGTCATGCGCACACCGCCTTTATCGCCAATCGTGGCTTTGACGATGTCCACCAGGGTATCGATTTGCGGAACGGTGATTTCAAAATCATCGCGCATGGAGGCGTGAGATTCTGCCATCAGTTCACCCATACGTTTCAGGTCGCCTTTCGCCAGCGCGGACGCCGCTTCAACGGTACGGGCATTTTCCGTCAGCACATGACGAACACGTTTCGCCACTACCGGATCCAGTTCGTGCGCCACTTTATTGAATTCGTTGAGCGAAACGTCACGCAGCGCAGGTTGCTGGAAGAAACGTGCGCCGGTTTCACACTGCTCGCGGCGGGTGTTGTACTCGCTGCCCACCAGCGTGCGTTTAAAGTTGCTGTTAATAATTAACACAGCTGCGCCTTTTGGCAAGGGAACGGCTTTGGTGCCCCGAGAGCGGCAGTCGATAAGCAAGGCATGCTCTTTTTTACCCAGCGCAGAGATCAGCTGGTCCATGATGCCGCAGTTGCAGCCCACAAACTGGTTTTCCGCTTCCTGACCATTCAGGGCAATTTGTGCCCCGTCCAGCGGCAGATGATAAAGCTGCTGGAAGACGGTACCCACGGCGACTTCCAGCGACGCGGACGAGCTTAACCCGGCGCCCTGAGGCACGTTTCCGCTGATGACCAGATCAGCGCCGCCCACGTTTTTATTACGTTTCTGCAGGTGTTTTACCACGCCGCGCACGTAGTTAGACCATTGCTGGCTGTCGTGGGTAACGATGGGTGCATCGAGGGAAAACTCATCCGTCTCATTGTTGTAATCCGCTGCAATAACGCGGACTTTGCGATCATCGCGCTTAGCGCAGCTAATGACCGTCTGGTAATCAATGGCGCACGGCAGAACGAAACCATCGTTATAGTCGGTATGTTCACCAATCAGGTTCACGCGGCCAGGCGCCTGAATGACATGGGTGGCAGGGTAGCCAAATTTCTCAGCAAACAGGGATTGTGTTTTATCTTTCAGACTCATTTTTTAGACTCCTGATTCGCGATAATGGACGTCACTCACAGCACGCAGGCGTTCTGCAGCCTGTTCTGCCGTCAGGTCACGCTGGGTTTCTGCCAGCATTTCATAGCCCACCATGAATTTACGTACCGTCGCAGAGCGCAGCAGCGGCGGATAGAAATGGGCATGCAACTGCCAGTGTTGATTCTCTTCACCGTTAAACGGAGCGCCATGCCAGCCCATTGAGTAGGGGAAGGAGCACTGGAACAGGTTGTCATAACGGCTGGTCAGTTTCTTCAGTGCCAGGGCGAGGTCATCGCGCTGTGCGTCGCTCAGATCGGTGATGCGCAGAATCTGTGCTTTTGGCAGAAGCAGCGTCTCAAATGGCCATGCTGCCCAGTAAGGTACGACGGCCAGCCAATGCTCGGTTTCCACCACCGTTCGGCTGCCATCGGCCAGTTCACGACGGGTGTAATCCACCAGCATCGGCGATCCATTTTCCGCGAAATAGGCTTTTTGCAGACGGTCTTCACGCTCGGCTTCGTTTGGCAGGAAACTGTTGGCCCAGATCTGACCGTGCGGGTGCGGGTTAGAGCAGCCCATTGCCGCGCCCTTGTTTTCGAACACTTGTACCCACGGGTAGGTCTGACCCAGCTCAGCAGTTTGCGTCTGCCAGGTGCTGACGACCTCTTTCAGCGCGTCAACACTCAGCTCCGGCAGCGTTTTGCTGTGGTCGGGCGAGAAACAGATAACACGGCTGGTGCCGCGCGCGCTTTCACAGCGCATCAGCGGGTCCTGGCTATCCGGCGCGTCGGGCGTGTCGGTCATCAGGGCGGCAAAATCGTTGGTGAAAACGAAGGTGCCTTTGTAGTCCGGGTTTTTATCGCCCGTCACACGCGTGTTGCCCGGACACAGGAAGCAGTCCGGGTCGTGCTGGGGAAGCGTCTGTTTTGCAGGCGTCTCTTGCGCCCCCTGCCAGGGGCGCTTGGCGCGATGCGGAGAAACCAAAATCCATTGCCCGCTTAGCGGGTTAAAACGACGATGCGGATGATCGACGGGATTGAACGAAGTCATGACGGATCCTTAGTCCGGATAACCTTGTGGATGGCGAGACTGCCAGTGCCAGGTATCCTGTGCCATTTCATCAAGCGTGCGGGTGACACGCCAGTTAAGCTCTTTATCGGCTTTGGAGGCATCGGCCCAGTAAGCCGGGAGGTCGCCTTCACGGCGCGGTGCGAAGTGATAATTCACAGGCTTACCGCAGGCCTTACTGAAGGCATTCACGACGTCCAGCACGCTGCTGCCGATCCCGGCGCCGAGGTTGTAAATATGCACGCCTGGCTTATCGGCCAGCTGCTGCATTGCCGCCACGTGGCCGTCGGCCAGATCCATGACGTGGATATAATCACGCACACCGGTACCGTCTTCGGTGGGATAATCATTACCGAAAATAGCCAGAGACTCACGGCGGCCAACGGCCACCTGGGCGATGTACGGCATCAGGTTATTCGGGATGCCCTGTGGATCTTCACCCATATCGCCTGACGGATGGGCACCAACCGGGTTGAAGTAGCGCAGCAAGGCGATGCTCCATTCAGGCTGTGCTTTTTGCAGATCGGTGAGGATCTGCTCCACCATCAGTTTGCTTTTGCCATACGGGCTTTGCGGCGTACCGGTCGGGAAGCTTTCAACGTAAGGGATTTTTGGCTGATCGCCGTAGACGGTTGCGGAAGAGCTGAAGATAAAGTTTTTGACGTTCGCTGCGCGCATGGCGGAGATCAAACGCAGGGTACCGTTGACGTTGTTGTCGTAATACTCCAGCGGTTTCGCGACGGATTCACCCACCGCTTTCAGGCCGGCGAAATGGATCACCGTCTCAATGGCATGGTCGTGAAGGATCTCGGTCATCAACGCTTCATTGCGGATGTCGCCTTCCACGAAGGTTGGTTGTTTACCGCCAAGACGTTCAATCACAGGCAGCACGCTGCGCTTACTATTGCACAGGTTGTCGAGGATGATGACATCATGACCGTTTTGCAGCAGCTGCACGCAGGTATGACTACCAATGTAACCGCTACCACCTGTTACCAGAACTCGCATATTTCGCTCCATTGGGCTTATGGTATGTAATAACCATAGCATAACAGAGACGCGAAAAGTGTGACATGGGATAAAATAGTGGAATCGTTTACACTGCTTTTAAAATCCGTTTTTTGGCGGCAATGCGATATTGTAGATCAAAGGGATAGGGAAGTCTTTGTGCAGGTTATCCGAAAAAATGGAGGGGCAGAGCCCTCCGGAGTTAATCGATTTTGCTCAGCAGGTACTGATAGCGTTCACCGTCGGGCACAAACTCGAGGCGGTGCGTAATGCAGGACGGGGCATCTTCGGCATGATGGGAAACGAACAGCAGCTGCGTTTCACCTTCGCTAATCAGGACATCCACAAAACGGCGGATCAGCTGGCGGTTTAATGGGTCCAGCCCCTGTAGCGGTTCGTCGAGGATCAGAAGGGTCGGGTGTTTCACCAGCGCGCGAACGATCAGCGCCAGACGCTGCTGTCCCCATGAAAGGCTATGAAACGGCGCGTCAGCGACCCGGTTATCCATCCCCAGAATATCCAGCCACTGCTGGGCCAGCTTATGCTGTTTGTCCGAGACCGCCTGATAAATGCCGATGGAATCAAAATACCCGGACAGGATCACATTGCGCACCGTGGTGCTGACCCGGTAATCCAGATGCAGGCTGCTGCTGACATAGCCGATATGCTTTTTGATATCCCAGATCGTTTCACCGCTTCCGCGGCGGCGGCCAAACAGGGTGAGATCGTTACTATAGCCCTGAGGGTGATCGCCGGTGATCAGGCTAAGCAGCGTTGATTTACCCGCGCCGTTGGGGCCAACAATTTGCCAGTGTTCACCCGGGTTGACCGTCCAGCTGAGATGATTAAGGATCGGTCGATCGTCATACGCTACCACGCCATCACGCAGCACGATGCGCGGCTGGTGGGGATCTAACGCGTGGCGGGCAGAAGGTGCGTCTGGTTCCGGCAGCGCGATGCCGTCCAGGTTTTCACTGTGCGCCAGCTGGGCAATTAACGCCTGCTTAAGTAACGCCGATTTTTCGCCGGTTTCAGTCAGGTTGCAGTCAGCGAGCACGCCAGCATTCTGAATAAACTCAGGAATTTCATCAAAACGGTTAAGCACCAGTACCAGCGTATAGCCCTGCTGGTTAAGCGAGCCGAGCAGGGTGGCCAGCTGTGCGCGGGACTGCACGTCGAGACCGTCGAACGGTTCATCCAGAATCAACAGTTCCGGCTCGCTCATCAGCGCCTGACACAGCAGCGTTTTCCGGGTCTCACCTGTCGAGAGGTATTTAAAGCGCCGGTTCAGCAGGGAGGTGATGCCAAACTGTTCTGCCAGATACGCACAACGGGCAGGATTGTTGACCTCATCCTGAATAATGTCTGCCGTTGTGCGGCCCGTATCCTCTTCGCCCGGGCTGAGTAAATCGGTGTTATTGCGCTGCCATTCATCGCTCACCAGCTTTTGCAGCTGTTCAAATGACAGGCGCGTCAGGCGCGTAAAGTTACACTGGTATTCACCTTTAAGATGCGCGAGCTCTCCGCTCAGCGCACGGGCCAGCGCTGATTTCCCGCTTCCGTTTGTACCGACAAACGCCCAGCTTTCCCCGGCGCGTATTGTTAAATCAGAAATCGTCAGCGTTCGGGTGTCGCTAAGACGAAACGTGCCTTGCGAAATATGCAATGATGACATGACTTATCCCATTTTTTGCAGCAACAGTTGTCAGGGATACTCACTGTCGACACGCTTGTCAATGTGCTCAGCACAATGTGGCGATAATCACCCGGTCGGCGTTGAAATATGCGGTCACCACAGCACCTTCTTCTAATTCTGCGGCGTCGCTGAGGGGAAGGGTTGCGCAGAGTTCTTGCCCGTCCGGCAGGGTCATCAGTACTTCACACTGCTCTTCACCGCGTTCAACGTGGCGGATGGTACCGCGTAGCTGGTTATCAGCGGCTTTTGCTTTTTCGGCATCGGCAGTGATATTCACCCACGGCGCTTTCAGTAACACCAGCACCTCTTTACCTTCATTCAGCGCCAGCCGGTCTGCGCTTTGTGCGGTAATCGCGGCTTTCAGACGGGTTGTTCCATCGGCAAGCAGGATCTCAATATGACGCTGCACCTGGGCGTTATCGCCCGCCATCACCGTGCCAAACCACTGGTTACGGGCACTGGTTTGCAGCGAAAAACGTGAAATGGCAGCCAGCAGGCTGTCCAGCGGGAGATTATCGTCGTCACTTAACACATCAAACGCTTTTTGCTGGATCTGCGCCAGCAGATCATACAGCTGAACCAGGCGCTGGCCGTAACGTGTCAGGATCGCACCTCCACCGCCTTTGCCGCCCGTGGCCCGGTCAACCAGCGTTTGCTCGCTCAGGGTGTTCATGTCGTTGATGGCATCCCAGGCGCTTTTATAGCTAATGCCAGCGTTCTTAGCCCCCTGGCTTATTGAACCGGTTTGTTCTATTTGTTTAAGCAGGGCGATACGTCGCGGATCGGCGAAAAGCTTCTGCTGTAGTCGTAGAGTGAGGAGAATTTCGGCCTGCATAACACTGTCCTGGCAAAAAGTGCATTGTGACCCAAATGGCGAAGGTCGCAAAGGGCACCGCACAAAAGGGGATGTTTTTCTCACTTTTCAGGGTAGAATAAGCCATTCACAATATCTGGAGAAAACCATGTTGGAATTGTTGAAAAGTCTGGTATTCGCCGTGATCATGGTACCAGTAGTGATGGCCGTTATCCTCGGTGCCATCTACGGCCTGGGTGAAGTGTTCAACGTATTTTCGAACATTGGTCACAGAGACCAGGCTAAAAAGCAGCATTAATTTCCCCCCGAAACGCCCGGCTTGCCCGGGCGTTTTGCTCTCAAGTATTTCCCTTTCTCGCCGATATTATTTAAAGCATCAGCTTGCTGTACCCCTTGAGCGGTACGATTTAACGCTGGGATCTCCCCGGAGTTACCGTTATATTAGTGTGTATATAACGATACTCACAGGAGCTACAAATGGCACGTACATGGGTACGCCTTTTCGCAGGGGCAACGCTGACACTTTCGCTGAGCGGACACGCGCTGGCTAACGAGGGTAAAATTACCGTCTTTGCGGCGGCGTCGTTGACCAACGCGATGCAGGATATTGCGACAGCGTATAAAAAAGAGAAGAACGTCGAGGTGGTCTCCTCTTTTGCTTCTTCATCGACGCTGGCACGTCAGATTGAAGCGGGAGCGCCGGCCGATCTGTTCATCTCTGCAGACCAGAAGTGGATGGATTACGCGGCTGAAAAGAAATCGATTGATGCGACTACCCGCGAAACATTGTTGGGGAATAGCCTTGTCGTGGTGGCGCCGAAAGCCAGTCAGCAAGGCGAAATCACTATCAACAACGAGACCCCCTGGACCCGGTTGCTGAACGGAGGACGCCTGGCCGTTGGCGATCCGGAGCATGTACCGGCGGGGATCTACGCCAAAGAAGCATTGCAAAAACTGGGTGCCTGGGAGACGTTATCGCCCACACTGGCTCCGGCTGAAGATGTGCGCGGTGCTCTGGCGCTGGTTGAACGTAATGAAGCGCCGCTGGGGATAGTCTACGGGTCGGACGCCGTCGCCAGTAAAGGGGTGAAAGTGGTTGGTACGTTCCCGGAAGACTCCCACAAGAAAGTGGAATATCCTGTTGCGATTGTTGATGGACATAAAAATGCGACCGTGACGGCCTTCAGCGAATACCTGAAGGGACCCGAAGCGTCCGCAATCTTTAAACGTTACGGATTTACGACTCACTAATGATATTGACCGATCCCGAATGGCAGGCTGTCCTGCTGAGCCTGAAAGTCTCTTCCCTGGCGGTTGCGCTGAGTTTGCCCTTTGGGATCTTCTTTGCCTGGTTACTGGTTCGCTGTAAGTTTCCCGGCAAAGCCCTGCTGGATAGCGTTCTTCATCTTCCCCTCGTGTTGCCACCGGTGGTGGTTGGCTACCTGCTGCTGGTGTCGATGGGGCGGCGCGGTTTTATTGGCGAATGGTTATATGACTGGTTTGGGCTGACGTTTGCGTTTAGCTGGCGAGGGGCGGTACTGGCGGCGGCGGTGATGTCATTCCCGCTGATGGTGAGGGCCATTCGCCTGGCGCTGGAAGGAGTTGATATCAAACTGGAACAGGCTGCCCGCACGCTGGGTGCCGGGCGCTGGCGCGTCTTTTTCACCATCACGCTCCCGCTTACGCTGCCGGGCATTATTGTCGGCACGGTACTGGCGTTTGCCCGCTCGCTGGGTGAGTTTGGTGCCACGATTACCTTTGTGTCGAATATCCCCGGTGAGACGCGAACGATACCGTCAGCAATGTACACCCTGATTCAGACGCCGGGTGGAGAAGGTGCCGCGGCGCGGCTGTGCATTATCTCAATTGTGCTGGCGCTGGTCTCGCTGCTGGTTTCGGAATGGCTGGCGCGACTCAGTCGCGAGCGGATGGGGAAATAGTCATGCTCGAACTTCAGTTCACCCAGACGCTGGGAAATCATACCCTGACCCTTAACGAGACGCTGCCTGCGAGCGGCATTACCGCCATCTTTGGCGTATCTGGTGCAGGGAAAACCTCATTGATCAATGCCATCAGCGGACTGACGCGGCCGCAGTCCGGACGGATTGTGCTCAACGATCGCGTCTTAAACGACGTTGAGAACAAAATTTACCTGGCACCGGATAAGCGGCGAATTGGTTATGTTTTTCAGGATGCGCGATTATTTCCGCATTACAGCGTGCGCGGTAATCTTCGCTACGGCATGGCCAAAAGCATGGCCGCGCAATTTGATAAGCTGGTGGCGCTGCTGGGCATTGAGTCACTGCTGGACCGGCTCCCTTCATCGCTTTCTGGTGGTGAAAAACAGCGCGTGGCGATAGGCCGCGCGTTGCTCACCGCGCCAGAACTGCTGTTGCTCGACGAACCGCTGGCCTCGCTGGATATTCCGCGAAAACGTGAACTGCTGCCCTATCTTCAGCGCCTGGCGCGTGAAATCAATATCCCGATGCTCTACGTCAGCCACTCGCTGGATGAGATCCTGCATCTGGCCGATAAAGTGCTGGTACTGGAAGAGGGCAGCGTTAAGGCATTCGGTAATCTGGAAGAGGTGTGGGGCAGCAGCGTGATGCACCCGTGGTTACCGAAGGAGCAGCAGAGCAGCATCCTTAAGGTGAGCGTGCTGGAACATCACCCGCATTATGCGATGACCGCACTGGCGCTGGGCGACCAGCATTTGTGGGTCAACAAAATCGACAAACCGCTGCAGTCTGCGTTGCGTATACGTATTCAGGCTTCAGATGTCTCTCTGGTGCTGCAAGCGCCGCTGCAGACCAGTATTCGCAATATCCTGCGCGCGAAAGTAGCGGAGTGTTTTGATGATAACGGACAGGTTGAGGTAAAACTCGAGGTGGGCAGCAAGACGCTCTGGGCGCGCATCAGTCCGTGGGCCAGAGATGAGTTAGGGATCAAGCCTGGCCTGTGGCTTTACGCGCAAATCAAGAGCGTCTCCATCACCACCTGATTACAGCAGGTGGGTATAAATATACTGCGCGATGCTGTCGGTGGTGTTATCACCAATCACGACGTTAGCACGCGCTTTTACCGCATCGTCGGCGTTGCCCATTGCCACGCCTGTACCGGCGGCCTCCAGCATGCTGATGTCGTTGTAGTTATCGCCAAAGGCAATCACATCCTGCATTGACCCGCCCTGAGACTCCACGAACTGTGTCAGACGTTTGCCTTTGCTGTTGCCTTTGCGGGCGATATCGACCTGGTCGTGCCAGGACCACTCGCACTCCAGACCCAGCGTTTGTTCAACGTGCGTCGCGAAGGCATTCAGTTTGGTGGTATCTTCATCCGTCAGCGCAAATTTCCAGATAGCATCGACATCCTGAGCCGCCTGTCGCAGGGAGGAAACTTGGGTAAAGACCGGACGCTGCGCTTCAGGCAGAGACAATGCCCAGTTGCTGGTGCGGATCACGTGGCCTGTCGGACGTTCATACACCATTGCGTTATCCACATACATCAGGCCGTGAATGGCATGCTCATCAAGCAGATCAATCAATTGCAGCGCCTGAGGCACGGGCAGCGGATCGGATTCTAAAACCTTTTTTGCCTGATAATCATACAAATGTATGATAATCTCTACAAACAAATAGTTATCATGAGTAGGATAACAATAAAATGAAAAAATGTTTTATATATCATCATGTTAGTTCAGAGTTGCAACTATCTGGAACGGGTATTGAGAGGCAAGAACAAAATCTGAACGCATATGTAGAGCGTATTAACTTGCTGGCAGAAATGGATGATCCAGAAGCTACCATTATTAGCGATCAAGGTGTATCAGCTTTCAAAGGACTGAACATGTCTGAAGGGGAGTTAGGCCGATGGATGGATCAAGTACGTGCTGGTATGTGGGATGATTCACATTTAGTACTGGAAAGTATCGATAGGTTTAGCCGTCAAAATCCATTCCAGGTTGTCGGGTACTTGGCAGAACTGGATAGACACAATATTACTATTCATGATGTTTCATTGAATATGCTTATTAACCGTGGCAATAGTGCTATGTTGCCAATAGTCGCTATGTCTGCTCAGCGTGCGTATGAAGAGTCGAAAATCAAGAGTGACCGTATACGTGATGGTTGGCGGCGGAAGCGTGAACAAGCATTCAAGCAAGGTACTATCGTCACTAACAAGCGTCCACAGTGGATAGATATAGTAGAAGATAGATATGAACTGAATGATAAAGTAGCTATTGTGCGTGAAATTTTTCATTTGTATCAAACGGGTATTGGCACACCTACTATAGCTAAAATGCTTAATGAAAGAGGTAGTGAATGGTTGTTTGTTTCTGGTCGCTTGTGGCGTGGTGAATCTATTCATAAACTACTACGCAATAAGAGGGTAACTGGTTCAATTTTTATTAGTGAAATCATTAGGGATTATAGCAGTACCTCCAATCCAGTAGATCAGAAACGTTATGAAATGGATGTATATCCAATTGCTATTTCAAAAGAGGAATTTGATTTAGTACAGGAGTTACTAAAATCACGTCGCCCAGGTGCTAAAGTAACTGGTGGTAAAGCACTCAAGAAATTCTATGATCCAAATACTAATAAACCATACTTAGATCGTGATGGTAATGTAATTGAATTGGAAGTAGATACAGGAAAGGAAATCATACAGAGTAATATTTTTAATGGTATTTGCCGTTGTGCTCGTTGTGGTGAGGCAATGTATCATAATGTAGTAGTGGCTAAACGCGATTCAAAGAAAAAAGGTAAGTTCAATGAGGAATATAGATACATCCGATGTATTGCTGAACGCGACGGACTGTGTGATAACAAGGCTCTAAAGTATGAAGTAGTTGAACAATTCGTTATAGAACATATCAAGAATCTGGACTTCACCAAAATTCTAAAACCGAATGAAATAAATCCAGAGATTGAATTAGTACGCTTAAAAATTGAAGAAGAAGAAGCTCACATTGAGGACTATAAACTAAACATTGAACGGATTCGCAATACGGGTAAAAAGATACCCTTTGCCGTGCTGGTCGAACTTGAAGAATCAGAAGATAGGTTAAAGGAACTCAAAGAACGACAAACTACGTTCACAGAAGTACAAGTAGATACTGATTACCTTAAAACGGTTGATCCTTCCGTACTATTCGATGTTAAGAACATTGAAGTACGTGCAAGGATGGCAGCAGAGCTATCTAAGATAGTGGATAGTATTCAGCTTTACCGAACTGGTAAGCACTATGTGATTACAATCAATTATAAGAAAGTGGAAGTACTCAAGCACGTCCTATTCGTTGAGGCTAAGAAAGAACCTGTACTGGTTTCTGGCGTTGCTATAGAGCGTTTTGGCGATACTGTAGCGTATTCTACGCCATCCTTTAGTATCGTTGTTGAGGGTGTTACATCACCACGGCTAATCAACATAGAAGAGGAACCATTGAGCATCATTGATTACTCGCTATTGCTGAACTATGTAGATGCTGTTGATCCTAATAATGCCGTAGGTGTCTGGATGCGTAACCAGTTCAATTTTCTGACGTCTAACTAATCTCCGCATATGAGAGTGTTTTTCTCCTGTATCTACTAAATACTACAAATAATCAGATACAGGAGGAAACGCAAATGACTAACTTTCTAATTGAGATACTCGCTACACTAATCTACATGTTCGTACTATTCCCATTGTTCATAGTACTGAATTTCTTTTTTATGATTCTTGTAGTACTTCTACTTCCACTAAAGATACCAGTAATAAATAGATGGGTTAGGAACTACCTGAAACGGGAAAAATAAAGATGGTATAATATAGGTATCAAGTACTTAATGCTTTCTCTCAACTTCTTCAGTACTTCCAGATTGAATCAACAATAAGGATTTAAAAATCCGTGAAACGATTTTGATTTAAATCCTATACTACAAATGTCTTCAACATATCTCACATGTTCCGAAGAAAAATAATAAATAATATATAGATTGTGACTCATCTATCCTTCCATTGAAAAGAAACCCTACGGCGTAGGGTTATTTTTACATGAGATTTATTACGAAATCGAAATCGTTTAATAAGGAAAAATAAATGAAAAAGAAAAAGGATGTAAAAAATAATTGTGTAACCGTGAGATTAACTGACGCTCAACTTATCGCTCTACAGGAGCTATCTAAGAGTCAGGTATGCGAGCGTGAAACATTGGCAAGTGCTTTTCAGTACTTACTAAACCAACACATCATTCTAAAAAAGGGCTAACTCTCACAGGCCAAGTAGATGTGAGAAACGCGATCAAAGGATTTGACGCGTTAATTATAAAAGGATGTTCAAATGAAACAATGGAAAAACACACAATATGAAAACTACATAGTAAGCTCTGATGGTGAAGTTTTTAATACTAAGACTAATAGAAAACTTAAAAACTCATTAAGTAAATCGAATGGGTATTATAAAGTATCATTATCTGTAAAAGGATATGGTAGTAAAGTTATTGAGGTACATCGACTTGTAGCCGAAGCATTTATACCACGCAATCAATCGTTGAAATTAGTTGTTGATCATATTGATGATAATCCGTTAAACAATGAAGTTAGTAATTTACAATGGATTACTCAGAAAAATAATATTGCAAAAATTAAACACAGAAAGCCTGGTGTTCGCTTTACAAAAGAAGAGAAAGAAGAAATTATTAGTACTTACATAACTGGCAAGTACTCATTGATTGGAATAACAAACCATTTCAATAATCTTTGGAATCGTTCAGTATCACGTCAAGCTTATACCAGAATTATAAAAAAAGCAGGGCAATAAAATACAAATGGCCTGTAGTGGGTGGAATTACTACAGGCCAATTATTAATTACATTTATACAGGAGTATTTATCATGGCAAAAACCTATTCAAGTTTTGATAATAGAAACATAAAAGCACTAATAAGTCAGTACAAGCTGTACAAAGATATCCCATGTGAAGATATCAAAAACATTATGAAGGATTCAGTGGCTAAACTGAATGTGAGTGATAAGATTAGTGTCTACGATGTTTTTACAGTATTGAGTAATGAAGATGAAATACGAAATGATTTACTATTCAATACTATCAATCTTATTAAAGTAAAGCAGAATAAGAAACAAGTAAAAGAACGTATGATTAGGTATTACGGGGCAGCGATCACGGATGCAGCAAAACGAATAGAGCAATACATGATAGAACACCCAAACGCACTACCAGCACCAGCATATGGGCAAAGAACACTAACATATAAAGAAGTTGGTAATCTATTGGAACTACAAAAAAAAGGTTATTTTATTGATGACATGATCGAGTACTTAAAGAGCTTGCGTTAATTGTGCCTTATTACGGCATAATACGGCATATATCCATGCCGTATTACGGCAGAAAAAACCCCTGAAACCCGCGTTCTACCATCAATACGGCAACTAAGTATAGAGATACGAAATCCATTCCATTTCATTCCATGTATTTCTTTCTCTATCAGTATTCAATGAAACTGTGACTGCGTCACGAATACTACTCGTCGTGAACTCCTCGTAGTATTAGTTAGAAACGTTCCGTTTTTCTCGCTGTACTCGAAAAGACGGAAGGCGTTTTTCCTCGCTTTGCTCGATAGGTGTTAGTACAGCAAGTGAAGTACCTAAAGTGAATTGGTAAGTACGAAATGCCCCGCAAGTTTCACACCTCTCGCTCCGGTCATTTCCCCTTACTATGATGCTATTTGATAACTACATAAAGTACTGGATCAAGTGTGCAATTTTTGTGTACAAAGAGGTACTTAAGAGAGGGATCACATGAACAGAAAACAATTCATCCAGTCGCATGGTGCTACTTGTAGTAACTGGACTTGGAGTTGGTCATTTGTTAATCACGACAAGAAAATGGTGATCTTTGGTGCTTGGGATGTTCAGAAAGAGCAAGAAAGATCAGTCATACTAAGGGAGCGGTGGAAAACCAAAGTAGTTGATGGTAGGACAAGAAAAAATCTGGGATACATTCAAGCTATTGAACACATCCAGTTGATAGCTGAAGGTTATGATCTTTTCACGTTTGATATGGAGCAGGGGCGAAACGATGAGGATAGAGATGTAGCTGTTATCAAACGTTTCACCCCTAAACTTGAAAAGCGTTACCTTCGAAAAGAAGGTACTGTCTGGTATGCAGACTTCTTACCTAATCCGTTTCCTGATGAAATTACCTCGCCTGAAAACTACGCTGAAGGTGCAAAAAAGCAAGTTACAGTAAACTCCTACGAGCGTGATCCAAAAGCACGACAGGCTTGTATTGACCATCATGGAACTTCATGCATTTGTTGTGGGTTTGACTTTGAGAAAGTCTATGGCGGACACGGTAAAGGATTTATACACGTTCATCATATCAAACCACTGCATACAGTAGGTGAAAACTATGCGGTAAACCCGATTGAGGACATGGTTCCCCTTTGTCCAAACTGTCATGCAATGATACATAGGGGAAGTGAAGTTTTAAGTGTAGAAAGATTAAAAATAATAGTTGGGAAGAAATGAGCATATTAACAGTAGCAGCTAAATATAAAGATTTGTTTTCAGTGCTTTCATTTATCATAGCATGTACTTCCTTATTTTTTTCAGGTAGAACAGCATGGCATGATAGATCGAGATTGAAAATTTCAGGACGAGTTGTATACGAACCGGTTTACGAAAAGGCTTATAAAATTGAAGTGACAGTTCTGAATGTTGGTAGGCGTGATGCTGTATTAGAAGGGATTCTATGCCATTACGAAGGGAATAATACCAGACATAGTTATGAAAAAAATGGTTTTATACTTAAAGAAAAACAAAGAGAAATGTTTCAAATAGAATTCAGGGATTTAGTAATTACAGATGATGATGGAAATGCTTATGAGTTAGAAAACATTACCGTATTAGATGTTGAAGGTAAAGAGCATGAAATTCCTAACTCAAAAAATCTTATTGCAAGGTTTTCTAAAGATGCATAATCTATCGAAAATAAATATAGCTAAAAAAATACGAGTGAATAAGAAAGTATTTACATGAAATATGATAACTTAAGTTGATTTTTAGACTCACTACATTTAGGAGGCTGTTTGTTTAAATAGCATATGTTAGAATCGTCATATGCAAACAGCAGGGAAAACAAAATGCAAATAATGAGGATGACATACGACGACATTGATAATAATGGCTATGCCAAATTACACGTCTATGGAATAGGAACTTTCTCGGTTTTCAGTGGGCAAAACCCATATACCAATGATCCCAACTGTGCGTACTTACCAAACAGTGCAATACCTACTGGACGGTACTGGATAGTTGATAGGCCAACTGGCTCTACGTTGAATAAGATCCGGGCATGGGGCGTTGATACAATCACAGGTAATGACCACTCCGAATGGTTTGCTCTCTTCAGTGCTCAAACCATGACAGATAGCATAATGATTAACGGTGTATCACGTGGTAGTTTCCGGTTACATCCACTCAGGCCGGATGGTTCTGGTTTCTCAGAGGGGTGTATTACTTTCGTCAATCGACCGGATTTCTATACTGTACGTAGTCAGTTGCTCCGTACTAAAAAGGTTAAAGTACCAGGATCAAGGACTGGATTGATGGCATATGGTTATGTTGATGTGCAAGGGGGGAGCGACTATGCGAAGTGCAGGATTCGTTAAGAATGCGGCTATATACAGTATCTGTATTGTCTTTGCATGGTGGCTATCAAGTTTCGGTAAACCTCTCAATGGACTAACGCAATGGGTCATGGATACCGCCTATAGTACTTTCGGTTCTGGCCTGAGTGGTTCATATGAAGCTGATGCAGATCCGGTAAGGTTCATCGCCTTAATCCTGATGGTACTTATCTACGCTACCATATTGTTCTTGCTCACACGCTTAGTACTAAGAAAGTTTCAGGCCAATCGCTAATACCTCATTTTATTAAGTACCCTCACTGCATATGGTGAGGGTATTTTTCAAATAGTTATATGTTCTGTTTTGGTGATTAATTCATGATTATTAGTAAATGCCTATAAAGGTTAGCAGTACTAACACACTATAGGATTTACGAAATGATAAGAATAGAATTTAACACCTACGATGATGGGACATACTATTTCCTGTATGTTACAGAGGAAGTACGTATTGAAACTAATGGTTCTGATGGTTTGCAGATGGAAACCCGCGATTCGAGGGTAAGGGATTTGGGTGATCCGTTCCAGTACTTGACAATCAAAGAACGAAAAGATGAGTACTTCAATGAAGCCATTGTAAATCCTTATATAGAAGAGTTAATTAGAGCGGTAAAAATATTTTACCGCTTAATATAGGATGTGTTATTTTTTAAAATCAAAGAAGTCAGTAACAATTGATGAATTCAGATTTATATCTTTTCTTAAAGATCTTAATTTTTCTTCTGCTTTGTTTAATTCAGTTGAATAAGGTTTGAGATTATTAATGATAGTTTTAAACTTTCTTTTAACATCATCATAATCTTTTGGCGTGCAAGTAATAAATTCTTTAGTAAATGTGGGATTATAAAGATCGTTCGATATTGATATTATGTGTTCAATAATGGAAAGCGTTTGTTCTCTTTGCTCAATAACAGACTTGACTAAGAGATACTTTTCTTTTTTGAAATGATATCCATACCATTGGAGTTCATCAAGCAGTGAATCAAAATCCTTAATGTTGAATATCTTACTTATATAAGGCATTTTTGGGAAATGATCGTTCTTGATGTCATTAAGGGACTTTTCTAACCTTAACTTTTTTTCATTTGGTAAAAAAATAATATTGGTTGGAATCCATTCTATTTCTCTTATAAGTAATTCAACATGAATCGTAGGTAATTTTTCAGTGGCTAAAAGTGATAAATCCTTCTGTAGGAATTGAACAACCTTTGGTAATCCTTGTTGTTGGAGGTTGGGTTTTAACCAATTCGTTGTTATATAAGCTGCATATACGGCAGCTCCAGCCATAGTCAAGTTTGCGAGAGCACTTAACCAATCACTAACAGAACCCCACTCAAAGCTTTTAGTTGCTGTAAAAAGAATTTTTATGAGTACTAAACAAGCGATGATCAACAGTATCGCTACAATTGAGAGAAGGGCAGCGTTTATTTTTTTGAGATCCATCGAAATTAACCTTGTTGACATAATAATAAGCACAAGTACTTTACCATTACAACCATAATCATGTACACTCTGAACATCACGCCCACCCACTATGGGTAGGTTTGTTTAAGGTGTGGGGGGGCGTGATTGTTATAATATCAACTCTTATTAAATAGCTTAGCCTACATACTTTAATCGGTAGCGTGAAAATAATAATTAATAAATTAACTTTATTGTTTTACCTAAATCTATTTGAAAATCAACAGCTTTATCCGCGAAAAGTTTTCCTAATCTTTTAGTTTTTGGATTCCATCCAGGAAAGGGCTCATCCAACATATCCATAATTTCTTTTGTAATATTTAATTCCAAACATGACAATACATAGGAAATGAAGTTTTGTACACTCTCATATCTTTTTAATAAGGTTTGGTATTCAATTCCTGTTTGCGAGGCGAGGTAGGAGTCAAAAGCTAAATTGGTAAATTTTGCAAAGAGCGGGGTTCTATCATCAAAATAAACAGTGTCAAAATGATTGGTGTTTGGATTAACATTTCCATGTAACATCTCATTTCTAATATTCATTATCGATTGGAACTCTTTGCATGCCTCATTGTTGTTATAATCCACAGGGCAATGGAAGCCTTTACACTTAATATGTAAGTTTTTCACGCGTTCGTTGATTGGGCTTCGTATAAAAGATTCATAATCTTCTTTATTTTCATATGCATTAACTTTTGCGAGGGCGAAAATTAAAAAATTAATGAATGACTCGGCATAAATAGGTAGTGTTAAGGAAATATTGATACCTAACGAATTGGCTTTTGAAAATTTCTCTCCTATGATAGACATTTCTTTCTTTGTTCTATTGTTAAATTTTTTAAAATCAGGGTGCTTTATTTCATGAATTTTTAGATTATCCAACTCTACAAAATTTGAGTCAATAGCGGTTTTAATCCTTTTGAAAGGATTTATAAATAGATGCCACGTTTCTACTTTTGTTCTAAATGTGGAAATTTGTTTGCCGTAATTCTTAAAATCATCTTTTAAATCTTTGATGAATTCATCTTTTGCAAATTTCTGATCTTGAAAATCTATTGATTTATGTATCTCTATACGATAGGTCATACACATAATCGTTATACGATAACCTTCATAATCAAATGTATAATCCCAATGAATGAGATTTGATGAATCATATTTTCGGAACAAAGATTGCATTCCGTTAGGTTTCCCAAAACGAGCTTGCAAGTAGCAATATAAATCTACAGGTTTGATATTATTGATATCTACCCATAATGTATAATCTTTGTCACGTTTAATTATAGAGGTTTTCTGCTGGAACTCATTAAAAACGATCCTTTGATCTAAGTAAATCATTTTATCAATATTAATTTTTGTTTTTTTCATTTTACTTTCTCACACTCTTTATAAGAGGATCATTTAATGTTCGCTGAGTATAATGATAGCCAACTAAAAATATCAAGAGATCATGATCAAAACGGTAATTCACCCTGCATATCACAGAATGCATCATCCTTATCATGTGCCTCTAACATAGCGTGTTGTGCGTAGAACCAACTACTGACAGCAAAGATATCCACTGGCTGAGCTACCTCAAGCATAAAGTAGTATGCGTTACTTGAAGTCACACCGAACCAGTACAAACGAGTACCATTCTCATGAGGTGTTGTCTCGAACAAGACACATTGCCCGTCTTCAATACGTTCCAAGTATCCTCCTGGATGAACAACTACTATCCGTTGTCCGCACTGCCAAAACATCTGAACACCCTTTCTAACGCTTGGATCAAACAGATTCTTATTGCCCATTTTTCTGCCCTCCTATGAGTTTGTTGTACTGTAAATTTATACAGTGGTTTTGTGTTGATCAATACGAAACGCTAAAAATCACATAAAAATGATCATTTTCAATAGGTTAAGTAACGTTGTTTGGGAGGGTAGCTCTAACATTGATATCTAAAAATGATCAATAATTGATAATCTACCATTTTTAGAGATAAGCAGGGATGATCACCAAAACCTTCATAGCAGAACCAATCATGACAACATCAGGCCAGCTCGTAGGGTGTGAACTGTTAACCCGCTTCCATCGTGAAGATCTTCCAGTACTGAACAGTAAGTACTTCATCATGGCTATGGATATTGAAAGGAAGAGGGAACTACTGAAACAACAATTAGAGACTGTAGAAATTCATGCGTCATGGTTCAGAGCAAACCGGATTTTCTGTACCGTTAATGTTGATACCGTACAGGCACGGCTATGTGTATATGACAGGGGAATAACTCACTTACTGGATAAGCTGGAGTTTGTCAGGCTTGAGATCTCAGAGAACTTTGAAGGGCTTGAACTCGGTATCAATCATCCAGTACTTAAAACACTGTTAAACGTTGGCTATCGATTGTTCCTTGATGATCTTGGATCTGGTAATGCGAATGTAGCGGCCTTGGCAACTGGATGCTATGAGGCGGTCAAACTTGATAAAGCGTTCTACCGTCAGGAAGTACAGAAACCCACATTCAACGTACTGATGAAGAACATCATGAAGTACTGCCCATATGTGATCGTTGAGGGAGTAGAGCAGCGGCAAGAACTCTTATGACCTTTGTCAAGAATTTCGGCCGTACTTGTCCTGCACAGCCTGGTTTTTCTGTGCTTTAAAACAGTCGCAGGCGTCAGAGAACCTGAAGTGACCGAGCTGTATCCTGAATTGAACAGACTCTTATTCGGGGATTGGTTGCCCCACGAAGGTTTTCGTCGTGAGCTTGCCTCTTTCTACCTGCTGGTATCGGATTGTTGCCTTCCGACCTACGTTCTTGACGAGGATCACTCATTCCGTGCCCGGCACTTCAGGGTTTAACGCTGTACTGTTAACCTGATTGTCGAGCCGTCAGGGCAATATCCCACATGAATCCTGTCAGTTCCCTGGCGACCGCTGTAATAGCAATTTGTGACCGTTTACCTCTCTGTAAAAGCGTTTTGTAGCGGGCACATAACCGCTGTTGAGCTTTCCAGGCAATGTCTTTTGATTCCTGTGTGGCTTCAGTTGGTCGGTAGGTAATGAGCCAGCTTCCAACTTTTGCCGGAGAACGATATGCCCACGCAGCTTCGTACAATAGCCTTCGTAGTTCACTGTTACCGTTTTTTGTTATGCCCCGGGAACGGATTTTGTTACCGCTGGAATATTCCCCCGGAATTAACCCTATATAGGCCATGATTTGTTTTGGATTAGGGAAACGATAGAAATCACCCAGTTCTGACACCAGTGAGATGGCAATCGTTTTACCCACACCTTTCAGTGCCTGAAGCTGGCAGACCAGATTGTATAACGACCATTCGGGTAACAGCCGATCAATCTCTTGATCCAGTTGTATTATCCGGCTTTCTATTTGCTCGAGGCTCTGACAATAGTGCTGAAATGCAATCTGTTGCGATGGTAGAGGAAAAGTCTGATTGGCCAGCCAGATCCGATGTTTGTAACTCCACGGCTTCTTGTCATATCGCCGGTCACTACGCAGTAATATGCTCTGTATTCGCTGCCTGGCAATTCGGCTATCTTGCTTTGAAGCAGCTCTGGCCCGAACCAGATCACGCATTGCTTCGTGCGTCAGGTCAGGGATCCAGACTGGAGTTAATTCACCAGCACGTAATAATCTTGCCAGCCCAACTGCGTCACGGTGATCGTTTTTGATGCGGTCTGTGGGTGATTTTGGGATCCGTGATGGCGCTACAACAATACACTCAACGTCCATAGCTGTTAGCTGGTGATAAATATTGTATCCACAGGGACCCGCTTCATAACAAGCCATAATGGATGAGTATTGCTTTTTTATCTTTAAAAATAAGTGATTAATGCTTTGCTGTTGATTTGGGATGTTACCATAGAAGCGGATTTCTCCACCGCGCTCAGGACTGGCTATCGCGATAGCCAACGATTCTTTATGCACATCCAGACCAACATAAATCGAAGGGTTATTTTGTAACATGATGACCTCCAATAATGCACCGATGCTAAAGTGATTATATAAAGGTCATACCATCTACCAGTACTTCAGAATGCGGGAGTATCAGCAGTACAAGGTTATCTGTACAGGTCAGTTCCTTTCCATAAAGTAAATAGTTTGCTATAGACCTCATTAAATGAAGCCCTACCAATTTTATGCTTGGTAGGGCTTCAATTAACAATTAATTGAAGTCATAAGATAATATTTCGCCAGTCTCACCATTAAATTTGCAGGAATACTGGACATTCTTGTATGCACCAAATCCATTCTGTGCTTGAGCCTGATCACCATACATTTCGATCACTTTTGAATCTTTACTAACCCATGCGTAAGTTACAAAAGCAGGGTTGGTGATCGAATCCTTCCATTTAAAGTCATACTTAGCTAATTTCTCGATAGCTCGCTGGCATTCATAAACAGGATTGTGGTGATTTTTTGCATAGCCAATCGGATTCTTATCTTCTTCTGCTTTACGTGCTTCCTGTTGAGCATCTTCTTTTGCTTGACCTTCCTGCCCCCAAATACCAAAAATTGCGACTGAGGAAACAAAGAAAACAGGTATTGCAAGTAATAAGCCTACGAAAATGATACTACCTTTCTCCCAATTCTTTTTTGTACCCTTATGCTTAACCCATTGATAGGCAGCAATAGCTATTGCTGCGGCTATAAACAGACTTGCTTGTAGATTCATATTCATTCCTTGCCATAAAAGAGCTATGAAATTGTCATTATGTAATTAGCGGCTATCATTTACTTGGTGTTCTTTTCAAGCATTTCAATGATTAGCTTTTTAGTTTCGATAGAGCACAACGCCACGTAGCTTTCTTCATCGTCAGTTTGGATGTTGTTAATCCGTTTACTTAATTCATTTAAGAATCCTTCGCTTTTAACTAACTGAATGACAGAGTTAGCGAACTCATCTTTTTTCTTTTGAGAATATATCGAAGGTATAAAAGAACTTACAGCGACTGTCGTACCCTGCCATTGTTGTGGTGTTATCGCTTCTTCTGTTGCTGTCTTGAAATCTTCTTTACCCTTTGTATTACGGAATCGTTTAAACACATTATCTAAAGTAGCAACAATAGCATTTATAATTTGTATTTGTACAGGTTTTGGTAACTTTAAAAATAGTTCAAATAATCTAATTAAATAAGTGAGCATACAACAGACCTCGTATGTGTGTAGTCATAAAATATTATCATGAAGTACTTGAATGATTCAATCACCAAAAATAGTAAATAAACAAAATAGGTTCTTCCTGATTTTTTTAAAGAACGCGTAGTTTCGCCACCCCTTGTAATAAAATATTTGTGAAGTTTTAACGCCGCCCCGACCCGTATTATTCAAATAAGGAAAAAGTAATAATTAGTATAAGCCAGATATCAAGACAGTACGGATATGATGAAAGTACTGTGAGAGATTGGAAAGCGAAAGGTATGTCACATGGTAAAACAATTGACGATGCTATCACAATATCATGGATAGTTGACCACATTATTAAACCATTACGTGATACCGATACTAAAGAACAAATTGAAAAAGAACGTCTACGTAAATTAAAGGCAGAAGCGGCACTATCAGAATTAGAACTACAAGAGAAACAAGGTTTAGTTGTAAGTGCTGAATATATTGAGCAGGTACTAACGGAATACCTATTTCAAGTTAAAACCGCAATGCGAGCAATTCCTTCTAAAGCATACTTAGAGTTATTTTCTCAAACAGATGCGAAGGATTTAAGAGATGTATTAAAAGAACATATTGATAAAACGTTATATCAATTAGGAACTATGGAATTTGAACTGCCAGAGGATGAAGAAATATTAGAAGATGGACAGCAAGAAGAAAGTAACAAAACTACTACAGAAAGTACTACCGACGATACAACCACCGAAGATACAAAAAACAAGCCAGTGGATCAGTAATGGTGTAGTTAAGTTTGTAGATGGCCCGAATATGGGGCTTGATTGGGTTCCATTTAGTTTCCAACGCGAGCCAATGGATATAGCACAGCATAGAAGTACTAAGAAGATCGTACTTCAATCATGCTCGCAACTTCTCAAGACGACAGTACTACAATCAATAGCATTTAACATTATGGCGAATGACCCATGTAACTTTGCTTTTGGTAGTAGTTCTGAATCTGAGGTAAAGAAATTTAAGGATGGCAAATTTTTACCAGCAATTGAAACGAGTGAAGTACTCAAGCCATTAGTAACAGATAAGAACGATAAGAACGCCGCCAATAACGCTAAACAAACACAGATGGTTAACGGTACTTTCATCTATTGGCTAAATTTAAACACGCCAGGTAATCTACGTGGGATTACTTGCCGTATGGTGTTGCTTTGACGAAGTTAGTAATTGTGAGATTACGGATGAAGGTAATCCAATCAAACTTGCTGAAGCACGTACAAGTACTTTCGGTGATGATGCGTTAGTAGTTATCTCAAGTACCCCATTATATAAAGATGATTTAATTAATTCAGAATATAACCTCAGTGATAAACGCCGTTGGTTTGTCACTCATACGTGTGGTCATGAGTATACTTTTGAATGGGAACAAGTAGCATTTGAATTCAAGCAGTGAATCGCCATGGGTTTAACAGACACCTCAGAGTCATTTAAGATGACTTAAAGAGAGGTGCCCATGAGCGGTAAGCGTTATCCTGAAGAGTTTAAAATTGAAGCAGTCAAACAGGTTGTTGATCGTGGTCATTCTGTTTCCAGCGTTGCAACACGTCTCGATATCACCACCCACAGCCTTTACGCCTGGATAAAGAAGTACGGTCCGGATTCTTCCGCTAATAATGCACAGTCGGATGCTCAGGCCGAGATCCGCCGTCTCCAGAAAGAGCTGAAGCGGGTTACCGACGAACGGGACATATTAAAAAAAGCCGCGGCGTACTTCGCAAAGCTGTCCGACTGAGGTACGCCTTTATCCGCGACAACAGCCGTTGCTGGCCTGTTCGTTTGCTCTGTCGGGTTCTGGATGTGCATCCGAGTGGATTTTATTTCTGGCTTCAGCAGCCACATTCACAGCGTCACCAAGCAGACCAGATGCTGATCGGGCAGATCAAACAGCTCTGGCTTGAGTCTGGCTGCGTCTATGGTTATCGCAAGATCCATCTCGATCTGCGTGATACCGGGCAACAGTGCGGAGTGAACCGGGTCTGGCGGCTGATGAAACGTGCCGGAATAAAAGCTCAGGTTGGGTACCGTAGCCCACGGGCACGTAAAGGCGAAGCCAGCATCGTGTCGCCCAACAGGCTCCAGCGACAGTTCAATCCGGATGCTCCGGATGAGCGTTGGGTAACGGACATAACCTACATCAGGACCCACGAAGGCTGGCTGTATCTGGCCGTGGTTGTTGAGCTGTTCTCACGTAAGGTTATCGGCTGGTCAATGCAACCCCGTATGACAAAAGAGATTGTCCTGAACGCATTACTTATGGCGGTGTGGAGGCGTAATCCTCAAAAACAGGTATTGGTTCACTCTGATCAGGGCAGTCAGTACACAAGCCATGAGTGGCAGTCGTTCCTGAAATCACACGGTCTGGAAGGCAGCATGAGTCGTCGCGGTAACTACCACGACAATGCGGTTGCGGAAAGCTTTTTCCAGCTACTGAAACGCGAACGGATTAAGAAAAAGATCTACGGAACGAGAGACGAAGCCAGAAGCGATATTTTTGATTACATCGAAATGTTTTATAACAGTAAGCGTCGGCATGGTTCCAGCGAGCAGATGCCACCGGCTGAATATGAAAACCTATATTATCAACGGCTCAGAAGTGTCTAAATTATCCGTGGCGATTCAATCCTTGATCCTGCCTACAGACACGCTAATGAAGGTAAAATTATTCCGTATAAGAACGCTAAGTTAACGAAGCAGGGGAACATTACACAGCTACGTTCAAGAACTCAGACTGATAAATACAAAAAGGTAAAGAGCAAGAACGGCACTACGTACTTGATCGATACTACCAAGAAATCCTCTAAACGTAATCCTAAACTGGCACGTGAAAAGAGAGTTATTGGATACTATGGTTCCGTAGGCAGAAAACCATTATTTGATTTCTACGATGAAACCGAGAAAAAAGTAATAGAACAATTAAGAACATTACGCGGTACGTTTGATTACCGTTGGAGGAATTAAGATGGATAACTTAGAAAATTTCCCATGTTATGATCATTCTGTACTAACAGATTTTTCTTTTCAGACAATCCAACCAGTAAGTGTAACCATACCATATGATAAAGCAATATCTGGTAGTAAGCTCATAAAAAAGAAAGTAGATAAAACAAAAGGCGATTTAGTCGTATATAGCTTTCATCATCATACAAAACCTAACGTAAGTGATGGTGATGTACTAATGGTTGAGTTGCTAAAAGATAAAATAGACGTTCAGGTACTGCTATCTTATAACCACATCTACAAAGGTCATCGCGTATTTTCTTGTGTTTGCCAAATACAATAAGGACTAATTATGATTGGTGTAATAGTAGAACTACTAACAAAAGGTGTGGACTTCTTTCTAAAACGTAAAACGATAGAACAGGAAGTGCAGAAAACAAATGCTGAAGGACAGATAGAAACCAACAAAGAAGAGATCGAAAAGGTTACTTTCCACTGGCGTAATGCTCTTGGATTCGTAATTACCTTAATCATTCTTTATAATTGGATCATAGTACCAGTACTGGATGCTTTTGGTATTGTGGTTATCCAGGTACCTTTAGGTCAACTACTGCAAGTACTATTGATTATGGTCGGTGGAAGCTAATAAAGCCCCTTATGGGGCTTTATTTTTTTTTCTTATTTGACTTCCAGGAGCCGATGATTACTAATACAAACAAAAATATGCTAACTATATAAACATTGGTATCAAGACCTGAAGTACTTTCTTTTATCATTATCATTATGCCTACTGCTGATACCGCGATACTGATTACTGTCCAAAGATCAATTGGTCGCTGGTCTTCTTTAAATTTAACGGTCGTGAACCGCCTTATAAAATCCGTACCCGCAAGTACTGTTATAGCAAATGAAACAGTGGATAATGTTACTGATATAGGCCATAGCCATTTTGCTGGATAGATAACAGCTACTAAAAGTAAAGATACAATAAATAAAATTTTTATTAGTGCCCAAGTGAAAATTGCTATTTTTTTACTGGCGGCTTTCATCTGCTGTTTCCTACGCAAAGTCTATATCTTATTAATTTATTTTATACTGGAACACTATATCTAATAAGTTTTTAATTGTTGCCTATAGTTTTTTCATTAGATACCACAAAAAGATTTTTCCATTTAGTAAGCCATTCTGATGGCAATATTTGGGTTAAGGCGAAGTTGGTTTTGAAAATTAAACTTTCAAAGTCCCATTGTTTTTTACGTGCCATACCATTTACATCATTGCAAATCTTTATCATTTTGTCACTTGTAATTATAAATGCAGTTAAATTAAGGACGCTTTCTTCTAACTTGCTCTTTTTATTTGGGTGAACTTCCATGTTCCAAACGCGAAGGATATCTAACTGCGATTTAAGTTTTGTTATGTGGTCTCTATAATCTGAATGAAGCTCTATAACTTTATTGTGTTTTTTTTGATACTCAGGATCATTTATATTAAGGTTGGTGGTTCCTAAATAATTATATAAATCGGAAATGTTAAAATGTAATAGTTCAGCTTTAAGTTTTGCCTCATGGAAAAACGTAATATATTGATTAGCTTGTTCAAACCCTTTTTCATTTATCTTATCAGTGAACCAATCTTTAACCTTGAAAATGGTATATATTGCCGCTATAGCCATTACAGTATCCATAATGGCTGATGTTGTTGAGCTGTCATAACCGTGAAAAAATAGCACATCGGTATAAATTGGAATTAACAATCCAAAGGCAATACACATAACATGTGATAATCTAATGCCATTGATAAATGTTGCTATATTTGTTTTTAACACTTGGAATCCACTCCCATAATTTAATGAATCAAACCAGTTCTCTTGTTATTATTGGTTCAAAGTACTGGTTTACTACATCAGCAATTCCAGTTTCCGTATTGTTACCTATTACTAAATCAGCACAGGTTTTTACTTCATCAACAGCGTTACCCATAGCAACACCCAAGCCAGCATTTTTCAACATGCTTAGATCGTTGAAATTATCGCCAAAGGCTATTACCTGACTCATAGATAAACCTTGTGATTCTACCCATTGTGCCAGGCGTTTACCCTTACTGTTTCCGGCTTGTGCTATGTCTACTTGATCGTGCCAAGACCATTCACAGGCAAGGCCAAGCTCACGCTCTACGATCTGACCAAAGCTATGTAGTTTTTCAGTATCAGAATCAGTAAGGGCGAATTTCCAGATAGCATCAACATTTTGCGATGCTTCACTAAGAGAGGGTACTTGTTTGAAGATTGGACGTTGTGACTCAGGAAGAGATTTAGCCCAATTTTCTGTACGGATAATATGCCCCGTTGGTTCTTGGTAGTACATGGCATTATCGGCATACATCAGGCTATGAACATTGTAACTATCAAGTAAGTGAACTAATTGTGTAGCTTGTTCTGGTTGTAATGGGTCTGAGGCAATAACTCTTTTTTCCATGTAATCGTACAATAAAGCACCATTACAACATATAGCTGGTGTATTAAGTTCTAATGCCTGATAAAAAGGATGGATGGCTACAAAGTGCCGTCCGGTAACTATGATAACCTTTGCCCCTGATTTACGGGCATTCTGTAGGGCAGATAGTGAGGCTGGTAAAATAGTTTTTTCTGGCGTCAATAAAGTGCCGTCCAGATCAAGGGCGATTACCTGATAGTTCATGTAGTGATTCACCTGATTTTGGTATGTGGTTTCCTCGATAGTACACCGCTTTGCGGCTACGACGAAACAAGGTGAAGTGAGTTTTTGAGCACTGGAACAGCGATAGGGGGCCGCTTTTGTGTGTGATGAATTTGTTTGTTTACATTAGCCGTTATTCAAATAAGTGCCATTACAACAAATTGCAGGTGTATCTAACGCCAGTGCCTGATAAAAAGGATGAATGGCAACGTGATGTCGACCCGTTACGATAAGGAGTTGATATCCCACTTCCTGCGCGCGTTTGAGTGCTTCAAGGGAAGAGGGGAGAAGGGTTTTCTGCGGAGTAAGTAAGGTACCGTCTAAATCCAGAGCTATTACACGCGAGGTCATTTGTTTTTCCGGGTTAATATTGAATTTACGTTCTGAAGGGATGGTACACCGAGAGGCAAAGGCTTCAAAATTCCCGATGACAATTCAGCATTCACCGTCAAAAGTTAACTACTTTCATGCGCAGTGAGGAGTGAATATTCATGAAACAAACCGTTTATACCGCCAGTCCTGAAAGCCAGCAGATCCACGTATGGGATCTGGATCTTGCGGGGAAACTGACCCTGGGGCAGGTTGTCGATGCCCCCGGGCAGGTCCAGCCGAGGGCGGTAAGACCGAACAAAGAGTCTCTCTACGTC
>ENA-OQKF01000301-OQKF01000301.1-human-gut-metagenome-genome-assembly--contig:-NODE-301-length-35453-cov-8.660279_pt1 | contig 35453 bp, 29 predicted proteins | sample MGYA00242617_ERZ504784 | MGnify/ENA primary metagenome ERZ504784 (study PRJEB26092, sample SAMD00036364) | human gut metagenome | host: Homo sapiens | study: EMG produced TPA metagenomics assembly of... | reverse complement strand
GTCGGGAATGCCATGTAGCAATCCACAATGGTAATATAACCAAAAGTTCTTGAAATGGAATTACTGGGGAGCCGGATGATGCGAAAGTATCACGTCCGGTTCTGAGGGGGGATAACGGAAAAGGAGCCATTGCTACCTCGCCGGTATCCTACCCGACACCAATGACGGAAGGAAGTTAGCACTGGATCAGCGTTTGGTGAATGAATTATTGCCAGATAATCCAGAAAGTAAAATAGCAGTTTGTGCAGAGAAAAGCTATGAAATATGGAAAGACACAGCAGCACAGAAATCCGCACAGTTGATTTTCTGTGACTTGAGCACACCGAAAGGCGATGGCAGTTTTAATGTTTATGATGACTTGAAGCAGAAACTGATGGAGAAAGGTGTACCGGAAAAAGAGATTGCTTTTATTCATGATGCAAATACAGAAGTAAAGAAGACGGAGTTGTTTGGAAAAGTAAAATCCGGACAGGTTCGTTTTTTGATTGGTTCGACAGCAAAAATGGGTGCTGGAACCAATGTGCAGGACCGTCTGATTGCCCTGCATCATCTGGATATTGGTTGGAAACCATCTGACTTGGAACAGAGGGAAGGACGTATTATCCGTCAGGGAAACCATAATAAAAAGGTTCATATCTTCCGGTATGTAACAGAATCCACATTCGACAGTTATATGTGGCAGTTGATCGAGAATAAGCAGAAATTCATCTCCCAGATCATGACCAGCAAAGCACCTGTCCGAAGCTGCGAAGATGTGGATGAAGCTGCACTTTCCTATGCGGAGGTCAAAGCACTTGCAACCGGAAATCCGGCAGTAAAAGAGAAGATGGCATTGGATGTGGACGTAGCAAAGTTGAAACTTTTAAAAGCGAACCATATGAATAACCAGTACCGACTGGAAGATGATATTGCAAGGAATTTTCCGCAACAGATCGCAAAACTGACAGAGATCATTGACAGCTACAAGGCAGACATCGCACACTTTTCCGAGCATAAAATCACAGATCCAGAGCAGTTTTCTATGGAAATCAGTGGAAAAGTGTTCACAGAAAAGAAAGAGGCAGGTGCGGCACTTCTGGCGGTCTGCAAAGACATTAAGTCTGTAGATGCAGCTATGGACATTGGAAGCTATCAGGGATTCAACATGAGAATCCAATTCGACAGCTGGAGCAAAGAGTTTATCCTGTCTGTAAAGCATGAATCGGTAGCTAAAGTTCGGTTGGGGGCAGATGCCCTGGGAAATATCACTCGTATCAATAATCTTTTGGAAAGCTATCCGGAGAAACTGGCAGAAGCAGAGCAACGGCTGGAAACGGTACAGGAGCAGCTGGCAAATGCGAAAGCGGAAGTTGGAAAGCCATTCCCAAAAGAAGAGGAACTGAACCAGAAACTGGAGCGGTTGTCAGAGTTAAATGCACTTCTCAATATGGATGAACGGGAAGTTACCGAAACAGAACAGTCGGAATCAAAAGAGAAAGAAGAAAGACCGGCACGAGGTTCTATCCATGAGAAATTGCAGATTTATAAAGAAAAGAGTCAGCGGGAAAGTGAAACTGGCAAGGAAACCAGAAAACGGGACTTTGGTTTGGAATAAGTAAACAGGAAAGATGGCATAATTTGGTAGAAGAAGGCTCTTCCGATTATGCCATTTTTTAGAACACAGGAGGAATTTGAATGGCGAGAAATATGATAACAGGAAAAGAAACGCAGAAAATGCAGGAATATACGCAGGAACAGATAGACCGTGCAGAACACATGGGAATAGTGATTCCAGCGGATGTAAAAGAACAGATTTTTGAATATGCAAATCTGATTGGCGAGGAAGAGAAAGTAAGGACGTTGGTAAGAAATCTGACAGATGCAATCAATCAGGCAGATGAAGATAAAGTAGAGGAACTTCTGGATGATGCAAAAATGGATATTCAGGACCTACCAGATCCAACCATAGGTAAGCTGGAATTACGTGATTATGGATATACAGCAGAAGACATGGTGCCGCTCAGAAAAGAAGCAGCTTTGGATTATCACAGAATGGGTTCTAAGATTTATTGCCTGGGCAGCGATGGCGGTAAGGGAGAGTATGCAAGTAAAGAAATGATACAGGCACACGAAGGGCTGTTTGGCATGGAATTACAGATGTGGGAACGGATAAGGGATCAGGATCTGGATTATGCCGATGAAGATTTTGGAGCATTTCAGGAGCCTATGAGTGTCATTGACCAGGAAGAAGCACTGAAATTATACGATGCCGGAGCAGATATCTATCTGATCACTAATTTTTCATCACCAATCTATGTCACGGAACGCAAGGAAATCGAACGAGGACCGGAGCATTATCAGATGTCCATGGCAGAACGGGAGCGTTTTCGTAACCTGGAATGGGAAATGCAAAAATATCCGCAGATTCAGTCTTTGAAAGAGGCAAACCTGTTGTTAGGAACAAGGCGAACCTTTGGCATTTATCAGATCAAGGATGATTCACCGGGTGAAAACTATGCATTTATGAATATGAGTTTTATTGAAAGTCATGGTATGCAGATAAAAAAAGAAGATTATAAGCTGGTCTATGTTGGAGAATTACTGGGAAATACGTCACTGGATGATATTTTTGAAAGGTTCAACATTGACATACCGAAAGACTTCCGTGGGCATTCCCTGTCTGTCAGTGATATCGTTGTTTTGAATGATGGGGAAAAAGTAACAGCTCATTTTGTAGACAGTATCAGTTTTGAACAACTGGATTCTTTCCTGAATCTGGAAGAACAGGTTTTTAGTGAACTGGCATATGAGGTAGGAGAACGTTACTTTGCTATTCAGAGAACAGAAGAAGGATATGATTATTCCTTTTATGATGAAGATTTCCGTCTGATGGATGGTGGCGTCTATGAGAATGATGAAATTTCTATTGAAGAAGCGGCAGAGGAACTTCTGGAAGACGAAGGCTGGACTGGAGAACGCATCCGTGGGGATTATGATCAGTTGATGGAAAAAGTGGAAGAAATGGATGAGATTGTAATGGCAGAGATTCAGAAAAGCCAGGGCGAATATAAGCCACTGGCAAAGGTAGAAGAACTGGAAGAGGCGAATTACAACATGATTGACAATGTACTTAACAATATGCCACCGAAGAAAGAGCCTTATCTGGAATACTTTGCCACAGAATGCGATGAGTTCCATGACATGGGAGCTTATGAAAAAAGTACCGATGTTAATCAGATAGCTGCAGTCTATGAAAAATATAGGGAGAATCCAGAAACAGCTTATCTGGGATGCTCAATGGGAATTATCTATCGTGATCCGGAAGACAGTTATTATGATGAAGCCGAATTTGCAATCGTAAAAGGAAATACAGTACTTGGAAATCTGATGGATGATGTTCGGTTTTATGGAGAGCTTGCACTGGTACGGGAAGGGATTGAGAAAATTCATGAAGCATTGCCGGACTACAAGTATGTACCGATGAGGGATGTTCGAGAAGCAATGTATCCAGAGAAGATGACCACAGAACAGCTGGCAGAGGCACTGGATGAGATTGCAGAAGCTTTTGATCCGTATGAGTATCGAGATAATGTGGAGCCGGGAGAAAATACGGTACAAGAGGTGATGTTGGATTTGCAGAGTGGCAATACACATTCTTATATTTCTTATCTGAAGGATATTGTAGAAGAAGAATGTGACCAGTCTGTGCGTGCAGGTGTATTGATTGAAAGATTGAAAGCTTATGAAGCGGAACTTCCCAAAGATATGGAACCAATGGTGTATGTAAACTTCTGTGAAGAGAGTAATCTCATGAATCCAAGATGTCAGAAGTTATCCGAGTTGGATGCAAAAACAGCAGAAATGGATAAAGAATGGTATGCAAAACGTGATCCGAAGACAGAGGAACCTACAAAAATCGCAAAGATATATGTGACGGTATATTATGCGGAAAAAGGTGAACAGATGCTACATCATTTCAAGAAATCAATGGATATTGGAAATGGACATGGCGGTATTGTGAGTCAGTTGAAGTATGATAATGAAATGAAGCTTACAGATGAGTATTGGATCAATTACCAGAAAGGCAAAGGAAGTGAAGAGTTCCAAAAGTATATGGAAGATCTGACAGATATGCAGAACCATGTGCTTCCGTATCTGCAGAGCTTTTGCAACCTGGAAGAACAAGGTGTGAAGGAGAGACGAGAACAGCAGATAGCGGAAAGAAATGAAGGAAGAGCAGATGAGCGAGTAACAAGTACCGAAGCGAGTGCAGTGGTTAAGGATGCAGGAAAGACAGATAGAAAAACGGCACAGCAGAAGCAGACGGTAGATGGAAAAGATAAGAAATTATCCATTCATGAACGGCTTGAAATCAATAAGAAAATTATTCAAGAAAAACAGGGAAAAGATAAGCCGGAGAGAGGAGCTGATTTTGGTGTGAGATAATTGAAAAAAGGAATGGAAGTTACTGTTTTGGTAGCTTTCATTCCTTTTTTGACGTGAGAGAAGAGTTATTTTTGATTAAATAGATTGTTACATTCGTCTATAATAGCTTCAACTGTGCGTACCTGTGATGGTGTGAGCTTGCGGAGCTTATCTGAGAGAATCAATAGATCCTTATCAATAATTTCACCAGTGAGCAAATAGTCGGCACTTACTTCTAAAGCAGAGGAGATTTTTAACAGATTTTCAGGTCTCATTGCCCGTTTTCCTGATTCCGCATAAGAAACAAACTGGGTAGTAACATCACCTTTTTCTGCAAGTGCTTCTTGAGTGAGTCCCAGCTTTTTTCGACGATCCATAATTCTTTTTCCAATTTCCTGTAAACATAATTCGCTATCCGACATTAGTATAAAACATCTCCTCTCGTATTGTTAAATTATATCCACAATCGATGATAAAAATAATCGCCTACTGTTGACTAAAATCAACAATACGATATATAATTGGACATAAATATTGAAAAACCGTGGATACATAACAAGTAGAAAAAGTAGTGTATGGGAATACGAAAAAGCGAACAGCTATAATGAAAGAAAATGAATTCTCAGGAGGACTATGATTATGGAACAGATGGATTTTTCAATAGAGGTATCAGAAAGTGAGATAGAAAAATTTGCAGATTATTTATATCAGAAAGAAAATGCAAAGGCAACAATCAATAAATATATGGCAGATATAAAAAAGTTTTTATCTTTTTTGGCAGATGATAAGCGGATCAATAAAAAAGTATTGTTGTAATATAAAGATTGGCTTGTCCAAAAATATGCTGTGAATAGTGTTAATTCGATGCTTGCCGCATTGAATCAGTTCCTGGAATTTTTGGATGTAGGGAATCTGAAAGTGAAAAGAATAAAAGTGCAGAAGCAGCCTTTTTTGCAGGATCAGAAAGAATTGACAGAAAAAGAATGCAGGAAATTGATTGTAACAGCTATAGCGGAAGGAAAAGAACAGCTTGCCCTGTGTATCGAAACAATAGCTTGCACAGGAATCCGGATCAGTGAAATAAAATATTTTACAGTGGAGCGTGTGTAATCTGGAAAGATAGAGATTTATAATAAAGGAAAGTATAGAAGAATTTTTTTGCCGAAGGTATTGCAAAGGAAACTTCTTTCCTATTGCCATAATAACCAAATAGCAGAAGGTTGGATATTTGTCACGAAAAATGGGAAGTTAAAAGACAGAAGTAATATTTGGAGAGAAATGAAACGATTAAAAGAAAAGGCAGGAGTAGCAGAATCAAAAATATTCCCGCATAATTTTCGACATCTATTTGCAAGGATTTATTATGAAGTAACAAAAGATATTACAGGTCTTGCAGATTTACTTGGACATAGCAGTATCAATGTAACGAGAATATATACAGCAACTACAGAAACAGTGTTCCAAAAGAAGCTGGATAAGATTGTCGAACAGAAAATATTGGAATGTACAACATAATATCTGTTATGTTGTTTATGGACAGATTAATTTTCGTACGATATAATATTAAATAACACCATGTTATCTGTTATGCTGTTCATATTACATAGTTCCTTTCTGATTTTTTTGTAGCTGTGTCCTATTTAAGTACCGCTCCTTGTAAATCGGCTATAATCTTTATTATTTTTATTGTTTAAAGTTCTCTTTTAGAGGAAATGAATGACTTGCAGAAATAGGATAGAACAGGTTAATAGAGGCACTGTACAACATAACAGATATTATGTTGTATTGATTTGGCAATGGATAAGGAGTAACGATGGCATATACTGTAAGAAAATTACTTGAATCAGAACAATTCCCTAAAATGAAGCTGCTTTGTGGTAAAAAAGGTCTGGATCGGGAAGTAAAAGGCATTCGAATCATAGAAATTGAAGATATGGAACAATACCTGACAGGTGGAGAGATGCTTATAACCAGCTTTCAGGTATATTTATCATGCAGTGACCGGGAAGTAGAGCAGCATTTTGAGGATTTGGTAAAAAGTGATATTAGTGGTTTCATTGTGAAAAAAAGAGAAGAGGATGATCCAACAGGAAAGCGATTGAAGTTATTGGAAAAACACTGTGAAAAATATGAGATTCCACTGCTTGAGATTCCGGAAGATTTATATTACTGGGGAATTATTCGCTATGTTATGACGCAGGTATTCGATAAAGATACAGCACGATTCCTTTTTCAATCAATGAGTTTATGTACGGAACAAAGAAAAGAGAGAGGTGAGCACCTATGCAGCTTACAAATACAAAGGATTATGCGAGCGAGATCTAAATTAACATGGAGGTACAAACACGAATGGGATACACAGTAAAAGACTTTATCGACTCGAACAAATTTCCAGGAATGAAATTAATTAGTGACAATTCAGGAATCAATAGAGAAATAAAAGGGGCTCGGATTATTGCAGCGCCGGATATGGAAAAATTTCTGGTGGGGGGTGAACTCCTTCTGACATCTCTGATGGTTTATGAAAAGCTGGATGAGCGTATGATGCTAAGTTATTTGGAAGAATTAAATAAAAAACAGGTAAGCGGGTTTATTGTGAAAAGAATTCAAAATACAGCACATCAAAATGAGCTGTTTGAAACTTTATTGCTTTTTTGCAATGAACATAGTATTCCGGTTTTAGAGATTCCACAGGATTTTAACTATTGGCTGATTATTAAATATTTGCTGTCGCAGGTATTTAATACAGAAATTTCAAAAGCAGTCTACTCTAAAAGGACACGTGATGAATTTAATCGCCTTTTTCCAGAGGGAACCAGTGACTACAGATCATTAGAGAATCTGTTTGACAGAGCAGGGGGGATACTTGGGAATCCAATAGCTTTGTACGATGAAGATTTCCACTGCATGTATTCAAGTACATCAGAAGAAAGTGATTTAATAATCGCAGATGATTATGAAAAGTATGTTCCCAACATTATTTCGAGATATGAATATATGAGGCAAAAGAGAAAAAATGTTGAGTATATTAGAAAAATCAATATTTTAAACCAGTGCACGTTTTATTTAGTGGTTTCAGAAGTGAATGGACCATTAAGAGAGCTGGATTTTATAGCATTAGATAGTTTAATGCCGCTTTTATTATATGTTCTGACTCAAATTGTAACTGATAAAAATATGGAGAAAAAATATCATAGAGATTTGGAGTACAGATTGTTAAATGCTTCCTTGTCTGAAGCGGAGGAAGATGAGGTTGCAAACTTGCTTAAACTTGGTGTAACTGAAGATTATAGGGTTGTCACCTGTTATTTAAAAACTGAAAACTATAAAGATAATTTTACTGTTTTTCAAAGAAAAAAGATGGAAGTTATAGAAAAAGCAATTTTAGATTTCATACCGAGAGAGTATATTTATTGTAACACGAACCAAGTTATATATATTCATAATGAAAACAGGCTAGAAGGAAAACTGGATATAAGAAAAAAACTGGAAGAGTTCCAGAGAATGATACAAGACCAATTGAAAGAAGGAGAATCAAAATACGAATTTCTGATTGGGGTAGGAAATAAAGTTAAGGGTTACCACAATCTGCAAGAATCTTTCGCAAACTCTAAAATTGCAATAGAATACATTGATGTCATTAGAAAAATAGTAGGAGATGCAAATAAATCAGTGGTGGATTGTTCAAAATTGGGTTTTTTTCATATTTTTGCAAATATTAAGGATGAAAAGCAATTAAGAACATATATACCAGATACAGTGCATGAAATTCATCAGTATGATATTCAGAAAAATGGGGAACTGATTGATACGCTGGAATGCTATCTGAATAATAAACAGAGTATTCGAAAAGCTTCTGAACTAATGGGCGTGCATGCCCGGACAGTTTCGTATCGTTTGCAAAAAATAGTAAAACTAACGGGGATGGACTTCGATAACATAGCTGAGATGCTAGTTGTCCGAAATGGAATTATTATATTAAAAATACTGGAATTGTTATAAAAGATAACGAATCACATGGTTAGTGTGGTTCGTTTTTTTGCATATTAGTCAAAAATGGAGCACTTCGAACAAAAATACGTTAAAAATTTTTCGTCCGTTGCACATTATATTTTTAAGTTTAATAGCGTATAATACGCAAATTGATAAGAAAAATTATCAGTGAAAAACATTGAACATATCAATTTTGATATTTTTTTTGATATAAACTAAGACTTCACAGGGTTTAGATTAGAGGGATAACGATGCAACTAAAAAATTCGACAGATTACGCAATTAGAATTGTGTGTTACTTAGCAGCACAGGAACGGATGGTATCTACATCAGAATTGTCACGGAAGCTAAATGTTTCTGCTAATTATGTTCCTAAAATAGCAAAAAAACTGAAAGATGCAAAAATAGTCACTGCCTGTGAAGGTACAAATGGTGGCTATATGCTGGCAAAACAACCGGAGAACATTTCTTTAATGGATATTATATCGTGTGTAGAGGAAACAATGGCAATTAATCGTTGCTTGGAAGAAGATCGTTTTTGTTCCAGAAGTTTAGAAGATACCTGCAAGATACATAAAATATTGCTGAGTTTGCAGAATACATACAATAATAAATTAGAGAGTGTAAAGGTTTCAGACGTTATCCGCCCTGGAGAAGATGAATATTTTGGACGATTTTATGTTGTGTTAAAGCTGAACTTAAAGGAAAAAAGCTACGAGTGTGTGTACTCGCATATCCGTGAAGTATATGAGAAAGTAAAAAATACAGAAAGCTATGAAGAGTTCATAAGTCAGTATGTAGAAAGATATGTGTATGCTTCGGACAAAAAAATGGTTCATGACTTCTTATTAAGTGAAGGATTAGAAGAAAGATTAGTTGATGGATGTATGGAAAAAGATCTTCCATATCGCAGAATTACTGGAAAAGATAAGAATGCATATGTTTGGATGGAAGCAAAAAAATATATAGATGCAAATGAGAATACTGCAATTATCACCTTACATAATGAGAAGATTGTCCAGAACACAGTTATAAGGATGGAACAGGAACTCGTAAAGAAAGAACAGGATATGGCAAAGCAGTATTGGGATATGGTATCACTTTTAACTACTGTATTGAATCATAATCAGTTAGTTGAATCAGGATATCAAGACGATATCAGTTTCTATACGAAACAGGTATATCTTCAATTGCAGAATAAATATCCGGAATACGGGATTACGGATGAAGAAATAGCGTCAGTAGCTCATTTGGCACCGATTCATGATATTGGAAAGATAAAAGTACCACTTGAAATTTTAAATAAAAATGGAAAATTGACGGATGAAGAAATGAATGTAGTAAAGCAACATCCATTAGTAGGTGCAGCGATGACCCAGAGATTCCCAGAGGGGATAACAACGGAAAAGCTGAACAAATATAGCTATGAAATATGCAGACATCACCATGAAAGATATGATGGATCAGGATATCCAGACGGTTTAAAAGGAAATGCAATTCCAATGTGTGCACAGGTTGTTGGGATTGTGGATGCTTACGATGCATTGATCAATGATCGGCCATACAAAAGAAAGTATGAACCTGAAGAAGCAATACGGATGATTTCAAATGGTGAATGCGGAGCATTTTCTAAAAAACTGATCCAGTGCTTGACGGCGGCAGCAAAGCAGCCAAAGTGGTTAAAAGTAACAAAAAGTCAAGCACGACAGAAGATTTGAGGCGATTTTATGAACAAGAAATTGAGTGTTTTAAGACGAATTACAGCAGTTGTTCTGTGTGTTACATTATTATCTTCGCAAGTCGTAGTTGCGAATGCTGAAGATTCAGAAAGAATGAATGTGCAGACCAATAGTGAAATTACAGATATATCGGAACAGGATGGTTTCAGCAGTGATACATCTGAAATATCTGATATCACGGAAAGTGATATTCCTGATTCTTTTGAAGGAGAATCAGAGCCAAATACAGATATTAGTTCTGAAGTAACAGAGGAATTTGGTGATTCTGAAGATCAAGGATTTACAGATGGAGAAGAAACAATTATCGAGGATGAAAACACCTCAGATACTTTGGAAGAAGCAAATCCAGATTATGAAGATGGAAAAATATGTATCTACAATTACCAGCAACTTCTGCAAATCGGTACAGGAACACAGATGTTTTCCGGAGACAAAGATGGAAATGTTGGTGAAGGGGATAAGGTTCTTGCAGATGGTGCAGAACTTACCTATGCATCAGACGCTTCCTATTGTTTGATGAATGATATTCCAATAGATAATGAAAATGTCTGGAACTTCCCATCAGATTTTACAGGTAGCATCACTTCATCATCAGAGCGCACGGGCAACACAGTATATGATTCAGTGACTGATACGATTTATGTGTATAACCGATACCAGCTTGAATTGATGAAAGGGGAATCTTCAGATAGCGAACCTGTAATGAGCGAGGATTATATTGCTGAAAAAGTTGGAATGGGACAGGTTTTTACACTGGAAGATGGTTCCTATCTTACTTACAGCAAAACACATAATTATGTGCTTGCTTCTTCATTTACAACAGAAACACCGGAGCTTCTTGCAAATAAGGCTGGGACAGAGGAGACAACTCAGGATATTACTAGCGCATATCCGTCCGACTATGAAGGAAGAAATTATTTCGGTCAGGTGGTAAAAAAGATTGGTGATAAAAATTATATTCTGATTGGAAATGAAACACAGCTTCGGGCAATCGGAACAGATACGGATGTGACAGAGCCAATCTGGCGAGTGTATGAAACAAGAGAGAAAAAGTCGGGATTGTTAGGAGGATATACAGACTGGAAACCGGCAGCGGATACAGCAGAATACAAGACAGAACTGTATTATCCGGGTGATGCGGATATTGTAAAGTTTAATGACACATATAATTGGTCTGGAAAAGAATTGTATGGAAATAAAAAAGGTGACCATAAGCTGGGAGATACAGATGAGCAGGATGGTGGGGCTTTGTTAGGAACGGGTGCCACAAAACGATATCACTATGTGAGCAGTACGATTCAGGAGTCAGCTGATATGACAGTAACTGCAACAGAAAGTACTGCCAGTGCTTCCGAAGCTGCATCTGTTGAAGCCGATGCAGCTGTAAAAGACAGCAATTCGATTGATATGACTCTGCCAGACAGCGAGGAAGCAGCTGAGACAGGAAGTAATGATGAAACCTTTACAAGTGGTGAGGATGAAAGTAATTTTTCAGATGATGCGAATCTGGAAAGTATTACGGTTGATGAGAACAAAACTTACGTCCTTACCTATGATACATCCAAAAGTAGCAATACCAATATTGCAGGCACCGGGTATAAATATAGCAAGGATGCGAATTACATCATCTTTCGTGATATTGAGCTTTCCAAAGAGGGGACCAATTCTAATGGAGAAGATGATGATTGGGATCCTATTGACAATTATCAGGGAAACATGGAAGGCCGAAAGGGAATGGTTGAAGGTCAGAGTATAACCATCAGCCATATCAATATTTCACAGGCGACTTCCGTTGATCAGGACAAGCAGGCAGAATATGGTATTGGATTTTTCAGAAATCTGACAACGCCATATTCTACATCCCTTACAATATCCCAAAATCCAATCACTGTGAAAAATATTACCCTTTCTGATGTGACGGTTTCTACTACTACAACAAAAGTTAAACAGAATATCAGTTTGATTGGAGGTGTGCTGAAGCTCCTGCTTGGAAATTTAAGTGGACTGAAACCGGATCCGCAATCTCTGGCAACAGGTGGCTTTGCTGGCGTTGTAAAAGGAAATATCCAGATTGAAAACTGCAATGTGGAAAATTTACATGGAGTTTCCAATGCAAATGACCGAACCGGTGGTTTCGCAGGTTATGTCAGTGGTATGACACAGTACGACCTCATATCAAATGGATTAGGAGGCCTGGTTACTACTTTAACCAAAATTCTGAATCTGATTCCTCTGCTTGGAGCTGGTGATTTGCTGACTCTCCTTTTAAATGGAGGATTACTCAGTGTAAAAAATCTTATTCCGATAGGCTATGTCAATCCAAGTATCCAGAATTGTTCTGTAAGCGGTGACACTTCTGTTACAGGTCAGAAGAGTACCGGTGGATTCGCCGGGGAAGCCATCGGTGCAGTGATGAAAAACTGTTCTGTAGGTGGAAGTACCACAGTGTCCGGAAATGACTGTTCTGGTGGATTTGTGGGACGTTCTGCGAATGCAGTCGTGGTAGGTGCATTAAGCAGCCTTGGTATTGAACTTATGGGAAATTTCCCGGTCAATACAGTTATGCTGAACTGTAGAATCGACGGAGCGGTAAGCGTATCTGCACAGGGAACCTCATCTAAAGAAAGTGGTTATGCAGGCGGATTTATAGGAGAAATGCGAAATAGTTATGCGGTGGACTGCAGTATTTCCTCTCTTGGCGCTGTATCTGGAAAAGATTATACCGGAGGATTTGCCGGTATAGCAACTCTTGGTGATGTAGCGGATATTGATGAAAGCCAGGGACTTCTGGTAATTGTAAAGGATCTTCTTACAGGGTTGTTAAATGGTAAATTAACCAACATGGATCTTCTGAACCTGGTGGGACTTCGACCTTCTGTTATAAGCGGATGCACCATTGCAGGAGATAGCATTTCTGTAACAGCAAACGGTAAAAATGCCGGTGGACTTGTAGGATATGCAGGGGCTGTCCAGATTTCCAATACTTTAGAACTTACAGACGATTCAAAGTCAACTACAAAAGCCATCCAGCGAATGCTTAATAAGACTGGCGTTACCTATGAATTTGCAGACCGTGTGAATCAGATCAATGCAGTTTCCTCTATGAAGGTTTCAGCAACAGAGAATGCAGGAGGAATCTTAGGCTATGCGAAAATGACCAGTGTCGTTGATGTCCTTGGTGGAACAGTTACAGCAGCGGATTACATGCGTTTTGAATGTAAAGACTGTTCCGTAAATGGAGGCTCTTCCGGTCTTACTGTTACTGCGTCAGATAAGGAGAATGGTTGTGCCGGAGGTACTATCGGTTATGGAACAGGTGGAGAAGTAAGGAGAACATCCGTCACAAATCTGAATTCCGTAACGGCGGGAAAGTGTGCAGGCGGTTTTGCAGGATATTTCGGAAGCGGTACCCTTGCCAATGTTGGCGGTATTAAGCTTCTTGGATTACCGCTACTAAAAATTGACAGCCTCCTTTCTGTAGGCCAGATGATTGAGACATTTACAGTTGACAGTACTGTTACAGGTGTTTCGTCAGGCTATAGTGTGTCTACTGAAAATGAGCAAGGTTATAGCGGTGGCTTTATTGGAGAATGCATCAGTGGAAGAGCAAGGAACACACAGATCAGCAACCTGAAAACGGTTACTGCATCTGCAGCATCCGGAAAAGCCGGGGGCTTTGCAGGTTTTGCCAAAGCTGGAGATGCATTGGCAAGTGCAGGAGATTCTGTCACATCTTCCGGATTACCAGCAGGAATCCAACTGGAGAATCTTCTTGGAGTGGTCAGCGCCCTGAGACCGGAGTTCAATAATACGTCTATTGCCTATGTTTCGAATGGTTCTGATCCTCAGGTATCCGCTGATATGGCGGGCGGTTTTGTGGGTGACGGACAGGCAGTAGATATCAACTATGGAAACAACAATTCCGGATTCAAAGCAGACACGAATAGTGAGGATGGAACAACCAAAGGCGAGACTGTTGCGATTGCAACAACAAATATTACTGGACTCTCTTATATAAAGGGAACCAGCTATGCCGGTGGTTTTGCAGGAAGGCTGATGCCTGGTGATGTGGCACAGACAGGTTCTGTTAAGTTACTGGGCCTCTTGAATGTAAATCAACTTCTCAGTGTCATGGATGTGGCTTATCCGAGAATTTCCGATTCTTCTATTGAGGGAAACAACTTAGTTGTAACAGCATCCGGAAAGAATGATGATGTGGCGCTTGGAGACGCTGGAGGATATATCGGTAATGGAAAAGCAGTCATGGTGAAGAACTCTGATGTGACCAATGTAAAAGAAGTCACAGCACCGTATCATGCCGGTGGCTATATCGGAATCATGCGTTCCGGAAGTGCAGCGGAGGCAGGAGATGCAACAGGAGATCTTTTGAACAGTGTTCTTGGTAAGATTCTGAGTCTGAAAGAGTTGGCGAGTGTCTTGCAGGCTACATCCAGCAAAATTACAAATTGCAAAGTTGCTGGTACAGCAGATGGATTGACTGTTACAGCTGACAGAGGATTTGAAAACGCAGAAGGCTATGCAGGTGGTTTCGTTGGAGAGATGCAAAGCGGTCATGTAGATAATTCAGCAAATGCTGTTGATTCCGGAAAAGGAACGGCAGTAGAAAATCTTTTAAAAGTAGAAGGTCTTCGTTATGCTGGAGGGTTCGGAGGTCTGGTAAAAGCTGGAGCAGTTGCAGAGATTGGAGCTAAATCATCAATTCTTACAAAACTGGTTGATCTGACAGGATTACTATCCCTGGTCAATGCTTTTGTTCCGGTGATCAGTAATGCCAGTGTTAATTCTGTAGAAAAAGGGTTTACCGTTACCGTTACAGGTACTCTTGAAAAAGATAGCACCAACGATGCGGATGCCGGAAGTGCCGGAGGCTTTATCGGATGCGGAACTGGTGTACAGATCAGCAATTCCGATGTAAATAAATTGCAGCATACAGGTGTCAGTGAGCCAAAGAATCTGCAGCAGGAAGATGGTAGCAGTTATTACGGAAGCGACAGTGCATATGCGGTAAGTGGTTATCGTTATGCCGGCGGCTATATTGGGAAAGCTGCTATGGGAAGTACGGCGGCTATCGGAGGTGCAAGCGTTCTGGATCATGTACTTTCTGCTACAAATCTGTTATCAGCATTGACCGTAGTTGCATCTATTATAGACAGTTCAGATGTTTACGGAGCGATAGGCGGATTTAATGTTCTTGCAACAGATGGAGACGGTGATACCGGAAAAGCCGGTGGATATGCAGGAGAACTTCTTGGAGTTCAGATTCAGAATAGTAATTCTTATAATTTTGCACATATCATAGGGCGTGAAAGTGCCGGTGGATATGTTGGAACCATGGAGCCGGGGAGTGCAGCAGATGTGGTAAATGGATTAAGTGCTCTTGGAGGACTGATCAAGGCAGATAATCTTCTTGGAGTTTTACAAGCCTTTGTTCCAGTAATCAAAAACAGTGAAACAACAAGTATTCCATGTGGAGGTGCTGTGAGGGCTCAGGCTGAGAGTGATGATGGAATTTACCGTGGACTTGCCGGAGGATATGCAGGTTACAACTACGGCGGTCAGATCTGGGGGAACAATACGGATAACTGGAAAGGCTCTGAATATACAGGAACCGTAAGGGAATGTGCGGCCTATCGTATCCGATCCGTATATGGAACGGAATATGCCGGAGGTTATACAGGACTGATGCGGTGTGCGAATGTTGCAGACACAGGAAGTCTGAAGGTTTTATTCGGTCTTATCAAACTAGATAATCCGCTGACGCTTCTTCAGGCAGTGTATCCGACAGAAAAGAATACAGCTGTTTATGGACCGCTTCGTGGACTGGATACGGATACCTGGAACAAATGGGTTGGCGCTGTCGGTTCTTATGGAAGTTACGGTAATAAATTACAGGCACTTGGTGAAGTCAATGATCAAGAACAGTTAGATGAGATCATTTCTCAGTATGCATATGGATACGCAGTCACAGCAGGAAGGAGCATTCTGGCAAATAAAGCAACACAAGGAGGTTCTGCCGGAGGTTATGTTGGTCGGATGGAAGGCGGTACCGTAACAAATGGAACTGCAACAGATCTTCAGTCAGCAGAGGCTTATAGATGCAGTGGTGGATTCGCTGGTGAGATGCTTACAGGTTCTGTGGCAAACACAGGTGACGTTTCACTGGCAGGTCTTAAGATTATAGGTGCAGACAGTCTGGCAGCATTAAAAACTTTTGTGCCGGTTGTGAAACAGTCCCATGTGGAAGGATATCGTTCCGGTGCAAGGATCAGAGCAACTGGTATTGCAGACAAAGACCCGGCAGGATTTGCCGGAGGTTATGTGGGAAGGATGATCGGTGGACAAATCTGGGGAGATGGAACCAACTCCTGCAGTATCACAAATTTAAGGCGTGTAGATGGAACTTCCTATGTAGGCGGTTTTGCTGGAAAAGTAGATCCAGGTAGTGTGGCAGCTATTGATACAGCTACAAAGCAGGGACTTTTGAATAAGCTTCTGGATGTTCTTAGGGTAAATGCTCCGGCAGAGCTGATTAAGGTTCTAAATGCTACTGTTTCCACCATCCGCTGTGCATCTGTGTCAGCCTGGGATGACTGGGGCGTGATCGTAAACGGAACCTATCAAAATGGCAGCAATACCGGGTACGCAAAAGCAGCAGGAGGATTTGCAGGAAGTCTCTGCGGAGCGATCCTTGGCGAGAAAGATAATCCAGGAAGCGAAATCCGTGCAGACAAGATCCGTTCTGTAGTAGCCGGTGAATATGCGGGTGGATGCTTCGGTATTGCGGATGTTTCCGGTGCTGCAAATATTAGTGCAGGTAATGAGACCTCGGTATTACAGTATCTTTTAAAACTTGGAAGGACCGATGTGCTGGATGCGTTTAGAAGCTATGTATATTATGGAAATGTCACAGGCAGTCCCGATGCAGGGCTTGGCGTCAGTGCTAACACAGCAACAGATGCAGGACAGAATAATCAGGTTACATACAGCGGAACAGCTGGCGGATTTGGTGGTTCCCTGTTAAATGGATCTGTCAAAAACAGCAGCGTAACAGGATTAAATTATGTAACAGGCCTGAACAGCGTAGGTGGCTTTGTAGGATACTCCGGAAAAAGCGGAGTTGTAAAAATGGAGAAGCTGGATGTGCTGGGAGATAAATTTGGACAGCTTCTGGGCGGTGCCCTCGGCGTTCTGGATATTTTTGGTTCCCACATAGATGACAGTAGCGTGACAGGAGTGCCTGGAGGTTATACCGTTCAGAGTAAAGGCGGAGATGAGCAGGTTGCGGGAGGATTTATCGGCTACGCAAATCTTGCCAGAATGTCAGGATGCAATGCAGGAGATGCTCAAAATCAGGAAAACAGCCTGAAACTGGTAGAATCCGGTGGAACAGCCGGAGGCTTTGCCGGAAGAACAAGCTTTGCCTATCTTGCAGATGTAAAACTGGATTCCACAGTGGTGGATCCATTATTCGTAGTTCTTGATCAGCTTGTAAGGGCATTGTATTTGGATAAGATCCAGGATTCCGACTTGTTGCATATTAATCTTGGAATTGTGAAGGTTGATGCGCTGTATGAAGGAAATCTTCTCCATGTGAATCTTCTGGGACTGGATATTTCCGTAGGGTTGTCTAAAATGTCGGCAGATAATGACCAGCAGACTGATTTTGCAATCATTAAGATTGGAGATTCTTCTATCAAGCTTCCATGTGATAAGAATGGAATCATAACGAAAGATAATGATGTAAAGTCCAATATCAGTGTCAATCTGATTAAGGCAAACAGGACAAAAATTACAGACAGCAATGTATATGGAATCAGTGCGGGATACGATGTCTATGCCGGCGGTGCCGGAAATGAAGCAGATGGTACTGCAACAGATGGACGAAGCGGAGGTTTTGTTGGCTACAACGACGAAGGTCTGCTGAAAAATAACAACATGTATTACTGCGATGTGGTCCGTGGAACATCTAAGCTGGTGGGTCCATTCAGCGGAAAAAGTGATCTGAACTCTGTATATGACTTTAATACAAAAGCAGGTGTAGAAGGTGAGAATAACAATTATCGTATCTACCGAAAACCGGCGATTAGTTTTGATGAGATCAAAAAGAATTCGAAACTTCTGACAGATACGTTCAGTCAGGAAAATGGATGGAGCATCTTCTCAGTAAAACATGTAGTGCAGGTAGATGAGTATAACACCTTGCAGAATGCAGTTATGGCAACAAAAGATTCTTCTGAAACAGCAGATCTGAATGCTTATGTATCAGATGCGAAAGCGGTTTTGATGTCAGATGCCAAAACTACTGTAAATACAGGGGATAGCACGTCACCGGAACCATCTGATACACAGGATCCATGTGATGAATTTGTAAATCTGACCATTAATAAGGTATGGAAAGATTTCCGGAATATGGACAACATCAGACCAGACACTATTAAGGTTACAATTTCCAGAAGCTGGACGGATGCGGAAGGAACAAAACATACAGAAGTTGTGCCGGGATATGAAAACTATGAAATAAAAGGTGATATCTCAAAATCTACATGGCAGAAAGTGGTTGAAACTCTTCCAGCCTACATAAAAGATGATGCTGAAAAACCGCATTATTATGAATATTCTGTTACGGAAACGGAAATAAAAGGATATACAACTACAATCGAAACTTCTAAAGATGGATTTACCTTCACGATTATCAACCGACATTTTGCATTGCTTCCGGATACCGGCGGCGAGGGTATTATGATGTTTATCATAGCAGGTGGTTTGTTGTTAGCATTCCTGCTTTATACCAGACGTAGAAAGAAAAGGAAACAGACGATGTAGGAAAGAGGGAGTAGGGTCATGAGAGAGAGATGGCTGCGTAGGGAACTTCCACCGTAAAGGCTAAGGAATCCCTAGCAAACCAATAAAAAATCAAAAGAAAGTGAGAAGAGGAACATGAAGAAATTAGTATCAAGATTTATGGCAGTTCTGATGGCAATGGTCATGATACTGTCCATGAGCATGACTGCATTTGCAGCAGATGCTCAAAAAGGAACCCTGACAGTCAACAATACAGTAGAAGGAAAGACTCTGGATCTGTATCAGATTTTTACCGCAACAAAAAGTGGCGATAATGTAGCTTATACACTGAACAGTGCATATGAAGGATTTTTTAAGAATAATACTAGAATATCAGGATCTGAAAGTTTAACAGGTGAAGCTTTAAGTGAAGCGGCATATAACTATGTTAAAGATCAGGTCGGAAAAGATGGAAATAATGGCGCAGCGTTTGCAAAAGATATCTTGGGCTGGATTCTTGAGAATAAAACTACTGTAAATGCTACTCATACAACTGCACATACAACTGCTGGTAATACGGTAATTAATAACCTGGATTATGGATACTATGTAGTTTATCCATTAGGTGCAACAGATACATCTACAGCACCTGGAAATGAGACAGTAAAATCCGTAGCATCTTTAGTCAGTGTTACAGACACTACAGTTTCAATTAACATGAAGAGCAATTACCCCACAGTAGTAAAAAAAGTAAATGACAAAAATGCAGATGATGTCAACATTGGTGATGAAGTGACTTACACACTGACATCTAAAGTACCGGATATGACTGGATATACTTCTTATGTATTTAACTTCAAGGATACATTATCCACAGGACTTACTTTTAAAGGAATTACTTCTGTGACAGTTGGATCAGGTGAAAATGTGCAGAATGTTACTGCAGGTACTGGCGATAATACTTATACATTAACACAGAACGGACAGGACATTACAATTACAATGAACAATTTCCTTGCTTCTAATAAAGACAAAGTAGGTCAGGCAATCACAGTAACTTATACAGCAACCTTAAATAAAGATGCCGTAACTGGATTTGATCCTAACACCAACAAGGCTACTGTTGAATACAGCAATAAGCCAGGAACAGGTGAAAAAGGTGAATCTGAACCAAGCAAAGTAGATGTACATACTTTTGATTTCACAATCTTCAAATATTATTTAAAAGATGCGACTAAGACTGGACTTGCAAATGCAGAATTTGAGCTTTACAAGGCAAACACTACAGGTGATGCAGCAGATACAAATGCTAAGATTAATATTGTAGACGAAGGAGAAGGTGTATACCGTCAGGCAACAGCTGATGAAGCTAAAGCAATAGACTTTACTTCTGCAAAAATCGTATCTGATACTGACGGAAAAGTACTTGTAAAAGGTCTTGATGCCGGAATTTACTACTTAAGAGAGACAAAAGCTCCAGAAGGATACAATAAGCTTCTCAGCGACATCAAGGTTGAGATCATTGCAACTTATGGCGAAGATGGAAAACTTGCAAGCTATAAAGTAGATTACACATACAATGGAAAGACTACAAATGGTACTGCAATCACAGACAAAGATAACCATCCAGAAGTAGCTGTAGAAAACAAAACAGGTGCACAGCTTCCATCTACTGGTAGCAAGGGTGCCCTCATGGTAACACTGGCTGGTATCGTTCTTTTCGGTGCATTAACAGCAAGCAAAGCTTTTGGCAAAAAGAAAGCAAAAAACTAAGACATTCTGAAGTTTAAGAATGGACAAAAAGACAGTTCATCTTCCCGGTATTGCACCGGGAGGATGTCTGCTTTTTCTGAAATGTCCAGTGTGGACTGGGTATTTCAGAAGAAACAGACGAAAAGGTGAAAGGTATTATGAAGAAAGTAGTGAAAATACTAAGAGGAATCGGATATCTGATGGCATTTTCTTTAATCCTGTATCCGGTAGTGAGTAATTACATTAATCAGATGAACAGCACAACCATTGCTACAGATTATGAACAGGAAGTTTCGCATTTGTCGGAAGAACAGGAAAATGCCATGATCGAGCAGGCACAGGAATACAATGAAAGCCTGATTGGAATTGATTCCATAGTAGATCCATTTTCAGAAAGCAATGAAAACCAGACAGAAGATGATGTGTATAACAATCTTTTAAAAATTGATGATACTGGAATGATGGGATATATTGATATTCCAAAGCTTGATGTTGTTCTTCCGGTTTATCATGGAACATCCGAAAAAGTACTGCAGTCAGGTGTAGGACATCTGAAAAACACCTCGCTTCCGGTAGGCGGTGAGAGCTGTCATGCGGTATTATCCGGACACCGTGGACTTGCAAATGCCAAGATATTCACCGACCTGAACAAGATGGAGGTTGGAGATGTATTTTATATTAAAGTTCTTCATCATACCTTTGCCTATCAGGTGGATCAGATTCTGACAGTATTGCCATCAGATACAGATTCTTTACAGATTGAAAAGGGCAAGGATTATGTAACACTGGTCACATGCACTCCTTATGCAGTTAACACGCACAGACTGCTTGTACGTGGCACTAGAATTCCGTATGAAGAGGCACAGAAGGTAGATGAGGAAGTTGGTCTTCAGCGCACAATCCCATTCAATTTGATTCTATTGATTGCTGGAATTATTGCTTTAATCATCATATGGGTGAGCATTAAGTTATATAAACGCAGGAAGGAGAAAAAACATGAGCAGAATAAGTAAACGTAAGCGAATATATATGTGTATGGCCAGTGTGATGTGTATGCTTTTACTCCTCATTCCGTTACCTGTGTCTGCGAATGATCTGGGAAGTATATTATTAAAAGCAACGGTTGAAGATGAGACCACGGTATATAAGCTAAGTAATACTGAATTTACGATGTATAAGGTTGGAACATATAAAAATAATTCATGGGCATTAGTGAGTGAGTTTGCAAAGTCTGGAGTCATATTTGATTTTGATGATTCTTCCGCTCAGGCAGAAGCTGCAAAAAAACTGGAAAAATATGTACAGGATAACAACATCAAAGGAATGTCCGGAAAGACCAACTCAGACGGAGAAGTTATGTACAGAGATCTGGAAAAAGGAGTGTATCTTTTTGTCCAGACACAAAAAACACAAATTAGCAATCAAGTATATCAAAGCGAACCTTTTATCATAACAGTTCCAGGTAATTATGATGGTCAGATAGTTTGGAATGTAACGGCAGAACCTAAATTTAAAAATGAATCGATACCACCAATTACCACGAATACGCCACCAGTTTCAGAAGAACCATCGGGTGATAATAGCAGTCGCACTCCAAATGTAAAAACGGGAGACGATACGAATGTAATTATGTGGCTTTCCTTAATGGGAATATCCTTAATCATATTTAGTATATGCAAAAGAAAAGTCCATAAATAATATGAGGAGATCAGGGAATCTCGTTCTTTTCGTTTAGTTACTCAACTGGCGTAAGCCAAAGGTAAATACCTCCGGAGGTGCACCGTATGGTGTCACCTGGGAGGAAATGGGCCTGCAACCTTGGGAAGATTTGAAAGAAAATGAGTAAATTGCCAGTGTACCCTTATTTATCTCTTGTGACAGAAATAGGTTCCCGTTTTGCTGAAAGTAAGTCTGAACTGATCTCAGGAGCATCGAGCAATGTAGAGAAATTCTGCTGAATGATCTCCAGGGTCTTCAGCTTTTTTTGCAATTCCTGCTTTTCACGGAAGGTAGCAACCTGTTCGGATTCAAGATTATCAATTTTCTTTTGGATTTTTTCAGGGCTTGGGATTTTGGTAATGCCCAGATCCTGAAGCTCTTTTTTTAAAGAATCGTGGAGCTGATATTCTGCCTGATGCTTGCTGCGGTATGCTTTTGGATCTTTGGCAGATTTGCAATCTTCAATTACTTTACGACAGAGCCGATAAGAATCGCAGTGCTTTTGGATGAGTTTCTGCGTACCCAGTTCTGTGTTGATCTCGTCAATCCGCTGATTTGTCGCTTTGACAGAATTTTCTACATCAGAAATATGCTGCTGAAAGTCCTCGTAGTTCAGCAAATTATTTTCGGAAAGGTAATTGAACGTGCGGGCGGCTTCTTTCAGATTATTGAGTTTTGCCCATCGCTCAAATCCTTCCCGATTGCCGGTAGTGACATACGTGGAAATATTGATATAGAGGCGAGCCTCTCTGGACAGAGGTTTCGGTGCTTTTGTTTTATAACGATTTTTCTCCAGACGGGCACGAACATTTTCTTCCGAGTAATAACTTCCCAGTGATTTCATATAAGTGAAATTTTTCTGTTCTGGTGCACGGAAAGAAAGATGTTTTCCCTGCCGGACTTCATAGCCATCCAGCTGCATTTTCTGTAAAAATTCATCATAATTGACAGAAGACCAGATAGCTTTATCTACAGCAACACGCAGTTTTGCTTTCCAGCTTGTTCCACGATGATATTCCATATTTTCTTTATAACTTTTTCCTTTTTCTTCTGTTGGCATACTGGTGGCAAGTCCATTTTCCTGGCAGATGCGATTGCTAATGCGGCAGATTTTATGATAGCTGCGTTTGTTGGAAACGTACTTGCGATGGTCAACGAAGCTGGCAGCATTAAAGATGATATGGTTGTGAATATGATTTTTATCAACATGAGTGCTGATTACGTATTCATATTTTCCTTTTAGCACTTCGTCTGCAAATTGCTGTCCCAGCTGGTGGGCGGTTTCTGCATCTACTTCGCCAGGCTTGAACGACTGGATCAGATGAAAAGCCAGGTTATCACCTTTATCCATTCCGTTCTTTTTTGTCTGTTCTCTTGTCATGGCAAATTCCAAATCAGCTGTTTCAGGAGAACAGCCAAAACTGGAAATCAGTAGTTTTTCATCAGTCTTGTCTGGATTCGTGATATAGTCCAGAGCTTTCTTGTCTGTTACTTTAATGGGGAAGATCTTAATATATGCCATAGTTCGCTCACCATCGCTTTCAATTCTTTCATTTCCTCCGGGTATAGATCTCCGGTGGTATTTACCTTTTTTGCAATCTGATTGATATTTACGCCAATCTTGTGCATTTCCTCATACTGTTTCTTTAGCGGAGTAGTGTCGGTGTTGACAATGTAACCGTCGATTGACATTTTCCGCAGATAAGCTCCCATGTTTTTGGTCTTTGATTCTATCATCTTCCTGCGAATCAGCTTTCGCTCTTCATCTGTGACATAAAAATGGATTTCTTTGTTTCGCTTTCTTTCAGCCATTGGTAATTTCTCCTTTCTGAGAGGGCAGTAGTATAGTTGCTTTCAGCTTTTTCAATTTAGGGCAGGGTACCCTAAATTGGGATTTCCCGGAAGTGTATCCTCACTTCCTGTCCTTGCTGTTTTATCCCTCTATTAGTTAAAGTCAGGAGAACCGGGAAAATGCAAAAGAATTTGGCAGGTAGTACGGGATACGAAAATGTGGTATGATTATGAGTAGGATATCAGAAGAATCAGGAGTTGAATAGATTGTGAACAAAGAAGAAATTTTTGAATATGTGCAGAAACAGTATGGCACAGTTCCGGAATATTTATGGAGTAAACTACCGGACAGTGCAGTACTCCGACATAAAAATGGAAAATGGTATGCAGTGATCATGACGGTTGAAAAATCGAAATTGGGATTAGAGGGAAATGATCTGGTTGATATCATGGACGTAAAGTGTGATCCGGACATGACGAATATGATTATTCAGACGTATGGATTTTTACCTGGATACCATATGAATAAGCAGCACTGGATCACGATTTTACTGGATGGTTCGGTCAGTGAAGCAAAGATACTGGACTTTTTGGATATGAGTTATGACCTGATTGATGGAGCTGGCAGAAAGGAAAACAAATGAGAAAAGCAATCGTATATGCATCTGTACATCATGGAAATACAGAAAAATTAGTAAAGGGCATAGCAGAAGAGTGCCAGGTCAATTTGATTGATGCTGTAAAACAGCCAAATGCAGATCTGAACAGTTATGATATGATTGGATTTGCATCAGGAATCTATTTTTCAAAATTTCATCAGTCGATATTGGAACTTGCAGAGAAGAATCTACCGGACGACAAAAAGATATTTCTGATCTGTACTTATGGGGGAAGTGCGAATTATAAATCCATAGAGCAGATTTTGGATAAAAAACATGCCAGTGTGGTTGGAAAATTTGGCTGTAAAGGGTATGACATATTCGGACCATTTAAACTGGTTGGAGGTATTGCTAAAGGCCATCCGAATGAAGAAGATATGAAAAACGCAGTAGACTTCGTAAAAGGATTACACTAATTTTTGAGCAAAAGGAAAACCGGGGATTTTACTCCACGGTTTTCTGGCTGTTGTGCTTCAGTCTTCAACTTGAAAAATATCTTCTACAGGCACTTTCAGGTAATGTGCCAGCCGGATTGCAATCTCAAGAGAGGGATTACGTTCTCCACGTTCGATGCGGCCTATAGTCTGGCTGCAGGAACCTATGGCTTCAGCCAAATCTGCTTGAATGAGATTCCGTTCTTCACGAATATCTTTTAGTGTATTATTGATTGCCATTCAATCACTTCCTTTGCTTATTGTTATCAGCAGGATCATGAACCTGCTGTTGAAATCTAATGGAATCCCGGAATTTCTGCACCTTTGCATTTCCCGATTACTTTTCCAAAAATCTTAAAAGAGTCAGATTCCAAAACTTGGATAGGGCGATATTTTTGATTTAAAGAAATCAGATAAACACCATCTGGCTCATCGTGTAATTCCTTGATGTAAGTATTACCGTTGAGATAGAAGATTCCAATTTCACCATTAGCAAGAGAATCTTTTTTCTGAATCCATGCGACATCGCCTGTATGATAAAGTGGCTCCATACTGTCACCGGAGATCCGTACACCAAAGTCAGTCTGTTCAGGAGCAAGGTGTCCTACGTCATAAGTTTCTTTTACAGAATCTTCCAGGTAATTTCCAGTACCAGCAGAAACTGGTTCCCAGGCAATTTCTACAGGATGATGGAATGGGATAATCTTTGCAGACAGTGGAGAAAACTTTTTAGAAGCTTTCAAAATATCAGCAAATTCAATCAATTTATTTCTGCCTTCTTCATTCAATCCACTCATAATGTTATAGGGGTTTTCTCCAAAGAAGGATTCATATATATCTTCGATATCAAGTAACTGGCAAAGTGTCAGGAAAACATGTAAAGCTGGTTCTCGTGCATTGGTCTCCCATTTGGAGAGTGCTTTTGTAGTGACCTGAATACCTTCCTGAGAAAGCAGGTCTACCAGATCTGATTGAGAGTATCCTTTCTTTTTTCTATTTTCTGCTAATATTTCCCCGAAATCACGCATTTGTTTGCCTCATTTCTATTTGAATTTTCTATATGCATTATACCGTATGTTAGAAATAAAATCAACAATAATCTCCAAAATGGAGAAAATGCAACCAAGATGTTACTTGACTATCTCCAAAATGTCGATATATACTAAACATACAGAAATTGATAAAACATTATGTTGAAAGAAGCAGCTGGGAGGTGAAAAGTTTGAGTGAGCGTGTGATCCTGCATAGTGATATGAACTGTTTTTATGCCAGTGTAGAAATGCTACATCATCCGGAATTTGCTGAAATGCCTCTGGCAGTCGGTGGTGATCCGGAAGCACGGCATGGAATTGTGTTGACAGCAAATTATATTGCCAAGAAAAAGGGAGTAAAAACCGGAATGGCATTATGGCAGGCGAAACAGGTTTGCCCGGAAATCATATTTGTACCACCACGGATGGACTTGTATTTGCGATTTTCGCAGATGGCAAGAGAAATCTATTCAGAGTATACGGACAAGATCGAGCCATATGGAATTGATGAAGCTTGGATGGATGTATCAGACAGCAGAAATCTGAAAGGAAGCGGAATGACGATTGCAAGAGAAATCAGCCATCGAATTAAATACGAACTTGGAGTAACAGTGAGTATTGGAATTTCCTGGAATAAGATTTATGCGAAACTTGGTTCAGATTATAAAAAGCCGGATGCAATCACAGAGTTTAATCGAGAAAATTATAAAGACAGGATATGGCAGCTTCCAGCGTCAGATTTGCTTTATGTCGGAAGACAGACAAATAAGAAATTGCAAAAATTTGGGATCCGGACAATCGGGCAACTTGCGGAATCAGACGAAAAGTTGTTAGAGAGTCATTTTGGAAAAATAGGAAATGTATTATGGGCTTTCGCAAATGGCTGGGATGAAGATCCGGTTTGCAAGGAAGGATATGAAGCACCAGTAAAGTCGATAGGTAATAGCACTACAACACCGAGAGATCTGGAAAATGATCTGGATGTCTGGATCATTCAAATAGCATTGGCAGAAAGTGTAGCTGCACGATTGCGGAAACATGGATTTAAATGCAAAACAGTAGAAATTACAGTTCGAGATAATGGATTGTATAGTTTTTCCAGACAGATACATTTACGACAGCCAACGAATATTACAAACGAGATTGTAACTGCAGCATTTCAGCTATTTAAAGATAATTATAAATGGGAACATCCCATTAGAAGCCGGGGAATCCGAGCTGCGGATCTTGTGTTAGATGATATTCCCGTGCAGTTGGATTTATTTGGAAATCAGGAGAAAAAGGAAAAGTTAGAGAAGCTGGATCGTACTGTAGATGAGATCAGACGACGGTTTGGTTATTTCAGTATACAGCGAGCGGCAATGTATCAGGATAAAGTCTTATCCCACTTAGACGCTGGTACGCACACGATCCATCCACACAGTTATTTTCATAGGTAATTGGAGGGATAGATTTGAAAAAAGCATTAACCAGAAAACAGAAAGAAAGTTATCAATGTATTTTGAATTATATGAAGGAGCATGGATACCCGCCGACAGTCCGGGAATTTGGAGAGTTGATCGGGGTGAAATCAACATCATCTGCTTTTTCCAGAATCAAGCAGTTGGAGCAAAATGGATATATTCGCAGAATCCCGGCATCACCAAGAGCAATCGAGATTTTATAGTGAGGTGTCGGCATGAATAAAGTATATGTAGATGTAGTGGCAGAGTTCCGGAAAGACGGACAACTGGTTCCCATATTTTTTACATGGGAAGATGGAAGAAAATATAACATCGACAGAATTTTGAAAATCGAGCGATGTGCCAGCAGAAAGGCAGGCGGTGTAGGAATGATGTACACCTGTATGATACAGGGGCAGGAAAGTCACTTGTTTTATGAAGTGGATAAATGGTTTATGGAGAGAAAAACAGCATAAGGAGAGATAAGTATAGACGATATTATTTGGATTATTAACCGGCAGGGATAGTCACTTTCCCTTTATATTCCTGCAGGTTTTATATAAGAAGATGGATTCCGGTCAGCAAAGGCAACTCCCACAATGCCTTTTGGATATCTGCTTCTGCAAATTGTAGTAAGTAATTGCTTCCCATCAAAATCATGGGGAAAGCGAACTGGGCTGAAAGACCGCCAGTTAGTGTGATGATGATAAGGAGATTTTGAAACTGATGACAGACAGAGATTATGCAATTAAATCAATGAAAGAAATTACCTTCCAGATGGCAAGTCATGCACAGGATTATCTGGAAGTTACAATCGAAAGACATTATACTGATATTAAAGAATTGATGACAAGCTATCAGAAATTGATTTTGGAAAATCAGATTGTGTTAGAAGAACTGGATATGGAATGCCAGGAGAAAATCAATGAAGATATGGCATATGCATTGAGTTATCTGAGCATTTATAACAACCAGCTGAATGTGCCAAAGATGCACCGGGAGATGAATAATCTGATGATTATTTATGGATTGTCGGACATGATCTATCGGGGAATGACTTTGGTGAAGTTCTATGCACCGAATGGTGTGATGCTCAGTGAAATCCTTCATTCCTGTTTTTGCAGTCATTATAATAAGACAGATGTGGAAGTACAACAGGAGTTAGGAATAGGCAGGACTTCTTTTTATAAAATGAAGAAGCAGGCACTTGGGTATTTAGGATTTTATTTTTATGAGATCGTGGTACCGCAGGCAAAGGATAAAAGATTTAAACCGTCACTGGGCGTTGAGGAAGAGTAGGTGAATAATATGAGATACGAAGATTCGATGAAAGGTGTAGCTGCTCAGATAATCAAAGAACAGCTGAGAGCCAGTAAAATTAAAAACAATCCAGAAGAGTTCCATTGGCATGATGAATATGCAACGTTGAATTTCTTTCGGTTTATCTGCAAAAATATCGGTAACTTGGGAAATGGAGAAATTGAAAAAATGGTCACACGCTTGAAAAGCATAGATCAGAAAGCAGTGGAAAACCATGTGAATGGTGCTGTTTGGGCATTTGATTATGATAAGATGTTCTGTGTATTGATGGAAAATGAAATTTGCCGAAAGGTGTGTGAAAAGAATAAATATAATAGTTGGATGAAGCTGATTGGACAGTATTGTATCTCAATGGCTTAAAGATAAAGAAAGTTGCTGGAGAGAAAAAATATTCTCCAGCAACTTTGTCTTTGATGAATAAAGGTCAATTTTTTATTTAACTATTCTCACTATTATTTGATTCAGTGATTTTTTTCTTCTTTGGAGAAACCAGTTTGTGACCGGAATAAATGGACATGCCCATACATTATGCGACATACGGCTTGTACCAGAATGGCAGAAAAGAGAATAGACGTAAAAGTTCTTCAATATATTATGGGACACGCCCACATAGATGTAACAATGGACGCATATAACCATGTAAGTGAGATGTCCAGAATTGAGAGTGAAATCACAAGGCTGGAAAGCGTAGCAATTAGCTGACACCAAAAATTAGCACTCACATCTTGATAATGGAAGGCGATTTTTGTCTGGTATTGTAAAGTAGTGTCAGATCTGTCGTAAATTTGTGGGCAAAAATGATAAGAAATTTTGCTATGGTGGAAGCTTATGTAAATGAAAATATGTGAAATGCCAGAGATTTTTATGAAAATCGTTGGCGCTGATCCTTCCGGTCGGATGGAAAATGGATTAATGTGAAGAGTTTTAGATAAAAAATAATTCTAAAAAGTATATCTTTATAATGCAAGAGTATGATATAATTGGCTGTGAGTACTAAGAACTAAGGAAAAACCGTGTATGCTAAATAAAAACGATTTCTTAAAATATGCTTCAAAACTAGCCTTTCCAATCATGATCCAAAATCTGATCGGAACTCTGGTAAACATTGCCGATACGGTAATGCTTGGATATGTAAGCCAGACTGCCATGTCGGCGTCATCCCTTGCGAACCAGTATACTTTTATTCTTTTCTGTTTATATTATGGTATGGCCACGGGTGCTTCCGTTTTATGTGCACAGTACTGGGGAAAAGGTGATAAAAAGACAGTAGAAAGAATTCTCGGTCTGGCGGAACGAATCTCACTGATCGTTTCCCTCGTGTTTTTTGTGATTTCCTTTTCTATGCCAACTACGATCATGAAGATCTTTACAAGCAGTCCGGATACGATTGCTGCCGGCAGTGAATACTTAAGAATGATTTCATTTTCATTTATGTTTATGGGATTCTCTCAGGTTTTTATGAGTGCCCTTCGAAGTATCGGAAAAATAATGCTGCCCTCTGTCACGTACATTGTTTCGCTTTGTGTCAATGTAATTTGTAATGCCACCTTTATCTTTGGTCTGTTTGGACTTCCAAAGCTTGGCGTTACCGGTGTGGCGCTTGGTACTGTCATTGCCAGAATCACAGAAGTACTGATCTGCCTCGTCTACTCATTAAGAAGTTCCGATGTCAGATTCCGTATAAAATACTTCTTTGCGAAATCAGGTATTCTGTTCCAGGACTTTATGAAAATTGCTACCCCGGCTGTAATAAATGATGTTGTCTGGAGTTTTGCCAGTTCAGCATTCGCAGCAATCCTCGGCCATATTGGAGATGATATGGTTGCCGCAAATGCGGTTGCTGTTATGGTGGTAAATATTGGCGCGATCGCCTGTCGTGGTTTTGCCAATGCGACTACTATCATTGTCAGTCAGGTACTTGGTAAAGACAAAATTGATGCAGCAAGAGAATATGGAAAGCGTATGCTCAGAATAACAATGGTTGTAAGTCTGATCGGATGCGTCATTATTCTGGCACTTCGTCCTCTGATACTGGATTTCTATCGGGATAAACTGACAGAGACGGCCATTTATTATCTTGGCATTTTTATAATTATGACAACCTGGCGCCTTGTGGGAGAAGGCATCAATACCTGTCTTATATGCGGCTGCTTCAGAGGTGGTGGTGATTCCAGATTTGGAATGATCATAGATTCCATATTTATGTGGCTTGTTGCAGTTCCACTCACCTTCCTTGCTGCATATGTCTTAAAATTGCCGCCTATCTGGGTATACTTTGTAATGACTCTGGATGAGTTCGAAAAAATGCCCGTGGTCTTCATACACTATATCAGAGGTAAATGGCTCACAAACATTACCAGAGATTTGGATTAAACAAACACCTTCAGACTATAATAAAATAGCTTGAAGGTGTTTTTTTTACAAATCAGCTTCTGAAATAAAACATATTATCAAATTTATAAGTCGCTATTACTTTTAATATCTTAAACTTTTTGTGGATTTATATGGATTTGCCTTGGAATATGGTATAGTAAATAAATGAAGGTAAATGAAATGGAGATATAATACAGGTTATGACAAAAATTTTAATCATAGAAGATGAAATACGTCTGGCAGATGTTTTATATGATTGGTTTCACAGTAAGAACTTTCAGGTAACTGTCTGCCATGATGGAATATCCGGATATGAGACCGCATTAAAAAATTCTTATGATGCAATTATTTCAGACGTAATGCTGCCAGGAATAGATGGCTTTTCCATAGTAAAAAATTTGAGGAGTATGAAAGTTAGGACACCGGTTATTATGCTTACGGCCAGGGTGGAACTACAGGATAAATTGCAGGGATTTGATGCAGGTGCAGAAGACTATCTTACCAAACCTTTTGAAATAGAAGAACTGGATGCACGTGTAAAAGTCCTGCTAAGGAAAAATGAAAAGGGAAAGGAAGAGGAAGAAGAAACCGGGGAGCGGCCAGATTTTGTACTGGAAAAAAACAGCCGTATATTGAAAAATTCGGTTGGAAATAAAAAGGTGAAATTATCAGGAAAAGAATATACACTGTTGTCTTATTTTGTGGAAAATTATAATCAGATATTGTCTAAAGAGCAGATTACGGTTCGAATCTGGGGATATGACACAGATGTAGAATACAATAATGAAGAGGTATATATTTCTTTTCTGCGCAAGAAGCTGAAATTTATTGAAACGGATACAGTGATTGAGACAGTCAGAGGTGTCGGGTATCGTCTCAGAGGGAAAAACGATGAAACAGTTTAAGAAGAAAATCATGGGACTTCTTCTGTTGATTTATATGATTGCGGCAATATTCATTCTGGCACTTTTGAATTTTTCTTATGTGCAGAATAATAAGAACAGTATTTCCAGGATTTTGAACATGAAATTTCAGATTGTATCCGATCAGAACGGAAATAAACAAGAGGAAGTTCCAAAGGAACAGGAAAGAATTAGTGGTGCCAGAAGTGAAAAAGTAACAGTAACGGAGCAAAAAGAAGACAGCTATGTCAAAAAGAGTTATCTTGTAGCCAAAGCAGAGGATGGGACATTATATGTTAAAAATATGCTGCCGGATACTGGATTTTCAGAAGAGGAGATCATAGAAACAGCAGAAAAATTTCTGGAAACGAAAAAAACATCTGGGAGTTATGAAAATTATCAGTTTGAAATTTCTGTTCATAAAGGGGAATTGCTCATTGCCTTTGCGGATATCACATCTCTAAAGATGGAAGAGCAGAAATATTTCATTTTCTCATTGCTGGTAGCTTTCGTTTTAGGAATATTATGGATTTATCCGGCATGGAAAATTACAGGAAAAATAGTTGCACCCTTAGAGGAAGCAAACCGTTTGCAGAAAGAGTTTGTACTGTTTGCAGGACATGAACGGAAAACACCGGTTACAGTTATGAAGGCAAGTCTGGATATGCTTGAAAGAGAAGGAATTCACAGCAAATATCTGGATTATGCGGCAGAAGAAAATGAAAAAATGCGCAAACTGGTAATAGAGCTTCTGGACTATTCCAAAATGGAGTATCAGGAAGAAAAAAGTTTCCGGGAGAGCGTAAATTTCAGCCAGTGCATAGAGGGGATTTCTCTGGAGTTTGAGGCAATGGCTTTTGAAAAAGCGGTTATACTGATAACTGATATACAACAGAATCTGGTTATTGACGGCAACAAAGAAATGCTGGAGAGAATGGCAGAAACCCTTCTGGAAAACGCAATCCGGCATACAGAGGCCGGAAAAGAAGTAAAGATTGTCCTAAAGAAAGACGAGAAAAAGGTACGGCTGTCTATGGAAAACCAGGGCGAGGCTATTCCAGAGGAAGAACGAAGAAGACTTTTTGAAAAATTCTATCATGATTCAAACCCGGAAGAGGGGCATTATGGATTGGGTCTGGCTATTGCACAGTCAATTGCTGCAAAGCATCATACAGAGATAACAGTGATAAGTGAGAATGGATGGAACTGTTTTATAATAGACTTTCCGTTTTTTTACAGAAAATAAAAGATTTGTGAAAACCTTGTGAATTTGCTTGGAAATTTATTTTTTCAAGGAATTTTCAAGGTTTTTCTCATATAATCGTGTCCGTAAAAAAATTCTGATTAAGAAAGGGGCACAGTCAATGAAAAGAAAGCAGATAACTGCAATGATAACAACAATGACAATGGTGCTGGGAATCACAGCATGTGGAGCAGGAAACGTAAGCGCAGAGCAGGAGAATAAAGAACAGACAGAAATTGAAAGTATCTTAAATATTTCAAACAACGATGAAATTACATGGAGTTATGACAGTCAGTCAGATTCCTGGACAATGTCTGTAACATGCGCAGTTGCAAATCCGGAGCTGCCGGATTATCAGGGCGTTTCTGTAAATGTTCCTGGTGCATATGTAAAAGGAATTGATACAGATGGGGACGGAACGGAGGATGTAACAGGGAAAACTTATTCGGAAGAAGTAAATGGACAGCTCGTGATTGATGATAGTGCCAAAATTACGAATGCAAACGGACAGACCTATACTGCATCTACAGCACCGGTTATTATAAATACAGGAGCAGCAGGTTACAGTGCACAGGAAAATCAAAAGGCATCTTCCGGCAATGCGGCATATGGATATATCAATGTGGCATGTGGAAACCGTGGCAAACAGAGTACGGCAACGGATGAGAATGGGGAGGAATATTATACTGGTGATGCACCGCTCTGTCTGGTAGATCAGAAAAATGCAATCCGTTTTGTAAAGTATAATATCATTCTTGGAAACCTTCCGGGAAATACAGAATATTTCGTGTCTACGGGAGGTTCCGGCGGTGGAGCACATGCTGCAATGGTAGCAGCAACTTCTGACAATTCGGATTATTTCCCGTATGAAGTAGAAGCAGGGGCAGTTGGAATCTATCAGAATGAAGATGGGACGTATTCGGAGACCATAGGATCAGAGAACACTGAAATTTCAGATGGAGTATGGGGATGCGTTGCATACAGCGCAATCACTTCTTTACAGGAAGCAGATATGGCAATGGCATTTGAATATTATCTTGATACGGATTATGAATTTAATACGGATTTTCAGAAAAAGCTGGCAGAATGCCTGTCTAAGGAATATATGGAGTATATCAATGATCAGAATCTGAGTGTCAGCGAGTCGGCAGTGGATATTGATATCAATGGAGATGGGGATAAGGACGATGTAGTGGATCTGACGATAGAATATGATGTGGAAAAATATGCAGATACCAACGGATACGGTGGAACTTATCTTACGCTTTATCTGAAAGAATTTGAAAAAAATCTGGAATGGTATCTGGAAAATCTGGATTATGCAGATGACTGGACATGGTTTGACAGTGATGGAAATGCACTGAGTGATGAGAGTGTGTCACAGATGACAACAGAAGAGAAAGCTCAGGCATTTCTGGAAGGACGATATGCCAAAGGAGAATCCGGACAAAATGCAGGTCCAGGAGACGGAATGCCAGAGGGAAATGGTCCGGATGGAAATGAAATGCCGGGTGAAAAGCCGGACGGAATACCGGATAGAAATGACTCAGATGGAGAAAAGCCGGATGGAGCACCAGCCGGAAGCATGCCAGGTGGAGAAACTTCGGACGGCAATGCTCAAGATGACCTGGTTACAAGTGGAATGGGAGATGAGGTCGGAACTCCGGATGCCGGAACTACACAGTCTGCAGGTACAAAAACAGATTCTTCAAACTACAGCAGCTATGAAGAAATGCTGGCATCTCATGAAAGGGATATAGCCCCTACCGAGGCAGGCGACAAATAAGGAAACACCACTAGAAGCCTGGAACATCCACTTAACTCAATCAGAGAGGAAACACAAAACAAC
>ENA-OQKF01000275-OQKF01000275.1-human-gut-metagenome-genome-assembly--contig:-NODE-275-length-37396-cov-4.294534_pt1 | contig 37396 bp, 39 predicted proteins | sample MGYA00242617_ERZ504784 | MGnify/ENA primary metagenome ERZ504784 (study PRJEB26092, sample SAMD00036364) | human gut metagenome | host: Homo sapiens | study: EMG produced TPA metagenomics assembly of... | reverse complement strand
GTTCTCCCGGCCGTGTCAGTGGTAAGTTGGTGCAGACCCTGGGGGCCTGGCGTGAGCGGGGGGCTGAGACCCTCGCAGGCAAACCCGGCGCGGTTTCAGACCCGCTGCATCTGGCGCTGGCGCTGCAGTTTCTGCAGGGTATAAGCCGCCATATTCCGTATGATTTTGCCCTGTCTGCTCCGGTGCGGCAGGGCAGAAAGGCTATCCATGACCGACTGGCGCGGCTGGTCATCGTCAACTGTGAATTACGCGATCGCTTACCGGCGACGGTGCCTGCCGGGTTGCAGGTATTGCTCGACGACGTTCAGGCCTGGTTGGGGGATAAAGATGCTGCACGCCACAGCACGGCAGATGCGTTAATAGCACGCAGTGAACAGCTCGCAGAGCGCTACGCTGCACAGGCCCGGACGATGAACGACGCGCTGCTGGCCAGTTTTGTCCGTTATCTGACGCAGGCCATTACGCTGTTGCAGCAGTGCGAACGTCTTTCTGATGCCATCCACCATGCGAAGCCCGCCCACGGACTGACGGCGGGCAGGGCAGTTAAAGGGTATGTTTTTCATCGCGATCCTCTTACTGCCGCCCGCACCGCGCTGGGCGCGTTCGCCATCATCCTGAGCGGCTGCCTGGTCTGGATCTTCTCTGCCTGGCCCGATGGCAGCACGGCGGTCTCTATCCTTGGGGTCTGCTGCACGCTGTTTGGCAGTTTCGACACCCCGGCACCGCATATAGTGAAATACATTATTGGCTCGTTCTGGGGCGTATTGATTAGCCTGCTGTACAGCTTTGCGCTGCTTCCGCAGGTGAGCGATTTCCCCGTGCTGGTGGCCGTGCTGGCGCCGGTATATCTGCTGGCCGGGTCGCTTCAGGCACGTCCTCCCACCACGTTTATGGCGATGGGGATCACCCTGACGCTGCCGGTATTGTGCGAGCTGGGTGCCCACTACAGCGGAGACTTTGCCACGGCGGCCAATACCGCCATTGCGCTGTTTGCAGCAACCGGCTTTGCTGTTATCAGCATGAGCCTGCTGCAAACCGTGCAGGCCGACGCGGCCATCGCACGTCTGCACACGCTGTGCCAGCGCGATATTCGTCGCAGCGTGAAGGGCAAGCTTCTGCTGGATGAGACGCCCTGGACCAATCTGATGATTGACAGCGCTGCCCTGTTACTGCCGCGCCTGCAGCGCAGCGGACGTGCCTCAGAGCAGGTGCTTAACCCGCTGCTGCGCGCGCTGCGCATCGCCCTTTCGGTGATGCATTTACGCCGCTGCGATATGCCCGCGAGCAGAGAGAGCAGCGCGCGCCTGTATCACCTGAACGACACCGACGCCTTGCGTGAACACATCGCCGACCACATCCGCCTCTGTTTGCCTGCCGCAGATGCACAAACGCGCCAGTTTGTCGGCTATCTGGTGGATTTGCATTGCGCATTACGGAGGGCAGACGATGGTCAATGATCTGAATATCGGGGGCGTTTTTATCCCGGGACTGCTTGTCACCGCGCTCGCGGCGCTGGCCTGCACGCTGGCACTCATCGCGCTTTTATCGCTCAGCAGGCTCTACCGTCGTTTGCCTTTTCGCCCGCTGCTGGACGTTTCAACTTATCTGGTCACCTTTTTCCTGCTGATGCAGGGCCTGACCGCGCTGGGGTTATTTAGATGAAATCATTACTTTCTCTGGTCGGTCGCTATGCGCTGACGTTATGTGCCGTCGCGGCGGCCACGCTTCTGGCTTTTATGATGTGGAAACATTATGCGCAAACGCCCTGGACCCGCGACGGCCGGGTACGGGCGGATGTGGTACAGATTGCGCCGGACGTATCCGGGCCGGTAATCCGCGTGGCCGTCCGGGATAACCAGTGGGTTAACCGGGGCGATGTGCTCTACGCTATCGACCCGCACTGGCTCACGCTGGCGGTGGCCAGCGCGCAGGCGGAGGTGGAATCCCGACGGCATGAGATGGTGATGCGACAGGATGCCGCCAGACGACGCGCACAGATTAAAGCCGCGATTTCCAGCGAGGATTTACAGCAAACGGGCAGCGCCGCGAACGTCGCGGTGGCGAATTATCACGGTGCGCTGGCTGCGCTGGAGCTGGCCGAGCTTAATTTGTCCCACGCCACCGTACGGGCTCCCGTCTCGGGTTATATCACCCATCTGCGGCTTCGCCCGGGGGACTATGCCACCGCGGGGGAGACTAAGGTCGCCATCGTCGATGCGCACAGTTTCTGGGTGGTGGGGTATTTCGAGGAGACCAAACTTCGCCATATTCGCGTTGGGGACACGGCGCATATCGTGTTGATGGGCTATGACCCGGTGATTGCCGGGCATGTTGAGAGCATCGGCCATGGGATCGGTGATAACAACGATGAGACGGGCGGGCTTGGGCTTCCCGACGTCGAGCCAACGTTTAGCTGGGTGCGGCTGGCGCAGCGCGTCCCGGTGCGCATACATATTGATGCATTGCCGAAGGGGATTGAGCTGGTAGCCGGGTTGTCGGCGAGCGTGGAGGTGGTGCGTTGAGGGCGACGGGAGTCCCTGTTTATATTGCGGCATAACGGCGATACCAGGGCAAATATCCTGCACCCTGACGCTTATTGGATATACTTCATGTGGCAGGTTGTGCTGTTTCCCGATTTTTCAGCCAGAGCGGAGACACCGCATCGTACGTCCTGCAACGGGAACCAATGAAAATGTTCACCATGAAACAGTTATGGAGGTGTGGAAGATGGGATTATTAAGTTTTGTGAAAGAAGCGGGCGAGAAAATCTGGGATGCCGTATCCGGCGGTAGCAAGGAAGATCAGGCCGACAAGCTGAAAAAACATATTGATAGTCTTAACCTGCCTGGTGCCGAAAAGGTCAACATTAATGTCGCGGACGACGGTACGGCGACGGTGACCGGCGACGTGGGCTCCCAGGAAGATAAAGAAAAAATTCTGGTGGCGGTAGGTAACGTCACCGGGATTGGTCAGGTCAATGATAGCGTGACCGTCACCCAAAGCGGGGTGGAAAGCCGCTATTACACGGTGAAATCCGGCGATACCCTGAGCGCCATCTCAAAAGCGATGTATGGCTCTGCCAATGAGTATCAGCGTATTTTTGAAGCCAATAAACCGATGCTGACGCATCCCGACAAAATCTACCCGGGTCAGGTACTGATTATCCCGGCTAAGTAAGCCGTCAATCAGGACGTGTTAGCGATGTTTGTAGGGAGTCTGTGATGGGATTATTAGATCAAATCGGCAGCCTGGCCGGCGGGCAGGGCGGTAAGACGGAGCAACTCCAGGCGATCATGACCTGGATTGAGCAGCAGGGCGGCATTCAGGGGATCCTCGAAAAATTCCGCAATGGCGGCCTGGGCGGCGTTGTCGAGTCGTGGCTTAGCCAGCAGAGTAATCAGTCGGTGAGCAGCGAACAGATCACATCGGTGTTTGGATCGCCAGCGCTGCAGGATCTTGGCGCGAAACTGGGCGTGGATTCTCAAACTGCGTCGACGCTGATTGCTGAATACCTGCCTAAAATCGTCGACGGCCTTTCACCGCAGGGCGAAGCCCCGGCCCAGGGCGACCTGATGTCTGCGGGACTTAACCTGCTCAAAGGTAAGTTCCTGAGTTAGTGCAATCCACGGCGTGATGACGCCGTGTACATACCAGGCCTGTATTCAGGCCTGGTATGTAGTATCAGGCTTAATGGGAAGAGACAAATATCGATGCCTGCTGCACAGGCGGAACGGCGAAATTACGCTGCATGCGTTTTATTTCCTCTGCGGGTGGCAAACCAAACAGCCGTTTGAATTCACGATTAAACTGCGACGGACTTTCATAACCGACGGCGTAGCTCGCGGCGGCGGCGGTAATATGCTGACGCACCATCAACATCCTTGCCTGGTGCAGGCGCACCGATTTCACATACTGCATCGGCGGCATACGGGTTATCGCTTTGAAATGGGTGTGAAACGTCGGCACACTCATTCCGGCCTCCATCGCCAGTTGATTAAGCGTTAACGGCTCAGCGTAGGCGGCATGGATGTGCTGCAGCACTTTGCCAATTTTGCCGAACTGCCCCTGTAAGGCCAGCGCGGCGCGCATGGCCTTGCCCTGGGCGCCCGTCAGGACGCGGAAATAGAGCTCTCGCACCCGCGCCGGGCCGAGGATCGCCGCCTCAAGCGGATTGTTCAGTACTTCAAGCAGGCGCAGCACGGCCGTTTTTACCGCGTCGTCCATCGGGCTCGACATCATGCTTTGTGGCGCAGCGGGAGGATGTGGGGCGTGATGCTGCTCAATCTGCAACATCAGTTCAGCGGCAAGCTGAAAATCCAGATGCAGATATATCGCCAGTAAGGGGTGTTCTGCCGACGCGTCGGCTTCCATCACAACCGGCACCGGTACTGACACGGCCAGATAGTGCTGTTCATCATACAGATAGGTCTGCTGACCGAAAAAGCCGCGTTTGCTGCCCTGGCAGACAATCACAATCCCCGGATCGTAAAGCACGGGCGTTCGCGCAAGCGGGCGGTCGGCACGCAAAATTCGCACATCAGGCAACGCCGTCAGGTTGTACCCCTCCTGCACCGCCAGTGTTTTTACTAAGGTAATCATCCCGGACATCACTGCACCTCATAAAATCAGGCAATAAAAAGAGAAGATACGGCCTAAAAATACGGCAGTGCAGAGAATACCATGCAACCTTCACTGTTCATGGGAGTTATTTATGGCATCTGCAAAAACAATCTTAATCACCGGCGTTAGCAGCGGCTTTGGTCGTGCTCTGGCGGAGGAAGCCCTCGCCGCAGGCCATCGGGTCGTGGGGACCGTGCGCACCCCCGAAGCAAAGCAGGCATTCGAGGCACTCGATACGCAGCGGGCATTCGGCTGCCTGCTTGATGTCACGGACTATGCGCACATTGATGAAGTGGTTACGCAGAGTGTGTCTGCCGTCGGCCCGATTGATGTCCTTGTGAACAATGCCGGTTACGGTCACGAAGGCATACTGGAAGAGTCCTCGCTCGCAGACATGCGCCGCCAGTTTGAGGTGAATGTGTTTGGCGCCGTCGCGATGATCAAAGCCGTGCTGCCGGGCATGCGCCAGCGTCGTCACGGCCATATTCTTAATATCACCTCGATGGGCGGTTTCATCACTCTGCCCGGCATCAGCTATTACTGTGGCAGTAAATTTGCGCTCGAAGGCATATCAGATACGCTAAGCAAAGAGCTTGCTCCGTTCAACGTACATGTCACTGCGGTGGCACCGGGCTCGTTTCGCACCGACTGGGCAGGACGCTCGATGGTACGCAGCGCGCGCAGCATCCCGGACTATGACGCGTTATTCGATCCTGTCCGCCAGGCTCGTCAGGAAAAAAGTGGTCAGCAACTCGGCGACCCCGTAAAAGCGGCGCGCGCCATGCTGGCTATCATTGAGAGCCAGAACCCGCCGACGCATTTATTGCTTGGCAGTGATGCTTTGAGTTTAGTGCGGGAAAAGCTTGCGTGTTTAGGTGAGGAAATCGATCGCTGGGAAGCGTTAACACGTTCAACGGACGGCTGAGCGGCGAACACGGGAGACATGATTACAGGCCGGTTTGCCACCGGCCAGTACGGGTCGCGGCGAAAGCCGCGACACTATGTTGATTGCTGGCGTTCAGGGCAGACGGTACTGCGACGCCATGCCCCGGGGGCCTGGCCATACTGACGCTTAAAGCTGCGGTTGAAGGACTGCTGGGAGTCAAAGCCCAGCGCGATCGCCACGTTCAGGATCGGTTCATCGCTGTGGGTTAAGCGCTCGACCGATTTTTGCAGCTTTTGTGCACGAATATACTCGGCCAGCGGATACCCGGTATGTACCTTGAAGATCCGCTGGAGATGCCATTTCGAGTAGCCGGCGCGCCTGGAAACGGTGTTAATGTCCAGGCGGCTTTCAAGGTTGTTGTCGATCCAGTCGAGTAGATCATGAATAAATGCGTCAGTGTTCATGGTTTCCCCCACGCCGCGTTTTAAAAAGCATTTTTGTCTGTTGCATTTAAAGATGACTCGCTCTGACATTAAATGCAAGTTTTATTGTTGCATTTAAATCCTTGCCGAAAACGCGCCTTTTGTCCCTGAGCCAAATAGCACATAAAGTGTATTAATTATTCTTGCACTAAATCTGACGCCTTCCTACAATCGCCGCGATAGTGTATTCGCAACTGTTACAGTTTTGTGGCGATGAACGACACAAATAGTCTCAAGCCAGTCCGGACAAAGGAAGTGGCGCCGCGTCTCCCGCAGCGTCTTGCCCGGCGGCTACCATTACCGGAATAAAAATAATGAGCCTGCAAAAACCCTGGGTTAACGTTCATCTGACGGCGCTGGGAGCGATGTTCCTCTCCATGCTGCTTGTCGGATGCGATGACGGCGTGGCACAAAATGCCGTCCCACAAGCGCCCGCTGTGAGCGCCGCTGACGTGGTAGTGAAATCCATCAGTCAGTGGGATAGCTTTAACGGCCGGATTGAAGCGGTGGAAAGCGTTCAGCTGCGCCCCCGTGTCTCCGGCTACATTGATAAAGTGAATTACACCGACGGCCAGGAAGTGAAAAAGGGCGAGGTGCTGTTCACTATCGATGACAGAACCTATCGCGCTGCGCTGGAACAGGCGCAGGCCACCTTAACGAGAGCCAAAACGCAGGCCAGCCTGGCGCGCAGTGAGGCTAACCGTACCGATAAACTCGTCAATACCAACGTCGTCTCCCGTGAAGAGTGGGAGCAGCGCCGTTCGGCCGCCGCTCAGGCGCAGGCCGACATTCGCGCCGCGCAGGCAGCAGTTGACGCGGCACAACTTAACCTCGATTTCACCAAAGTGACCGCGCCTATTGATGGCCGCGCCAGCCGCGCGCTGATCACCAGCGGTAATCTGGTCACTGCGGGTGACAGTGCCAGCGTCCTCACCACGCTGGTCTCCCTGAAAACGGTTTACGTCTACTTTGACGTGGATGAGGCAACCTACCTTCACTATCAAAATCTTGCCCGCAGCGGGCAGGGCGCGTCCAGTAATCATCTGGCACTCCCGGTTGAGATTGGTCTGGTGGGGGAGGAGGGTTATCCCCATCAGGGCAAGGTGGATTTTCTTGATAATCAGTTAACGCCGAGCACCGGCACCATCCGTATGCGCGCGCTGCTGGATAATGCGCAGCGTCAGTTCACGCCAGGACTGTTTGCCCGCGTACGCCTGCCGGGCAGCGCTGAATTCAAAGCCACGCTTGTCGACGATAAAGCGGTGCTGACCGATCAGGATCGCAAATACGTTTATATCGTTGATAAAGAAGGTAAAGCGCAGCGCCGCGATATCACGCCGGGACGTCTGGCCGCCGGTTTACGTATCGTGCAGCAGGGGCTGAACCCTGGCGATAAAGTCATCGTCGACGGTTTACAAAAAGTGTTTATGCCGGGTATGCCGGTTAACGCGAAAACCGTTCCGATGACCGCCAGCGCCGCGCTTAACTGATCCCTTACCCGAGAATCCGACATATGGACTTTTCCCGCTTTTTTATCGACAGGCCGATTTTTGCCGCAGTACTGTCGATTCTGATTTTCATCACAGGATTAATCGCTATCCCGCTGTTGCCGGTGAGCGAATATCCTGACGTCGTACCGCCAAGCGTGCAGGTGCGCGCGGAGTATCCGGGTGCCAACCCGAAAGTGATTGCAGAAACCGTGGCGACGCCGCTGGAAGCAGCTATCCACGGCGTTGAAAACATGATGTACATGAAATCCGTTGCAGGCTCTGACGGCGTACTGGTAACCACCGTGACGTTCCGCCCGGGTACCGACCCGGATCAGGCGCAGGTTCAGGTGCAAAACCGCGTGTCACAGGCCGAAGCGCGTCTGCCGGAAGATGTACGACGTCTGGGTATTACCACCCAGAAACAATCACCGACGCTGACGCTGGTGGTGCATCTGTTTTCGCCGGGCGGCAAGTACGATTCACTGTATATGCGTAACTACGCCACGCTTAAAGTGAAGGACGAACTGGCGCGTCTGCCGGGCGTGGGCCAGATTCAGATTTTTGGCTCTGGCGAATACGCGATGCGCATCTGGCTGGATCCCGACAAGGTGGCAGCCCGCGGGTTGACGGCCTCGGATGTCGTGACGGCGATGCAGGAGCAAAACGTTCAGGTTTCCGCCGGACAGCTTGGCGCCGAGCCGCTGCCGAAAGAGAGCGATTTCCTGATCTCCATTAACGCCCAGGGGCGTCTGCACACGGAAGAAGAGTTTGGCAATATTATTCTGAAAACGGCGCAAGACGGCTCGCTGGTACGCCTGCGCGACGTGGCGCGTATTGAAATGGGCTCTGGCAGCTATGCGCTGCGTTCCCAGCTCAACAACAAAGACGCGGTCGGGATTGGTATCTTCCAGTCCCCGGGCGCGAACGCCATCGATTTGTCTAACGCCGTGCGCGCGAAAATGAACGAACTGGCCACGCGTTTCCCGGAAGATATGAAATGGGCAGCACCGTACGACCCGACGGTTTTCGTTCGCGATTCCATTCGCGCGGTCGTGCAGACCCTGCTGGAAGCGGTGGTGCTGGTAGTACTGGTGGTGATCCTGTTCCTGCAGACCTGGCGCGCGTCGATTATTCCGCTGATCGCGGTGCCGGTATCGGTTGTGGGGACGTTCAGCATTCTCTACCTGCTTGGCTTCTCACTGAATACCCTGAGTTTGTTCGGGCTGGTGCTGGCTATCGGTATCGTCGTGGATGACGCCATCGTGGTGGTGGAAAACGTCGAGCGAAATATCGAAGAGGGGCTTTCTCCGCTTCAGGCGGCGCATCAGGCGATGCGTGAAGTTTCCGGGCCGATTATTGCGATTGCGCTGGTGCTGTGCGCGGTGTTTGTACCGATGGCGTTCCTCTCCGGGGTAACCGGCCAGTTCTACAAACAGTTTGCGGTGACTATCGCGATTTCGACGGTGATTTCCGCCATCAACTCGCTGACGCTCTCGCCGGCACTGGCAGCGCTGCTGTTAAAACCGCACGGTGCCCCGAAAGACTTCCCGACCCGGCTTATCGATCGTCTGTTCGGCTGGCTGTTCCGTCCGTTTAACCGCTTTTTCCACCGTAGCTCAAACGGTTATCAGGGGCTGGTGGGGAAAACGCTCGGACGCCGTGGCGCGGTGTTTGTTGTTTATGTGCTGCTGTTGTGCGCGGCTGGCGTCATGTTTAAAGCGGTCCCCGGCGGGTTTATACCTACCCAGGATAAGCTGTATTTAATTGGCGGCGTGAAAATGCCGGAAGGGTCTTCACTGGCCCGCACCGATGCGGTGATCCGCAAAATGAGCGAAATCGGGATGAATACCGAAGGCGTGGATTATGCGGTCGCTTTTCCTGGGCTTAACGCGCTGCAGTTCACCAACACGCCGAATACCGGGACGGTCTTCTTTGGTCTGAAACCGTTCGATCAGCGTAAACATACGGCGGCGGAAATTAACGCTGAGATCAATGCCAAAATCGCTCAAATTCAGCAGGGCTTTGGTTTCTCCATTTTGCCACCGCCGATTTTAGGGCTGGGGCAGGGGTCGGGCTATTCGCTGTACATCCAGGATCGCGGCGGTCTGGGCTATGGTGCGCTGCAAAACGCGGTGAACACCATGTCCGGTGCGATTATGCAGACGCCGGGGATGCATTTCCCGATCTCAACCTACCAGGCTAACGTTCCGCAGCTGGATGTGCAGGTTGATCGAGATAAGGCGAAAGCGCAGGGCGTGTCGCTGACCGATCTGTTCGGTACGCTGCAAACCTATCTGGGATCGTCTTATGTGAACGATTTTAACCAGTTCGGGCGTACCTGGCGCGTGATGGCGCAGGCCGACGGGCCGTTCCGCGACAGCGTGGAAGACATTGCGAATTTGCGCACCCGTAATAATCAGGGCGAAATGGTGCCGATCGGCAGTATGGTGAATATCAGCACCACCTACGGGCCGGATCCGGTGATCCGTTATAACGGTTATCCGGCGGCGGATCTGATTGGCGATGCCGATCCGCGCATTCTCTCTTCGGCACAGGCGATGACGCAACTGGACGGAATGTCTAAGCAGATCCTGCCGAACGGGATGAATATTGAATGGACGGATCTGAGCTTCCAGCAGGCCACTCAGGGCAACACGGCGCTGATCGTCTTCCCGGTCGCGGTGCTGCTGGCTTTCCTGGTGCTGGCCGCACTGTATGAAAGCTGGACCCTGCCGCTGGCGGTGATCCTGATCGTTCCGATGACGATGCTGTCCGCGCTGTTTGGCGTCTGGCTGACCGGTGGCGATAACAACGTCTTCGTGCAGGTGGGGCTGGTGGTACTCATGGGGCTGGCATGTAAAAACGCGATTCTTATCGTTGAGTTTGCGCGCGAGCTGGAGCTTCAGGGGAAAGGGATTATGGAAGCGGCGCTGGAAGCGTGCCGCCTGCGTTTACGCCCGATTGTGATGACCTCCATCGCCTTTATTGCCGGGACGATTCCGCTGATCCTCGGTCACGGCGCAGGCGCAGAAGTGCGCGGTGTCACCGGGATCACGGTGTTCTCCGGGATGCTGGGCGTGACACTGTTTGGTCTGTTCCTGACGCCGGTGTTTTATGTGACGCTGCGTAAATTCGTTACGCGCGGCAAGCCGGTCAACGACGTTTTACCTGCCTAGGTTTTTACAGGGCACAAAAAAACCGCCTTCTCGTTAAGGCGGTTTTTTTTCGTATCAGGAAGGGCATGGCTACGCTTTTTTATGCAGGCCTTCAATTTCAGGCACCGGATCGCACCCGCTGGTATCGGCTTTTTTGACTTTTTCCAGCGCGCTGGCCACGGTATGTTGAGCCAGAACCTCTAACGAAGCCTGCTCCGCTTCATCGGCGATAGATTTGAAGTACCAGCACGCGTTGGCGCTGACGACGCAGCGAGCCGGTACGTCAGGACGCGACGCCCACAGCTTTTTATCTTCTATGACTGAAACATAGATATCACGCAGGGTGATCTTATCCGCCGGACGACCAAGATGAATAGAACCGTTACGGCCAAGGGTTGAGACGATAATGCCGTCACGCGTAAGCGGAACCATTAACTTGCGGATAAAGCTCGGATTTGCTTCCAGTCCGTAGGCCAGAATCGCACTCGTCGAACGTTCACCCGATTGCTCCGCCATCGCTACGCTGAGAACCATCTGCAAAGCTGTCGGGAAGCGGTAATCTAACATTTCATTGTCCTGGGTTGCGGTGAATCTTGTTCTTTTTGGCACCGCAGAGGTGAATAATCAATAAGTAACAATATAACAAATACGGCAATTTTTTTGAAGCAGACAACGCCTGACCTGGCCCGTAAAAAAGCGTTTACGCTTCGCGTCGAATGGCAGCATAAGACCCATCCATACGCTTTACCGATTGTATAAGCATTGTCTATTTCATCATGGCGACTGATAAAAATATTATGAAAAAATGCTGATCGAATCGCCGCTGATTTTTTGAGCACATAAAGGGAATGACATTACCTTCGTCAGAAGAAAAGGAGTCAGACCTATCCTGTCATTCATACATTAAAAAGCGGGAACGGGTCTGGTTTCTGTTTGAGTTGCCCGGCAATCTCGTTGAGTTTCAAGAGTGCTTGCTTTAACTGGCTGAACTCCGTTCCGCCAATACATAACCTGACGCCGTACTGATCCGACTGTTGACCCACTTCAGTCGAGGCCGGTGCTGTCACTTTGATGCCTGTCGCCAGCGCTGCATTGTAGAAAGAGTGCGCGTCATCGCGTGAAAACGGTAACCAGAGATGAAAGCTGGGCAGCCCCGAGCGATAAACGTGCTCCCCTAAAATGTCGATAGCGAGTTGGTAGCGACGCCGGGTTTCGTGTTCAATTGCGAGGGTGACGGTTTCTGCTGTGCCATCAATCAGCCATTGCTCCATTATGGAGCTGCTTAGCGGAGAGACCATCATCGCCGTTGCCCTCAGCATGGATTCTGCTCGTGAATACAGCGCCTCCGGTACCAGCAGCCCGCCAATCCGCAATGCTGGATTAAGGATCTTAGATAAGCTATTCACATATAAGGTGATATCGGGGGCTATTTTGGCAATCTGTGGCAATTCTGTCGTGCTCATCAGCCGATAAACATCATCCTCAATAATCTTTATGCCCCTTTCCCGACAAACCCGAACCAGTTCCTGACGGCGGGCCAGGCTCATAATGCGTGTGGACGGACTTTGTAAGAGCGGCGTGACATAGACAGCACCGCCTTTTTCCGCATTTTCATCGAGGATCTTTTCCAGAACAGAGACATCCATGCCTTCGTCATCCATCGGGATCCCCACTAATGTGAGCTTCAGTAAATGCGACAGCTGAATCAGCCCTGAATAGGTTTGAGCCTCAACGTACAGTCGGCCAAAAGGTTCACAGACCGTAGACAACGCTACAGAGAGCGCATGCTGAGCACCGTTCGTTAAGATGAGATGCTGGTAATCTGCCGGGACACCCAGACGACTGAACCACTGCGCAAGAAGCCGCCGGTGTTCATCATGGCCCGTTGCCGGGGCGTAAGTGTTAAACATATCCATGTCAGGACGCCGTGCGAGGGTGGTGAGTGTCTTACTCAGTGACCGGGAGGTCAGCGCTGCCGGCGGGGTGTTTTGCGACAGGTCGATGAAGGTTCGGCTTCTGGAATTGGCCAGCGCGACAAACATTCCGCTGCCCTTAACGCTTCGAACCAGACCCCGTCTCTCCAGGATCCCATAAGCTTTCGTTACAGTACCCACCGCGATACCGAGCGTATCTGCCAGTTCACGATGTGCCGGAAGGCGCGCGCCGAGCCTCAGCAGGCCTGAAAGAATATCGTCTGACAACGCCTGCACCAGCCGATCGGTAGGGGATGAATTGCCTTCTGCAAGATGGGGTTGCCACGGAGAACGTTCGCGCATGAGGTTACCATAAGTGTAATGTGACACTATTTATATTTACTGATAGTGTCACATCTTTTATTCTGGCGCCAGTATTTGAAATAGTTGAAATGAGCGAAACGCATGAGTGAACAACGTGTGGATGTCAGTCCTGCCAGACCATTACTGGATAAGAGTGAAACGAAGAAAAAAGAAATCCTTCGTGGCCTGAAAGATGGGTTACCCGTATTACTGGGCGTGATCCCGTTTGCGCTGGTGTTGGGTGCGCAGGCAAGCCATAAGGGGCTCACGCCTCTCGACGTTCCCTTGATGACAGGATTAAATTTTGCCGGTGGGTCTGAATTTGCCGCCATACAAATCTGGACGTCGCCGCCACCTTTTTTACTTATTATGGCCGTAACATTACTGGTAAACAGTCGTCATATTTTAATGGGGGCGACGCTGGTTCCCTTACTTTCTCGTTTTCCAAAACGAAAGGTCTTACCTGCGCTTTTTTTTATGACGGATGAGAGTTGGGCACTCAGTTATAATGACGCGCATTCCAGAAATAACAAAACGGCGCCGCTGTTCAGCATGCCATATTATATGGCGGTCTCTTTATCTTTCTATACGATGTGGGTTTTCTGTACCGCACTCGGCGCGTTAATTGGCCCGGTGCTGGGCGATGTTCACCAGTATGGTTTTGATATGGCCTTTCCGGCGGTCTTTCTTGTGCTGGTCAGGGGAATGTGGAATGGCATTCGTAAAGCCGTGCCCTGGATAATCAGTCTGGTCGTCTCCGTGGCGGTATGTCATTTTATTGCCGGCCTGTGGTACGTCATTGCTGGCCCTTTAGCAGGATTAGTCGTTGCCGCATTTTTAGGGGGAGAGGATGCCTGATTATCAGACCTTCATCGCCATCGTATTAATGGCACTCACCACGTATGCAACGCGTGTGACCGCTTATCTTATATTACGAAACCGGGTGCTTACGCCCAGGGCGATGACGGTACTTAAATCCTCTCCCGGTTGTGTCATGCTGGCTTTCATTGCGCCTTTTTTTGCCTCCGGAAATCCCGCAGATCTGATCGCGTTAGGGTTAACGTTGGTTGTTGCAATGCGCTTTTCAATGCCGGTGACGGTGATCTCCGGCGTGATGTTTGCCTTTATACTTCGCTATTATTTAGGGTAAGTTTCCAGACCTGCCGCGCAACCAGAAACAGAATCGACTTCCCACATTCCATTCCCCGCCGCTGTGCGCGACGTGGTAATGTTGGCGTCGAACAGGTTTTGCGTTGAGGATCCCGCTATGACCACGTTTTATCAACTGACAGCCACCCGTCTGGATGGAGAGTCTGTCGCTATGCTCGACTTCGCTGGCAAGGTGGTGTTGGTCGTGAATACCGCCAGCCAATGTGGCTTCACGCCACAATACGGCGGCCTTGAGGCGCTTTATCAGAAATACGCCGCCCAGGGGCTGGTGGTGCTTGGGTTCCCCTGCAACCAGTTCGGTAAACAGGAGCCCGGCGATGCCGACGACATCGCCAGGACCTGTCACATTCATTACGGTGTGAGCTTCCCGATATTCGAGAAAATCGAGGTCAACGGAGCCGCAGCGCATCCGGTGTTTCGCTATCTGAAAAACGAATTGCCCGGCGTGCTGGGGGGACGAATCAAGTGGAACTTCACCAAGTTCCTGATCGGACGCGACGGTAAACCGCTCAAGCGTTTTGCGCCGATCACCACCCCCGAGAAAATGGAAGCCGCAATCCTTACTGCGCTTGAACGCTAAGTATTGTGGTCATGATGACCTGAACTCAGGAGGGTATTCGTTGCAGGGGGCGTTTATCGCGCATCGCAGACGCCATGACCGCATCTAAAATAGCACTCACGGAAAGATGTCACTCCCTCTCCTCATGCTATATCTCCATAAACATACCCATTAATGAAAGGACGTATGGAGATGCTGAGAGGCAAAAGAGCGGTTATTACGGGGGGGGGCAGGGGATTTGGTCAGGCGCTGTGCGTATGGCTGGCGCGGGAAGGTGTTGAGGTAGAATTTTGCGCGCGGCGGGCTGATGATATTCAACAAACCTGCAGTCTTATCACTGCTGAAGGCGGTATGGCAAAAGGGTATATCTGTGATTTAACCCGGCCTGAATCCGTTTCTGCGTTTTCTTCACAGCTATTAACTTCAGACAAACCCATAGATATTTTAATTCTCAATGCTGCCCAATGGTTGTCAGGAACGTTAGACGACCAGCCTGATACCGACATTATTAATACCGTCAGTTCCGGCCTGACAGCGTCGATTCTTCTGACGCAGGCTCTGTTGCCTGGGTTAAGACGTTCAGACAGTGCTGATATCGTCTCAATTATCTCTTCCTGCGGGATCCCGAACTTCACGGATTCAATTGCGCACCCCGCTTTTTTCGCCAGCAAACATGGGCTCAGCGGATTTACAACAAAACTCGCACAGCAATTGTCCAAAGAAAATATACGGGTTACCGGACTGTACCCTCCTGATTTCGAACTTACAGGGTTAGATTCGAGTGTCGATAGCCAATGCAGAATGGGAGAGCGGCTCTTGAACGGGCGATCGGTCTGGGAAGCGATTCGTTTTGTGTTGGTTCAACCGCGTAGTTGCCATATAAGTAGCCTCTACTTTCAAGGTCCAACCCGCGAAGACCTGAGTGATAGGGTCTAAATCGGGTGATGTTAAACAGAACAGTCTTCGCACGGAGCAGCATGTTGATACCAAATGAAACAGGCTGCTCTGTGCCCTAAGTGGATGCGTTGAGTCAATATGGGGGTTATGACAATTCAGGGATAGCGACAGGATACCCGGAAGATGACATTAAAGGGGTGAAATTGCTTCAACAACATGCTGGAAAACGTAAGGGTCAGAAAGTAGCTTAAATTCTTCATCATCCGGGTAAGTGACTGCCACATGATAGTTTTCTCCAGCAAATGCCTTCACTGACTGCAGATCCTGCCAGTAAGTTGCCAGAAAGAAATGCTCCCAACTCCCCTGCGTTTCTCTGCGAACGAACGCGCCTTTGTTCCCCGATATGCTCCTGGAATGCTCTACCCCGGTTTTTTCAAGGTGTTTTGCAAAACCTTCCGCATGTTCAAGCGGAACACATCCATGCCAGGTCCTTACAATCATTAGTGTTCTCTCTTTAGGGATGGTGAGGGTATAACCATATCATCAGAAAACACCTCATGGTGTGATTGACGAAGAACGCTATCTCGCACATCGATTTATCGAACATTCTTCACCTTGCTTCAGACTGAATCTCATGACCATGATAAATTTAGGTCACTTCCGTTTTTCGCTCACAGTTGCATCCAGCCGCTGTGTACCGCTAGCGGCAAACATCAGTGCTCTGAGGAGGGAAGCGCTGCAGCGCTCTTTGTTGAGATAGCTCCCTCAATTCGGTTTTCCTTACGCTATGATAAATCATTATATTTTGCTCAAGGGCCATACATGAACATCTCCATCTGCAGACCAGACGAATATGATGATTTGGCTGATATTTTTATCGAAATGGAAACCTACTATAACCAGACGCTTTGCCTGTCCAGGCGTGACATGTCCGTGTATCTGAGGGATAAGATCTTTGCAGCCGACTCCGGTACCGAAGTTCACAAAGTGGTTTGTGATGGAGTTATCGCTGCGTTCTCATGTGTATCAGTGATGTACCCCTCTCCGCGATTTAGTGGGCAAATGTTTATCAAAGAGCTTTTTGTCTCTGCACCTTTCAGAAGGGCTGGAATTGGGAGAGAACTGATGAGTTTTATAGCCAGCCGTGCTAAAGAACGCGGGTGCTTTCAGCTCGACTGGTTATCTGTGGCAGCAGACCCACTGGCGCAGACGTTTTATGAGTCTCTCGGCGCTCAGATTATCAGGAGCGTTAACTATCATCGGATTTCTGGCTCATCAATAGATAAGCTTGCCCGTCGTGCCAACTGAAGCATTCAGGCAAAGATACTCCCCGTTGAAAAACATATCATTATGGAAGGTCCGCTTCTCATTCATAGCGGACCTTCTGCTCCGTTAGTTTGGCCGCTTTATGCCAGCAGCGGACGTAGGCTGAATTGAAAGTAGCCATGATGTGTTTTCATTATGACCGGTTACGTTAGAATAGCCTCGTTGAAAACGATAGAGCTGGAGTAAAAATGTTTGCTGATTTTGGTATCGTGAATTTCTGGACGTATCTACTTGGTGCGACACTGATAGTCCTTGCCCCCGGCCCTGAGACCATGTTCGTGATTAAAACAAGCATTACGAGCGGCATCAAACGAGGCTTTGCTGCAATATTTTCCATTCTCATGAGTGACGTACTTCTGGTTCTGCTGGCATGGTGTGGGCTGGCCGCGGTTATAAGCTCAACTCCTGCCTTGTTTAACGCCATCAAATACGCAGGTGCTGCCTATCTTTTCTATCTCGGTGTCCAGACGATACGCGCTATCTTTAAGCCAGCTCTCGAAACGAGTCAGGAAAATAAATCTTCAGCTGATGCTAAGGAGATCATCGGGCGCGGAATGCTGGTTACTCTACTGAATCCAAAGACGCTGCTGTTCTATATCTCTTTCTTCGCCCAGTTCATCAATGTTCAGGCTGAACACTCCTGGATGGCGTTTATCATTCTTGCTGCAGTAATGTTCGCAATTACTCTCGTTTATTTCGGTTTCCTCGTTTTCTGCGGCTCTTATCTGCTCAGCCGTCTGAAAGGCAACCGTAGGTTATCAACCATTGGAAACGCGCTGGTAGGTATGTTCTTCATTGGATTTGCAGCGCGACTCGCAAGCGCAACTTCCTGACAAGACAGCTAAACCGCCTCACGGCGGTTTTTTTTACGTTCTTACGCTGGATGGGACGGCCGCTCTTCGCTCGTAGCGGACCTTACGGCTCAGTTAGGGGGGCGCGCTTTACTATATTTCCGGAGTCAGGCTGTGCAGAAGCCGGGGACAGCGACCTTCTGGAACAGATGAGGGCTGGCTACGACGGATGAAGGATATGCTGGAAGTTTCGCGAGGAACTCGGGAACAGTGAAGGCCGCGCGAACCGCCTCGGTGGATTCCCACACTACATAGTTCAGGTAAGTCGGACTATCGCCGATCGCCCGATGTAATTGCATGGAAATGAAGCCCGGTTGCTTTGTTATGACCTCGGCAGCTGCCTTGAAAGCGTCCAGGAAGCCTGCTTCGTCGGCGGGATCCAAGACCGCGAAGAGATTGATTAGCACGAGAGGTGCGACCGCGACGCCTAGTTGGCGGTCAAACGGAAATTTCTCGTCCAGAGGTTTAAATGGTTTTATCGCGGCCATGGCGGCACTCCTGTCTACAGTAAATTGAACTGGATGAACGATGCTGCCTGCACTTAACTGAGCATCGACTGCTGAGCGAAGATACCCGCCATCGTGCCTTGCCATGCTGCCGTAGTGACCGAGGGGATACCGGGGTTGGCAAGGTCACCGGCGGCGTAGATGCCAGGCATGCTGGTTTCGCGGCGCTCGTCGGTCTTGAGGGCGATGCCGGTTGGCGTATTGACCGTGGCGAGGCCCAGTGCATCATGAAGGCTTGCGGACGGCCTGGTCCGGGGATGCGCGAACAGAATATCGACTGAAACATCGGGGCCGGATTCGATCCTGATGGTGGCACTATGGCTTCCGTGAGGTTCGATTTCAGTGATCCTGCCATCAATGAGAGGTACCTGGCGGGTGGCCAGATCGGCCCGTATGTCGAGACTGATGTCGTGACCGTTGCCAAAGACAGTCAATCTGTTTGTCCAGTCGTGGAAGAGCCTGACCTGATTGTGCGACTGTACGCCAGACCAGATGAGGCCCCAGTGCTGGTCGGCGACTTCAAAGCCGTCGCAATAGGGGCATGGTATGATGGATGTACCCCAGCTTTCGGCAAAGCCGGGAATATCAGGCATCTGGTCAGCGACGCCATAGCTCAGAATTAAGCGGCGCGCCCGCAGGCTTTCGTTATCGTCCGTGACGACGCAGAAATCGTCGATGGTGCCAGATACGCTTTCGGCGCGAGCGTTGACGAGCTTGATCGTTGGGTAGCGTGCCAGTTGCTGCCGCGCCTCGGCCAGGATGTCCTGTGGCGGCTTGTGATCGTGGCCGAGCACACCATGTGAACGGGCAGCAAAGCGATTACGTTGCCGGCCAGTGTCGAGGACCGTAACCTTGCGACGGGCACGGCCAAGCTGCAGGGCGGCGGCAAGACCGGCAAAGCTGCCTCCGATGATGATGACGTCATTCATGGTGATGAGTTCCGTGTTGAGGATGTAAGGAGATGTGCTAGCTCTGGCGCACCTTGCAAATTTATGAAACTGCATGGTATCGTAATTAAATAATTACGATACTGTCAAGGACTGTATTTATAGTGACCAATAAAAACAACCCGACCCGGCGGGGCCGGCCTGCCAACGAGGCGCTTGGCCAGACAATCGTCGAGGCCGCCTCCGAGCTATTCGTAGAATTGGGATTTCAGGCGACGACCCTGGACAAAGTCGCCCAGCGAGCGAAGATATCCAAACTCAGCATCTATCGGCACTTCGAGAACAAGGAGGCACTCTTCAGTGCGGCCATTGTGGCCGGTTGTCATCAGTTGTTTGCACCACAGTCCCTTCTTGAAGGCGTTGACGGTTCGGTTGAAGATCAACTGATGGCGGTGGGATCATTACTGCTGCGCACGTTGTTGAGGCCCGACGTGAGTAGCGTCGAAGCCATGGTCATGGCTGACAAGACGAATCAAAAGTCGTTAAGCAAGCTCCATTATGAAGCTGGCCCCGCTCATGTCATCGCGCAAATCGAAGCTCTTTTACGTCAATTACACCAGAAAGCGCTTCTGAACGTTCCCGATCCTCTTCAATCCGCTCGCTTGTTTGCCGCGCTTTTCAAAGGCTCTGACCTTCTGATTATCGCGCGCTTCGATGCGGCCAGAGCAGAGGACGACAACGAAATCGAATCATATTGTCGGTCGGCCGTCGCCATGTTTATCGCCGCGCACGGTGGCACCCAGGATGCGATATCGCAGCTGTGAACTTGCCCTATATTCCCGCTCCGTCCTGGTCGCAACGTAAAGCCCAGACGTGATGCAACTGGAATGTCCGCTTTTCGCTCACAGCGGACCTTCTGCTCCGTTAGTTTGGCCGCTTTGTGCCAGGAGTGGACGTTGCAAATATCACGGTTTTAATTGATGGGGAGCAGGTCAACGATGAACAATAACCCTGAATCAGCTCATTTTAACGGCAAATAGATATCCGTGAGTAATTCATGTTCTGCTACCTCATGCACAAAGTTGTGGTAATGAAAGAAAAGCGGGAAGTCGCGAAGTTCCTCTCCGCTCTCTGGCAACCAGTCACGATACAGAGACTTAGCCAACCCGGTTAACGCATCATGCGATCCCTGATGACGTAACACCGCACAGCGACCAGCCGGAATGTCACTATTTATCACCCCGAAGCGATTGTCTTCAATAATGGGTGACGTGACGGTTCCGCAAATATGGAACTCAAATTCATCCGGCGGCGTTAAGGTTGGATCGTGTGGTGCAATACCGTATGTCTGGCTACTGGCAACCGGTGAAAAACCCGTGGTTTTTCGCCATTCAATAAAGCGAGCCGCCGTTTCGTTTATTCGCTCCGGTTGTCCATAATGTGTCAGCATTGCGACTGACGTCGCGGGGAAAGTAATGATCCTGACCTGGCTTTGCATGGTTTGTCTCCTGGCTTTGTAAGGTTCGGATATGCGCTTATGCCAATCCACCCAGGGGGGCTGCTGGCGGAATTGCGTCGGTGATAGACCGAACATTTGTCTGAAAGCACGGCTAAATGATTCAGAATGCTGGAAACCGGCGTCGTACGCGATATCAGTGATTTTCTCTAACGGATTAAAAGCCAGTCGATAAGATGCGCGTTTTAAGCGCATCATCTGGATGTAACGGCCAGGTGGCATCCCACAATAACTACACAACTGACGATGGAAATGAAATGGCGAGAAGTGAGCCACTTCACTCAGTTTTTCCAGTAATAAAGCGTCATCGAGATGGTGGACAATATAATCAAAGACCTGTTTAAAGCGTCTGGAGTAACTATCCGTTTTATTCTCACACATGACTTCCTCCGTGCTGCTTAATATGCTCGAAGGCGATTCAGTTTGCCTGACCGATCTTGCTCAATGACGTACAAAGGGGAGCATTTCCAGGTGGCTATCTTTCGAACCTTTGACTTGCTCCCCATTGCTCAAGACTCTCGATGTCAATATGCATGCCGAACTTCCACTGTTCGCTCAAAGCGGACTTTCCGTTCCCACCTGCCTTTTGCCTTGAACTCCTTCCTGCCGTATTTCCCTCAGCCTTCCATACGATTAGACAGCCCGGATCCGACATTGGTATTTTTCGGATCTTAGAAGTAGAAGAGAGGTTAAGGTCTTTTGCCTGACGATCACTGATGTGAAAGCCAGGAGAACCAGCTTCTGCATTTCAGCCAACGCAACCCGGCTGTGATCTTGAGATCTGACTTGGCCTTCCAGATCTCGGGAAAGGAGAAGAAAGATTGTTGCAATGGACGCTTAAAATAAGCGAATTGTTGCTCTCATCTGATAAGTCATCCTGACGGCGAATCTACCCACATCATTTTCACCCTGAACATCCGTGCGATCCATCTGCCCCTCGATCTGGATTTCAGTGGGTGGAGCGCGACGGAGATCGTCAGAGTCGGAAAGCATCATCCTGTGCCCCGTCCGGCTGACCCGGAGTTCGTTCGCGCAGCGTGAAAACGCTGATCCTGACTTTATGGAGTCGTGCAGCGAGGTGGCCAGCGACGAAAGACGATTTAACCTGTGAATACGATCCGGTGTTATTGTGAGAGATAAACGGTTGAACTCGGGAACGCAAAGTCAGCATTCCTGCTATGGACGATACTGATGATTTTCATAAACACTTTTTGCTGCACCGCCAGCCACTCGCTCCATACCGTTGTATACGTGAAGCAGTACACCATAATATTCAGCGAAGAATCGCCAAAATTATTAAAGTTGACCAGCAGTGTCTGACTTTGATCGATATCCGGGTCTTGAGCCAGAAACGTGTGAATATCATTCACGATATCGGCAATTTTCTCAGCATCCTCATAACGTAAACCAACCGTGGTCTCGATGCGCCGGTTCAGCATTCGCCCCGGATTCTCGACCGTGATATCAGCAAAAACGGAGTTGGGTATATACATTGGCCGGTTTTCAAACGTCATTACTTTGGTTAAGCGCCACCCAATTTCAGCCACGACACCCTCAATATTCCGGTCCGGTGAACGGATCCAGTCACCAATGTTAAATGGTCGGTCAAAATAGAGCATGATGCCGGCAAAAAAATTACTCAGTATGTCCTTACCTGCCATCCCGACGGCAATCCCACCGATACCACCAAAGGCGAGCAGGCCGGAGAAACTCATTCCGAAATGCTGACCAAAAATCAGCATGGCTATCAGAGTAACGGTTATCTTCAGCACCCGGGTGATAACCCGCGAGTCTGTCACATCATGTCCTTTATTAATCTGGCGGATTTCAAAATAATCAATAACCAGAAACAGTTTTCTCAGGAACAAAAGAGCGATCAGCGTGATACCGAATAAATTCACCGCCGTTCGTGAGAGGTATCTGATGTGCAAATCAGCAATTCCGTCATACAAATAATCTGTGCCAAGAAGTATAATTCCTGACCATAAAGCAAAACCCAGCAGGTGCTCAGTAAAACGGTACCGAATATTCCGGAAGTTCACTCCCCGGCAGGTGATAACCCCCAGGACAGGAATAGCGAAGATCATGAAAATTATCCCCACTGAATTATGAATAAACAGTTCACCGGACATCGTCGACTCCTTTCGTATTCGCAACCGTTAAATTTTACGCTTTTCAGTTCAGGGAACACAACCGGATAAATTTTCTTTCTTGCGTTTTATATCTGTCTCCCTGAAAAAGGGATTTATAGCGCGTCCAGATCGGGGAACGCAGAAGAACGGTCCCGACAAACAGGCTCTGACTGATATTCTGCGGCCGTCCTGATGCCGCTGTTCCCTGAAACCAGGCGGCAGCGGACATCAGTACGGAGAATAAAGCGGAGCCATTCGGGACCGGGATGCTGTTCACCTCATCACGAACGATACAGCGCGTGCCGGAAACAAGATTTCGTCAGGCATGATACTGGCGACCTGTAATTCGCGGCTTTTTTGGCGCGGAATACCGGGTACATACTGCGCTGGTCAGCGAGAGACATTAAGGATGCTGAAGATTGGCTTTCGCCGTAAACAACCGTTAATTTCGCATTCAGATATATATAACAATATTCACAGGCCACACCCGGAAATGAATTGAAAAACGCATGATCTTTAACGGTATTAGTTACCAGCATTAAAAAACGGTGACTTAATGTCCGGTTTTATTTACAGGAGTCTGTCTTATGTAACTTAAATGTTACTCCTGTTTTCTGGGAGGGGGCGTTACATATGAAGTAATAAAGGTTTAACTGTACCCGGTAGCTGTAAATAAGAAATTCACATTTTTTAATCCTTCAGGAGCTAATATGACTGATAAACATATATTTTCAGCGCAGGATTGTGATCATGGTATATATTTGCTTGAGAAAAGCATGAGTTTTATGTGGGCTGCTGCACTCCGGTCTGTCACGTTACTGGGCGTGGCCGAACATCTTACCAGTGGGCCTAAATCATGCGATGAACTGGCCGATATGCTGAAACTTGATGCCCAGGCACTTCTGCGGGTAATGCGGATCCTTGCCTCCGGCGCTGTGTTTAAGGAATTCCCGGAAGGTTATTTTTCCCTTACCCCTGCGGCCCACTTTCTCTGTAAGGACCACAGCCATTCATTGCGGTCAGCGATACTGATGCTCACGGATAAAACATTCTGGGAGCCTGCAGGTCATCTTGACAGGGCGCTTAAGGGGGAAGATGTCTTTAGCAGTCTTTTCGGGATGCCGTTCTATGACTACTGGACTAAGGAAAAGCACTCCCGTGGTGAGTATGATTTTCATGCTGGTATGTCATCGATGTCGACAGTGGAAAACGAAATTATTGCTGACGCCTATGATTTCCCGCACGGAGCAACGGTCGCGGACATTGCTGGAGGATATGGAAATCTGCTTTTACGGGTGTTACGTAAGGACAGCTCATTGCGTGGTATTTTGTTCGATCAGTCAGATATTCTGAGTAAAAACGTGCTTCATCAGCTCAAGGACGATACCCGTTGGGACACGGTCTCAGGTAGTTTTTTTGAAAAATGCCCTACTGCAGATATCTATATGCTGAAGTATATCCTCATGGACTGGTCAGATGAAAAGGCCTGCCAGATCCTGTCGAGTTGTCGTCGGGCCATGCGAGCTGATTCGAAATTATTAATTATAGAACCCGTTATAAAGGATAAAGATAATGAGGATGGCCGGTATGAAATTGACATGCTTCTTCTGGCAAGCTTTGACGGCGGGCAGGCCCGTACAGAACAGGCGCTGGGGAAAATGCTGGATGGCGCAGACCTGAAAATCAGTAACATTATTCATACACACAGTTATTTATCCATAGTGGAGGCAGTAATCAGGTAAACCTGTATCTTGATTCAGGTTTTCTCGTTTCTTAACGTCGACCTCTACGGAAGAAATTGTTTTTTTTAGCACAGCCCCATTTCATATGGTTTTTATCCAAAAATTCAGAAAGTTAACGAGAAATGGGGCAACTAAGGTTGATACAAGACATTAAATCTCCTTTTCGTCATCGGTCAGAAGATGACCGCCATTTTGACAATACAATCTCTTCATAGGTAGTGCGGTATCTTCATCGGACTGGAAACGGTTACGCCAACAAACGGCCAGAACAGCAGGGTGGAAATGCCAGATCTGCGGTGGAAAGGGACCACGATGGCCTGTGGAGTGCAATGAAATCTGGCATTACGACGATGACAGGCAGTGTCGACCCTCACCGGGCTCATCGCGTTATGCCTTTCATGCCATGAAGTCAAACACATGGGGTTCAGCGAGCTCTGGGGTAAAAAGAACGAAGTGGTGGCTCATCTGGCTCTCGTCAACGGGCGGTCCCTTCAGGGCGCATTTGACAATATGAATGAGGCCTTTGACGTGTGGCGGGAACGCTCTCGTCATGCCTGGCAACTGGATATCTCGTGGCTCGAAACGCAGGGGATTACACTCGAGGATGAGACAGCAGCAGAGGGCGACAACATCCCTGCTGAGAATCAGCTTTCGCTGGAGCTTGAGGTTCCGCCTGTCGCGACGGAGAGCACTGCAGTGCCCGCCGTCGGTGAACAAGAGAGCATCTCCGGCGATGAGAGGCCAATCCAGAAGGACAAACCTGTATCCCGCTCATCGTCCGTAGGGTCAACGTTCTGGTCAGTCTGCCAGCGGGTGTTCTACCAGGTGAAAAAGGTGATACGGGAGCAGTGGTGATTAAACCTGTGGCGACGCATTCCCGGTGAGAGAGCCGAATGAAAATGCATCACTTTTTTCAGGACGTAATTTCGATCTGACTGGCGATGAGCGCATCCACTTTACTCTGTACCGGCGTCAGCAGATCGACATCGGTCTTCCGGTACATGCAGGGAGACGATAACGCTATAGCGCGCTTCAGAGCGTGTCGAGTCTTCCACCAGCGCTGACTGTAGGGTTAGCGGTTTGGTTGTTGGCAAGGGAAGGGCAATGTTGTCGCATGAGATATGCCATTGATGTTCACGGGTGGGAATGTGCGTCCGCTCTGTGCCAGAAGCGGACCTTTCCTGAAACGCCATTCAATCTTTTAGCAAGCTCATTTCTTCAGATAGCCATTGTCTTAGGATGCTTATTTTAAAAGAATCCTGATTATCTGGACGGTAGACTAAATCGTACCCCCGTTCAGCCTTAAGCTTGTACCGTGGAAACGGAACAACAAGCCTTCCAGCAGCTACATCATCTGCAATCAGAAGACTGCGTCCGAGAGCAACACCTGACTCGCCACGGGTTTAACAGACACCTCAGAGTCATTTAAGATGGCTTAAAGAGAGGTGCCCATGAGCGGTAAGCGTTATCCCGAAGAGTTTAAAATTGAAGCAGTCAAACAGGTTGTTGATCGCGGTTATTCTGTTGCCAGCGTTGCAACACGTCTCGATATCACCACCCACAGCCTTTACGCCTGGATAAAGAAGTACGGTCCGGATTCTTCCGCTAATAAAGAACAGTCAGATGCTCAGGCCGAGATCCGCCGTCTCCAGAAAGAGCTGAAGCGGGTTACCGACGAACGGGACATATTAAAAAAAGCCGCGGCGTACTTCGCAAAGCTGTCCGACTGAGGTACGCCTTTATCCGTGACAACACCTGTTGCTGGCCTGTTCGCCTGCTCTGTCGGGTGCTGGATGTTCATCCCAGTGGTTTTTACGCCTGGCTTCAGCAGCCGCATTCACAACGCCATCAGGCAGACCTGAGACTGACAGGACAGATTAAACAGTTCTGGCTGGAATCGGGATGCGTCTATGGTTATCGCAAAATCCATCTGGATCTGCGGGACAGCGGGCAACAGTGCGGAGTGAACAGAGTCTGGCGACTGATGAAACGTGTCGGGATAAAGGCTCAGGTCGGATACCGGAGCCCGCGGGCACGTAAAGGCGAGGCCAGTATCGTGTCGCCCAACAGGCTCCAGCGACAGTTCAATCCGGATGCTCCGGATAAGCGTTGGGTAACGGACATAACCTACATCAGGACCCACGAAGGCTGGCTGTATCTTGCCGTGGTTGTTGATCTGTTCTCACGCAAAATTATCGGCTGGTCCATGCAATCCCGGATGACAAAGGACATTGTCCTGAACGCACTGCTGATGGCTGTATGGCGCCGTAATCCCCAAAAACAGGTGCTGGTTCATTCGGATCAGGGCAGTCAGTACACAAGCCATGAGTGGCAGTCGTTCCTGAAATCACACGGCCTGGAGGGCAGCATGAGCCGTCGCGGTAACTGCCATGATAATGCGGTTGCAGAAAGCTTTTTCCAGTTGTTGAAACGCGAACGGATAAAGAAAAAGAGCTACGGAACGCGGGAAGAAGCCCGCAGCGATATTTTTGATTACATCGAAATGTTTTATAACAGTAAGCGTCGGCATGGTTCCAGCGATCAGATGTCACCGACAGAATATGAAAACCAGTATTATCAACGGCTAGGAAGTGTCTAGATTATCCGTGGCGATTCAACCTTCGCCACGTATAGCAGCCTCAGTCGCCATGCTGCCAAGAGTCCATAAGGGCCCCTGATGGCAACTGAAATTTTTTACTCCGGCCATCTCAAACCATGCCTGCCAGTTCGCCTGCATTCTGTACTCATGAAGAAGAACGCAGTTTAAAAGTTCCTTAATCTCGGTCAGACCATTATGTTTTTCAAGAAAACCTGGACTACAGACAGGGGTGACTGTTTCATCAAACATACGCTCAGACGAAACATTTTGATAATTGCCAAGGCCGTAACGAATTGCAGCATCTACCTGACCATCATTAAGATCCACATTAATGTCAGTAACATCCAGTTGAATATCAAATTCTGGATATCTCTGCCTGAACCGGCTGAGACGCGGTGCTAACCACTTACTGGCAAATGACACCGTTGTACTTATACGTAAACTCTTTATCAGGTTTCTTCCACGCAGACGTTCAGACTCCTTCATTAAATCACTCAAAAGACGGGTAACCACATGGTGAAATTCACCCCCTTGCTCCGTCAGAATTATCTGCCGTGTCAGCCTGAAAAATAGCTTAAAACCCAGATGCTCTTCGAGCTTTCGGATTTGCCGGCTTATCGCGCCATGCGTAACGTGCAACTCCGCTGCCGCCAGCGTCATGCTTGAGAGGCGGGCTGTGGCTTCAAAAGCGCGCAGAGTCTGCAATGGGGGAAGGCGATCGAATATCATACACGTGATAATAATTCACGCGTGTTGTGAGAACAAATAATTTGTCAGGTCAGAGTCCGAAAATCAAAATTAACATAAAGAACATTACTATTTTCATAGCGATACCGGAGGAATAATGGAAAGTTTGTTTGTTTACGGGACTCTCGGTCCTGGCCGGCCTAACGCTCATATTCTTGAAAATATTGGGGGAACATGGCAGGAGGGCCACGTGGGAGGATCTCTTCTCGCCAAAGGTTGGGGAGCAGAAATGGGTTATCCGGGAATTGTGCTGGATGATTCAGGAAATCGTGTGCAGGGCTTTCTTTTCACGTCAGAGAATTTACTTAATCACTGGCACATACTCGATGAGTTCGAAGGTTATGAGTATGAACGTGTTCCGGTAGAGGTAACCATATCTACCGGTCAGACAGTGCAATCATGTATCTATATGCTCAAAGCATAAACCAGAAGACCCGCTGCAAACGGATTACACAATGGCCTGGGCACCTTAAATAAATTGGTCTGATGGAGAATCAAGTGACAGTACAACGAAAACAGATTGACACATATGCCACACTGGCCATGACGTCACTGTGTATAGTTTGGGGAATTCAGCAGGTCGCAATTAAAGGAGTAGCCGATGAAATATCTCCAGTTCTACAGGTAGCAATCAGAAGTGGAGCTGCTGCGGGCTTTATAGGTTTATTGATTATTTTTAAAAAAACGCCTCTAAGAAACTTTGCTAATTGCTTAGTTCCCGGGGGAGCAGTGGGCATACTTTTTGGTTTGCAATTCCTGTTTGTTGCTGAAGGCCTGCGATATACATCGGCATCGCACATGTCAGTATTCCTTTATACAGCACCTATTTTTGCTGCCATGGGACTACAGTTTTTTAGGCCCGATGAACGACTGTGTGCGCCACAATGGTTAGGGATAGCAATTACATTTACAGGCATTTGTGTCGCGTTTCTGTCAGGTAAGGATCCAGTTGGTAGCTCCAGTCAGGTTCTGGCAGGAGACATAATGGTGATACTTGCAGGACTATCATGGGGGGCCACTACCATAATTGTCAGATGCTCTTCTCTTAGTGAGTCTCCAGCCTCACATACACTCTTCTGTCAACTTGCAGGAGGTTTTTTACTTTTATCAGCATATTCATACTCTTCCGGTCAGAATCACTTTGACCCTGGTACCGTCGGGATTATTAGTTTAATCTTCCAAAGCGCAATAGTTGCCTTTGCAAGTTATTTAGCCTGGTTCAGTTTAATGCGCAAATACATGGTATCGCAGCTCGGTGTTCTCTCATTCATGACGCCTGTATTTGGGGTCATTACGGCAGTATTTATTTTGCGAGAACAACTACGGTCAGGTTTTATTTTAGGGACGATGCTAATCCTGAGTGGCATAAGTATTGTTAGTGGCTGGTCCTGGTTCAAGTCGAGATTTTTAACTGTATCCGTTAACAAATAAAGATGACTGTCGGCCGGTTACAGATAATATAATATGACGATGTCAGCAAGCCAATTCATATATTGCTATCTTAACTACCCATCATGCTAAAACGCTTTTCAGGTTCTAATGCAGAGAATAAATCATTCTTAACTCATCATGCACAATTCTCTGGCCTCAACAATGTCCGCTTTTCGCTCATAAGGGACAACCATACTCAAATCTCCCACATTGCAGGAGATTTGAGTATGAACACGTCACCGTGGAATAAAGACCGTATCATAGGCCAAAAAAGACCACTTCAGATATCTCATATCTGGGGGATTCGAATCCGGCTTGAACTGGAAGGTAAAACGCGTGATTTAGCTCTGTTCAATATGGCCTTAGACAGTAAGCTACGAGGCTGCGATCTGGTGAGCCTCAAAGTATCTGATGTTGCATATGGTAGCTCGGTTTCAAGCAGAGCTACGGTGCTGCAACAGAAAACCGGTAGCCCTGTGCAATTTGAGATAACCAAAGGGACAAGAGAAGCTGTTGCTGCATTGATAAAGCTTGGCAATTTGCACAGTAAAGACTTCTTGTTTCGGTCTCGGATCGGAACTAACCGGCACATATCAACCCGACAATACAGCCGAATTTTTCATGGGTGGGTAGAAAAGCTTGGTCTCGAAGCTTCGCTTTACAGCACACATTCCATGAGAAGAACAAAACCTTACTTGATATACAAGAAAACCAAGAATCTCCGGGTGATCCAACTTCTGTTGGGCCATAAGAAACTGGAAAGCACAGTCCGTTATCTGGGCATCGAAGTCGATGATGCGTTAGAGATATCTGAATCGATTGAAGTCTAAGGTTGTCAGGGCTGCAACAGCAGCCCTGTGCCAGGAACAGACGTTACTTACCTCGCGATATATTAATTTATGGTGAGCTGGTCACATGTTTGGTAAACATGTGTCAAATATTTAGTGGTGTAAGTGAATATCGACATCAGATTGCTGAAATAATGATGAAGAACGCGGCCTAATTAATTAGGGCGCAACTGCGCCCTTTAATAACCCGTCATGTGATAAACCCAATCTTTTGTCTGCCGTCTAATTTCACGACTCAATGTTTGGGGCAGTATTTCATTTGGAGTTCGGTCGCCCTTAATCCAATTAAAAGCATGATTGAACATATAAAGCAATATCCCCTCGTTATTCTCAAAGTAATCGATAGCTTCTTCTATAAGGGGAGCTCTTAGCACCAGCCTTCTATCATGAGATACAGCATCTTTCAGCTTTTCATAATCGATGAAATGATGGTTGAATATGTCAATTTCGCTATTAAAAGTTATATAGTCCTTGTGTTCATCTTGGAGGTAATAGTCTTCCTCTACAAAATTATCTAAGTCATGTTGTTCTAAATCATCTAATAATGATTTGGCGAGCCTTATCAGATCTTTGTCGGATTCTGAAAGCATTGCCATCCTCCAGGAATTTTTGGATTCAACACATAATTTATCTGAATCTGTGAAGGTGACTTTTTTGGACTGGTGTCCTTTTGAGGTTATTTCTTGAACTATTTCATCCAGACATTCTTTTGAAAATGGCTTCCAGAACATCTCAGGATCATTATGGCTATCCGCCATTACGATGGAGACCAAAACAACTTGAGTTTCCAACTGTTGCCAGTACATAAAGTCAGATAGATCGATCTGTATATCAGGGGTGTTTCCAACCGTTGATTTAATTTGAACCGCAAAAAAGTCCCCAGTTGATATTTCATCTTCAAAAATTTCAACTTGAGCATCTATGCCAACATCAATATCAAGCAATCGGCAAGGCCAATTAAAATAGCGAACTATCCAATAAGCAAAATATAGCTCACCTGCTCTTCCTGTTACTCCGGTGCTTTTGTATTTTTTCATAGCTTAGCTCATAGCTCTTCCTTTTCGCAGAGTTAGACAGGTTACACCCTAGCTAATTGTCTGCCAACTGAATGGTTAATATGAATTGCAACTGTTCCTGTAGTCACTTTCGTGAGAGCAGACCACAAAAGTGACTACTTCCGCTCTTCGCTCACAGCGGACCTTGCGATGTCTTGATTTGCCACTTCGTTCCAAATGCAGACGTTGAAACAATAATGTCACCGTTGCGTGATGAAACAGATGACGACTGATGGTTATCTTTGTAAGGTAAGTGATGACTCGAAAGACAAAGAATCTAATCATGGGCAGATTTCAAGGAAAACGCATACTTATAACTGGTGGAACTAGCGGCATGGGATTTGCAGGCGCACAGCGCATCGTTAGTGAGGGCGGTCATGTTGCCATTACCGGGCTCAATGATGAAAGGCTGAAGCGCGCCCGTAGCATGCTGCCGGGATCATCTCTTATTCTGAAAAACGATGCTGCCAGCGAAGCAGATATAAGCGATCTTCAGGCAGCGATAAGCGGCTGGGGTTCACTCGACGGATTATGGCTCAATGCTGGATTTGCAGAAGTAGGTTCACCAGAATCTGTGACAGCTGATGTTTTTAACCGCATGATGAATGCTAACGTACGTGGCCCGATGCTACAGCTTGCAGCTCTTTCGGGATCACTCAATTCAGGTGCGTCTGTTCTTGTCACTTCATCTTCTTCTGTATATGAAGGTGCGGCAATGACCAGCCTGTATGCAGCAACTAAAGGGGCAGTTGTCGCAATGGTTAAAAGCTGGGCCTCTGCGCTGGCTGGGCGCGGTATTCGGGCCAATACGCTGGTTCCGGGTCCGATTGAAACGAACTTTAGACATTTCATGCCGGAGGAATCGCGCCAGCAGTTTGAAAATTTTGTTGTCAGCCAGGTCCCTCTCGGCCGGGCAGGAACAGCGGAAGAAGCATCTGCTGTCGCACTCTTTCTTCTTTCAGATGACGCATCCTATGTAACCGGCAGCCAGTACGCCGTAGATGGCGGACTTGTGCGTTACTAGCTATTGCAAGAACGGCACATCATTTCCTGAAACAGGTCCTCATAGCCCCACTGTAGAGGTGGGGAAAATAACGGTTACCTTCTTTTATAAATAAACAATCCGTTTCTTCAGAGTCGTCCGCTTTTCGCTCGTAGCTGATCGTACGGCTCTTATGTCGGTCCGCTTTGTGTCAGGAGCGGACCTCCGTTACTATTCTGAAGAGGAAGCACAGAAATATTTAGGTCTGTTGGGTAATAATTACGATATATAATAAAAACTTCTCTATTTCAGAATCGAAGAGTATGGGCATACGCAAGGATGCAATTATGAAATCCAAGAGTGCGTTAGTTTTAGAAGAACTCAGATCCAAATTACGTACTGCATCTGTGGCACAAGTCGGTGGTTTCCGCCCTACAGCAGACCCAATTACATCCTGGTTTTTAAAAGGAGTCGCTCTTCCAGGTGAAGGGTTGCCAGTTTGGAAGGGGCAGCCGATGTTTCCGCTTCTCCAGATTCGCGTAGATGAGCTTCCCGTGATTCCTGAACAACTGAAGGGGATCGCGCTCTTAGTGCTTTACCATAATATGGAAAGCCATCCATTTGATAAACCTCATGGCGAGGGGTGGCTAATACGAGAATACGCCACCCTTGATGGGCTTGAGTTATTGCCTGCAATTAACACTCCATATCGCGCATTTCCGGTTCGGTGGATGAGTGTCAATGATGATGCTCCGGGATGGGAGGATGCTTGGGATATTATCGACTTGTCTGACGTAAACGATGATGAGGATGCAAGTGATAGATTCTATGATGGTTTTAACCGGTACAGGGGAACCAAGGTTGGAGGATATCCAATGGAGATACAACATGGTGTGGGGATTCAAGATTTTGTCTTTCAAGTGGGGTCAGAAGAAAAAGTAAACTGGATGTGGGCGGACAATGGTATCGGCTACTTTCACAAATCCCCAGAGGGACTTTGGACGTTTTCATGTCAGTTTTACTAGAAACTCAACGTCCTCTCATCGCTCAAAACGGACCTTCCCACAACCCGCAACACTGCCCGTAAAACGCAATGCCCCTGATCCCTCCGCATCACACTACACTTATCCCTTAAAGCCAAACCTGACACAGGGAGTCATGTATGTCTGCGGAGAATTTATCCCAAATGGGTGCGGCAAAAGTGCAGCGTTTGGTGGATCAATATGGTCAGCAAGTCATAGAAAAATGTCCTGTTAGCCCTGTGGAATACGCTTTCTACGAGCATGCGGCGGAAGAGCTCAACAGCAGGGGGATCAAAACGCCGACGCTGTTGTCTGCCGATCCACATCTACGCCGGTTAAGGCTGGAATATATCCCTGGAAAAGTGTCTCAGGATGAGGTGTCAGGGGATGACATATTGAAATGCCTTTCTCATCTTCATCGCACTCCACCAGACCCAACCTGGGTGTATCACCCTCATTCCTGGCCCGAGAAAGCGCTTGAAAAATCACTGGCGCTTTTGAGATTACCGGACCGCGCGGCCCACCAGATGCGCTGTTTTCAGCAAGCGGGCAGCATTTTGTTTCGGCAGAAATGTTTAATCTCAGGGGATACCAATGCCGGTAACTGGGGGAGGAGAGAAAACGGAGAGTGGGTTCTCTTTGACTGGGAAAGGTTTGGCACGGGCAGTCCGGCTATCGACCTCGCCCCGCTGGTAAAGGGGATGGGCTCCAGGCAAAGCATTTTACAGCTTGCGGAGCGTTACAGCGTGCATTATCTGCATATGCCTGCCCGACAGCTAGCGACGGAAATAACCCTTGCTAAAGCATGGATTGTGTCAGAGGTGGTGTCCCTGCTCTATGACCGAAATAAAACAGATTTTGAGCTGTACCTGAACTGGTACAGAGAAACGCTTCCCGGCTGGCTGGACGAGGCTATCTCAGTACTTTAACCTTTCGTCTGCATGGGATTTTTATATTATTAAGGCCGAAATACTGGCTCACAGACCAGCTGAATTTCGGCCCTTAAGCTCGGCCTTAGTGCGCCGTGATATACGGCTCTTTCACGAACTCCGCCAGCAGCCAGACCATATCATGTAGCAGACCGGTCAGCTCTTTTGCCACGTTTGCAGGCAATGTTCCGCCCATTACCGCCTGCGTTAACGCCAGCGCATAGTCCACCTGGAGCGACGTATCCTGCCAGCAGTCCGGAACGCAGGAGACAATCTTCTCTCCTGCAATCAGCTGTTCGACCAGATAAGGCGGGAGGGCAGAATCACAACGCGCGCGAAGGCGTTTAAGGACTGCCAGCAAACGCGTGCACAGTGTTGCATGGGTGACCGCATCGTCGGTTTCTACCAGCACGCTTACATACGCGGTGCAGGCATCGGCCAGTTCGAAGAGATCTGCAGATTCAGGCAGTTGTAGATGAATCAGATGGTGAATAGCGCTTTCTTCAGAGAGCGCGTAAGACAGGGAAGGGACAGTTGTCATGTGATTTTCCATTTTAAAAAAACTCCAGACCATCCAATAAGTTCCTACGCTCATGGGTGGTAGCGCTGACGGAGGTAGGAATACCGCACACGACAAAAACGGCCAACCTTTCGGTTGCTCCGCCAGCGCGACCGTAGTGTAACGGGATGAGCGCTGCCGCGACAAAATAATTGTCGTATCGTGATATGCGGGTTCCTACGCCCGGTTGCGGATGTGCCGCAACTCAGGCACTTTACGGCCGGGAGGAGAGTAAGAAAAGCAGTAACCCTGAATTACACAAGGTTACTTGCAGGTTTGCGAGGCGGCTTCCAGAAAGGCCTTAGCGGGCGCAAGCAACGCCGCGCCATTACCCTTCACTCAGCATCGCCAGAAACCGTTTCACCGTCCGCGAACGTTCAAAACGCCGCCAGCACAGCGCGATATCGGTATAAAGCTCCGGTGATGTCAGCGCATGGTAGGTCACATTGGGGGGTGAAATGGCGGCCATCGACTTCGGCACCAGGGCGAACCCGCCGCCAGCGGACACCATGCTCAGGGAAGAGGAAAGTTGCGAAGACTGCAGCGTGTGCTGCACGTCAATTCCGGCCCGCTCGCAGCAGCCGTAAACGCGATCGTACAGCCCTGGCGCGACCTCCTGCGGGAACAAAACGACCGGCGTATCCCGAAGTTGCTCCAGCGCCAGCGATCCACACTTCGCCAGTGGATGGTCGCGATGCAGCGCCACAACCATCGGCTCACGGTCGAGAATTTTCAGCTCAAACGCTTTGCTGCTCTCACACGGCAGACGCACAAACGCGATATCCAGTTCACCCTCCGCCAGCATCGCCGTCAGCGAAGACATATTGGCTTCCACCTGGTGCACTCTCACCGCCATGTTCTGCAGCTGATACTGGCGAATAAGGGTGAAGATTTTGGGGTGAAAGGCGTCTGAACTGGTGATCCCAATCGACAGACTGCCGTTCAGCCCGCGGGCAATGCCCCGGGCTTTCTCCAGCGCGGCGTCGCTCAGCGCCAGGATCTTACAGGCGTCCTCATAGAAGGCTTCTCCCGCTTCAGTCAGCTCCACGCCTCGCGTCAGGCGTCTGAATAACGGCGTGCCCACTTCTTCCTCGAGCCGTTTAATCTGCTGACTCAGAGGAGGCTGTGAAATACCCAGCGCTTTGGCCGCTTTGGTGAAGTGTCGCTCACGTGCAACGGCGACAAAATACCGCAGATAACGAAGTTCCATATCAAAAACGTCTCAAACCAGCATGGATTCTATATTGGAACTCTATGCTGAATCGGGTCAACATTTATTTAACCTTTCTAAATAAAGTTGAAGAGGACGAGCATGATGGTGCATTCATCTGCATGCGACTGTGAGGCCAGTTTGTGCGAGACCCTGCGTGGGTTTTCTGCCCAGCATCCTGACAGCGTGATCTATCAGACATCGCTAATGAGCGCCCTGTTAAGCGGCGTGTACGAGGGGGATACCACTATCGCCGATCTGCTTGCGCACGGCGATTTTGGTCTGGGTACGTTCAACGAGCTGGATGGCGAAATGATTGCCTTCAGCAGCCAGGTATATCAGCTGCGCGCCGACGGGAGTGCCCGTGCCGCGAAGCCGGAGCAAAAAACACCGTTTGCGGTGATGACCTGGTTCCAGCCGCAGTATCGCAAAACCTTCGATGCGCCGGTCAGCCGTCAGCAGATCCACGACGTGATCGACCAGCAAATCCCCTCCGATAACCTGTTCTGTGCGTTACGTATCGACGGTAATTTCCGCCACGCCCACACCCGTACCGTTCCACGTCAGAAGCCGCCATACCGTGCGATGACCGACGTGCTGGACGACCAGCCGGTGTTCCGCTTTAACCAGCGAGAAGGGGTACTGGTCGGGTTCCGCACGCCGCAGCATATGCAGGGCATTAACGTCGCGGGATATCACGAACATTTTATCACCGACGATCGTCAGGGCGGCGGGCATCTGCTCGACTACCAGCTTGAGAACGGCGTGCTGACCTTCGGTGAAATTCACAAACTGATGATCGACCTGCCTGCCGACAGCGCATTTTTACAGGCCAACCTTCACCCCAGCAACCTTGATGCTGCAATCCGTTCCGTCGAAAACTAACAGGAGAACCACCGTGAACAGTGATAAACAGGCACGTCAGTGGGCGCATGGCGCCGATATGGTCGTAGGCCAGCTGGAAGCGCAGGGCGTGAAGCAGGTTTTCGGTATTCCGGGTGCAAAAATCGACAAAGTGTTTGATTCCTTGCTCGATTCCTCCATCGAAATCATTCCCGTGCGCCACGAAGCGAACGCGGCGTTTATGGCCGCAGCGGTAGGGCGCCTGACCGGCAAGGCCGGGGTCGCGCTGGTCACCTCCGGACCGGGCTGCTCAAACCTGATCACCGGGATTGCCACCGCCAACAGTGAGGGCGACCCGGTGGTCGCGCTGGGCGGTGCCGTGAAGCGGGCAGATAAAGCGAAGCTGGTGCATCAGAGCATGGACACAGTCGCCATGTTCAGCCCAGTGACGAAGTACGCCGTAGAGGTGAGTTCACCGGATGCGATTGCTGAAGTGGTCTCGAACGCGTTTCGCGCCGCCGAGCACGGCAGGCCAGGGGGGGCGTTCGTCAGCCTGCCGCAGGATATTGTCGACCAGCCCGCCACGGGCGCGATTTTGCCGGGCAGCAGTACTGCCAAAATGGGGCCAGCACCGGAGTCCGCCATTAACGATGTGGCGAAGCTTATCGAAAAAGCC
>ENA-OQKF01000268-OQKF01000268.1-human-gut-metagenome-genome-assembly--contig:-NODE-268-length-37970-cov-4.272838_pt1 | contig 37970 bp, 32 predicted proteins | sample MGYA00242617_ERZ504784 | MGnify/ENA primary metagenome ERZ504784 (study PRJEB26092, sample SAMD00036364) | human gut metagenome | host: Homo sapiens | study: EMG produced TPA metagenomics assembly of... | reverse complement strand
CTGACATTTTTCAAAGACGCTGGTCTTGATGGAAAAGCAGGCTGGCAATTGTTCAAAGAGAAGGAGTATCTTGGCAAATTGGATAACCAGAAAGAAGTTGAGAAATTACTGGAACAGTATATTCTTCGGTTTGAGCGAGATCCAAAAGAAGAACCGGAACTGAGCCGGTTTCACTTATTTGATGCAAAAGGAAATGTGAAAGGTGTCCGGGATATGGAGATTGTAGATTACCTGGTGGAGAATGTTCAGTTTTTTGTGGTGGGAATCACACCGTATTATTATGAGCATGGTGTTTTCCTGGAAGACCATGATGGGGTAAGAATGAAATACCGTATCCAGAAGCTGATCTATCGTGACCAGGTACAGAGTGGAGTGATCAAAAGAATCTATAATCTGCTGATCGCACAGCCAAAAGTTCACCGAGAGGCATATGAACTAAATAAACAACCTGTGAGGTGGATCAACTTCAAAAATGGATATTATGATCCGGTTACGGGTGAAATGCTGGAACACAATCCGGATTATCTGACAATCAATCAGATTCCATTTCCCTATTATCCAGAGGATTGTGAGCAGGTGTTACAAGGTGGAGAAAATATCAAAAAGTATCTTGCATCGTCTCTTCCAAATAAAGAAGAACAGCAGACATTCTGGGAGTATTTTGGATACTGCATGACACAGGATACGCAGTTTCAGAAATTCCTTACACTGAAAGGAAATGGTGGAACCGGAAAGTCTGTGGCAGTATCACTGATCCAGTATGTGGTTGGAATCAACAATATGTCCAGCATTTCTTTACAGGATTTGAACAAACGATTCTATGCGACTGGAATGTACGGAAAGCTACTAAATGCCTGTGCGGATATTCCATGTAAAGCAATGGAGAACACAGATGTATTAAAGAAAGCAGTCGGTGAAGATACACTGATCTATGAGAAAAAGGGACAGGATGCAATCCATTTTCACTCTTATGCAAAGTTACTCTTTTCTACCAATGAAATGCCGCAGAATCTTGAGGATAAGTCGGATGCTTTTTATCGCAGACTACTGATTCTTGATATGAACCGGGTAGTAAAAAGTGGTGAAAAAGATCTGCACTTAAAGGAAAAGGTACAGGCAGAATCCGATTATGCAATTCATATGGCGATGATTGCATTGAAAAATCTGTACGAACAGGGAAAGTTCACGGAGAGCGAACACAGCAAAGAATGTGTAAGAGAAGTGCAACGGACGTCAGATAGTATCTGTGCTTTTATTGATGAGTCATTGGTGCATGCCAAAGGAAAACGTCTGAAACGAAGTGAAGTGTTCCATATGTATGAGGAATACTGCAAAGAGAATGGCCGACAGGGGCATGGTAAATCCAACTTTTTCAGGAACATGACAGATAAAGGTTTCCTTCTGAAGCAGTACAATGGTGAGTTTTATTATCAGGATATTGCAGTTAAGGAAGAAGATTTTTGTCCTGTAGATCCAGAAGAAAGAATACCTTTTGAAGAAACAGATACAGATTTTAAACAGTTACAGTTAAATATGAATCAGGGAATTAAGGGCATTTAGGGCAAAATAAGCAAAAAGAAATGTTACCGGAGCAGGAGAAATAACAAAGATAGCTGCCAGAGTACATAAAATTTTGCTTTTTTTACACTGACTGCCCTTTTTCATGTATCAACGTTTTAGCTGATACCAATATAGGTTTTTCCCGAATTTGGGAAAAAGTAAAAAAAGAATTAAGAAAGTGTGAGGTATGATTATGAGAATGATGAAAAACAACAGTAATGAAGCAGTTATGGTGATCGGGATTGATCATGGTTATGGAAACATGAAAACAGCTACCAGATGTTTCCCATCCGGTGTAGCCAGATATGACAAGGAGCCAATCTTTCAGAATAATCTTCTTGTTTACAATGGCATGTATTACCAGATCGGAGAGGAACACAAGGAGTTCTGTGCAGAGAAAACGCAGGATGAGGACTATTATGTGCTGACACTGGCGGCTATCGCAAGAGAACTTGATGGGGAAGGTATGAACCGGGCAACGGTACATATCGCAGCCGGACTTCCCCTTACCTGGGTAGCTACACAGAAAGAAGACTTTCAGAAATATCTTCTTCAGAATGAAAGTGTGGATTTTACATTCCGTAACAAAGACTACCATGTAGAGTTTGCAGGAGCTGATATTTACCCACAGGGGTTTGCAGCAGCCTTTTACCGCTTACAGGATTTCAAAGGAATCAACATGCTTGTGGATATTGGAAACGGAACTATGAACATCATGTATATCAACAATTCCCGTCCATTAGAGAAGAAATGCTTTACAGAGAAATATGGAACGCATCAGTGTGTGCTTGCTGTAAGGGAATCCCTGTTGAAAAAACTGGGAACAGTGGTGGACGATCTGGTGATTGAGCAGGTGATCCGTACCGGGACAGCAGATATTGGTGAGAAATATCTGACAGTCATTCGTAAAGCTGCCGGAGATTATACGAAAGAAATCTTCCATAAGCTGAGAGAACGGGAATATAATCCAGAACTGATGCGTCTGTACGTGGTCGGCGGTGGCGGTTGTATGATCCAGAATTTTGGAGAATATGACAAGAATCGGGTAACGATTGTACGGGATATCTGTGCCACAGCGAAAGGTTATGAAGCAATGACCATAAGGAGAATCCAGAGAAACGGAGGGATGCTTGTATGAGAAAAGAACGGAAAATCATCAATACAAATATCCGTTTAAATCTTTGTGATGAACAGGACAGGCAGGCATGGGAATATTTGCAGACGATGGACAGGGAAAAATATAAATCGTACACCAGAGCAGTTGTAGTTGCTTTAAACGATTATTTTTCCAGAGAGTACAGGAATGAAGCAGATCCGTATCTGGAAACCAGAGAAAAGGAAGATGCATTTCTGGAAAGAGTGGAAACAGCAGTCCGGGATGGAGTGAAAGAATCTGCCCCGATGGCTATAGTGAAGAATCTGATGGAAATGCTTGCACCGTTTGTAAAAGAATTGGTGGGTGGAAGCAACCTGACAAATGGGACACTGACAGTGGAGAAAACGGATGGAGAGATTACAGAAGATAATCTGGACTGGGAGAAAGAAGCTGATATGGATGCAGCACTGGATTTTGCGGACAGTTTTTAAATGGTTATAAAATAGCAGTAACAGGAAAACAGACTGACAGTAAGGAATAGCTTTACAAAAACAGAATAGCAGAAAAAGACAATGGCAGTGGTGACATTTCAGACATTATGAATTGGAGAAATGTTTATGACTGCTATTTTTATGTCTTTTAGCAGAAATGGAAAGAGATCCAGAAAAAGAAAGACAGAAATAACAGGATAATATAACAGAAAAGCGTTGGCAGATGGGTAGACTGAACAAGCAAGGCGAAGAAAAGAATAGAGTGCCGGATACGGCACATGATTGTCCGATACTTCGCATCGGAGTGATGCACGAACAGCCTGTTTCAGAAAGAGAAAATCTATCGAAAGGGGAGCTTTTCTCTTTCTTCCACAGTCAGTTCCTGCACCACAAAACCACCGTCATCTCTATTTAGGTTGGATAACGCAGAGGAGAAATGTTACTTGACTGGTGCTGGTTCAGTGGTGGGGAGATGACAGGCAAGTTTCGCAAAGTGGCAAGCCACTATGCACCGGAGCCAGCCTTTGGGCTGTCCCTAAACTTGCCAGAGGGCTCCGCCCCTTGGAACCCCGGCACGTCAATGGCGTAAGTATTCCTTCGAAATGTCCACCGGACATTCCTACGGAACACTTACTGATTGACTAGGACGCTGTCCTGCACCTGTATAAGGGAGCGTTGCACTCCCTTATATATCCCCTGCTAATCTACCAGCCGGAAAGGTTATGAATGATTTATAAAAAAGATAGAGTGGAGAAAGGAGACAAAGATTTATGCGAAAACGAAATTATACAGTAACGATACGAATGAATAAAGCAGAGTATGATCTGCTCCAAAATAAAGTAAAGGAGTCTGGACAGACTCAGCAGGCGGTTGTAATTCATGCAATAGCAGGTTTAAAAATTGCTTCTGCAGAGGAAGTGGAAGAACTGAAAACGCTGAATCAGATTCTTTCAGAGATACTTAGTCAGCTTCGTGGTGCAGCTACGAATTTGAATCAGATTGCAAGAAAAATGAATACGGATGGTTTTATGCCAAGGGAAGATATTCTGTATTATCTCAACAAAAATATTCTCAAATACAGGAAGGAGAGTGAAAAGATATGGCTATTAATAAGACGATTAATAAGCGGACAAATACACATGGAGCAATGAGAAACTGCATCGAATATGTTTTGCGACAGGACAAGACCAACGAATTATTTACCTGTGTAACGGGCCCGTACTGTCATGACGAGATCAATTATGATCTGGTGTACAGAACATTTTTAGAGGAAAAGAAGGTATGGGATAAAGATTCTGGGAGAATGTACGCTCACAACATTATTTCTTGGCATAAGGACGAGCAGATTACTCCGGAGCAGGCATTAGAATTTGGAAAGGAGTTTGCAGAAAATTGGTTCAGTGGATTCCAGACCTTAGTGGCTGTGCATAAGGATAAAGATCATATCCACTGCCATCTGGTTACTAATTCAGTGAGTTATGAAGATGGAAGAAAACTGCATAACACCAAAAAGGATCTGAAACGTATGAAACAGCTTACCAATCAGATGTGCCGAGAACATGGACTGACAGTAGCCGAAAAAGGAAAGCACTTTGATGGAAGTCAGATTGAAAAAGGGGAAGTCATTACATGGAGCAAAGATAAATATAATCTGTTCCGTCAGCAGGTGTAAGACAGCTTTGTAGCGGATTGTGCAATGGCAGTGTTAAAAGCACTGGAAAATTGTATTAGCAAAGAAAAGTTTATAGAAAAAATGAAACAGTTTGGATGGAATGTAAACTGGACAGAGAAACGGAAGCACATTACTTTTCAGAATCAGGATGGGAAGAAAGTGCGAGACAGCAATTTGTCAAAAACATTCCATCTGGACATCAGCAAGGAGGGATTGGAGAATGAATTTGATAGAAATAGGCAAAAAGCCAGAGATTCAGCCAACAGAGCCAGCAGATCAGACGAAGAACTCAGAAATTATTACAGAGAGCTTGACGCAGCCATTGCAGACACCAGAGGAATCACCAATCAAGCTCAAAGTGGAGAGGGATATTCTCGTACAGAGTTTCGAGAAAGCGAAAGAGTTCATGCGAACACAGAAAAAGCAGATACAGACACTGGAAGAAGAGAAACAGACGATCTTATCCGACAGGCAGAGATTGCGAGAAGAAGTTCGGAAATCAACCGTAGAAATTCAGCGTCTGACAATCGAATTGTCCGAAACGCAGAAGCTGAATCAATCGCTTCAGCAGAGCAACGACGATCTGAGGAACAGGAATGGTTTGAAGAGCAGGAGCGAGCAAGAGCAGCTCGAAGAAGAAATAAGAGACGTTCGGAACCAGAACTCTAAACTGCAGATACAGGTGAATAAATCATCTGTTGAAGCAGTAGATGAAGCACAGAAGAAACAGAAAGAAGCAGAGAAAAAGATGGAACAGGCAGAAGCCAAAGCCCGTAACGAAAAGAAAAGTGCAGAGTTGGAAATCCGCAAAGCAAAAAAAGAAGTAAAGGCAAGAACTGAAAAAATGAGGGATATAGAATATTTCTGGGGAATGGGATACGTTACAGTAATCCTGTTTGCAATCGTACAGAATGGTGCTTTTCAGAATGACTTTATAGATTTTTTCAGGACTCCATTCATGTGGTATGTTCGATTTTGTGAATGGTTGGTACATCCAACCTATGATAACGGATTCAACCAGAAAATAGCATATACAGGCGGAGAAGCATGGATTATTAGGATTCTGGCGATTGTAGCTGTGCTTTTTATATTGGCAATCGTTATGGTAACAATCGTGAAAGTAATAAAAAGATACAAAAAAATGTGGGATGAAATTACACAGATGTTTTTGCTGGGAAGTCTTTCGGGGAGTGCAGTACTTGGAGATGTAATCAGAGAATATCTGCCAGTGAATTTGATTTTGACATTTGGATTTATCAATGTGGGAATCATGCTGCTTAAAATGTATTTTCGGAAGAAGTTTGAAGAAAAAAGCCTGTATGCTGATAATCACTATGATTAGGAAAATACAAAAGCCGATAAGCACAGTTCAAGAACTGTGTATTATCGGCTCTGCGGCTGTGCGTCTGGCGTTTTAATAGCAGTTATATGGAATTGTTCAATGTCGATTAGGCATTCGCTTTTGCACTTCGGACAAAAGAGTGGAAAATTTGTCACCGGCTCATTTTCTCAGATTTTGTCGCGAGTTTTATTTCCGTAGACAGGGAAACGCACCCACTCGACACTTACTTTTATCTGCGTCTCTACTTTTTATTTTTTCCTTGAATATCCTATAACACTAACAAAATACGATGCAACTACTATACCCAAAACAAAAATAGCAATCAACATGGGATTTTTTACCAAATTTTGAGTAACGTAGTCCATATCTTTTGATATTTTACTTACGAAAAAGATAACGAGAAGTGTGCAAATCATTCTCACATACTGAACACTCATATAGCCAAACCACTGTGCTATTGCTAAACATATAGAACACCATAAAACAGGTAATGCTATTGCAATGGTGATAGAAAAACCAAACTGGCTAAGCGTAAAATTATGATAAACCACATAACGAATGATATAAATGATAACTGTACCCATTATACTAATCGGAACAAGAAGCAAGCTAGTCAAATACTTACTGAAAATGATTTGGTACTTACTCATCGGCAAGGTTAATTCATATTGTTTCCATGAAGTCAATCCATCATAGGTCATGGTCATCATTAAGTGCATACCGATAAAAAGTGAAAAAAAAGCCGATGACATAATTGAGTAAACTTCATTCTCTCCGAAGAATGAAATTGCTATTACAAAAAAATACATTACAAGAATGACTTTTTTATTCATTTTCTTCATAAGCAATAAATCCTTAAAAACCAATCCTTTCATTTGACACCTCCTTTGATATAGAACAGCATAATGTCCTCAATAGAAGCATTATCAATAATTAGATTTTGGTATCTTTTTTTTGCAGCTACTTTGTCATGTATTAAGCATTCCACGCTAAGATTTGTTTCTCGACAACATACATAGTCATCTGGTGAAACAGTATTAAATTCTGATTTTTTACAGCGTATAATTCCATAATTATAAATGAGGTCATCTTTCTTTTCCTCAAAAATAATTTTTCCATTATGAATCAGAATTACATAGTCAGCAACCTTTTGTATGTCAGAGGTTATATGTGTAGAGAACAAAATAGAGTGTTCTTCATCTTTAATAAATTCTAAAAAAATATCCAAAATTTCATCTCGTACAACAGGATCTAACCCTGTTGTTGCTTCGTCTAAAATCAGAATCTGGGGTCTATGCGATAGTGCACAAATAATTGACAATTTCATCTTCATACCTTTTGAAAGTTGCCCTATTGATTTATTTAATGGAACATCAAGGCGTTTCATATATTCTTCAAACAAATTCATATCCCATGTTTTATAAGATCCCGAAAGGATTTGGGCAATATCTTTTGCATTTAAGACGGAATGGAATTTACATTCGTCAAAAACAACACCAATGTTTTCTTTATGCAAATAAGAATGATTTTGTTTACCCAATATTCTTATTTCACCCGCATCCAACTTCAACTGGTCTAAAATTAAATTGATAGTTGTACTTTTTCCAGCACCATTTTCTCCTATGAAACCCACAATACGTCCTGTAGGAACTGTAAATGAAATATGATCTAACATAAAATCATCAAATTTTTTAGTCACATTTTTTACAACAATACTGTTCTGTTCCATAATTTCACCTCTCATTCTTCAAAAAATAGTTTTAGAATATTAGCCATTTGCTCATAGCTGATACCATGAGTACGACCGATTATAGCAACCTTTTCTAAAAATTCTTCCGCTATTCGTAGTTGTTCTTCTTGAATAAATTCTTTATTTGGTGATGCAACAAAACTACCTTTTCCCGATACGGTTTCGATAAACCCATCTCGAGTTAAATCTTCGTAAGCTCGTTGAACAGTAATAACACTTATATGCAGGTCTTTTGCCAGTGCACGCATGGAAGGCAGGGCTTCTCCGGCAGATAGGGTACCATCCATGATTAAACTCTTGATCTGCATAGAAATTTGTTCATAAATAGGCTTATCACTACTATTACTTATGATAATTTCCATTCTAACTTCCTCTCACCACCTTCTGATATATGCGTACTTGTACGATATGTACAGTGTATATGATAGTGTCAGAAATGTCAATAAAGTAATCCTACAATTCATTAAAATATACAATATAAAGTTTTCAAAAAATCAGCGTAATCCAACCTGTCAACCGGCATAATAAGGTTATTTCTTTGTGCAAATCAGCACGATAATGATAGGATGAGCGATGATGAATTAGAACTTCTGGCTCCATGGAACGAAACTGTCAAAGCTGAAATCGAACATCGTGTAAACGAATCAAATCAATCATATGTGAATTGTCAAGGGGCTCTGGCTGCTGAAAAGTAGTCGGGGATTTTTTCTATCATACCTAAAAATTAAGCGCTTATCATATATTCAGATTGGCAGTGAAGTAGTTGCTAAAGAATATCCAAATAGACGGGAATATGCTGTTTGTGAAGAGGTGCTTAATGATTGTCTGAAAGAAGAATACATATAGTAGAAGAGCATTAGATTAAAAAAAGAATAGCTCCCCATTATTGGAATATTTTCCAGTTTTGGAGAGCATTGTATTTGCTATATTCGCCATTTTTTCTTAGGTTCATATTTCCCACACCCGTCACAGGTCTGTGGCCAGTTGATTTTCCATTCAAAATATTCATCTCTGGTAATCTCACCAGATCTCAGTTCTTCTTTTCTGAGAACCCATTCTTTCATAAATTCATTCAGAACCCCATAATTAAACCACATGCCGACAGGTGGATGAGCTGGCCAGCTATCAGAATCATGATAACGGACAGCAGTATCCTCATTAGAATTGCATTTTTCACCCGGATAAGTTTCTAATTGAAAGAGATTGATAGCTGCTGGGTTAAATTCATCAATCCAGAACAGAATTTCCATCAGTTCAGAGGCGTCCATCGTGGTTGGCTCATGTAGTGTCAGTGGGTTTACGTCCAGAATCTTAGCCATTTCACTTACCAGATCTTTGCGGGGAACCCGGTAATTCGTTTCGTATTGGGCAAGGCGGTTTGCACCTTTATCGCCCCAGCCGAGGGCAGCACCAAGTTCTGCCTGTGTCATATTCCGGAATGTCCGGATTTTTTTTATTTTATCACCGATTGTCATATCAGATTTCCAACTTTCTTTTTGATAAAGCCATTTTACTACCAAAAACAAGGAATGTAAACAGAAAGATTCGCATTGAAGCGAACAAAATACTTGACATTCGCATAAAAGCGAATTAAAATGACAGTACAATAAAGGTTCGCATGAAAGCGAATGTACAGATAAGGATAAATATTTTTTTGTAAATTATTGCAAAATGAGGTTGGTAAAATCCTTCTGTCAGGCTTTATTAGTGAGAGGATTTTTTTGAAGAGAACAACATTTTGGTGTTTCCAGGCTGTAATAAGTGAAAGGATATTCAAAAAAATCTCTTTTGTACCTTGAAAATTACATGAGCTGTATAATCTGATTCCACAGATGCCATAACCCTGTAAAGGATTTTACGGGCGAGCGTCGAAGATACTCCGGAAACGGCTGGTAAGTTTGCGAAGAAGCTGCCAGCATTCAGAAATATTCTGATAGAGGTTGGACGTAACGCTGACAACAGATTATACGAATGGAAGCCAATACGCTGAACAGAATACAAAATGCTATAGATATCTGGATAACTGGAGAAAAGAGGAAGAAAGTTAAGGTGATGCGGTTGAGAAAATTGTAGGTATAGGACGACTTATACAAAGAATATGTTGGAAAAGAGGTGAGCATCATGGTGAATCAGTCAGTAATAGATTCCAGTGTTGATCTGGAGCAGTTAAAGGACATTGAGGATTTAATTCCTGATATGGATAAAGCTATTTCTGAGAAAGTGGAAACTTTTCTGGATAAATCCGGCGATCAGCCGTATGCTCACATGAATGAAGGATATGTGGTGGTCGTGGAGATGACAGGAGAAATGGATGCCACAGATGCCATTGGTGATTATCTTAGAAAAAGAACGGAGTTGATGTATTAGATGCAAGTCTTGAAAAAATATCTTGCGAAGCTACAGATGTTATGTTAATGTGAGGTCAGGGAAAATGAACGTGATACATGGTTTCTGACTTCAAATTCAATGGAATAAGTAAGTTGGGAGCGATGTAAAATGGAACAGATGCAAATGAATATGTCAGATATGTACGATGCTGCATTGTATCTTCGATTATCGAAAGATGATATGGAAGAGGGCGGTGCGAAGTCAGAGAGCAACAGCATTGCAAATCAGAGAGAGTTACTTCGGAGCTTTGTAAAAAGCCAGCCGGATATTCAGATCTTTGATATATATGTGGATGACGGATACTCAGGAGGAAATTTTGACCGACCTGAGTTTAAACGAATGACAACTGATATAGAAGCTGGAAAAGTAAACTGCGTGATTGTAAAAGACTTATCCAGATTCGGAAGAGAGTATATAGAAGCCGGGCGATGGATCGAAAAGACCTACCCGGCTTTAAATGTGCGTTTTATTTCAGTTACAGACCAGTTTGACAGTAAAACAGCAGATTTTTCAGAGAAGTCATTTGTAGTTCCAATCAAAAATTTTGTAAATGAAAGTTATTGCCGAGACATTTCCGGTAAAGTGCGAAGTCATCAGAAAATCAAACGTGAGAAAGGTGAATTTATTGGAGCATTTGCACCGTATGGTTACTGCAAAGATCCGGAGAATAAGAACTGTCTGGTGATTGATTCTTATGCAGCGGATATTGTAAGAAAAATATTTTCATGGAAAATTGATGGGTTCAGTCTTGGAGCAATCGCAGAAAAACTGAATGTACGTCATGTGCAGTCGCCAAAAGAATATAAAAAGGCAAATGGTGAAAATTACAATTCCGGATTCCATAGTTCAGATACACCAAAATGGTCGGCAGTGCAGATCAAAAGGATTCTGACCAACGAGGTTTACATTGGAAACATGGTACAGGGCAAGCAGGAACGAATCAGCTATAAAGTAAAGCAACGCCTGGATAAGCCAGAATCAGAGTGGGTGAAAGTAGAAAATACGCATCCGGCAATTATCAGGCAGAATGATTTTGATGTGGTTCAGAAGCTGCTTCAATATGATGGCAGGGCATCGAAAACATCAGACAGTGCAAACTTTTTTTCGGGATTTGTGTTTTGCGGAGATTGCCATACACCGATGATACGCAGGGTAAATCAATATAAGGGGAAGAAAAAAGCCTTTTATATTTGCCAGACAAAAAATAAAGGTGGAGATTGCACCAGACATAGTATTCCAGAAGAGGTGCTGAAAAGAATTGTATTGAAAGAGATTCAGGCATATACGGCACTTTTTATAGACTATCAGATGATTATGGAAGAACTTTGTGAGATGCAAGTCAGTTACGATCAGGTAATTGGTTATGATACACAGATTAGTAAGTTACAGGAAGAATATAACCGCTATTACAGTCTGAAAGCATCTTTGGGTGATGACTTGAAAGAGGGACTGATCAGCAAAGAGGAGTTTGATGATTTTCGGGAAAGTTACGGAAGAAAATGTGAAGAACTGGAGCAGATGATTGAGAATCAGAAAAAGCTGGTAAAGCAAATGTTTGAGGGTGGAGTGTCTGCAACCGTTCAGTTGGAGGACTGGAAGAAATCACTGGAAATCAAAGAATTGGATCGCACATTGCTGGCACTGACCGTAGATAAAATCTATATTTATGAAAACAAGCAAATTAAAATTCACATCCGTTATCAGGATATGATTGAGAAAATGAAAGTCATAAGACGGTTTTATGCGGAACACCGGACAGAGTGCAGGAAAGAGGTGAGATAAATGGCAAGGACAGCAAAAAGATATAAGAAAAACACAGAGAAGAAAGTTCTTGGGATTCCGGTATGTATGGCTGCAATTTATGCCAGATTATCCGTAGACAGTGATGAAAAAAAGTCAGAATCTATTGAAACACAGGTTACGCTGATAAAAGAGTTCATTCAGAAGCACAATGAAAATCCGGACAAAGAGTATGAGATTGCTGTATATGATATTTATTCTGATTTGGGAAAAACCGGAACAAATTTTGACAGACCGGGATTTGAACGGATGATGAATGATGTCAGGGCAGGTAAAATAAATTGTATTCTGGTAAAGGATTTCTCACGATTTGGAAGAAATTACATTGAAACTGGTAACTATCTGGAAAAGATTCTTCCTTTTATGAAAGTGCGATTTATTTCTGTATGTGACAACTATGATTCATTTGCACCGGGTGCTAAGAATCAGGAATTATCCATGAATATCAAGAATTTGGTGAATGATGCTTATGCGAAAGACATTTCTGCAAAAGAACGGACTGCGAAACGTATTGCACAGAAAAATGGTGAATATGTGGGATCTACAGCTCCATACGGATATTGTGTGGAAAAGATAAATGGAATTTGTAAGTTGATTGTGGAACCGGAAGCTGCAAAGATTGTCCGCAGGATTTTTGAAGAATATGCTTCGGGAGATGGCATACAGAGCATTATTGACAGGCTGTTTGAGGATAGGGTACATCGGATTTCGGACTATAACCAATATCATCATGTGTACTGTCAGGATGGAGAGAATCTTCATCAGTGGGGAAATTCTTCGATACGTGCGGTTTTAAATCGAAATAATTATTATGGTGATCTGGTTCAGAGAAAATACGAATCCAGATTTCAAAGAGGTGAAAAATGGTGTGACATACTGGACCAGAGTCAGTGGATTATTACGCCAAATGCTCATGAGCCGATTATCAGCAGAGAACTGTTTGACAAAGCACAGGTCAGGTTAAAAGTAGCACAACAGAAAGCAACAAAAACTACAGTAGGATGGGAAGAGGATGAAAGAGCATTTTACAATGTATTGTATTGTGGAGATTGTAAGCGAAAAATGTGTACACGCAGATACAGAGGCAATGTGTATTACTTTTGCAATGCTGCTTGGTATCGGGATGAAAGAAAATGTAGGCAGAAATCTATTTCTGAAGATAAATTGCAGAAAATTGTCCGTTCGGAGCTGACCAGAGAGTTTCAGTTATCTGGCTTACGGAAAAAGGATATGTCTGCTATAAGCAGTGCAGTATTTCTTACCAAAATCAAAGAAATTCAAGCAGAGATTAGAAAACTGGATGCAGATATGGAAAGACGTTCAGAAAAACTGGCACAGGCATTTATGCAATATAAAGAGGGCGAACTTTCCAAAGAAGTCTATATAGAAATGAAAGATGACCGTAATAACTGGAAAGCATTCTGCGAAGAGAGAAAGAGAACTCTGGAGCATACCATACAAAAGCTGGGAAAACAGCAGAAAGAAGAAGCCAGATTTTTACGAAGTCTGCTGGAATTGGATGTGACAACCAGAATCAATGCGGAACTTGCGGAGAGCTTGATTGAAAGTATGTATCTATATGGTGATGGCAGACTGGAAATCAACTTCGAGTTTAAGGGGGCGGTAGAACATGAGTGATCAGAAACTGATTATTGGATATTACCGCCTTTCCATGGAAGATGACTCAGAGGGAGAAAGTAACAGCATTATTAATCAGAGAAAACTGGTAAAAGATTATATTTCCAATATTCCTGAACTGGTGGCTATGCCCTTTCAGGAGTTCTACGACGATGGATATTCTGGTTCCAGTATGGAACGTCCGGCAATTAAGCAGGTTCTGGAACTTGCCAGGGAGAATAAAGTGCAATGTATTGTAGTAAAAGATTTTTCACGTTTTGCCAGAAACTATATTGAGATGGGAACTTATTTGGAACAGATTTTTCCATTCCTGGGAGTACGATTCATTTCTATCTCAGACCGATATGATTCTAAAGATTATAAGGGAAAGAGTTCGGATATTGAAGTACAGTTTAAAGGACTGATAGCAGATTTTTATGTGAAAGACCAGTCCGTAAAGGTAAAAGCGGCAGTCAGTACCAGACGAGGAAAAGGTGAGTATTGCTGTGGCTCTGCACCGTATGGGTATCGAATCAATCCTGAAAATAAGAAAGAACTGGTGATTGTAGAGGACGAAGCGGAAGTAATCCGCAGAGTATTTGAACTGACCAATCAGCGGTATTCCAAGATAGAGATTTGTAAGTTATTCAATGAAGAGGGTGTATTGACTCCCTTGCAGTCTATGAGCAGACGACAGAAATCAGACAGCAAGAAAGCTGCATCAAGAGGATTGCAGTGGACGAGTGATATGATACGGAAGATTGTGGATGATAAGACTTATATAGGCTGTATGGTCTATGGAAAGACAAAGATTCCAGATCCCGGAACAGGGAAAGAAGTACCAGTGCCGAGAAATCAGTGGAAAGTGATGGAAAATCACCATGAGCCGATCGTATCAAAAGAAGTTTTTGAAAAAGCACAGTCCCTGCAGATCAGATACACAAAGAAAAGTAAATTTGACAGGGAAACAACACTGTTAGGTGGCTATGTGAAGTGTGGAAATTGTCGCAGAAGTCTGACTTCAAGCAGTCCGATTCATGGTCATATCCTTTATAGCTGTGCTTACAGTAAAGGAAAAGAAGATACAGGGTGTTTTGCCGGGAAAGCCGATAACAAAATGCTGGAACATATCGTGTTGGCAGAAATTAAGGCATATTTACGTCAGAATATCAGCCAGGAACAGATGCAGCAATCTATGAGAAAACAGCATGAGGACAGTATAGAAGCCTATAAGACGGAAAGTGCAGATTGTGAAAAGTGTCAAGAACAAATAAAAATCCAGAACCGCCAGAACTATGAGAAGTATCACGAGGGACAGATGAACCAGAACCAGTTTATGGAAGCCAAGAAGCAGTTGGAAGAAGAAAGAGAACGACTGCAGAAACGTGTACAGGAACTGGATGAGTTGATAAACGACGAGAAAGAAATCCTGATGAAAAAGAATGTTCCGGTGGAGCAAATGTTGAAGTATTTAGGCTATGAGAAGCTGACACGAGAAATGCTGGAAGAATATGTGCAGGGAATATATGTGTATGATGACGGGAGAGTGGAGGTGGAGTGGAAAGAGTGAAATAAAGAAATCATAATGATATAGATAAATTTGAAGCCACTGTTCAGAGATGGTTTAATGTTAAACAGTGGCTTTAGAATTTAAATAATTTAGTCTATTAGAGAATCTGTAAAATCAAAAGAAAGACAAACATTATCATTGATAATTTGAGATTCAACACCGAAATGACAAGTGCGAGTTAAATTAGGATAAGCATTAAATATATCATTTATTAGTGATTTTGAGTGTACAACTGCTCCATTTGTATAGTTTCCTTTATATTTTTTCCTGGAAAGAGGAATGCTTTTAAAAGTTTTTTCGTTGGTGAATTGCAAACGAATTTTTTTGAGTTTTCCATCAATGGATCCACAATAAATTTCAGCAAATTTATATGAATAAATATCTGGAACTAGTTCGCAGGCAGCAGAATTTAAAGCAATACGTCCGTTATCTTTAGCAATAGTAATTTGCGGAAGAGATTGAGATGCCTTGTGTGCACGAGTGGAAATATATGGTTCCCAGTTTATATCAGCCATGGCAAATTCCTTTCTTTTGTTTGATTGATATTATGATATTATAAAAAGCATACAAAGTCAATGATTAGTGATAAAGTTGAGCGTTTGAGCGTTTGAAAAATTTGTTTGATGTTAAATCTGAGCTTTTGTGTGAAAAAGAATGAAAAAAGAGTAACATTACAATGTAAACTGTGATATACTAAACACAGATGTATGCATAACTGAAGAAAGGAGTTATACTGTTGAAAAAAGAAGATAAATATATTGCAAGAATACAGTTCAAATTAAAAGTATTACAAAGTAAAGGCCAGACTTTTGAAGATTTCTTTGTTTCAGTTATGACAAAGGCTGATAAAGATTTTCAACCAGTGAAAGCATATGGAAATATTGGTGATCAAAAAAATGATGGGTTTAATAAAAAAACGGGAACGTATTACCAAGTATTTGCGCCGGAAGATATAACAAAGGACAAAACGATTTATGATGCGGCTAAGAAATTAGAACAAGACTTTCGAGGCTTGTACAAAAAATGGAATAATCTTTGTCAAATAAAAAATTATTTTTTTGTTGTGAACGACAAATATGAGGGCGTAGATCCTATAATAACCAAGAAAATATTGGAATTAAATAAAGAATTTTCCGAAGTGGATATTGAAGCCTTTTTAGCTAAAGATTTACAATACAAGTTTGAAAAGTTAGATGAAGATGATGTACAGGAACTTATTGGATTTATACCAAGTGCTTCCTCTACATTGATTGAATATGGAACTCTTGGTGAAGTTGTAGATTATTTAATGAAGACAGAATTGCCAAAAGTAAAAAATGATAAGTTGATTGTACCTGATTTTGATGAAAAAATTACATTTAATGGACTAAGCGTAGAAGTAAAATCAAAATTGTTGACAGGAAGTTATCAAGAAGGAGCATTAGAGCGGTATTTTAATGAGAATCCGGGAACGCGAGAGATATTACAAGAAAAGTTCCATGCATTATATCAAATGGCCGGTGAAGAAATATTAAGTACCCAGGATGATGAAGCTGATTGTAAATTTTATTATATTTTGGATAGGGCTTGCCCTAAAAAGACTGCAGGAACAGTTTCGTGTGTCGAAGTATTAATGGCGTATTATTTTTCGAGTTGCGATATTTTTGAGGAGCCACGATAATATTTCAAACTATAATTTTATTGGAGGAGAATATGATTTTACCAAAAAAACAATTATCTATAGAGGAATCTTTTTGGGGATTTGGTGGCTTTTTATTGAAACAGCTTCAAAAGCCTATGTTGGTAGATGAATTATGGGAATGTTATAAAGAATTTTATTCAAATGGTAAATATTCAGTAAGATTTTCGTTTGATCAGTTTATTATGGCGTTAGATTACTTGTATATTATTGGAGCAATAAAGAAGGATGAAAGGGGGAAAATTAGTTATGAAATTAATTAGTTTAACGGCAAACAAGGAAACGTTTCATCCAGTCTATTTTGACGATGGTATAAATATAATTGTTGGTAAACAAGTTGCACCACATAATGAAAATGATGGAAATACATATAATGGAGTAGGTAAATCATTGACATTACATCTGATCCATTTTTGTTTGGGATCTAATAAAATTGATTCATTTACAAAAAAAATCCCGGATTGGGAGTTTGTTTTGCGGTTTATAATAGATAACCAAGAATATTATTGCAAAAGATCCACAAATAATCAAGGAACTATAGAATTTAATGGGGAAGAGTTAAAACCAAGAGTATTACATGACAAATTATTGAAGTTATGCTTTGGATTAGCAAATACACCACAAAGTATGACATGGACAACTTTATTTTCAAGATTTGTACGTAGATATCGTTCAAGTTATGCTACATTTGATGCATTTGTTCCAAAAGAAAGCGATTATAGTAAAATTTTAAATAATTGCTATTTGTTAGGAATAGATACGGAATTGATTGTAGATAAAAAGGAATTAAGAGATCGGCAGCTTTCGGCAGCAGCAACAGAAAAGGCAATAAAAAAAGATCCGTTATTTCGTCAGTATTATTTGGGAAAAAATGACGCAGAATTAGATGAAGCTGATTTAGAGTATCGAATACATCTGTTAGAAAAAGAAATATCTGAATTCAAGGTATCTAATAATTATCATGAGCTTGAAGTAGAAGCAGATGAGAAAAGTTATCAGAAAAAAGAACTCGAGAATAAACGTGTGCTTGTGAGTAATTATATAAAAAATATAGAAGATTCAGAAAAAGAAACAGAAGATGTAAAAGAAGAAAAGCTGCTTAAAGTATATGAGGCTGCTCATGTTGAAATCCCAGATATGGTTAGAAAGAGTTTAGATGAAGTATCAAAGTTTCATCAAGAATTATTAGCTACCAGAAATACTAGACTTCGTAAAGAGTTATTAAAACAAAAACAGCGATTAAAAGAAATTGATGCAGAGATTGTCCAAATTGGAAAAAGAATGGATGAATTGTTGGAATATTTGAATTCTCATGGTGCATTAGAAGAATATGTTGCATTGACAAAACAGTTATCAGCATTAAGGAATGAATTGAATAGAATACATGAGTATCAACAAATTTTGAAAGCATACCGTGATACGAAATTGGATATTAAGGCATCTATGATTGAACAAGATAAAGCAACGGACTTGTACTTGGAAGAAAATAATGTTTATTTAGATACTTTAAGAACTAAATTTTGGGAATATGCAAAGCGGTTTTATCCGAAGAAAAAAAGCGGTCTTGTTATAAGAAATAATTCAGGTGAAAATACATTGAGGTACAGCTTGGAAGCAAGAATCGAAGACGATTCTTCGGATGGTGTAAACGAAGTTCGTATGTTTTGCTTTGATTGGCTTTTGCTAAATTGCCAAGTGAGCAAAATAAAATTTATAGCACATGATAGTAGAATGTTTGCAAATATGGATCCTAGACAGCGAGAGACATTATTTAGAATCGTTAATGAATGTTGCCAGAATACGGATTTTCAATATATATGTTCTATTAATGAAGATGCGCTATTATCATTTCAGTCAATGATGGGAGAAGAAGAATATAAAAATATTATACAGGATAATATTATTATGGAATTAAATGATGATGATCCTTCTAGTAAATTACTTGGAGTACAAATTGATATTGACTTGGAAGATAAAGGAAAATCATCGGAGGATATGAAATAAATAATTTGTAGCAATGACGTAACATCTTCCCCACCTACTTTGTGACAATTATATAACGTCCTCTATACAGAAATATGCGGTTTTAAGCCATTTTCGTGGCAAAAAAGCCGCATATTTTTTGTAGCAATGACTTGACATCCTCGGGACGGCTCTGTTTGGAAAGTAGCCTGCCAGAATAGGATAATTAATGTACAAGATGTAGCAATTTAAAGTGTCCCAATCTGAACATTTTAAAAAGCAGGTCGGATTATTGACTTTTACACCAAGTGTTTCCGAATGGATTAATAAAACGAATGCCATAAAAACTACCGTTTATGTAAAAAAAAGAACCGTTTATGTAAAAAAAGAACCGTTTATGTAAAATACAACAGAATCTGCTGAAATCTGATAGAATACTCCTGAAAATAACAAAGGGAGGAAATGATTATGACAGGATTTTTAGTAAATTTACTGAGCCCGGTTTTCAGCAGTCTCGGTGTAAGTCAGGCTGATCTTACATCTTATATTGAGAAGCTGATCGGCTACGTTATCGCAATCTTTGCTTTACTTGTTGTGATGATCGTAGTAATGGTTGTGGCTCATAAAGCCCAAAAGGGATTCCGTCATGTGATCCGCTGGCAGGCTGCCATTGCATTTATTGCAATTGTTGCAGTGCTTGTAAATGTAATCTGCTACGGACCGATGTACAATAATGTATCAAGTGTTTTAAACGCAAAGAAAGTAGTACTTGCACAAGAGACTACAGACCAGAGCCGTGCAACCATTCAGAAGGTTGCTGAAGAAGGAATGGTGTTACTGAAAAACGATGGTATTTTACCTCTTTCCTCAGATACAAAGAAACTGAATGTATTCGGCTGGGATTCTACAAACCCGCTGTTTGGCGGAACAGGATCAGGATCTTCTGATTCCTCCACAGCAATCGGTATCCTGCAGTCCTTAAAGGATGCCGGATATGAGACCAACCAGTCTCTTACCAAGATGTATACTGACTACAGAGCTGACCGTCCTACAATTGCCATGGCGCAGCAGGACTGGACACTGCCTGAGCCGACTAAGGAGTATTACACAGACAGCCTGATGGACGAAGCAAAAGAATATTCAGACACAGCTGTAGTTGTAATTGGACGTTCCGGCGGAGAGGGTGCAGACCTTCCAACCGACATGAAATCTGTAATTGATGGAAGCTATGCAAAGAAAGCAGAAGAAGTATCTGTTTCCCCAGACAATTACGGATATGTAAAAGGCAGCTACACAAACAATGGAGACTATGATGACTTCGACGAGGGAGAAAGCTATCTTGAGCTTTCCAATACAGAGGAAGATATGCTGGATACAGTATGCTCCCAGTTTGACAATGTTATTGTAGTTGTAAACGCAAATAATGCAATGGAACTGGACTGGGTAGACAAATATGAGCAGATCGGTGCGGTTATCTTTGCTCCTGGAGCAGGTGCAACTGGCTTCGAAGCACTGGGCGAGATCATCAATGGTTCTGTAAACCCATCTGGAAAAACAGTAGATACCTTTGTAAAGGATCTGACAGAGACTCCATACTACAATAATATGGGCCTGAATGCTTATACAAACGTAGAAGATCTGAAAGAGCAGATTGCAGCAAATGATCCGGCTTACGAAGGAAGCATGGGATTTGTAAACTATGCAGAGGGAATCTATGTAGGATATAAATTCTATGAAACAGCAGCTGAAGAGGGTCTTATCAAGTATGAGGATATGGTACAGTATCCATTTGGATATGGACTCAGCTACACAACCTTTGACAAACAGATTGAGAATTTCAAGGATAACGGAGATACTGTCACCTTTGATGTAACGGTAGAGAACACAGGCTCTGTTGCAGGAAAAGATGTTGTGGAAATTTATTACACAGCACCTTACACAAACGGTGGAATCGAGAAAGCAGCAGCAAACCTGATCGCTTTCGAGAAAACAGATTCTATTGAGCCAGGAGAATCCCAGACAAAATCCTTTACCATCAACAAAGAAGATATGGCTTCCTATGATTCTGAAGGTATTAAGATCTCCGGAGGCGGTTATATCTTAGAGGCTGGCGAATACACAATTTCTCTTCGTTCAGACTCTCATACAGTTCTTAGTGAAGAGAAGTTCACCGTTGATGAAGATATTGATTACAGCAAAGATGGTCGTTCTTCCGACAAAACTGTTGCAACAAACCAGTTTGAGGATTATGCGAGAGGCGACTTTGAACAGCTTTCTCGTGAGGACGGTTTTGCAAATTATGACAAAGCATGCGGTGTGCCGGAAGAGGATGCTTATGTAATGAGCGACGAGACAAGGGCAGCCGTAGAAGAGAATGTATTTGGCATTTACGATGGAACCAAATATAACAATGATTCTGATGAAATGCCGGCAATGGGAGCAGATAACGGACTTCAGCTTGCTGACCTTACCGGAAAAGATTATGACGATGCAGACTGGGATAAGCTGTTAGACCAGCTCAGCTTCGAAGATATGGCTACTCTGATCAATGTTGGTGGATGGCAGACCGCAGAAATCAAATCAGTAGGTAAAATTGCCACATCTGACTGTGACGGACCTGCCGGATTAAACAACTTCATCACAAAGGCATATGGAACTGCTTATCCATCTGAAGTTCTTATGGCTCAGACCTGGAACAAAGAACTTGCAAATGAAATCGGCGTTTCTATGGGACAGGAATATGTAGATGCTGACAACTACGGATGGTACGGCCCGGCTATGAACATCCACCGTACAGCATTTGCAGGACGTAACTTCGAATATTATTCAGAAGACAGTCTGTTGTCTGGATACATGGCAGCAAATGAAATGAATGGAGCAGCCACCAAGGGTGTTTATCCATACATGAAGCATTTTGCATTAAATGATCAGGAAACAAACAGATGCTCTTTCCTTCTCACATTTGCTTCCGAGCAGACAATCCGTGAAGGATATCTGAAAGCATTCGAGCTTGCAACAAAGGGCTTTGAAGGAAAAGCAATGGCAGTTATGTCCTCCTTCAACTGGATCGGTACAGTACCAAGCTGTGCAAACAACGAGCTTTTGAACAACGTGCTCCGTGGAGAATGGGGATTCGTTGGAATGGTAGAGACAGATTATGATGGTTCCTATGGTTACATGATCACCGATCATTGTATCAGAAACGGAAATGATCTGATGCTTGGATTTAACAGTGCAGAGTCCAACAAACTGACAGACGAGAGCGCAACAGCAGTTCTTGCAATGCGTCAGGCTTGCAAAAATATCCTTTATACAGTAGCAAACAGCGGATATTATGCAGATGGAAATCCGGCAACCGGAATGACCAATATGACAAAACTGTTTGTAATGATTGACGTGATTCTTGCAGTTGTTCTTATTGTAGTTGATACAATTGTAATTGTACGCTGGAGAAAAAAGAAAAAACAGGCTGTAAACGAATAATTAAACAGTAATCTGGAGACATAAGTCCCCCTTTTAAATCTGGAATAAGCAGAGCAAGGAATCTGTAAAATTTCCAGAGCAAAAAAGGGGGATTTTTTTATATGATTTTTGTCTTGCAGAGTGAGGGAAAATTATTTATTATAAAAGGAGGCGTAATAACAGAAAAAAAGGAGGACTGGCATGATCAGCATTGCGATTGTAGAAGATGAAGAACTGTATGCAAAGCAGCTTCAGCAGTTTCTGCATCAATATGAAAAAGAGAACAAAGAGATGTTTGACATTACAGTCTATTCAGACGGCGATCAGATTGTAAATAAATATAAATCCCAGTATGATATTATCTTGATGGATGTGGAAATGAAATTTATGGACGGAATGTCTGCCGCTGAAGAAATTCGCAAAATTGACACGGAGGTTGTGATCATTTTTATTACGAATATGGCACAATATGCAATCAGAGGATATGCAGTGGATGCGCTGGATTATGTACTGAAGCCGGTGTCCTATTTCGCATTTTCCCAGAGACTTAACCGCGCCATCAGCCGGATGAAAAAACGGGAAACGAAGATCATCATGGTGAATATGAAGGGCGGCATGGTCAGGATCAATGTTGCAAATATTTATTATATTGAAAGTCAGGGACATACTCTGATACTCCATACCATACTGGGTAACTATGAGACAACAGGGAAAATGAAGGAGATGGAGGAAAAGCTTTCGGAGATGAATTTCTGCCGTGGAAATAAGGGATATCTGATCAACCTCCAGCATGTGGAACGGATCCAGGATGGATGTGCTTTGGTGAAGGGAGAAAATCTGACATTGAGCCGTGCACGAAGAAAGGTCTTCATGGAAGCCCTGACCAGATATTGGGGTGAGGTGATAAAATGACAGAATATTATCTGCCCGATATTCCAAGACTTTATACGGCACTTGCAGAGTGGATGGCTTGTCTGATTTTTATTTTGCCTTTCAAAAAAAGATTTTCACCGGCTGTAACAGGCTGTCTTGTGGCAGGTGCATTTGGAATACAGAGCGTATTTCTGATTTCTACCGGTGGGGTAAGACTGATTTTTTGGATCCCCTGTATGATATTTGCGGTTTTTCTGATGGTTGCTTTTGTTTTTTGCTGCTGTGAGATTAGGCTGACAGATGCGGCATATTTTGGAATGATTGCTTTTGTAGCAGCTGAATTTATGGCTTCTGCCGGGTGGCAGATCCTGTGTTATACAGGGAAAGAAGCATGGATGTCCTGGTGGCAGCAGGGAATGGCAATTCTTCTGATCTATGGTGTGATTGCAGTGATATTGTACAAAATTCTTCATATTCATATGCCAAAGGATGGACAGATGGAAATCACCAGAAGGGAATATTTTTCCGGACTCCTGATCAGTATTGCCGTATTTGCTGTCAGCAATATGAGTTATGTGAATGTGAACACGCCATTTACAGGCAGATATTCTTTTGAAATAGGGAATATCCGTACTATAGTAGATGTTGCAGGAATTGCAATTCTATATGCACATTTGATACAGTGCTGTGAGCTTCGGGTGAGAAAAGAACTGGAGGCGGTACAGAATGTGCTTCAGAATCAGTATGCGCAATACAAGCAGTCAAAAGAAAGCATTGAGCTGATTAATTATAAGTATCATGATCTGAAGCATCAGATCGCTGTGTTAAGAAGTGAAGCTGATCCTGGAAAAAGGGAAGCATTTCTGGATAAAATGGAAGCAGATATAAAGAAATATGAAAGTCAGAACAAAACAGGAAATAAAGTGCTGGATACTGTGCTGACTACCAAGAGCCTTTATTGCGCAAAGCATAACATAACCTTTACCTGCGTTGCAGATGGAACCTTGCTGGATTTTATGGAGGTTATGGATATCTGCAGTATTTTTGGAAACGCATTGGATAATGCCATTGAATGTGAATTGAAGATTCCGGATAAAGAAAAAAGGTTAATACACGTCAGTGTCTCAAAACAGAAAAACTTTCTGCTTCTCCGGTTTGAAAATTATTATGATACCGAACTGAATTACCAGGGTGGAGCGCTTATCACAACAAAGCGGGACAAAGAATTCCACGGTTATGGACTGAAAAGCATTCGCTATACGGTAAATAAATATGATGGCGCTGTTTCCATTGATACAAAGGAGAATTGGTTTGACCTGAAGATACTGATACCGGTCAGCGAAAATGCACAAAAACAGATTGATAAAATCGTATAATATATACAAAAAATGTATTGCAATTTTCTAAAAAAAGTAGTAAAACTTTAGTTAGATAAAGAGAAATGCATTGAACAGGACAAATTACAAAAGATAACCGGAACACAGAGAGCCGCAGACTGGTGAGAGGCGGCAGAAGGTATTTTGTGGTATCACCTGGGAGCATCCCGCTGAAAAATAATAACTAATTTCAGTAAGCTGGGACGTAGTCTTCACGTTACAGAAGAAGCTGTTTATACAGACAGCAATGAGTGGTCGTATTTAGTAATAGATACGATAATACAAAGTGGTACCACGGAAATTCCGCCTTTGTTATCCATTGGATAGCAAGGGCGTTTTTTATATATATTAACCACTTGACTACAAATGAAAGACGAGGAGAAAGATTATGAGTGGAATTATGATGATGGTAATCGCTATCGTAGTTCTGGGCGGCGCCTATCTTCTGTATGGCCGTTATCTCCAGAACAAATGGGGAATTGACCCGAAAGCCAAAACTCCGGCTTACGAAATGGAGGATGGAGTTGATTATGTACCGGCCGATACCAATGTAGTATTTGGACATCAGTTCGCATCCATTGCCGGTGCCGGCCCGATCAACGGACCCATCCAGGCTGCAATTTTTGGATGGCTTCCGGTACTTCTTTGGATCCTGATCGGTGGTGTGTTCTTTGGAGCAGTTCAGGATTTTGCATCTATGTATGCCTCTGTAAAGAACAAAGGACGTACAATTGGATACATTATTGAAGCGTACATTGGAAAACTTGGAAAAAAATTATTCCTTTTATTCTGCTGGCTGTTCTGTATTCTGGTTGTTGCGGCATTCGCAGATGTTGTAGCCGGAACCTTTAACGGATTTGCCACAAATGATGCAGGAGAAGTGACAAAGGTAGTGGCAAACGGAGCTGTTGCAACAACTTCCATGTTATTCATTTTTGAAGCAGTTGGACTTGGATTTTTCCTGAAATACACAAAGTTCAATAAATGGGTAAATACTGCTTTTGCAATTGTGCTGTTGGTTGCAGCAATTGTGCTGGGACTGCAGTTCCCGATGTATGTAAGCCTTGGAACATGGCACATTATTATCTTTGTATATATTCTGATTGCCAGTGTAGCTCCTGTATGGGCATTGCTTCAGCCACGTGATTATCTGAACAGCTATCTGCTGATTTTCATGATCGTTGGCGCTGTTATCGGTGTATTTGCAGCGAACCCGGCATGTAATCTTCAGGCATTTACAAGCTTTAATGTAGATGGACAATACATGTTCCCAATCTTATTCGTAACAATCGCCTGTGGTGCAGTTTCCGGCTTCCATTCCCTGGTATCTTCCGGTACTGCTTCCAAGCAGATCAAAAATGAAAAGAACATGTTGCCGGTTTCCTTTGGTGCAATGCTTATGGAAAGTATGCTTGCAATCATCGCATTGATTGCAGTTGCATCCTTTGGACAGGGCGAGGCAGCAGCACAGGGACTTACCACCCAGCCACAGATTTTCGCAGGTGCGATTGCAAACTTCCTTTCTGTGATCGGTTTGCCTCACTCCCTTGTGTTCACTCTGATCAACCTTGCAGTATCCGCATTTGCGCTTACATCACTTGACTCTGTAGCCAGAGTAGGACGTCTGTCTTTCCAGGAATTTTTCCTTGATTCTGACACAGATGAGAAAAATATGAGTCCATTCCAGAAAGTAGTAACAAACAAATACTTTGCAACCATCATTACACTTGTACTTGCTTACCTGCTTACAAAGGTTGGATATGCGGAAATCTGGCCACTGTTTGGTTCTGCAAACCAGCTGTTATCTGTACTGGCACTGGTAGCCTGTGCAGTATTCTTAAAGAAAACCAAGCGTCAGGGCTGGATGCTCTGGGTACCAATGGTATTTATGATGGCAGTTACCTTTACCGCACTTGGAATGACAATTGTAAAGCTTTCTAAAGCATTTGTAACAACAGGTCTGGATCTTGGAAATTCTTTACAGCTGATATTTGCAGTATTACTGTTAATACTGGGTGTGTTGGTTGCAATCCAGGGTATTAAGAAGCTTTTGGAAAAACCAGAGGCTGAAAAAGCAGCAAAACGGGCATAATAAGAATAATCCCGTCACAAAACAAGTCCCCTACGCAGTATATTTTACAGACTGCGCAGGGGACTTGTTTTATACGGCTTTCGCCTGTTCAAAATGTCTACGCATCGTGTAGACACTTTGAATTTTTACTTATTGCCTGTTATTAATTTTTTTGTTGAAATACAGAAAGAAAATCATATTAAGCAAAATTCCAACCAGTGTGGAGGCAGGTGCTGCCAGACCGATTTTTGTCAGGCTGGCAGCAGGCTGAATGCTCATATAATATGACATTGGAAGACGCACCAGAAGTGTCTGGAACAATCCCTGAAACATAACCCATAAGGTCTGGTTATTTCCGTTAAAATAACCAACCATACTAAACATAATTGCTGTTAAAATTGTTTCAGGAGCGAAGCCCTTCAGATAATCAAAGCCTTTCTGGATAACTGCGGCATCGGTCGAGAACAGGCTGGCGAGTACATCACCCTTCAATAAAACCAGAACAAAAACCAGACATCCGAATAGCAGTCCGACTCCGATTCCGGTGAACATAGACCGCCTTGCACGCTTTGGCTTTCCAGCGCCTACGTTCTGGGAAACGAAGGAGGCCATGGACTGCATCAGTGCGCTTGGAATCAGCATGGCAAAGTTTACAATTTTGCAGGCAACCCCATATCCGGAGGAGGCTTCCAGCCCTAATCTGTTTACAAATGCACAAAGTGCCAGGAAGGACATCTGGGTAAGAAATTCCTGGAGAGCCAGAGGCAGTCCGATTCCCAGAAAACGTTTACATTGGGAATTAAAACATAAGTCGGATTTTTTGATGGAAAAGGGAAGCTTCTTTTTCAGCAGGATGACGATCGCACATACTACACTGACCGCCTGTGCGAAAACGGTTGCGAGAGCTGCGCCGGTGGCATCCAGATGAAGCCCTGCAACCAGAAATAAATCTCCGAAAATATTTACAATACAGGCTACCAGAACGAATAAAAGCGGCGATTTACTGTCACCAAGCCCGCGGAAAATAGCAGAAAGCAGGTTATAGGCAACAATGAAGAAAATACCGCTTCCACAGATTCTTACATAGCTTGTGGTAAGTGAAACAGCCTCCTCAGGAGCCTGCATAAGCACGGAAATAGGGTGGGCGAAAGCAATCATTACAATAAAAAGTATGGCAGAAATGACAGCAAAAACAACTGCAGCACCGCCAATAACAGAGCCAATCCGTTCCGGCTTTTTTTCGCCAAGATAGCGGGCTATGAGGACTGTGATTCCCATAGCAAACTGTGTTACCACAAAAGTCACAAGGTTCAATACCTGACTGCCGGTAGAAACAGCAGACAGTCCGGATGTAGAGCCGAAGCGTCCAACTACCAGAAGGTCTACTGCACCATATGCTGCCTGCAGTATAAGGGCACCAAGAATCGGCAGCATAAAAAGGGCAAGCTTTTTCAGAATATTGCCCTGGGTGAAATCATTCTTTTCATTTGTCAAGGTCAATTCTCCTTTCACACATAATCTTATAAAAGTTCTCCATGGTCCGGATGGTACATAGAATATCCTCCTCTGGAATACTGTCTACATAACCGGACAGAATAGTAAAGTACTGTTTATTGTACTTATCCGAAAGGGCTTTTCCGGCTTCTGTAACAGTCAGATAGGTAATCCGGCCGTCCTCTGCAGATGCAAGCTTTTTCACATAGCCTTTGGCTTCCATGTCCTTCACTGTACGGGTTACACCGGGACGTGGGAGGGAAAGAGCGTCACTTACATCGGATATCTTCACTCGAATACCCTGTTTTTCCAGTTTTTCAATGATATCCAGATATTGAATAAAAGAAGATGCAACTCCATCTGGCAGAGGCGGCAGCATATCTCGGATTCGCTTGCCCTGATAACAGGCATCCATCATACGTTTGATAAGTTCAATGTCCATAGTTATTTCTCCTTACAAAAAAATAATTACCACTGTTAATTAACAACGGTAATTATAATAAGAGCGAAAACTTTTGTCAAGAAAAATGTGTAATTACATATTTTGCATTGATTTTTTAGGTTACTGTTTATTGGTAACATTCTGCGAGGTGTTTTTTGTAAGCAAAGCTCACAGAAAAAACGAGAACCTCGGCGCGAAATCATGCGAATGCATGATTTCTGTGCATCGCGAAGCGTGTTGCTGGTCACAGAGTGAACAGTAGCTTTTTTAGTGTCAAACTGACTGGATAAATTCCTTCACATAAAAAAGTGCAGCCCCGATCGCAGGTGTATACTGCCCATGTGTGCCCACGAGAATCTGTTCTTCTTTCAGCTCAAATGGAGTCATGGAATTGATCTGCCGCAGCAGATAATCCGTGTCATCTTCCGTAAAATAAGGTGCCAGATATCCACTGATAATGATGGGTGCATCAATAACCAGATTCAGGTTTTTCATTGCAAAAGCCAGATGTTTCAGATAATCCTCCCAGATTTGTATAAGCTGGGGGGATTTTTTTTCTCTTAAAAGAGGAAAAAATTCCTTTATAGTCATGCCGCTGGCCTGTTCCAAGGAGTTGGCAGAGCAATAGGTTTCCAGACAGCCCCGGTTTCCGCAGTAGCAAAGCGGTCCGTCAGGGTTGACGCATATATGCTCGATTGTTCCGCTGTGCATAGAACATCCCTGGTGAATCTGGTGATTGGTGATAATGGCACCGCCAAGATTTCGATTCAATAAAAAAACAACAGCACTGTCAAGCTCCGGATGATTCCATAATTCCAGAAAAGCAGCTGATTTGGAGTCATGCTCCAGATGGCAGGGATAGGGCAGATGCCTGGAAAAATCCTTCAGACGCATACCGGTGTTGTTCATAATGTTTCCGTAAATAACAGTGGTATTGTCCGGGGAGGTGATTCCCTGGGTAGCAATGGAAACACCAAGAATTTTATTCTCCGGATACTGGTTTTTTTCAATAAAGTCCTTGACTTTGTCAGTGATCTGCTGGTAATACGCAGCTGTGTTTGAGTAGGTAAGCGGAATTGTATCCGTATAGACCGTGTTTCCGTACAGATCAATGGCGGTGATATGAAACATATTTTTTAATATTCCAACACCAATGGAAATTCTGAAATCCGAAACAATCTGAATGGCATTGGCCTTTCGTCCTCCGGTGGAATCAAAGTAACCATTTTTCTCAATCAGCCCTTCATTTTCCAGAAGATTTAAATTCTGGCTGACAGTAGACAGACCCATCTGCAGATCTTGAACGATCTGTAGCTTTGAGGTCAGTTTGCTCCGGTAAATGTATTGGTAAATTTTGGAACGGTTTATTTTCTTTAAAGCAATGGTGGTTAATCCTTTTTCACTCATGATGGTCTCCTGGTTATGTCTTTAGTACAACATAAGGTTAGTGACTGCTAATAAATATTCAAATAGGTAATGTTACTGTCCATTGGTAACAAAGCTTGTATTGCAGACTATGAAGTGAACAGTAATCATGTAATCTTTACTTTATCAGATAATGTTAAGTCTTACTTGCATTTTAGTATAGAACAGTTAAAAAAGCAATAAGCAGAAAATTACTGGTAAAACCATACAAAAATTAGAAATAAAAATTAGGATTTCTGTCAATGGATTTTTGAAAAGAAAAGATATATACTCAACTTACAATTAAGACATACACATAAGTTAAAACAAAAAGAAACATAAAGAACAACAAAACAGATTGGGATTGAGAATCAGATCTGTACAATAAGAAAATTAGGGAGGAACAGAACATGAAATTAACATTAAACGGAATCAAAGAGCATGAAGCATGGGAAAATGCAGGAATTCAGCTTCCAGGTTATGATGTGGAGAAAATATCTGCCAAAGCGAAAGAAGCTCCAGTATGGGTACATTTTGGAATCGGCAATATTTTCCGTGTATTTATCGGTGGTATTGCAGACGGACTTCTGGAAGACGAAATTCTGGACAGAGGAATTACCTGTGTGGAGACCTTTGACTATGATGTAGTGGATAAGATTTATGAACCATATGACAATCTTGGATTAAATGTAATCCTTCATGGAGACGGAACCCGTGAATATAAGGTTCTGGGCGCTCTGGCAGAAGCTGTAAAGGCTCAGTCTTCAGACTTGGAACAGTGGAACCGTCTGAAAGAAATTTTCACCAGCAAATCCCTTCAGATGGCATCCTTTACCATCACGGAAAAAGGATATGCATTACATAAAGCTGACGGAACCTGGTTCCCATTTGTACAGGCTGATATCCAGAATGGTCAGGACAAAGCTACAGGTGCTATGGCAGTTCTAGTGGCAATGCTTTACGAGAGATATAAAGCAGGCAAATATCCGATTGCCCTTGTATCCATGGACAATTGCTCCCAGAATGGTGCAAAGCTTCGTGAGTCTGTGCTGACCATGACAGAAGAATGGAAGAAAGCCGGATTTGTAGATGATGGATTTATAAGCTATGTAAGTGATGAGAAAGTGGTTGCTTTCCCATGGACCATGATCGATAAGATCACACCTCGTCCCAGTGAGCAGATTGCAGCTGACCTTGAGAAGCTTGGCGTAGAAAGCATGCAGCCTGTTATCACAAGCAAGAAAACATATATTGCACCATTTGTAAATGCTGAGAAACCACAGTATCTTGTAATCGAGGACAGCTTCCCCAATGGACGTCCTGCTCTGGAAAAAGGTTTCGGCGTATACATGGCAGACAGAAATACAGTAAATCTTTCTGAGAGAATGAAAGTAACGGTATGTCTGAATCCGGTTCATTCTGCAACTGGTCCTCTTGGCGTGGTTCTTGGATATGACCTTTTTGCCCATATGCTGAATACAAATGAAGACATGATGAAAATGGCACGTATGGTAGCCTATGGTGAGGGTCTTCCGGTAGTTGCTGATCCTGGAATCCTTTCCCCACAGGCATTTGTGGATGAGCTTTTTAACGATCGTTTCCCAAATGAATACCTTGGCGATACCAACCTTCGTCTTGCTGTGGATGTATCCCAGATGGTTGGAATCCGTTTTGGAGAGACTGTAAAGGCATATGTGAAGAGATTCGGGAATGCATCTAAGCTCACAGCAATTCCTCTTGGAATCGCTGGCTGGTTAAGATATATGCTGGCAGTGGATGATGCAGGGAATAAATATGAACTGGCACCAGATCCGATGAATGAGGAACTTCAGGAACAGTTAAAGGATATTGTTATTGGAAAGCCTGAGACTTTTAAGAACCAGCTGAAACCGATCCTTTCTAACGAGCGCCTGTTTTTCACAGATCTTTACAAAGCTGGTGTGGGAGAGAAGATTGAGAACATGTTCAGGGAAATGATCGCAGGGTCTGGAGCTGTGAGAGCTACAATTCATAAATATGTTACAGCGTAATAAATTTATCTGGGATGCACTATGCTGATAAGTCCCGAATATAGGATAGCAAAAATGCGGGTGTTGTTATCTGTTTAACTGTAGACTATTGAATGAGAAATTTGGGGAGGAAATACAAAATGACAGAACCGGTATTTGTGGCAGAGTCAGCCAGACTGCTGATCGCGGCAGGGACAGGAATTATATTGCTTCTGCTTCTTATCATTAAATTTAAGATTCATCCGATTTTATCACTGCTGATTTCAGCATTGGTTATTGGGCTTGGAGCCGGAATGCCGGTTCCAACCCTGGTAAGTACAGTGGAAAAAGGTGCGGGGGATACCTTGCAGGGAATTATCCTATTAATTGGACTTGGCTCTTTGTTTGGAGGAATCCTGGAAGTATCAGGAGGTGCACAATGTGTTGCCCAGACTTTGATCAATAAATTCGGTGAGAAAAAATCTGGAATTGCATTGGGAATCACAGGGCTGGTAGTTGGTACAACCGTATTCTTTGAAGCTGGCGTGGTGATTCTCATTCCACTGGCATTCGGACTTGCAAAAAAGACAAAGAAATCTACTTTATATTATGTGATCCCTCTTCTGGCTGGACTTGCCACAGGCTTTGCATTTATTCCGCCATCAGCAGGCTCTGTCCTGGTGGCAAATATGCTGAACGTGGATCTTGGCATTATGATCGCAGTAGGTGTGCCTGTTGGAATTTTGTCACTGATTTTTGCCGGTATTTTATGGTCAAAATTTATCGGAAGTAAAATTGATGCAGGACTTCCTTCAAATATTCAGGAAGTTCGGGAAGCCGAAGAAGGAAATCTTCCGAAGTTTTCTACAGTGTTATGTATTATCCTTGTACCATTGGTACTGATTTTGTGTAACACACTTTCAACTTATATTCCTGGTATTGCTCCGGCGAGACCAGTGCTGGAATTTCTGGGAACTCCATTTGTAGCGCTGATCATTGCTGTGTTGTGTGCCATGTACTTCCTTGGAAAAAAACAGGGATATGATGGAGAGCAGTTAAAGAAAATTCTGGACCGTTCCCTGCGCCCTACAGGACAAATCCTACTGGTAATTACTGGCGGCGGAATTGTCCGCTGGGTGCTTCAGGACTGCGGAATGGGAAATATTATTGGACCAGCCCTTGAAAAAAGCGGACTTCCGTTAGTATTGATTGCTTTTCTCATTGCAGCACTGATCCGCTCGTCCGTTGGAGCTGCTGTGGTAGCCATGACAATGGCAGCTGGAATCATGGCCGCTATGCCTGGAGTAGCAGGACTGTCACCACTTTATCTGGCTGCCATGGTCTGTGCCATCAACGGAGGAGCAACTGTTTTCAGTCATGTAAATGATTCAGGCTTCTGGCTGGTCAGTTCCCTTCTTGAGATTGATGAGAAAACGACTTTGAAATCCTGGACCATGATGGAAACCATTATTGGAATTACAGGTCTGGTCTGTGCTATTGTGATTAGTCTGTTTGCGTAGGAGCGTGAAAGCGATGAAAATAAAAGTAACATTGGGAACTATGCAGAATGCAAGTAAATTGGTCAGTATTGCAGAATCAATTTCCTGCGATGTGGATCTTTGTTATGGACGCTATATTGTGGACGCGAAATCCATGCTTGGAGTCTTAAGCCTGCCGGATTTTGCATATGGAGAATTGCAGATTCCAGTTGAGACGGAAGAGGAAAAGAGGCGGATTTTAGAAAAACTGGCTGAAGCCGGGCTGTTATATGAGAAAAAAAGGAGGAGAAATAATGTTAAGGAAGCAGTTAAATGGAATTCAGCATGTGGGAATTCCTACAAATGATATAGAAACAACCGTTGAATTTTATAGAAGGCTTGGATTTGAGGTCGCTTTGCAAACTGTCAACGAGGAAGCAAATGAGAAAGTTGCATTCCTCAAGCTGAATAATCTGGTAATTGAGACATATGAGAATAAAGCTGCTAAAATGGAATCAGGCGCTATAGATCACGTTGCAATTGATGTAAAAGACATCGAAAAAGTATATGAACTGATCAACCATGCTGGTTTAAATACCACCAGGGATACGATCCATTTTTTACCATTCTGGGAAAACGGAGTCAGATTTTTCACAATTAAGGGACCGAATAAGGAAAAGATAGAGTTTAGCCAGTATCTGTGATACCCCGGCGGGAACATTCAATTACCCATCCGTAAATCAAGTAGGAAAATACAGAAAGAAGGCATATGCCATCACACTTGGAGTAGTCGGTGTGATGGCATTTTGATTTACGAGGGAGTCTTATATTCAAATTGTCCAAATGAGTACAACATAATTTTCCCTGTCGATTACGCCTACGCTAGAGCCTGTTTGAAAAATAAAAGTTGCACAAAACATATATTCTAATACCCATTTTCATGTTAGAATAAAGAAAAAGGGGTGTTAATTATGTTGAGACGATACGAATTAACCGATGAAGAAAGGAACCGTATAGCTCCATTACTGCCGCCTGAAAATTCCGGAAAACAGGGACGCCCCCAAAAGTGCAGCCGGACAATTCTGAATGGAATTGTTTGGATTGCTCGTAGCGGAGCTCCATGGCGAGACCTTCCAGAACGTTATGGTTCCTGGCAAACTGTTTATTCCCATTTCCGTAAATGGATTGAAGACGGCACCCTTGATAATATTTTTCGTGTTTTGAGCTTAGAAGCCGAATTAACAGAACTGTCAATTGACGCTTCTATTGTCAAAGCTCATCAGCATAGTGCTGGAGCAAAAAAAGGGGGCCACCAAACGAAATCGGACACAGTCGTGGTGGAGCCAGCACAAAAATCCATGCAGTTGTAGATGCATACGGTTATCCGGTTTATTTTATAATCAGTGAAGGGCAGCGTAACGATATCAATTACGCAATCCCTTTGCTGGATCATGTCAATCCCAATGGAAGTAATGTATTGGCAGATCGTGGATACGACTGTAACAATCTAACTGATTATATCTATGCCCATGGAGGAGAACCAACGATTCCTTCTAGAAAAGGTGCTAAATTTGAACGCCATTGCGATTGGTGGCTTTACAAAGAGAGACATTTGGTAGAAAATTATTTTCTCAAATTGAAAGCATATCGTCGAATTGCCACCCGCTATGATAAGCTGGCTTTAACTTTCTTGGGATTTATATGTATCGCTTCAATATTAATTTGGTTAAAATGAACAACTTACAATGTTTTTCAAACAGGCTCTAGCAGTTGTAATACTACATGGCAAAATAGAAATGAATAAAAGTAGGTGACAAAAGTTATGATTGACGATCCCTTTTCAGATTTACTGAAAACAAACAAGCGCAAAGAAAATATCTCCAAATTAAACGATGATCTTGCCTATGAGATTCTTTCCGTGGTGGAGGAAATTCCGGCGGGGAGAGTGGCAACCTATGGACAGATCGCGAAGCTGATCGGGCGGGAGAAGAATTCCAGATTGGTGGCGGGAGTGTTGTCACATGCAGAGAACTATGGGAAGTTTCCCTGCCATCGGGTGGTGAACCATATGGGGAGGCTGGCACCGGGGTGGACAGAGCAGGAGTGGCTGCTGAAAGGGGAAGGAGTTACTCTGAAAGAAAATGGTTGTGTAGATTTGAAGAAATATTTGTGGGAATGTTGATTTTAGAAAGGGTGTATAACGATAAAGAAAAATCTAAAACGAATACGGAATATATTTTTATGGTTTTTACTTATTGTAGTACTGGTAAATGTTTTTGCGCCGCTGTATTGCAGGAAGCCAGATGAAAAATTTGCGGAAACGCTGAAACAGACAGAATTTACTTCCGATACGCCAGGGGGCGAACGGATCCGCTGTATTGATGACAATGAAGAGGCACTTTTGTGGAGACTGCGGATGATTGGAGCAGCGAAGAAGAGTATTGTTCTGGCAACCTTTGATCTGCGGGCAGATGAAAGCGGAACAGATCTTCTTGCAGCATTGGATCACGCTGCTGAAAAAGGTGTGGAAATCAAGCTCTTAATTGACGGAATTTACCAGCAGTTGTTCTTGAATGGAAGCAAGGAATTTCAGGCACTTGCGTCGCGGGAAAATGTGGAGGTAGGTGTTTACAACCCGGTGAGCCCGGTTGGCTTATTTAAGCTCAATTACCGTATGCATGATAAATATGTGATTGTGGATGACAAAATGTATCTACTGGGTGGACGCAACAGCAATGATATTTTCCTTGGAGATTATACTACGGATATCAATGTGGACAGGGATATTCTGGTGTGGGATATCACAAAGGGCGAGGGAGAATCTCTGCAGGAACTGGAAACGTATTTCCGGCAGATATGGAATGAGGACTGCGTGCAAATAAAGGGTGGAAGAAAAAAGAATAGTTCAGATATTTCTGTGTCAGAAGAAGCATCGGATGACAGTGAGGGTGCAGAAAGCAATTCAAAAAACTCAAATATTGTGAATGGAATACCGAATGTTGAAAATGAAATTACAGACGAGACACAGGAAAAACTTTCAAAGTACGAAAAACAGTACCAGTCTTTAGAAATGCGTTACGCTTCCCTGAAAGAAAAATACACCGATATTGAAGATTACAGCTCCTGGCAGGAGGATACCATTCCGGCGAATAAAATTACGCTTGTCAACAACGGAACCCATGCAGGTCCCAAGACGCCCCTGGTACTTCAGACAATCCGCTATCTGGCGCAGAACGCAGAAAATGTAACGATCCAGACCCCATATGTGATCTGCAACGGATACATGTACGACACTTTAAATGAGATCGCGTCCCATGCCCAGTTAAAGATCATTCTTAACGCAGTAGAGAAAGGCTCCAACCCCTGGGGATGCACCGACTACCTGAATCAGAAAAAGAAAATTCTGAATACCGGTGCCGATGTCTATGAGCTGATGAACGAGGTTCCAGTTCACACAAAAGCTGTTCTGCTTGATGACCGACTTTCTGTCGTCGGATCCTATAACCTGGACATGAGAAGTACTTATCTGGATACGGAATTAATGCTTGTTATCGACAGCAAAGAACTGAATCAGCAGATTCAGTCCACGGAAGGTACTTACATAGAAAAAAGTAAAGAAGTTCTGTCAAACGGACAGGAGACCGAAGGAGCACAGTACGAAACGAAAGAGCTGAACTGGCAGAAGAAGCTGTTCTATGGAGTATTAAGAATTATAATAAGACCATTGCGCCAGTTACTGTAATTTATAGCGTGTTGATTCTTTTGAGACGGCTTTTGCCGTCTCTCTTTTTCTATTTGCCCACAGAAAAATGACAGCTATGTAAAGAAATGGAAAGAAACCTGAAAAAATCAGGTGAAAAATCAGGTAAATAGCAAAATAGGAATTGATTTTTTGTATAAAAGCAGTTAGAATGACCTGTGGGAATAAAATATATTCCCACAAAATCTAAGAACAAAGGCAGGTGAACAGAATGGATAATTGCGATTCTCATGGGCGAAGTAGTTGCATAGGATGGAAAAACGAAATGACAGATGAGCATCGCGCACATTCTGTTCTTCTTTTCATGTAAAAGGCGCATTGCGCTTAAGAACACTGTTTCATTTCTTTTTTCTATCCTATGAGTTCTTCAGAAGAATCCAATATTCCCTAGAACCTGTTTGAAAAAGCATTTCCGCAATCTGCGCTCCATTTTGCAGTATATTTTACCCGAATTCGGTTGCCGTAGCCCACTATGGTGCCCTCATTCTGGTAAAATCTCCCACAAATTGTGACGTACATCTTGCAGAAAACCTTTTTCAAACACGCTCAAAGAACAGAAAAGCTATACGCTTATATTCTGTTTAAATACGGATTTTACTGTCCGTAAAAATGGACTTTGTATAAGTCCGTCAAAAATACATAAGCTACACACCAGGAACTGATGAACTGTCTTATTGTCAGATTGGAGAACGTAGG
>ENA-OQKF01000258-OQKF01000258.1-human-gut-metagenome-genome-assembly--contig:-NODE-258-length-38609-cov-3.674965_pt1 | contig 38609 bp, 26 predicted proteins | sample MGYA00242617_ERZ504784 | MGnify/ENA primary metagenome ERZ504784 (study PRJEB26092, sample SAMD00036364) | human gut metagenome | host: Homo sapiens | study: EMG produced TPA metagenomics assembly of... | reverse complement strand
TTCTTGAAGTTTTTTCTGAAACTTACACGCCAGTTTATACAATTCCTGTTCATAACTTCCATATGAATTTTCTATGGAATTCAGAGCGATTACCATTTTTCTTTCTGGTATCGCTGTGATTACTTCTAGATCCCAGCTGTCTATTTTCTCATTTGTCAGAATTTCTAAGAATTTTTAGTGATATATTACAATTTATTTTGTCACAGGTTTTCCATTATAGCTTATAGGAAGATACTGTTTCACCATGTTAATGTGCTCCGGTCTTTTCAAAATCTGTTCAATGTCTGCACTTTCTGTCATTTCTTCGGACAGGAAAAATTGTTCTAACATTCTATCGGTTATGTAGCGTTCCCGCTTTCCGGCTTTTATGATGTTTGTCTTCAGACGATTCAACAGATCAGACAATGAACTCTCCGTAATTTCACTTTTTATCACATATTCAGTAATTCCAAGACGAATAGCCGCTTTCGCATAGCTGAAATCTTCATATGCCGTCAATAAGACAATACTTACTTTTTCATCTGTTTTACGTATTTCGGATATCATTTCTATGCCGTCCATAAACGGCATTCGGATGTCCGTAAAAATCACCTGAGGACGATATTCCCTGTACTTTCTCAACGCCTGCTTTCCGTTAAAGGCCGTTGCAATTATCTGGTAACCATATGCCTCCCAATTGATCATCGTACTCAGGTCTTCCAGCATGAGCTTTTCATCATCTACGATCATTACTGATATCAGTTCTGTCATACTTCCTCCCTCAATACATACATTATGTGTTTTATATTATTAATTTAGGGAGGTATTGTCAATACAACATAGAAAATTGTTACTGTTCCATCTTTCACCACAACATGCTTTGTGATCCAAAGAAAACCAGCAGTTATGTAGCATAGCGCCGTCAATTACAGCGCATATTCCTGCAGAAGCTTTTGCTGTAATTTTCGGTCTGAAACAGACCTAAGAAGTTCCTGCTGCCTGTTATCAGCCAGCAGTAAACGATTTAATTTGTTGATCTGATTTTTTCCAAGACGTTTCCCTCGACGTTCTCCATCTTTGACCATATCATCAAGAGCCTTGCACATATTCCATCCTCCTTTCAGATTTTTTACATCATCCTTCAGTTCCTCCAACATTGGAGACCTTGCCATTACCACCAACAAATTATATGTATCTTCTGCCAGATACTCAAAGACTTCCTTATTCTCCATCACATACTTCTGCAGCTTATTTCTGTTTTGAGCCTTTTGCAAAAATCCTATCACCCATTTCAAATCTGTATGAAAGTTATCTGCATTATCAAACCTTCGTATATCCAAAACGTGAATAGGATACTTGGTAAAAATCAGCTGCATTTTCTCTGATTCGGCAACTTTTCCAAACAATTTGTGCATAGATCTCGCAGCATCCCATTTTTCTTCTCCAAAATATACAATTAGAATTAATAGCGGATTAATACTATCACTCCTGCTCATACCTGACAGAAATTCTGCCCCATCCTTTAAATTCTTTTTCTCTCTATGTTCTTTTTCTAATCCTTTCCATTGGCTATAGTACGCTTCTGCTTCCTCATTCATTGCTCTGATTGGCATAGCATAATGTATTTTGGTTTGATTTTGTAAAATAACTCCAATTCTGCAGCCATCAATCTCCACATTGCAAAATAAATCCACAATATTTACTTTTGTCGTAACTTTTGTACCTTTTCTTTTTATCTTTTGCAACACAGGATCTCTTTCCCGAACATTTTCCCAGCGAACTACTTCATCGCCATTAAAAAAATAACCATTCAAAAGATCTGCAAAGCGTTTCGAATTCTTAAAATATTCTATAGAAACCGCATTCTGTGCCTGCATAAGCTCCTTTCCGGAACGTTGCACTTGACGTTAGCATTTCTTATTAATATATAATTTATATTTTTATTATATCTTTTAGTTATGCTAATACAAGTATTTTGTTCCTATTTATGCTGTTTAAATTGAGTTACCCGGTCGAACTGACCATACTGATTATAATTAGACTTAAAATTGAAATTTCAAATGATTTTCAGATAACTGATTGACTTAGTATAACTCTTAAACATGTACCAAGTCAATCAGTTAAATATTAAATACATGTAACTTTTTAGAGCCTGTTACAGTTCATTGGTAACGTTCCGCGAGGTGTTTTTTGAACAAAGTTCACAGAACCCCCGAGAATTGTGGCGTGAAATCATGCGAATGCGTGATTTTGCATTGCTATTCCTTTTCGAAAGTGTTCTGGTAAAAAAATTATATATCCCACTCTATTTTCAATCCAAAATCCGCAATTTCTTCCCATCCCGTTCTATAATCCCCTCATCTGCCAGGTTCTTCAGCTCCCGCATCATGGCACTGCGGTCTACACCGAGGTATTCGGCAAGGGTGGTGTAGGACATAGGCAAAATAACAGTTTTCGTCTGTTTTTCTGCGGCAATGGAATTTAAATAGGTCATGATCTTCTTTCGGATGCTGTTTCTTGACAGCACATAAATCCGACTGGCCTGCTGGCTGGCACGCTGGGCAATCATCTGGAGCAGATTGCTTACCAGCTGGCTATGGAATTTACAGGCATTTTCGCAGCGTTTAATCACATGCTCATAGGCGATAAACAGCACTCTTGTTTCGGATTTTGCACAGACATAATAGTGCTGGGATTCTTCAGATAAAAGGAATGGTTCGCCGAAAACACTATCCTTTTTCAGGTTATCTATCATATATTGATTTCCATCTTCATCAATGCAATAAAGGACTGCCTGACCTTCCAGGATCAGACCTATTTTTTTCATGGAACTGGCATATTCCATCACAGTCTCATTATTCCGATAGACTGCTTCATGCATATCGAAACAGATGCGCATACGTTCCTGTTCTTCAGGAGTTATGTATGAAAAAAGTGTCACTGGTGTCATTTCTACAATCCCTTTCTATAAATTTATCCAGAACATGTTCAAAAAATAATTTCTTATATCTTACACCATTTTGTTGTATTTGCAACAGATTTTATTTCAAAATTTGGTTATACTAAGACCATGTTAAAGAAATAACAAAGCAGTAAAAAATACATAGTTCCCGCAGAAATCACAAACAATTACACCAATAACAATATCTCATAAAAAGGAGACGAACCCCTATGAAAATTACAGACACCATCCGCTACGCAGGCGTAAACGACCATCAGATTGATCTTTTCGAAGGTCAGTACAAAGTACCGAACGGTATGACGTATAATTCCTATGTGATCCTGGATGAAAAAATCGCAGTCATGGATACTGTAGATGCAAATTTCACTCACGAATGGCTGGATAATCTGGACCGCATCCTGGAAGGCCGCAAGCCAGACTACCTGATTGTACAGCATATGGAGCCGGACCACGCAGCAAATGTGGCAAACTTCCTGAAAGTTTATCCGGAAACCACCATCGTAGCCAACGCAAAAACCTTCACTATGATCCAGAACTTCTTCGGTCTCGACCTGGAAGGACAGAAGCTGGAGGTTACAAATGGCGGCACCCTCAACCTTGGAAACCACAACCTGACCTTTGTTTTCGCTCCCATGGTGCACTGGCCAGAAGTTATGGTAACCTATGACAGCACCGATAAAGTACTTTTCTCCGCAGATGGCTTCGGAAAATTCGGCGCACTGGATGTAGAAGAAGATTGGGACGATGAAGCTCGCAGATACTTTATTGGCATCGTTGGAAAATACGGACCACAGGTTCAGAAATTACTGAAAGTTGCCGCAGGCCTGGATATCCAGATCATTTGCCCTCTTCACGGACCTGTTCTTACAGAAAACCTTGGACATTACATTGGTCTTTACGATACATGGTCCTCTTACACACCAGAGACAGAAGGAATTGTCATTGCCTACACATCTGTATACGGTCATACAAAAGCGGCTGTAGAGCTGCTGGCTGACAAGCTTCGCAGCAAGGGATGTCCCAAAGTTGTTGTATATGATCTTGCAAGAGATGACATGTCACAGGCTCTGTCCGACGCATTCCGCTACAGTAAGCTGGTTCTTGCTACCACAACCTATAATGCAAGTATTTATCCGTTCATGCACGACTACATCACCCGTCTGACCGAGCACAACTTCCAGAACCGCACAGTGGGCATTATCGAAAATGGTTCCTGGGCACCTCTGGCAGCAAAAGTTATGAAAGAAATGCTTTCTGGCTGCAAGAAGATCAACTGGCTGGACACTACTGTAAAAGTTCTTTCCGCAGTAAATCAGGAAAACAAGGATCAGCTGGAAGCTATGGCAAGCGAGCTCTGCAAAGAATACATCGCCCAGAATGATGAGCTGGCAAACAAAAATGACATGACAGCCCTTTTCAGAATCGGATACGGTCTTTATGTAGTTACCTCCAATGACGGCAAAAAAGATAACGGACTGATTGTCAACACTGTGACCCAGCTCACTGATACTCCAAACCGTATTGCGGTAAATATCAATAAGGCAAATTACTCCCACCATGTGATCAAACAGACTGGAGTTCTCAACGTAAACTGTCTGTCTGTAGATGCACCGTTCTCTGTATTTCAGCAGTTTGGTTTCCAGACCGGACGCAGCGTAGATAAATTTGCAGGTCAGAAGGTCTACCGTTCTGATAATGGACTGGTATTCCTGGACAAATATATTAATGCATTTATGTCTCTGAAGGTTGAACAATATGTAGACCTTGGTACCCATGGAATGTTCATCTGCAGTGTGACCGAAGCCCGCGTTATGAATGATCTTGACACCATGACTTATACCTACTATCAGAAAAATGTAAAACCGAAGCCAGAAACTGATGGCAAAAAAGGCTTCGTCTGCAAAGTATGCGGCTACATCTACGAGGGTGACGAGCTCCCGGATGACTTCATCTGCCCGCTGTGCAAACATGGAGCTGCAGATTTCGAGCCCATCGGATAAAAAACAACCAGATAAATTTCTCAAGGCAGCGCAGGATCCAGAGCGTGTCTGAAAAAGGCTTTCTGCAAGATGTGCATCACAATTTGTGGGAATGATTTTTCAGACACACTCCGGAGCCCGTGCTGCCTAATCACCGGTAATAGCAATTCCTGCTGCACCCGCTGGGAAAAATCTGCAATTTCAATTTTCGCCGAAACTCCATTTCGTCAGCGGATTCTTTCAATATATTCAACGCCATTCGAAGATTTCGAATATCTTTTTCCATGTAATCCGTATAATTTCCACGGCCAACCAGCTTCAAGTGCGTAATTCCGGCTTGCTTTAACTGATAAAGTGCACATAGACCACAGCCAGTTTCACCGCAAAGATAACCTGCAGAATCATAGGAAAAATCATCAGGAACAAAGCCGTCTGGCAGCAAATGCCCTCCGTTTATTTCCTGATTGAAGATTTCAGAACCGGCATTCCCTGTTTTTAAGGTTCCGATCTGATAGGGCACTTTACAAAGATACCCCATCTCATCGCAATGCAAAGAATTACAAAATGCACCTGTAAACTGGCACATTTCATTCAATACAAAAGCCTCAAATTCCGGGATTCTTTCTGTCCCATCCTTTTTTCCACATTTATCAACAACCGCTTTCATATCTTCGAATGTATTTTTCCTGTGAAAAATCACACGTTTCAATCTCATTTTTGCCAATGAAGCCACCATCTGGCTGTTAATTTCTCCACATTCTCCACTGAGATGGATTTCGCAGTTTATACCATTTTCACGTAAATATACCATCAACGCCGGGTCTGCAATAATATAACTGTGAAAACCGATTTTCATACACTGGCTTATGATCCCGGCAATTTCCGGATATTGTTCCGGGATATAATACAGGGAATTGAATGTAAGATGGACTGGTTTTTCGTACTTTTTCATCATCCCAGACAGGATTTCCAGCTCACTGAATGCGCCAAGCTGTACGTTATAACAAAGTACTTCCCTGCGGTTCAGGGGCAGTACCGTTCCGTATTTTTTGGACCAGGAATAAGGAACATAACCACAGAAAAATTCATCTGCACCAGCCTCCGCGAACTTTATATATTCATCTATCGAGCCTAATCCTGCTACTATTTTCATCACTTATCTCCATAAATTCCAGCCTTGAGCAGCCATGTACTTCATCCTGAATAAAATATCGCATCTGCCTCAACACGGGTATGTCACCTGCCGGTGGCATTACCATGCTCTTATTACAACCCGGTCCACACCGTTTTGGATATAATTCTCCAGTATTTCTTCCTCTTTCAATATTCTCATATCAATCCCAAACAACGAATTATACCGCCCTATCATATGCAAATGTTCCGGATACAAAAGTGCATATTCCGTACAATATCCCGGGCATTTTTTTGCAAGCTTTTGCCGTCCTCTCTCACCTGTTTCACATACTGCACCAAGAGGACAATACTGTGATGTATTGGTCTGATAGAACGGAATATGCAGGCTGTTTTTTCCAGGTGGAATCTGCTGTTCGTAACCGCAGGATTCCCATTCAAAGCGTTGGATTCCATATTCTCTTTCCAGAAAATTACGGTAAAATCCAGCATTCAGGCTGTTCCTCTCAAACCATTTCTGTTCTCCTTTTTTGAACGGAATCCGAGGGTCTTTTCTGCGTTTATTTAACAAAATTCCAAGGCTGGAAATCAGATTCCTTCTGCTTTTTTTTACTAAAGAAGCCATTCCCCAGTCATTTACAACAATCTCTACAGACTGCCTTTTTTCTTCACACCACCGGTTAATTTCATCAAGCAATTCTGTTATATAATCCAGCATATATTCCCGGATATAAGAAAAAACAAGTGTGATTTCCACCTGTTCTGCCGCTGCTTTTTCTATTATTTCAAACAACAATTTACGTTCCGGAAACAGAAGATGACAGAACTGATTTCCAATATAAAGGTGATCCGGTACTCTATGTTCCAGAATAATGCTGCCGCAGATACCGATACATTTTCCGGCATACTTTTTGGAAAATTCTGTCAGGGAACTATTCAAATATTCCTGATACAATTCCGGGCGATCTATCTCCAGCGCCAGTTCCGCAACACCTGATTCAGGCGGTACCTGGCACTTATACCCAGGCTCAAAGCCAGTTCCGTACTGAGAACAATTATCAGTTAAATCTATACGTTTCCCATTATAAGCGGACTCCAATCCATCTGGCGTAAGCTCTCTCCGCCATATTCCCACCTGCTCTTCCAGACTGCCACGCTTGACCTCATCCAGTTCCCCCGGATACCCTGTCAGGCTTTTCGCCAACGCGCTGTCGTCCTCTTCCAGCTTCAGATGAATGTAGTGATTATACTGATAAAGAAGCCTCTGAACCGCCTCTGCATACGCTTTCTGCTTCACCGTCACCTTATATTTCACATAAAATCCGGAGAGTTCTGCGTCCACCATATCAAACCTTTGTATATCGTATTCTGGAATTTCCAATTCACGATAACACCCATTCTTTATGTCATAAAAGCACACCTTCAAAGCTTCTGAATCAGAGATATTTTCTTCTATTGTCCGAAAACAAAATCCACTCTCATCAATCTCTGTAATCCGAACCTCCCGCCCCTCCACAAACCCGGCAAGAAGCCCGAAAGGAATCATTGAAACCATTGCAATCACACCCTGTTCCGTCTACGAATACTGCAAGTATATCTCAGAACATATAAAAAAACAATCTTTCCAGTTTATAAACTTTTTCTCCTTTTTTCTTCACAAAAAAAGATAAAATTAACTTAACGGCTATGAAAACATAATCATTGATTTTTCAAACACGCTCTAGTTCTATCTGGTATGCTTCATATTCGCTCACCGCAGCAGGAAGCAGTATTCCAGCCTCCATAAGTGCAGCTCCCGGATATACTTTTCCGGTAGTTTTTTCCCGATAAAAAGCATCCTCTTCCATTCCTTTTAAGGTAACGTATGCTGCCGGCGGATTGGCCTCTGCTGTAAGTCTTATCACACTTACCAGTGCCTTGGATCTGTCATCTGATACCACCATCCAGGCCGCAAAATTATCCTGGAAAGGATTGGAAAGACGGTAATAATCTCCTTCACGGATCAATTCCTGATACTCCCTGTATTGGGCAAGCTGGGCACGGATTTCTGCTTTTTCCTTTGCATTTAAAAGTGCGGGATTCAGTTCATAGCCAAAGGTTCCAGACATAGCTGCAACGCCTCTTGTATGCATACTGGTCACTCTTCCGGTCTGATGGTTTGGCACTGCTGACACATGTGAACCCATTGCTGCTACCGGATAAAAGAAGGAGGTTCCATATTGAATCCGTGTACGATTAATAGCATCTGTGTTGTCACTGCACCAGATCTGAGGCGTATAATACAACATTCCGGCATCAAATCTTCCGCCGCCTCCGCTGCAGCCTTCAATAAGAATATCCGGATAACGGTTCGTAAGTTTTTCCAGGAAATCGTACACCCCAAGAACATAATCATAGGTCACGTTTGGTGCATAAATATCTGCCAGGCTGCGGTTCATATCCCATTTAATGTACTCCACATTCCCCTGATCCAGAACTGCGCAAATGCGTTTAAATATCTCATCACGTACTTCTTTTCTGGAAAAATCAAGAACCAGCTGGTTTCTGGAACGGACAGGCTTGCGGCCTGGAATTGTGATTGCCCAGTCCGGATGTTCCCTGTAAAGATCACTGTCCTCACTGACCATTTCAGGCTCAATCCAGATACCGAATTTCACTCCTTCCGCGTTTACTCTTTCGATTAATTTTGTCAGAGTTCCGCCTAATTTTACCTCGTTCACATACCAGTCGCCGAGAGAAGAATTGTCGTCATTTCGCTTTCCGAACCATCCATCATCCATAACCACCATATCGATTCCAAGCGCTTTTGCCTCCTTTGCAAGCTCTACGATGGTGTCTCCGGTGAAATCAAAATATGCGGCTTCCCAGCTGTTGATCAGGACAGGACGATTTGCATGGACGTATTTTCCCTGGCAGATATGATTCATAATGCAGTGATGGTACTGCTGGGAAAGCCTGGAAAGACCTTTGTTTGTGTAGGATAAAATAACCTCTGGCGCGATAAATTCAGCTCCGGCTTCCAGGGGATATGCAAACAGTTCATCAGTCAGACCCATCTGGATTCTGGTCTGATCATACTGGTCCTTTTCTGCTTCTACAAGGAAGTTTCCACTGTATACAAACAGCATTCCGTAGCAGCTTCCGCTGTCTTCATTTGTGTTTTTTCCTGCAAGGATTACCCCTGGATTATACTGGTGGCTGGAGGTTCCACGGCGGCTGCCAATTCGGGTGCTTTCATGGGAAACCGGCATTCTTTCCATGTTTCTTTCCATAGCATGTCTGCCATAAAATTTGATCAGATCATAGTCTCCGTGAAGGAAATCCAGGCATGCAGACTGGGCTTTTTTTACTGTTACAGGGGCTTTTCCAGCATTCTTAATTATCACACTTCTGGTGATAATATCTTCTTTTTCCAGTACTCCGTAGAGCAGATGAAGCTCTACTTTTGTAACAGGATCTTCCAGTATAATCTTCAAAGTTTCCGCTTCATTTTCTTCTGCACGGACGAATGGAAGACCTTTCAGAGTGTATTTTCCAGCCGCAATTTCATGTGTTATGTAAACCGGATTGCAGCACTGGGAACCATCTGCATTCTCTATATTTAACGCATAATTTCGGAAATCTCCTGTGCCAAGTGATGGATATTCCTGTGGCAATGCATCCAGAGAATAGGTTCTGTCGCTGCCTGCTGAATTCGGATTTCCAGAAAAGCCACGGTCTCCATAATTCAGAAGATAGTCCATTTCTCCTGCAGTTCTGGCACCATAATACAGGTGCAAAAGGTACCCTTGAGCATCCGCCTGCATCTGATAGGTAGTGTGGGCAGTGGTGAGGGTAAAGATCCGGGTTATTTCGTTGAAGGTAATTGCCATGAGTGGGGCCTCCTTTTTCTATGATGTGTTAAGTATAGCATACCAAAATCAACACTTAAATAGCTTAATTTTTCTTATTTTATGCCTTTATGATGTTTTTTTATGGTATAATGAAATATATTATCGCATTATAATATATTGTCAGCAAATGTAACAGGAGGATTCCGGATATGGATAACAACTTTCACATTTTTCCGAGCGAAACTTTCATTGATCTATGCCTTTACCAATATGGACATGAGAAGTGTACTCCCGGACATTTATTTGGTCCGGCAACGCGGAATCACTACCTTTTTCACTATGTTCTTTCCGGAACAGGCACCCTGATGGCCACGAATTCCAAGGGGCAGAATGTAAATTATCAGGTTCGGAGCGGACAGGGATTTATGATTTTTCCAGGACAGATCACCACTTATGTGGCAGATATTCAGGTGCCATGGGAATACGTCTGGGTGGAGTTTGACGGGCTGCGTACCACAGAAATCCTCAACGTTTGTGGCTTTTCCAAGGATGCGCCAGTCTATATGGCCCACTCCAGGGAGGCACGAAAAAAGATGGTGGATGAACTGATTTACATTTCTCAGAATTCAGAGCAATCTCCTTTTCATCTGATGGGACATTTCTATCTTTTTGCGGATCTGCTTGCGCAATCTGTTGCCAGACCGCAGCCTGCCGCCACCAGTAAAATGAGTGATTATTATATAAAAGAGGCGATAAATTTTATCGAACAGAACTTCCAGAATGATATTTCTATTGAGGATGTGGCAGCTGTATGCGGTATTAACAGAAGCTATCTGGGACGAATTTTCCGCACCAGCACAGGACACTCTCCACAGGAATTTCTCATTCATTACCGCATGACAAAAGCGGCGGAATTGCTGAAGCTGACCACATTATCTATAGGAGATATCGGCTCTGCCGTAGGCTACGAAAACGCCCTCCACTTCTCCCGGGCTTTTAAAAATGTGTATGGGGTTTCACCGCGGGCGGGGCGGGAGCAGCATAGATGAAATTTTGATTATACAAAAAGGACTTTCCGATTTCTCAGAAAGTCCTGTATCTGCTTGCGGTTATTGAATTTTAGAAGTTAAATCCTACGGATTTCAGTGTTCCGTCTGCGGACTGTGCGGTTACGTCCTGGGCAACTACGCCAGCTTCTGTCTCCTGGATGTGGAGGGCGCTCTGGGTTTCGTTTTCCTCTGATGCAACGTTTTTGAATTCCATATTAATTACGACTGCTTCGTCTGGAACTTCGATCTCAACACCATCTGCGATGAAGGTTACGTCGTAGAAAGTGTACTCGTCGTCTTCTGTTGTTCCAAGGTCTCTGATGGAAGCCTGTTTTGCTTCTTCATATTTCTCACTGCCAACTTCAAGCTTTACAGCGTTCATTTCAGCGTTTTCTGGAAGAGCTGTCTCATCAAACACTTTTGCAGTGATAATGACTTCTTCGTTCTCGAAACGGAAATCGGAATCTACGGTAGTTTCTACTGCATCTCCAACTTCACCGGTTCCATCGGTAAACTCAGCTGGATCAGCTTCTGCAGAGCTATCTGTGAATCCATCAACAAAAGCGGCTTCTTCAGCAGATTCCCCGGTCTGGAACTCATCCTGAGATTCTTCTGCCTGAGGCTCTTCTACCTGAACTTCCTCGGTCTGTGCAACCTCCGGCTGAACCTCTGTCTGAGTCTGCTCTGGCTGAACCTCCTCAGTCTGTGCAGCTTCCGGCTGAACGTCTTCCACATATACAGCTTCATCACCTGTGGTAAAAGCATCCATCTCTGCAAGTGCCTCCGCATCTGTAAATCCTTCTGCGGAAACTACTGTATATCCTGTCACCAGCATTGTCGCTGAAATCATAACTGCCATTGCTTTTTTTAATGTATTCTTTCTCATAATGGAAACCTCCTGAAATCTATAAAGTCATTCCCAAATGTAATATCCTTTAATTTGACTTCATTATACCAGTAGGGCTGTTTCGTCAACTCTTTCTTCGGGATGTTTTTCCACTTTTCAGGAAAGTTTTTTTACTTTTTTGCAAAACCAGAACCACAGGGCTGTTCTGTGATTTTCCTTAATTGAGCAGGAAGCTAAAGTGAATCTGCAAAAAGGCGATCCGCTTTGTGTGCGGACCGCCTTCGTTTGTACTTACTTTGTTATGGTTCCAATCTGGTCAGAAACCTTGTTTTGCTTTACTGTCTTTTGTTTCTTCTGCGGCGTCTTTCAGTCTCGGCTGCAAGCATTGCAGCTGCAAGAAGAAGCATCAGATAAGTTCCGATCGGGGTATCATCTCCGGTCTTCGGTGATTTGCCTCCGCCGTAGCCGCCGGAATGATCTTCGGAGCCACCGCTATTTCCACCATCGGAAGAAGGAGTAGGTGTTGGTGTTGGTGTTTCTGTTACTGTGCTTTCTTCCTGGTTGGTGATGACAACTTCTGCTGTCATATTCGTTTCATCAAATGTAACAGAATCTGCACTTACGGTAACTTTATATCCAAAGCCTTCGGAGCCTGCAATTGGTTTTCCGTTGGAATCAGTTTCCGTTACATACAGGGTTACCTTTGCTCCTGACTGGGCAAGACCAACATTGATGATCTCACTTACTTCATAGCCACCGTCCATATCAAGCTTGATAATGTTCTGCTCAACCTGCTGGGAAAGCTGTGTATGAGCTGCATCATCAAAGATACCTGCATAGAATACCTCGTTGCTGTTTCTGGTGCCTCCATCTGCACCAAGAACCTTCTTGGTAATTGTCAGCTGACCCTGTTTGTAGAATCCATCTGGCGGGAAGCTGCTGAACACGTTTTCAAAGGAAACGGTTGTTGTTCCATCGGCTTCGGTTACTGTTGTGGAGTTACCATTGCCAAATACAGCTTCATAAACAGTTCCATCTGCAAGAGCGCCGATCGTCTGAGAAGTTCCATCCTGTGTACACTCTGCAATGTAGTATGTCTTGCCTGCCTTAATATTCTCTGAGAATACTACGGTGGAAGCATCTGCATTCTTGAATACAAGAGCTTTCACATCAGAAACTCTCTGTGTGCATTCTTTATCAGAATACAGGGCTACATAGAAGGTCTGATTTCTTGCTGCCAGACCTTCACCAATATAGGTAAGTTTCTTGGTCACTGCAATAGATGCTGAGGTTGCCAGTTTATCCTGTACAAGTAAAACACCATCCTTGGAAACAGCTGTTGTTTTTTCTGCATCTACTGTTCCGTCTTCTTTCAGAACAAAAGTAGTGTCGCTTGTAAGTAAATATCCGTCTGGCGCTACAGTCTCACGAAGAGTGTAAATCTTACCGGTTTTCAGTTTCTCGGTAACATGAGCTTCCTTGGTGGAATCCCACTCGTCTACTACGTTTCCATCCTGGTCAATGATCTGGATGTGAGCACCTTCCAGCTCTTCCCCGTCGGAAATATCTACTTTGCTTACTTTTACAGAAGTTCTGCTATCTTCTACCAGAAGGGTTCCATCCGCTGAGATGGTTGTGCTGGTATTATCTTTGTCAAGAGTTCCATCCTCCTTCAGGCTAAAGACTGTGTCAGCTGTAATAGTATAGCCATCTGGCGCTACGGTCTCACGAAGGGTATATTTCTCACCGGTCTTAAGACCTGTTACTTCATGAGATTCCCAGGTGGAATCCCACTCGTCTACTACATTTCCATCTTTGTCAAGGATCTGGATATGAGCACCTGCCAGTTCTTTCTGGTCAGTAATATCCACTTTACTGATCTTAACAGATGTAATTGTATTGGTAACGATAAATCCTTCTGTGACATTTCCTGTTACTGTGGAAATATAGCCAGCTGTTTTGCCAATTTCTTCTACTGTGTAGACAATATCCTTTCCAGACTTCTTCTCATCAAGTTCGGACCAGGTGTAAGTCCACTTGTTCTCTGCGTTCAGGGTAATTTCCTCGCCGCTGTTTTCTCCATCGGCTTTCAGCTGAACCTTGATTTCCTTCGGTCTGTGACCGCCGCGGTCATCGTTATCAGCCCATGACTTGGTAACTGTGACGCTGGTCTTTCCTGGTGCATAGCTATTGGTGATATCGTAGCCGGTGATCTCAGTTGTGTAATCTGCAACTGCATCCTCGGTTACCGTGTATACAATTTCTTTTCCAGCCTCATATTTCGGCAGTTTTTCGAAGCTGTAGGTCCAGTTTCCATTTTCGTCTGCGGTTACGGTCTGGCTGTCTTTCTCCTCGCCGTTTGCAAGAAGTCTTACAGTGATGCTCTCCGGACGTTTGCCATCCTGATTGTCGGCATCGTTCCAGGTCTTGGAGCCCTTCACCTCAGTTGTCTCGGTTGTGTAAGTGTTGGTGATGTTAAATCCGTCTACACTTGTTTCATAGCCTTCCACTGCTTCCTCGGTTACAGTGTAGGTAATTTCCTTGCCATTTGCATATTTCGGCAGGTCTTTAAAGGTGTAGGTCCAGTTTCCTGCTTCGTCTGCTTTTACAGTCTGGCTTGCTACGATCTCTCCGTTTGCAAGAAGGTTGACGATAATGCTCTCTGGACGCTTGCCATCCTGATTGTCTGCGTCATCCCAGGTCTTGGTTACGGTGATGGAAGTTGTTTCTGGAGCGTAGGTGTTAGTCAGAGTAGTTACAGTTCCGTTCTTGCTGTTGTCGGTAAGTTCGTAACCTTCTGGGAGAGTTTCCTCTGTCCAGGTGTACTCGATTGCTTTTCCGTCTGCTTTTTCCGGAAGGTCAGATATAGTCTGTTTCCAATTGTTCTCGACGCTCAGGGTAACGGTCTTTCCGGTTTCTTTACCGTCTGCAAGAAGACTTACGGTAATGCTCTCCGGACGTTTTCCATCCTGATTTTCAGCGTCGTTCCAGATCTTGGTTACTGTTGCACTGGTCTTTCCTGGAGTGTAGCTGTTGGTGATGTTGCTGCCATCGTAGGTTGTAGTGTAATCAGTTACTTCCTCCTCAGCTACGGTGTAGGTGATTTCCTGGCCATTTGCATATTTCGGCAGATCTTTGAAGGTGTAAGTCCAGTTTCCTGCTTCGTCTGCAGTTACGGCCTGGCGAGTTTTCTCTGTGCCATTTGCAAGAAGGATTACAGTGATGCTTTCCGGACGCTTGCCATCCTGGTTGTTTGCATCGTTCCAGGTCTTGGTTCCGGTAATCTCGGTGGTCTCTGGCTGATGAGTGTTAATGAAATTATAGCCATCACTCTCGGTTGTGTAGCCATCGACTGCATCCTCAGTTACGGTGTAAGTGATTTCCTGTCCGTTTGCATATTTCGGAAGGTCTGTGAAGCTGTAGCTCCAGTTTCCGTCTGCATCAGCACTTACACTCTGGCTCTTAAGCTTAGTTCCGTCTGCAAAAAGGTTTACGGTAATGCTCTCTGGACGTTTTCCATCCTGATTATCTGCATCTTTCCAGGTCTTGGTTCCGGTGATGGAAGTAAGCTCTGGAGTATGAGTGTTGGTCAGAGTGGTTACCGTTTCGTTCTTGGAAGTTCCTGTCAAGCTGTAGCCTTCTGGAACATTAACCTCGGTCCAGGTGTAGGTGATATACTCTCCATCTGCTTTTTCCGGAAGACCAGTTATCGTCTGTGTCCAGTTGTTCGCAGCAGTAAGAGTAACAGTTTTGTTAGTTGGCGTTCCATTTGCAAGGAGAGCTACGGTAATGCTCTCTGGACGAATGCCATCCTGGTTGTCAGCATCATCCCAGATCTTGGTTACAGACGCGCTGGTCTCACCTGGGGTGTAGCTGTTGGTGATGTTGTAATTATCATCAATAGTTGTTGTATAACCAGGTACGGTAAGCTCGCTTACCGTGTAGGTAATTTCCTGACCATTTGCATATTTCGGCAGATCGGTGAAGCTGTAGGTCCAGTTATCGTCAGCTGTTACGGTCTTGGTGTCTGTAATTATGCCATTTGCAAGAAGGTTGACGGTGATGCTCTTTGGACGTTTGCCATCCTGGTTGTTGGAATCGTTCCAGGTTTTGGTTCCAGTGATGTCGAGGGTTTCTGGTTTATGAGTGTTGGTGATGTTGTAGCCGCTTACGCTTGTTTCATAACCAGCTACCGCACTCTCAGTTACTGTATAAGTGATTTTTCCTTTTGCATCATACTGCGGCAGGTTCTTGAAGACATAGTTCCAGTTTCCAGCCTCATCAGGAGTTACCACCTGACTTGCAGCTTCTGTTCCATTTGCAAAAAGTTTTCCAGTGGTACTTGCTTGTCTGATTCCGTCCTGGTTGTCTGCATCATTCCAGGTCTTAGAGCCGCTGATATCAATTACTCCTTTATAAATGTTTTCAAAAGCAATTGCATCAACAGTATCATCACCTTTCTTGATCGTCTTGCTTACCTTCAGTTTTCCGTTTCCTGCATCTGCTACAGTTACTTCAACAGTATACTCAGTAGTATCATAAGTAACTTCGGTATTCTCTCTCTGAACTTCTGATACTGTGTAAACATGAGTTCCAACATCTTTAAGAGTATAATTGAGCGGGCTGAATGTTACATTTCCATCTGCATCGTTGGCAACGGTCTGAATAGTCTCTCCGTTCTTGTCCTTCAGCACGAAGTTAAAGGCATCAGCTTCAAGAGCTTTGTTCTTCAGAGTCTTACTTGCCTCCAATGTCAGAGATCCCTTTGCGTCGTAGGTATTGGTAAATACGATTTCACCCTTGGGTTCTTCTCTTACAATATCCAGTTTTCCGTCTTTGCCCTCATTTACTGTTACAGTTACTATACGAGTTGCATTCGGATCGTTTGTTACACCTTCTGCGCTTCCAGTCTCGTGGATTGTGTAGGTGTAAGTATTTCCTACATATGCAAGCGTATACTTGATAGTTCCAAAGCACAGTGACTGACTGTTGCCACTTGTTGCATCTGTCTTTACAACGGTCTGTGCTGGCATTGGAGTGCCTTTATCAGCTGTTAATTTAAAGGTCCATTCATTGCCTGACTTGAACTCACGGCCGCTTAACACCTTGGTTACACCGAGAGTTGTTTCGCCATCGGCATACTTGTTGGTAAATGTCAGTCCAGCTCCAGTAACTTCCTGAGTTACGTTAAGAGTTCCGTCTTCTTTGTCTCTGACAGATACGGTTACAGTTCTTGCAGCAACTGGATCGTTTGTTACGTTTGCTACATTTCCAGTTTCAGTGATGATGTAAACGTAACTCTTTCCAGCATCTGCGATGGTATAATTAATCTTACCAAAATCAAGGGTGGTTGTGAAACCACTGGTTGCAGTTGTAGTAACAACTGGGTGTTCTGGCATTGGAGCGTTCGCATCATCGCAAGTTACGGTGAATGTCCATTTATCGCCCTTCCGGAACTCTCGACCGTTCAGATTTTTGGTTGCTGTCAGGGTTATACTTCCATTCGCCTCATATTTATTATTAAATACGATCTTTTCGGCTTCTTCGGTCTTTTCTCCGGCTGTCCTGGTGATCTTCTTCGTTACCTCGAGGGTTCCGGTTCCCTTGTCAGCCACATGTACCTTTACTGTGTACACACTGCTGTCATAGGTGACTCCCGCCTCGTTTCCGGCGACCTCCGCTACCGCGTAGGTGAAATCTTTTCCGGCATCCGCAAGGGTATATTCGATTGCATCAAATGACACGCTTCCGTCTGCACTGTTCTGTTTCGTCTGCAGCTCGGTTCCCTTGCTGTCTTTCAGTACAAAGCTGTATTTTCCTGCTTCCAGCTGTTTTCCTTCCAGCTTCTTCTCTGCGGTCAGCACCAGGCTTCCGGCTGCTTCATATTTTGTATTAGTCACTACAACATTAGCAGTTTTGTTTCCTTCAACAGTAACCAGCCCACCACCAGTTACTACATATGGGAATGCTTCTCCCGTTGTAACTCCATTTCCATTTGCATCTGTTTCGGATACACGGTACTTGCCAGGTTCAAGGTTTTCAATGTTAATTGCATTTTCAACATTTGCACTGAATGTAATTGACCATACATCACTATTATTACTATTTTTTACAACATTGCCATTCTCATCACTTATTTTAAAATAGAATGTCTTTCCAACAAGATTTGTTCCTGCACCTGCAGCCTTTACAATTTTCAAATTACCCTTTTGTTCGATTGTTTCATTATTAAACGTAATTCCAGTTGTACCTGTTACTTTATTTTCTTCTGTACAGGCATTTACTGTATCGCCTTTATAATAAGTGGTTACTTTATTATATTCTGTTGTTGTAATATTGCCGGATGAAGTAACATTAGCAGTAACTACAATTTTTACGACATAAGACTGGGAATCCAGTGTGTACTCGCCACTCGTTGTTGCTGCTTTTCCAGTTTCAGTTATTCTATAATAGTAAGTTCCTTCCTTATTATATTTAATCGTACCAAAATCTACTTTTGCTCCATTATTTTCAACAGTTTTTGCAGAAATTGGTGTAGTTCCATTTGGTACATCTCCAATCTGCTCCAACCTAAATACAAATTTCTGGTCGACTGTTGGCGTGCTTCCATCTACAGTTTTGCTTACACTAAAAGATTCCTGTGCTGGCTTCTCAACATTTTCTGGTTTTGGAAGTTCTCCATATACACAGTGCCATTCTCCACCATTGTTAGTGAAACTATTAACTACAATCCAACCAGAAGAAGTTCCACCCAAACCAGTAACGGTTGCTTTTGGAGCAATAAATAAGCCAGCAGTTGCACTTGCAAAATCTATTTCTGTTGCTTGAGGCATATTAAAAATAATAGAACGGCAAAGCTTATCTACTGTCTGGTTAGATGTAGCGCTTGAAACTGAAACACCATCATTAACTAATTCAAATCTTTTAAGTGTTACTTTATTACTTGTTGGATAATTTAATACAACAACCTGATTAGACTTTTTCTTAATCTTAAGATCATCAATTCCATATTGAGCATAATTACTCATATCAAAGTAATATGTTCCAGCCTCACAGTTCTCAATATCTATGGTTTTAGAATTGGCTAAATTGTCAACAATATAGCCATTGCGATTACCAATTGTAGTAGACTTCTGTGATACATGATTAATCATAGAGTCTACATATGCATCCAATGTCTCCTTAGGATAAGTCTCAATAGTTCCTTTAACCTTAAAATTATTACGGTTTTCTTCAGGGCACCACAAAATATTGCTTTTACCATCCATTTCCAAAACTCCACCATTTGGAACAGATGCCACCAAATAAACTGCACCATTTTCGGTATAAGCACCAGTTGTAACATTGCCTGAAGCTCCATTAAGTACTTTGGTAGCAAAGTTTGAATCCATATGTGCCTGTTTATTCACAGTATTAGCAACAATACCAAAATAAACCGCATTTCCCAATATTTCTGTATAAGAAACAGACTCACCTGGCTCAAATTTTTGCACTGCCTTCTGCTTCCGCACTCTTCCCACCGTCGCCGCAAACGTCGTCACAGATGAATCAGCCATAATCATCACGAAAGCGAGAAACAGCGCCAAGAAACTTCTTAAATACCCATTCTTTTTCATAATGTCTCATTCCTTTCTTTGGATATGTAGATTTATTTTAACCGAATCGGGAATTATTTTCGGTTGCATGATAGATAGTATATGATTTTTAAATATATTCTATCACTTTGCCTCTTTCTCCAACTCTTTCATTTTCCGAAAGAGTTGCAAAAACGAGCGATTTCCTATGGCATTTTTAGCATTTTTCAAGTCTTTTCCATAAATCAGGAGCAAATGAGTTCATACTCATCACAAATCACATCGTAGACCATAATTTATCCCTCCATTTCACACATCTCTCCAATGGATGCCACATAGAAATCAACCTGAGTGAATTTCTTATCGCCAGAGAGCTTATTGAATTTTTTTGCAATTCGTTTGGAAACGATGGGGCAGTTCTCCTGGCTGATTTCGATCAGCATGACAATATACTGCCGGACATTGTATCTGGTGTAAAAATCACCTTTTCGTATGGATGACTGGATGGCCTGTCTGAGAAGTTCGGACTTTTCACGTTCCTTCTCCTCCGAAACATGATCCGCCTTATAGTCCAGTGTGCAAAGCATAACAAACACGGATAAACCAGAGCGCTCCACCATACGGCTGAATACATGATAGATGTCAACAAAGCTGGGAAACGGACAGAAATATGCTCCTACTGCAGCATCCTTTTCCCGAAGTCTTTCCTTGATATCGCTAAGGGCACCTGCTGCCTGTGAAGTCCGTTCTCCCATCAGCTTGAAACGCTTTAACAATCTCTCCGAAGGGGCCACTCCCATTTCATCGAATAAAAGCTTTTCGGTGTTTTGGTAAACTTCAAGTCCTTCCTTATATCGTGACATTCCGATCAGGCTGTCGATTTCCCAGTCCTGCCACTCGTCAAAGGGATAAATTTCGGCGGCTCTGTGCGCCACTTTATGCAGATCTTCATACCGTTCATGCCCCTTCAGCCAGCGGCACAGCTCCTCTGTAACACGGAAGTACTCATCTCTGCACCGGACATTCTCCACAGCGACCCATTGCTCCCCGATCATATCCGGGAGAAATTCACCTTTATAAATTTTCCAGGCCTGCATCCAGAGATGGAGCTTGTCCTCTTCCCGTTTCTCCTTTTTTTCTTTCTCTATCAGTTTCCGGAACTCATTTACATCAACCTGAACTTCAATATTTCCGTCCCAACAGCACATTCCGGACTGGATATTTATGTATTTGCTATCTGGAAGTCCAATATCCTTCAGCTGTTTACGAAGTCTGAAAATGGTGTTGTTCAGGCTTCCGTTCTTATTCTCCACCTCAACTCTTCCATAAAGGGCATCTATCATAGCAGCTTTGGAAATTCCGCCGTCTTCGGTATGAAACATAAGCAGCTGAAAAAGCTGTGTAGTCTTCGATGCTTTATTTCGATCCAGTACCAGTTCTTTTCCCTTATATTCCAACGAAAAGGTTCCAAGCATGCGAACCTTTAATACGTTTTTTTCCATATACTTTTCTCCATAACTAAAATAATTCTAGAACGTATTTATTGCAGACGTAATTAGCAATAGCCTTTTATTTCCTTATTAATTATAATACGACTTTTTTACATAATAACACCAGAATAAAAAAAGAACTATTAACATTTGGTTAAAAAAAGGCAGAAGTTTTCGTTACATGTACTGAAAACTTCTGCTCTTACTGCTTCTTTATTCTGTTACTTCGTACTGCCTCAATTCATATTTCAGTTTGGTGCCCTCTTTGATTTCTATTAGCAAAAGGACTCCGGGCACCGGCTTCTCACCGGCATGTCCTCGCTTTTTACGTATCTTGCGTTAAATTCCATATTGATCTGGCGAAGCTCTTTCTTCCCAGCAATGTATTCCTGATACATCTCAGCCAGCCCTGCCATACAACCGTCGCAGTTCGCCTCAATATTTCCAAGGGATTCTGCAACAATCTTCTCCCGCTCCTCACGGGTAGTTTCTGCGATTAAATATCCCGCCATCTTTTCGCCTCCACTTTCTCAAGTAAATTTCATTATCTCTATTATAGCGTACTCCTTAACAATTTCAACTTTAACTTCCATAAACACTTTGGAATTAATTGATAAATCCACCTGCAAAAACTGTTTATTTTCTCGTTTATGTGTTATATTATATCTACCTTATATTAGCCAGGAGGACTTTATGCAGAAAAAACGAGTAGGTGTGATTACCTTCCATAACTACGACAATTACGGTGCCATCCTACAGAGCTACGCGCTTCAGAAAAAGCTGCAGGAAATCGGCACCCAGCCGGAAATTATTGATTACCGCTGCGACTATATCAGCAATCCTTTCCGCCTTGTAAACCTGAAAAAGAAAGGACTTTTTAACTATATTTACGGGACAATCGGCCATATCTGCTACATTCCCCGCCGTTTCAAATGCAACAAATTCCGTAAGCATATGCGCTACAGCCAGCCTGTCATTCAGGGTAAAATGCAGCCGGTAGCTGGCAAATACGATATTTATATTGCTGGAAGCGACCAGATTTGGGATTACAAGCTTACCAATTTTGACACTACCTATTTCCTTGATTTTGTAAAAGAGGGAAAAAAGAAATGCAGCTATGCCGCAAGTATCGGTGAAAATCTTCCGCCGGAAGAATACCAGCAGAAATACAAAGAACTGCTTTCCGATTTTGATGAAATTCTGGTTCGTGAAGACTATGGGGCTGACATTGTAGAGAATCTCACAGAGAAGCGTCCTGAAGTGGTCTGCGATCCTACCCTTCTTCTCACTGCGGAAGAGTGGGATAAGCTTCTGGTTGAGCCAAAATATAAAGAAAAATACATTCTGGTTTACCAGCTGGGAATTAACAAAGAAATCGTAGACTTCGCCCGCCGACTCCACAATAAGACCGGCTACCGTATTGTATACATTCCTTTCCCATTAGTCGGACTTCTGAAATGTGACTGCAAGATCACAGTTGGTCCTGCAGAGTGGATGGGACTTTTCAAAAATGCAGAATATGTAGTTTCTGATTCTTTCCATGGTGTTGTTTTTGCCCTTATTTTTAACCGCAAATTCTTCGCCAAGGTAAACGGTCATCACATGAACCGCCGTGTTCAGCAGCTTCTTAATCTGGTGAAGCTTACCGATAGAACTATGGATGATGTTTCTTACGAGAAGCTTACCGAAGAAATTGATTTTACTTATGCAAATGAGCAGATTGCCCGCTTCCGTGAGCACTCTATGGAACAGCTGCGCCAGATGACATCTGAGGATTAAACAGCGATTACCAATAAATGGAGATTTTTAGCAAATGAATAAAGAAAAAAATGTAAAAAAAGCCTTTTTATGGAATATGATCGGAAGTACCTGTTACTCAGGCTCCTCCTTTTTGTATCTCCTGGTGGTAACTCGTGTGTGTGGCGCACAGCTGGCAGGGTTTTATTCCTTAAGCTACGCTACTGCACAGCTGCTTCTGCAGGTGGGACGCTATGGTGTCCGCACCTATCAGGCCACGGATCTGGAGCACAAATATATTTTTTCCGAGTATAAGGTTTCCCGCATTATCACCTGTGCACTGATGATGCTGTTTGGAATTATTTACAGTTCCTTCAGCTTCAAAGGCGAATATATTATCATCAGCACTTTTATTATTATGATGAAGATGATTGATGCGGTGGAGGATGTTTTCCACGGAAATCTTCAGCAAAAGTACCATGTTGAGCAGATGGGAAAAATGCTGGCGGCGAGAAATCTGTATTCCGCAGTTTTTTTCACCGCTATGCTTATTATCACCAAGAACCTGTACTGCACCTGTGTTGCTACTTCTACAACCTCCCTTATTCTGTGTCTTATCATTAACTCACAGATGACCAGAAAATACGTTGGTCATGAAGAGGATGGACGCAGGCTTCAGATGTCTCATGTGTGGGAGTTACTTCGAACCTGTACCCCTATGTTTATCGGTACTTTTCTTTCCCTGCTGCTCTACAACATTCCAAAATACGCAATGGCTGGCGTTATGACAGATGAATATCAGACTTACTATAGCATTCTGTTTATGCCTTCTTTTGTGATTTCGCTGATGTGCGAGTTCGTGTTTAAGCCTACCATCACCACCATCGCAGAATTATGGTGGGAAAATAATGTGAAAAAGTTCACACTGTACATACTGCGGATCATTGGCATCATCCTGGTCTGCTGTGTAGCTGTTGTGGCTGGAGGGCATCTCATCGGTCGAACATTGCTGGAGATTATTTACGGCGTGGATCTTTCCCCATATAAGCTGCATTTCGTAGTTCTGCTTATCGGCGGAGGAATCAGCGCGGAAGTCTACATGATCTACAATATCCTTATCGCTATCCGCTGGGGAAAATGCCTGCTTCCAGTTTATTCCATAACCGCAATTATTACCATCGCAGCTGCCCGGATTCTGGTGCAGCAGTGGGGAATTATGGGCGCAGCATTGAATTATGTACTGTCCTGCTCCATTTTGTTTGTGCTGTTTACTTTGATTCTGGTTTATGTAATTCTTCGAAAAAAACATCAGAACTAATTCAGTTAATACAACATCCCCCGGAAGGGAAATGTCCGTTTATTGGGACTATTCTTTCCGGGGGATGTTTTTTTATTTTCCTTTCGGATTTATGCGTGGAAGCTGATACTCTCGTATATTTTCATAGCCCGATAACGCCAACAGCAACAGCAAGTCACGCTGTGGTCCTTTCCAGGATTCTGCAGGTTCGTACCATTCGTGGATGGTATGCTCTCCACCGCCTTTTCCTCCCCAGCCCACGGTGATGGCAGGGATTCCAAGACTGATGGGGATGTTGGCGTCTGTGCTGGCGGCACCGATGTACAGGGTTTCCATGCCAATGGCCTGATTTGCAGCATTTGCAGCCTGGACAATCTGGCAGGATTTTTCCTGGGTACCAGCAGGGCGCCTGCCCTTTTGTTCGAAGGTAACTGTGATACGGTCATCTTCTGCTGAGGTTTCCCTGTCTCCATTATCAGCATTCACTGGCACTGCACCAGCTGTATCTCCCACACTGCTTTTCGCCGTCATATTATTGTCGTCAAGGGTTCCTGTACTCTCAGAACTTAAAGTTCTATATCCCCAGCGAGCGTTTTCCTCATTCACGGCTTCTTCTATTGCCTGGTGGAGTTTTGCAGATAATTTCTCAAGTTCCCCTGCATCCACAGAGCGCAGATCCACCAGCATAGAACACTCTGCCGCGATTACATTTACAGACGTGCCGCCGTTTACTACGCCTACACTGAAAGTAGTTTTCGGATTCTTTGGTGTCTGGAAATCGCTGATTTTCGCAATCGCCCTTCCCATTGCGTGAATCGGGTTGGGAATTCCGAAGCCGGTGAAGCTGTGTCCGCCGGTTCCGTGGAAAGTTACCAGATAGCGCTCGCTGCCTACTGCCTGGTAAATGATTCCAGAGGTTTTTTTATCATCAATGGAAACGAAACCGTCGTAGCGCCCTTCTGTGTCTGCCATATCCTTAAATACATGCTTAATTCCCCTCAGATCACCAAGTCCCTCTTCGCACACATTTGCACAGAACACAATATCTCCCTCGCCGCGAATGCCTGTAGCATTCATTGCTCTTGCAAGACTGAGAAGCTCCGCTACCGCCCTGGTATCGTCTCCGATTCCCGGACAGCTGTAGCGTTCGCCTTCTTTCTTCAAAGTAAGGTCTGTCTCCCTTGGGAAAACAGTGTCTGTATGTCCCGCAACCATAATTCGCGGTCCATTCCCAGTCCCTTTCCAGGTTCCCAGCACATTTCCCACCTCATCAACGTGCACCTCTGAAAGACCGGCATCCACCATCTTCTTTCGGACATATTCCGCTTTCTCCCCTTCTTCATAGGAAGGCGCAGGAATCTGGCACATTTCCAGGTGCTCCTGCAAAGTTCTTTCATCATCTTCGCGCAGAAATTTTAGTGCTTCCTGCACACCGTTATATCTCAGTAATTTATCCATAATCTTTCCCTTTCAACTATAGAAAAAGTCAGCAAGTTCCAGCCTTCCCAGCCCAAACCTCCTGACTCTCATACGTCTGATTATTATCTTTTTATCACCATACAGCGGTTTTCCACTCATCTGGTCAACACTACATTTGAAATGATTTTTTGCAGAATCGGATCCACTGAACATAATTATAATCTCTCCAGCAGCTTCTCCAGATCCGCATAACTCTCAATATTATTGGACTCCCTGCGAAGCCCTGCACTGTGGGGCATCCCTGCTGTATACCATGCTACATGCTTGCGCATCTCCCGGATCCCGATGAATTCACCCTTCATTTCAATCTGAGCCCGTGCATGCTTCAGAATCATCGCTTTCACCTCTGCCAGAGAAGGTCTTGCCAGCTCTTCCCCTGTTGCAAAATAGTGATTCATCTCCCGAAATATCCATGGATTTCCTTCCACAGCACGCCCGATCATCACCGCATCACATCCGGTCTGCCGGAAAAGTTTCTCCGCCTTTTTCGGCGAATCCACATCCCCATTTCCAATCACCGGAATGGAAACTGCTTCTTTAACCCTGGCAATGGTCTCCCAGTCTGCTATCCCGGAATAATACTGCTGCCGTGTCCGTCCATGAACTGCAATAGCTGCTGCCCCGGCATCCTCCACGCGCTTTGCAATCTCCACAATATCCACCGGCTCATTCTCAAAACCGATACGAACTTTCACTGTCAATGGCTTCTGAATGGCAGAAGAAATGCTTTTCACAATCTTCACGATCAGCTCCGGATTTTTCAAAAGAGCTGAACCCTCACCGTTATTTACCACCTTCGGCACCGGGCATCCCATATTGATATCCAGAATGTCAAAAGGCTCTTCCTCGATTTCCTTCGCCACCTCCGTCATCAGCTCTGGCTCACTTCCAAAGAGCTGCATGGAAATAGGATGCTCCACCGGGTCGATTTCCATCAGAGCCCTGGTATTTTTGTTCTTATAGGAAATAGCCTTGGCACTGATCATCTCCATGCAGAGAAGCCCAGCGCCCTGCTCCTTGCAAAGCCTGCGAAAAGCCAGGTCGGTAACGCCCGCCATTGGTGCCAGGACGAACCGGTTAGGGATCTCCACAGTTCCGATTTTCCACTTCATCTCCTTTGGAAGCTCATATCTCAACTTAGAATCTAAATTACTACTCATATCACCTTAATTACTTTCATATTTGATGTGTAACTATTCAATCCTTTCAACAATTACTCGCTTCGTGAACTCAAATGTCACATCTGATGAGCTGCTATTTTCCCTGTTTATCAGTTTATCCACACAGCTTACTCTTCTGTCTTCTCTTTATCCACATCTTCCCCAAGGAAGAACACACGATAATACATTTCCAGAGATTCCAGAAGCTCCTCTTTCTCCACACGCAGCTTTTTAATCTTCAGTGCACCGCCAATATCATCATAAAATCCATCAGCTTCCGTAGCCTCTGTTTTAAACTGCAGGTTTCCGTGATCATCAAATTCCAGTGTGAAAATTCCTCCAATCTCTTCTGTGAAAAGAACACACATGATCTGCAGTTCCTTCTTCACACGATCAGGCAGAGAATCAAAGTCTTTATTAAAGTAATATTTCTGTTCATAGGCGCTTGCGCCGCAAAGCACTACATTCTCCTGATACAATTAAGTCCCACCTTTCTGTTTTCATCTGTGTCAACAACATTTTCGCAAGTGATATGCCCCATTCACTGTAGGATTATCGCAATCAGTGGGGAATATCATTTGCGAAAATGTGCCTAAATAATAGCCTTACACATAGCTATACAGCCCGCGAACCGAAACCTCACCGGCGCTGACAGCTACAATCGTTCCATCAGTTTTCTCTACCAACAGCTCTCCGCCATCTGTAATCCCTCTGGCCACGCCCTCGTACGGCTCTTTCGCCAGCACACGCACCGGCTGATTGTAATTAGCAAGAATACTTTCATATTCCTCTTTCAGCCCACTGAGGTCACAGGTCGCTGCAAATTTTTCATAGTATTCCTCAAAAGCTTCCATCACAAGCCCGGGAATCTGGCTTCTGTCAAATTCCCTGCCGCTCTCCAGATAAAGGGATGTAGCCTTGTCTGCCATCTCCTCCGGAAACTCTTTGATATTTACATTAATTCCCACTCCGATGACTGCATAGTCAATTTTTCCATCGCGAACCCCCATTTCGGTAAGGATTCCGCATATTTTTTTGTGGGAAACCACCACATCATTGGGCCATTTGATACTTACATCAAATCCAAGACTCTTCACTGCTTTCGCCACAGCCATACCCATTACAAGGGTAAGGGTTGGTGCATACTGAGGTTCAAATTTCGGTCTGAGAAGAATGCTCATCATAACTGACGTACCCTCTGGTACCTCCCAGGATCTGCCAAGTCTTCCTCTTCCTGCCGACTGAAATTCTGCCAGTGCAAGAGTTCCCTCTGATGCGCCTTCCTTCGCCAGACGCTTGATCCACAAATTGGTAGAATCTGTTTCTCTTGCAAAATGGACGGTTTTGCCCGCCCATTTTGTATGTATCTGATCTGCAATTGTGGTTTCGTTATAGATACCGTCTGTAACAATTTCTTCATATGATTCTTTTTCGGAAATCATTTCAGATACCCTTTCTTTCATTAATTCATTGTTATCTGGAAGCCGAATTATTTATTCTCAGGCTCTCCCAGTGTAGCAACCATAACCGCTTTAATGGTATGCATACGGTTCTCAGCCTCATCAAATACCTTAGAAGCCGGAGACTCGAATACTTCGTCTGTTACTTCCATATCTGTCAGATTGAAGCGCTCGCCCATCTCTTTGCCAATCTTTGTCTTAAGATCATGAAATGCTGGCAGACAGTGAAGGAAAATTGCTTTCTCCCCTGCATTCTTCATAACTGCAGATGTTACCTTGTATGGTGTCAGATCATGGATTCTCTCTTCCCATACTGCATCCGGCTCACCCATGGATACCCATACATCTGTGTAAATAACGTCTGCGTCCTTCGTTCCAGCCTCTACATCCTCTGTAAGAGTAATGGTTGCGCCGGACTCTGCTGCGTACTCTTTGCACTGAGCAACCAGCTCCTCATTCGGGAAATATTTCTTAGTTGTGCAGGCTACGAAATGCATACCAAGCTTGGAGCAGGCTACCATCAGGGAGTTACCCATATTGTAACGGGCATCGCCCATGTAAACCAGCTTGATTCCTTTCAGATATCCGAAATGCTCACGAATGGTAAGCATATCTGCTAACATCTGTGTTGGATGATATTCGTTTGTCAGACCGTTCCAAACCGGAACTCCTGCATATTTTGCAAGATCTTCTACAATTTCCTGACCAAATCCACGGTACTCAATACCATCATACATTCTTCCAAGAACTCTCGCAGTATCTGCAATGCTCTCTTTCTTGCCGATCTGGGAGCCAGTTGGATCCAGATAGGTGCTTCCCATTCCAAGATCATGGGCTGCCACCTCGAAGGAACAACGTGTTCTGGTGCTGGTTTTCTCAAAGATCAGGGCAATATTTTTGCCTTTGTAATACTCGGTAAGCTCACCGGCTTTTTTCTTTGCCTTTAACTCAGCGGATAAATCAAGAAGATACAGAATTTCCTCTGGTGTAAAGTCTTTCAGTGTCAAAAAATTTCTGCCTTTTAAGTTCATAATAATCCTCCTCTGGTGTCAGGTATAGTACCTGGCACCATTTTTCTTTCTGTCATGCTTTACAGTAAACTGTCGTACAAGTCTTTGAATTTTTCACTTTTCAGACTGACCATAGCCGGCTTTCATCTCATTAATTTCTTGTTTCAAGAATGTTACTCTTCTTTTTTATCCTTCTCATCCACAACAACTTCCTTCAAAGAAGCTGCCAGTCCTGCCAGGTTCTGGATCTCTGACGGGATAATGATCTTGGTAGATTTGCCGTCTGCCACTTTCGCAAGAGCTTCGAAGCTCTTCAGGGTAAGAACTGCATTGTCAGCACCTGCTTCCTTGATCATACGAAGACCTTCTGCATTCGCCTTCTGAACCTTCAGAACTGCCTCTGCCTGACCTTCTGCCTCTTTGATCATGCGCTCTTTCTGCGCTTCCGCGCGAAGGATAGCAGCCTGCTTCTCAGCTTCGGCATCAAGAATTGCAGATTCCTTTTTACCCTCTGCAACAAGGATGGTGGACTTCTTCTCACCTTCTGCGATCAGAATTGCCTCACGTCTCTCACGCTCTGCCTTCATCTGTTTCTCCATGGCTTCCTGAATAGCAGCCGGAGGAATGATATTCTTAAGCTCTACACGGTTTACCTTGATTCCCCACGGATCAGTTGCCACGTCAAGGGAAGCACGCATCTTGGTATTGATCACCTCACGGGAGGTCAGGGTTTCATCCAGTTCCATATCACCGATAATGTTACGCAATGTAGTCGCGGAAAGATTCTCGATAGCCATGATCGGATTCTCAACGCCGTATGCGTACAGCTTCGGGTCTGTGATCTGGAAAAATACAACAGTATCAATCTGCATGGTTACGTTATCTTTTGTGATAACCGGCTGTGGTGGGAAATCTACAACCTGCTCTTTCAGATTGACTTTTCTTGCCACACGCTCTACAAATGGAAGTTTGAAGTGTACGCCGGTTCCCCATGTTGCCTGATAAGCACCTAAGCGCTCAAGTACGATCGCATATGCCTGGGGTACGATGCGGATGCAGGATGCCAGGATCCACAGCACCAGAATGATGACAATCAGCAAAAATAAGATACTTCCCATATTACGCCTCCTTTGGCTCCACGATCAATTTAACACCGTGGACTGCTTTTATGATTACTACAGTATCAACCGGAATTGTTACGCTGTCATCGGATGTCCGGGCCATCCATTCAATGTCATTGATGCGGACCTGACCTGTCTGGGCCAGATTATTGATCTTCTGGATCACGACAGCCTTTTTTCCAAGAAGACCTTCCACATTTGTTTTCTCTGTGTCTTTTCTCATAAGCTTCAGAGCTGCCGGTCTTGTAAAAAACAGCAGCACCAGTGAAACACAGAAAAACAGAAGAAGCTGCGGCACGATTCCCATTCCAATGCCGGCTGCAATAGCGGCAGCAAGTGCGCCTCCTGCAAACCAGATGGTGGTAAGTGCCGTGGTAAGCCCTTCAATAACCAGAAGCACAGCCAGGACTCCCAGCCAGATAATTGGTTCCATAAGACTCCCCCTTTCAGATAAGCGATTGTCAAAATCTGCCATACGTCATCAGATATACTTCAGCAGACAGATTCCAGATCAGCTAACCCTACCGTCTCTGCCTTGCAGCCTCATACATCAAAATTCCTGCAGCCATAGCTGCATTCAAGGACTCCACCTTGCCGCACATGGGGATCCGGATGAGACAATCAGCAGCTTCTGCTGCCTCTTCCGTCAGCCCGTTTCCTTCATTTCCAATAAGAAATGCTGTGCCGCCCTGATAATCCTCCTGATCATAGGAATTTTTTCCTTTCAGGTGGGCTGCAAAGGTACGGATACCTTTTTGCTCCAGTTCCGCTTTTAATGATACCACATCCTCCACATATAGGAAAGGCATTCTGTAAACAGATCCCATAGTTGATCGGATGACCTTTGGATTGGTAATGTCTACGCAGGTTTTCGTAAGAAAAACACCGGAAACACCAGCACCCTCACCTGTTCGGAAAATAGTCCCTGCATTTCCCGGATCCTGAAGATCCTCAAGAACCATTACCAAAGGAGCATCTCCTTTTAAAATATCTTCCACAGTCCACACCGGTTTCTTCAGAACTGTAAGAATTCCCTGTGGAGTCCTGGTATCACACATCTGGCGGAAAACATTATCTGCCACGATTTCTCTTTTTTCTTCCGGAAGCTCCATGACCTGCTTCATCAGGGACTCATCTGCAGTCAGGGATTCTGTCACATAAACCCTGGAAATCCAGTCCTTTGGAGCTTCCCCGAACATTTTCCGTCCCTCAGCCACAAACACCCCCTGTTCCCTGCGGGCCTTGGCCTTCTGGTTTAACTGTATGATATTTTTTACCTGTGTATTATTTGCACTGGTTATCATAAATTATCCTCCCTGTTACAGCGGCTTTCGGAATTTATTCAAATCCTCGTTCTTTCCTACTGCAACCAGAATACAACCCGCTTCCAGCTTCTCCGCAGGATTCAGGTTTACATTTACAGAATCTCCATGCTTCACTGCAACCAGATTTATATGATGCTGCTCACGGAGCCTGATTTCTGAAAGACTTTTTCCCACCCATTCATCCGGGATCCGGAATTCTGCCATACTGAACTCCGTAGAAAGCTCAAACACATCCTCAAATCCACTGGCTGTAAAATTACGGGCAACGCGGATGCCCATGGAACGCTCCGGATATATTACCTGATCAGCACCAATTTTCTCCAGGATCCGGCCATGAAGGGAATTCATTGCCTTCGCCAGAACAAGCGGGACGCCCAGATCCTTCACCTGCATGGTGGCTGTAATACTGGCTTCCATATTTTCTGCAACCGCAATAATCGCAGTGTCTACATTCTGCACGCCCAGAGATTTCAGAATTCCAGGCTCGCGCACATCTGCACGAACTGCATAAGTGACAGTATCTGCAATTTCCTGAATATTTTCATCTTTATCATCAATTGCCAAAACATCATAATCTGCATTCGCAAGCTCTTTTGCCAGGGTCATTCCAAACTGCCCCAATCCAATGACTGCAAAGGATTTTCCGCTCATTCTAATCTCCTTTAAAATCTGCTATGAAAGCAACGGACTTTCATGCGGGATAATGTCGTCCACAGACGCCATTTTCTATCCTATCATAATATTCTCTTCTGCCAGATGTACATCTTTCGTTCGCTTCTGCGCACGGGATACAACTGCCGCGCCCAGTGTCAGCGGACCGATTCTTCCAAGATACATGGTAAAAATAACGATCCATTTGGCCGGTGTATTCAGGACCGCGGTCAGTCCTCTGGAAAGACCTACGGTTCCAACTGCAGAGGTAAGCTCATACAGCACATCCACAAAGGGGGCTTCCGGCATAACTGCAAAAATCCCCAGCACGGAAATAAACAGTACACTAACCGCCATTCCCACAACTACCTGCGCAGAACGGATATAACTGCTGCGAATCTTTCTCCCATAAACCTCTACATCCTTTTTTCCCCGAAGGTTGGCAATAATACTCATCACAAGCACTGCAAGTGTAGTCGTCTTCACTCCGCCGGCAGTCCCCATAGGAGAACCTCCAACCAGCATAAGAAACAGACAGATCATTACACTTCCGCTGGTCAGCGCCCCCTGAGCAACTGTAAAAAACCCTGCAGTTCTTGTGGTCACAGACTGAAATGCCGCTGCCATCAGCTTCTGTCCAAAGGACAGACTTCCCAGTGTGTCCGGGTTCTTATACTCAAACAGTAAAATACAGATTGTCCCACCAAGGAGCAAAATCCCGGTTGTAGTCAAAACCAGCTTGCTCTGCAGACGAAGGGTCCGGAATAATCTGCCAGGAGAAAGCTTCTTCTGAAAAACCAGCTTTATTCTTTCTCCAAGATCCCACCATACGTTAAAGCCAAGTCCAGAAGCAATAATTAATCCCATAGTTGTCACATTCACCAGAGGATTGGTTACATAGTCTGCCAGACTGTTCTCTCCCAAAAGATCGATTCCTGCATTGCAAAAGGCTGAAACCGCTGTAAAAACAGCCTGTCCCAGACCTTTCACCAGTCCAAACTCTGGTACAAAGCAGAATGCATAGCCGACGGCTCCGATTCCTTCTGCTGCAAACACACAGAGAACCACTTTTCTCACCACTGTTACCAGACCGGACATCTGCTCCAGATTATAGGATTCCTGGATCATTCTGCGGTTCTTCAGACTGATCTTCTTATTCAGGGAAATAAAAATAACGCTTGCAAGTGCGATCAGTCCAATTCCGCCAATCTGTATGAGCAAAAGGATCACCAGTTTGCCAATCTGACTCCAGTGAGTGGCTGTGGTCACAGTCACAAGACCGGTTACACATACGCAGGTGGTGGCTGTAAACATAGCATCGGAGAACGAAGTGGTCTGGCCTGCTGCCGTACAGAAAGGCAGCCACAGAATTAATCCTCCTACAAAAATTACCCCCGCAAAGCTGAGGGTAATGATCTGTGCCGTATTCAGTTTATGCAATTTATATTGCAGGTTTTGAATGAACATAAGCTTCCTTTATGCCACTGCCCTCAGCATCTTTTGCAAAATATTCTGCTGCAGAATGTCAGGAACAATGACTCTTTTATAATTACGGTTCACCTGCCGTCGGCACATAGCTCAAAGGATTTCTGCAAAATGTGTATCACATACTGTAAAACCCAGTCGGAAATATGCCCTGAGACAAGTGAACCGTATTATCACTGTTATTTCCTATAGTTATGAGAAAGGGACTCACAAACCTCCCACATATATGGAGTGACGCTCTTCTCCATTGCAAGAGCTTCATTGATATCGAAATCAACGAAATCACCATGGCGGTATCCAACAACACGGCTCTTCTTGCCTTCCAGAAGAAGGTCTACTGCCATAGCACCCATCATGGATGCATATACACGGTCTTTACATGTTGGGCTTCCACCACGCTGCATGTGACCAAGGATAGTAGCACGTGTCTCGATTCCTGTAGCGGCCTCGATACGAGTTGCCATAGCCTGTGAATGACCGATACCCTCTGCATTGATGATGATGTGGTGTTTTTTACCCATCTTACGGCTCTCAATAATGTTATTGATCAGCTTCTGCTCATCATAGTCATACTTCTCAGGGATCAGAACATCCTCTGCTCCGTTGGCAATACCGCACCACAGTGCAAGCCAGCCGGCTCCACGTCCCATAACCTCGATGATACTGCATCTCTCATGGGAAGTAGATGTATCACGAACCTTATCAATTGCTTCCATAGCAGTATTTACAGCGGTATCAAAACCAATGGTGTACTCTGTACATGCAATGTCAAGGTCGATGGTTCCTGGAATTCCGATTGTGTTGATTCCAAGGTTGGCAAGCTTCTGGGCTCCGGCAAAGGAACCGTCACCACCGATTACAACAAGTCCGTCAATACCGTGCTTGCGGCAGATCTCTGCACCACGCTGCTGTCCTTCCGCTGTACGGAACTCAGCACATCTTGCAGTGTAAAGAATTGTACCACCACGCTCGATGGTGTCGGATACATCTCTTGCTGTCATGTCGATGATCTCTTCGTTTAAAAGGCCGTTATAGCCCTTCTGGATACCTTTTACTTTAAGTCCGCTGGAAAGTCCACGTCTTACAACTGCACGGATTGCAGCGTTCATTCCAGGAGCGTCACCGCCGCTGGTAAGGACACCAATGGTCTTAACTTTGTTTTCTGCCATAATAATCTCCTCCATCTTATGAATCGTCGGGAGCTGTGTCTCCATTTTCAGTGGAAACGCCCTCGTTTTTCTATACACATATTCAGCATTAGTTTATAGCATTTTCAAAGGTTTTTCAAGACTCTTTCCTTAAGTAATTGCCGAAATTACACTCTGTTTTCCGTGATTTTACCATAATTTTCCATATACCTGTCTGATTCTTCACTTTAAAGCGTTTTCAGAGCTCTTTCTACAACCCGGATATTGCCTTCACCATATTTTTTACTCATCTGTGCAAGCCATTCATCCTGCAGATTTACATGGTATGCAGCAGACAGTTTTTTCATTGCTTTTACATCTTTCAGATAAATAACGACAGTGTCTGTACCCTGAGAATTCCGTAGATCCTCCAGAAGCCCTTTTTCTTTCTGGCTGTAATCGTCCTTACTTTCAAACTGGATCCAGAGTTCTCTCGGAATATCGGAGAAAGGCCGTACCTTTTCCAGGATCAGCTTGCTGGCCTTGTCATCCTCGGCAGATACGCGTCCCTGGATGAATACCCTGGCGTCCTCATTGATCATATTCTGCCATTTCTCATAATCTCTTGGAAAAACCATGACTTCTACAGTTCCAACCAGATCCTCCACGGTAAGGAACGCCATCACTTTGTTTGTTTTGGTATACTTCACGTTTTTCTCTGTGATCATGCCTCCGATGATGACTTTCTGATTGTCCCGTACTTTTGACTCATCCGGTTCACCGCCTTCACGGTCATCTTCATCTGATGGCTGAAAATCAATCGTTCTTGCGGAAATCATTTTCTCCATTATATTACGGTAGCGATCCAGAGGATGACCGCTCAGGTATATGCCAAGGACTTCTTTTTCATAGGACAGAACCGTCTCTTTGTCATATTCTTCCAGATTCGGCATACGAATCTCAAATTCTTTTTTTTCATCTTCGCTGGCAATGTCGAATAAGCTGAGCTGCCCTGCCATAGACTGCTTCTTGTTTCGGGAAATGTCATCTACGATCTGACCAAAAACGACCATCTTCTGATGACGGTTTCCTTCCAGACAATCCAGGGCGCCTGCCTTAATAAAGTTCTCAATGGCACGTTTGTTCACAGCTTCAATATTCCGCTCAATAAAGTTCTTCACGGAAAGGTACTCGCCATGTTCTTTTCTCTCTGCAACAATAGCCTCGATGACCGGACGCCCTACGCTCTTGATTGCGGAAAGCGCATAGAGGATCGAGCCTCCTGATACGGAAAAGCCATACTCGCCTTTGTTGATGTCCGGCGGCAGGATTGGAATGTTCATCTGACGGCAGACCTGAATATACTCGGCAACCTTGGTAGGCTTGTCGATTACGGAGGTCATCAGCGCAGCCATATATTCTACCGGATAATAGTATTTCAGAAAGGCAGTCTGATACGTAACATAGGCGTATGCCGCAGCATGGGATTTGTTAAATGCATACTGTGCAAAATCGATCATTTCATCATAAATCTTATTTGCGATTTTCTCGTCAATTCCATTCTTAATACATCCAGGAACACCTTCTGCTTCATTTCCATAGACAAAAGCCTGGCGTTCTTTTTCCATAACGTTAAGTTTCTTCTTGGACATGGCTCGGCGAAGAAGATCGCTTCGTCCCAGGGTAAATCCGGCAAGGCTCTGTACGATCTGCATAACCTGCTCCTGGTACACGATACAACCGTGAGTCGCTTTCAGGATTGGCTCCAACTGAGGACAATCATAGTGGATGGTGTCTGGACGGTTCTTGCCGCGGATATACTGGGGAATAAAGTCCATAGGGCCTGGGCGGTACAGGGAAATTCCGGCGATTACATCCTCAAGGCTATGTGGCTTCAGTTCTTTCATGAATCCTTTCATTCCGCCGCTTTCCAGCTGGAACACACCGTCTGTACGTCCGGTTCCAAGAGAATCCAGCACTTTCTGGTCATTATAATCTATCTTTTGCATATCAAGGGATATGCCGTAATTTTTCTTTACATTTTTTACTGCGTTGTTGATTACAGTCAGGGTTCTAAGGCCAAGGAAATCCATTTTCAAAAGTCCCAGCTCCTCAAGAGTTGTCATGACAAACTGGGTGACAATGGTTCCGTCCTGCGCGCGGGAAAGGGGCACATACTCGGAGACGTCTTTCTGGCTGATTACAACTCCGGCAGCATGCATGGAGGTATGTCTTGGAAGACCTTCCAGACGTTTGGCCATGTCAATCAGATGATGCACATCCGGCTGCTCGTCGTATGCTTTTTTCAGTTCCGGGTTTACTTCCATGGCTTTGTCGATTGTGACAAGCTTCACATTCGGTATTTTGGCAGGAACCATTTTCGCAATGGAGTCTACCTGGGCATATGGCATATCGAGGACACGGCCTACATCACGGATAACACCGCGGGCTGCCAAAGTACCGAATGTAACAATCTGAACCACACAGTCTTTGCCGTATTTCCGTACAACATAGTCGATTACTTCCTGTCTTCGCTCAAATCCGAAATCCACGTCAATATCAGGCATGGATACTCGCTCCGGATTCAGGAAACGTTCAAACAGAAGGTCATATTTGATTGGATCAAGTAAGGTGATTCCAAGGGTATATGCAACAATACTTCCGGCTGCGGAGCCTCGTCCGGGACCTACTTCAATGCCATTACTGCGGGCATAATGGATGAAATCCCACACAATGAGGAAGTAGTCAACATAGCCCATATTTTTGATAGTGTTCAGCTCGTATTCCAGTCGCTCCCGTAGCTCTGGGGTAACCGGATCGTACAGGCGCTCCAGCCCTTCGAAGCAGAGCTTATTCAGGTATTCCCAGGAGGTGTAGCCCTCGGGAACGTCGAATCTTGGCAGCTTGGTAACTCCGAATTCAATTTCTACGTGGCAGCGCTCTGCTATTTTATGTGTGTTCTCCAAGGCTTCCAGTGCATTTGGGAAAAGTGCCGCCATTTCCTGCTCGGATTTCACGTAGTACTGACCGCCTTCGTAGCGCATACGGTCTGTATCGGACAGCTTCTTCCCTGTCTGGAGACACAGAAGAATGTCGTGAGGATCAGCATCTTCTTTGTAGGTGTAATGAATATCGTTAGTGGCTACCAGGTCTATTCCAGTCTCCTGATGCATGCGCAGAAGCTGCTGGTTTACATTCTGCTGTTCCGGAATTCCATGATCCTGAAGCTCCAGGAAAAAATTGCCTTCGCCGAAAATTTCCTGATAGCGGAGGGCCGCCTTCTTAGCGTCCGGGTACATTCCTCTGGTAAGGAACCGGGCTACTTCACCGGCCAGGCAGGCGCTCAGCGCGATGAGACCTTCGTGATATTCCCGGAGAAGCTCCAGGTCTACTCGTGGTTTATAGTAAAAGCCTTCTTTAAAGCTTTTGGATACGATTTTCATAAGGTTCTGGTAGCCCTGGTTGTTCTCGGCAAGAAGTACCAGATGGTAGTAACGGTCGTCGCCACTGCCGATCTCGCGGTCGAAGCGGGAACCAGGGGCTACATAGACTTCGCAGCCAAGGATCGGATTGATTCCGGCTGCTTTCGCTGCCCGGTAAAAATCGATGACGCCGTACATGACCCCATGGTCTGTGATGGCCGCGCTGTCCATCCCAAGCTCCTTTACACGGGCAACGTATTCTTTTATTTTATTGGAACCGTCCAGCAGGGAGTATTCGGTGTGGACGTGGAGGTGGGTAAAAGCCATTGTGTGTCTCCTTCTTCGCAAATTTGCTATTTAATGTGTTGGTCGTTATCCCGGACGCGATTTCACAATGTATATTCACCGCCGCGCGTCGCAACGTTCCGGCAAGCTAATGACTAACTACGACTAAGACGCTCAGGAAAGCCTTCGCGCCTAAGTCTCCGTAA
>ENA-OQKF01000254-OQKF01000254.1-human-gut-metagenome-genome-assembly--contig:-NODE-254-length-38919-cov-8.337570_pt1 | contig 38919 bp, 52 predicted proteins | sample MGYA00242617_ERZ504784 | MGnify/ENA primary metagenome ERZ504784 (study PRJEB26092, sample SAMD00036364) | human gut metagenome | host: Homo sapiens | study: EMG produced TPA metagenomics assembly of... | reverse complement strand
GCGCCTGTCCTCCAGATACATAAGTTGGCGGCGTGACATTACCACCCATGTACTCCTTAATCCGTTTAATAAAGTAGGATTTTGTAGCTTCTCTGCCGCCGTGAATCTCTACAGATCTGTGAGGGCATGATGTGGCATACACTTCCTGATGGAGTCTGATTGTGCTTGTGCTTGGTGTGATTCCGTACTGCTTACACTTCTGTGCCGCCAACTGCAATGCTTTTTCCTCGTTTGCTTTAAATACATCCAGATTACCCATGCTCTGGCATACTTCGATACTCAGATAATTCAGATTTCCGCTGGTGTCTCCACAGTGCCAAGCGCAATTCCAGTCATCCTCTGCCTGCAAGATTCCATCCTGTGCTACATAATAGTGCGCAAATCCATTTTCCAAGGGATGTGTCTGTATCCAATTTCTGTAAAACGCTGCGTTCGCATTCTGACTACCAGCGTCATTATGGATAAAGATTCCCACTGGATTTCTTCCTCTGTTTCCTGCTACTCCATTACAAATACTCATATCTTCTCCTTTCCGTGCGATGTCGCACAATAAAAGAGATCCTGTTTCCAAGCTCTCCCACTATTCTAAATCCTATTCATTTTTCCCAATCTGTTTAATTGTCTGATTCACATATGTACTCAGACCAGCCACTAAAATCCCCTGTACGATTGCTGTAAATACCGCCATCGCAATCTCCTGTCCAGTACTGATCGGACAAGATGCGAATACCCACACTGCACATAACACAATCCCGATTCCGCCCAGAATAAGCGGGATGTACTTATCCTTTACTGTCTGAGACTGTTTCAGTCCAATTCCAATAAAATACAGTACCACTGCTACAACAATCAGTTCCGGTTTTACATAATTCATGATCTGTTCCATCATTCCTCACCTTTCCTCTCCAAATCCTCAATTCTGTGATTTGCTACTTTCACTTTTTCCTCTAAAATATATGTTCTTTCTACAATAGAGTTGTGCTTCTCTACTTTCTTTTCAAGCTGCTCTATCCGGTACTTTACAAGCTGCGTTCCCCCGAAACTTCCGATTAAAGTACCGAGCAGCGATATAATTGCCACTACAATTGTATCCGTCATTTTCTCACTGCCTTCCATTTTTTAATTTATGCATAAAAATAAGACCACCATGGTCTTGCTCTGATCTCCATATTTACTGTCCTCGTTGTATTTACTCCTGTATTTTCACTCGGTCACCTCATAATTTGGTGTACTATGCTACTTTTCTTTTTCATATTTTATTTTTAATTATCTCCAAAAATTTCATTGTATTCAAATATGCTTAGGTACTCTTCAAAGGCCGCTTGAAACGTTCGTACCTCAAAGCCTTTGTTTACAGCATATCTTAACGCCTCGTTAATTCTTGTATAACCAATTTGATGTCCGTTCTCATCAGTTGTTAAATCCCATTCCTCGTTTTCCCATTCGTTAAAATGTGTTGTAACTATCATCCATCCATTATTTTCATAGCAATCATCCATATCCGCTTTTAGCTGTTCAAGGGTGTATGTGTACGAAACGGTTGTATCTTTAGGATTTAATGCGCACCTTTTGATGAAAAATCTATTCGAATTCAATCCATTCCACGCTTTATTCGCAGTGGAAGCAAGGCATTTCATACCGTAGTCTTTGGCCATTTTTACGATTTGTTCATCGTAAACACCATATGGAGATATCCAATATTTGTAATTACAAAATCCAAATTCCTTCATCAATCTTAATCCCTTGACAAAGTCTTTCCTTGCTTTATCAATATCTCTATATTTTGGCTCTGATCTATAATATGTGTCTTGATAATCACAGTGGAAAAGCATGCCAAATCCCTCTGCTTCATAATCTAACAATGCTTTTTTTAGAGGTTCTCCAGTATTTTCTGCTTCTAGCCTGTGTGTAACAACAGCGTAGCATCCTTTTACTCCATTGTGCAGACATGCTTCTCTGTACTTGTTTACATAATCTAATGACGATGTATCATCATCCACAAATGTAATCATTGGCTTCTTTTTCGCAAACGATTTCAGCGGTGTAAAAATTTTATTTCCCCAGGCTTTATAAATTCCTTCTGCCACATTGCATCCGCCATCCCACGCTTTTGGTTGTTCGTAATACGATGCTTTTGCAGTGTCGACTTGGTTTGTAAATATGTTTACAACCATGTATTTTGCGTTATTTGGAACATTAACTGTAACATTTACAAAAGCTGTATTCGCAACAGGTCTTTCAGCTTTCCCGATGTACTTTTTGTTTATATCCGCATAAAAACAGTAAGCGTAATTCGCGGAACACATATTTTCCAACTTTACTCTACTCCCGGAGACAATTGGTATATAGTCGCTGTGTTTATGCGTCTCGGACTCGACTACAACAAGTTCGTTTTCTTCAGAAATGTATTGCACGAATCCGCTTGTAAATTCTTTGGTGTTTATTTTCAATTCATTTGATATAATTTCTGCTTTATCTGCTTTATTCCTAACATTAACTCTAGCATATCTATCGTGTGCCATAAAAATCCTCCAATCAGTGCACAGATGGCATCTTTGCCATAGGTGCAATATGCTTTAATTTTCCCCATACATACCGCCCAAAAATCTGCCCACCCAAATCTGTAAAATGGATTTCATCTGCAATGGTATCTTTATTTTTTCCGCCATCCGGCATTGCCTCCGCCATGCCGTCTATCACATCTACTCCGTACAAATGGCAGATCTCAATCATCGCATCAATATAGTCTCGATACGTATACCCATATCGATTTTTATACATAGGGTCTCTTCTCTGTCCATTGCTTTCGTATGTTGTGCCAACCATTGTTATCAGTACAATCCTAGCTCTTGTATTGTAAGCAAGATATTCAATACATTGAGTGAAATTCCCGATGAAAGTTTCATCGGATTTATCCCCTATCTCGCCCAGCGTGACGTTTGACCAATCGTTCAACCCGCATTCAACAGTGACAAGGTCTACATCGTATGGACATGCAAGGATATTATCTTTCACACTGCCTTTTCCGGGTGTAGATGGGACTATTCCGCCTCCAGAAACAGCTTTATTTGTCCGAATCAGTCCTGAAAATTCATCTACAACTTGTGGATACTTTCCCTTTTGTCTCAAACCGGTGTCTGTCATATTCGTTCCAAATGCATACCATGTTTTATTGTCCCAAACAGAGCTCTTTCTATTTACTACGTGAAAGTAATATCCATACGAATCAGCTTTTCCAGTAAATTGAGTGTTCGATTCGTCTTTGAAATTCAGATAGACGTTACAATCTTCTTTTATTTCAATCTGCTGTAGCCATCCATCCCCTGTGGTAGATACTATTGTTCCCGCATCATCACAATATGCTCCCATCATGTACAGAGGGGAATTTAGAGTTGACAGCACCTCTCCTTTAAAAAATCTGTGATAACCGTCTATATGGAATCTCGACCCAGTATTATTTACAGTCGGCTTTCTCCCTACAACAAGCTCGTATCCGTGATCTCCAAATAAGAATTTTCTTGTTCCATTATCTGTCTTATCGACATATTCTCTTGTCAAAGTCACTTGTGCTCTAACAGCATCGCCTGCAGTTGGATAAGTTTTTCCATCTGCACCAATCCGGATATCTTGCAGCTCAGCATCACCCGTCGTAGATCCATCTTCAAGCTTTGCGATATTATCGATTCTTTTTCGCTCCACATCAATTTCGGCCTCCATAGCGCCGTACGCTGCTAAAATTTGCTCGATCAAAGTCTGCTGCTTCTCTTCATCAGCATCTCCGAATTCCATAGTTTTTTTACATTCTACAATAACCTCAAATGTTATAAGTGTTTTATTCCCATCAATAATCCGCATCTGTGTTACATTCGTCCCATGTTGGAATAAATCTGATGTAGGATTCAATATAATCTTATTTTTTTCTATATTGCAGAGCTTTTTCCGTGGAATTGCTTCTCCGATCCCAAGTACATATGCTGTTGCAGACGCTGTTAATGGAATGGTAAAATCTATAATGTTTAAAACAATCGGAATCATATTTGTACCTTTTGTTACTACAATTCGCTCATATAAATTCTTTCTGGTAACTGCAATATCTCTTGTTATAGCATTCATTTTTTATCTATCTCCTATCCCGGTATCCACCGTACTATATATACATCTTCTGGCAGCGCGCCTCCACCCGGATATCGCAGCACACAGTCCCACGGATAGTTATAGTATCCGGTTGTCCAAATTTCCTTTCCTGTCTGATCACCAGTCTGGCCTCCGGTTGTTCCGCCAATTTCATTTTGGCTGGCCTGCACAACCTGTCCATTTCCAATTCCCATTGCAGTATGGTTTACGATGTTCAGAAGGATATCCCCTCTTTGTACACCGGATCCTGTTGCCAGATTTATCTGTCCCGTCACATCCGTAAAACCGCAATTCAAAAATATTTCCCGCATATTACCGGTGTAGGTTGCCCCATTGCTCTTTACCGGAACCCCGGCATTTTCCCACGCCTGAATCAATAACGAGGAGCAATCGTAATCTGGTCCCCAGCGGTTTGTCTGATCATATCCGTGACTGTTATCATTTGCGATTTGAATCGCCCAGTTTACCGCAGCTTCTATTTTTTCAGATCCTCCTGCATATTGACTCAGGTAGTTGTACCAATATCTTGCCTGCTGCCGCCTCTCGGCTTCCACTTCTACGCCTGCACGTTCGAAGTTTTTCAAAAATGCAGATGCCAGATATTCCGGTGATTCTCCGCTGACCTTAAACTGATCAAACGACAGCGGATATGCAGCGGTTGCAATCCACTGACCAAAAGAAACTGTAACAGAATCTATCCACGTAAGCTGACCGTTTGGATCCGTAATTCCATATCCGTTCGCACCTGCCCAATTTGTATAATTTGTTGCCGGTGTCCACTGTACCAGTCCAAAACCTCCACTATAGTTTCCCTCCTGCAGGCTTTGCCAGATTCCGGGATTGATGTTCGATTCACTTTGCATGTTGCCGCATATCCCAGCAATAGCATTCAGCGACCATCCTTTTTGTTCAAAAAAACTTAGTACTTCTCTTGCATTCCCCTGCATCTGCTCTGTGGTCAGATAAAAGTTTCCTATCGTCCATGACATCAGAAATCACCTTCTTTCGTGATTCCGCCCACAAGAAATCCTTTTTCAAACCTTAGATTTGTCCCATTCGAAAAAACTGCAGTTCCAGTCTTTCCATAAACTCCGGGTCCAACGTTTTCCGCATCTAACAGAACCGCATCCTTCGTGATCCTTAGTAAGTTTTTGCTGTCTTCTTTGTTTCCATCGGTGAATAATAGTGCATTTCCAACATACGTCATGCAAAGAACGCCCTCATCCTTTTTGTTTGAAAATAATATTGTTCCGTCCTTTATTGTCACACGCCGATTATCGCTCAAAGAATCGCAGATATATTTCCCTTCTGCGTAAATTCCATCTTTATCCAGTCTGACTATTTCTTTCCCGCTTGCATCCAGCACCCTTGCAACGCCACTATTATTGTCAAATCCTCCGATTTCCAATGTTCCACCTCTGATCCGATCAGCCAGCATTGTTCCTGCTGTGATAAAATCAGCAAAGAATCCCTGTCCTGTTCCAAAGGTGGACCAGTCCCAGTCTCTTCCATCTGCAGTTCTTTTACTGGCAATCTCGAACCCCATTGTACCAAGGCACATTGCTCCAAACGTTTCCGACTCCGGATTCAAATCTTCAAATAAAACAGCGCGTACTTTCTGTTTTTGTGCGATGTCGGACTGTGCCCGAAACTGTGCTTTCACTCCGTTTATGATGCCGTTGACCTGTGCTCCTATCACAGTGCCATCCGGTCGGATTGCACTTTCTATCCGATTTGACATACTTGATACATCCGCAATGAAATTATATTGAAAGTCTCCCAACACAACAGATGCAACCTCTTCATTGATGCAATCCCATTCCAGTTCTATGACACGTGCATCTGTTACAATATCCAGTTTGCTGTGACGACAATGTACCGTGTCTCCGATAGAAACTTCTTCCAGTTCCCGGATATCCGCGTACAATTCCGTATCATGCAGCATAACCATATCAGCGGATATCGTAACCTTCGGCTTGTCAATTCCAGCTTCAAACTGTTCCTCGCATTTTTCTTTTAACGCATTGTTTAGTTCTTCCTGTGTATTGCAGATCACGATTCCGTTCTCTTCGTCATCTTCCGCAGCATCGGCCTTCATCTTCACATCTTCAAATGTGATCACTCCGTATTTTATTGTTGGATATTTATCAAGCAGTGGTGAGTCCACCCACGGTTCATTTCCCTCTATCATGTATCCGTTATATGCCTTTGGTACAATCCTTGTAATGACCTCGCTGGTATCAATCTCTTCCTGCAGCCCGTTTTCCGCAATGTTTTTCCCGTATAAAACCTGCACCCCATTATCGATTCCAACTCGGTCATTGACGGTGATCGTATAATTATCAAAAAGAACCTCACCGCCCCATCTGTTCAGGAAGGAGTTCTCCTCTTCTCCGCAGATTGCTTCGATCAGGTTCTTTGTCTGGTAATATGCTGTTGATATTATTTTGATATTAGATTTTCCACTGTACTTTTTATTTGGTGCGGTCATGATGTCCAGTGCCTGCTGCCCGTTTTTTTCCGTTGGATGTATATCCAATAGAAAACAATCATCAATCGCATCCATAAAAACCGGTTCCAGTTCTGCACTCACGCCAGCCTCTGATTTTGCTTTCTTTTTGATCCGAAATAACTGTGTTCCATTGAATGACTTCAGTTTTACGACTGCGTCCTCTTCTATCCACTTCCAACGTCCCTCTTCATCGATTGGGTGCTGAATCTCCGCTTTCCAACTTCCGTTTAGTATTGCCTTTACAGAAGCGCTCTCCGGAAGTAATGGCATATCACCGTTGCGCTCATAATCCGTATTTTCTGGTTTATAAAGTTCTATCCTTATAAGCACCTCCAGTTCGGAATCACTTTCAGATCAAATCCTCTTGAGATATACACGGTATTCTCTCCCGGTAAAAGATGTAGTTCTGCATAATCTCCATACACAGATGTGTTCATCAATTTTCCATCTTTTCTGTATGCCATCAGCCTGTCTGTATCAATCACCAGATTCTGGCCAACATTCGCTTTCATTTGACTTCCGTTTACCTGCAGGATGCACTCACCTTCACCTGTGATCAAATAGACCGGCCTTGATCTGTCATATGGATTGTAAAACACCTCTTCCGGTGTATATTCTGCTTTTCCATCTGTTCGATATCGGTATCCATCGCACGTAAATTCTACCTCAAACTCTCCGACCTCTTTTACTTGCCGTTCTGCCGCATTGATCTTAGTATGTTTTACATGATAGAAGTACTCCAGTTCATCGCTTAAAATCAGTTCTGTATCATCTTTTCTCATGAGCCATCTTCTCGCAGTCCGAAATCGCTCCTGCCATCTTTGAGGATTTTCTGCAAATGTAAAAGGAACTGTGATTGTAATGTCGCTCACAGTTCCATCTTCTTTGAATATGCTCCCATCTCTTCCCGGTATGTTCAATTCCGTATAGTTATACTCTGCCGAAGGGATAGACGGTCTTTCTCGTACAAGTATTCCTATTTCTGTATTTGTATGGCCGTTTCTGATAATTTCATACATTTACCGTCTCCCCTTTCCTCTTTTTGCGTGATGTACTTGAGATGTAAATCCTTTTTGGGCTGTTTCTACAATGTAAGAATCAAGCTTTTGATTTCCAATTTGCACACCGACATTATTGTTCAAAACAATGTTAGTCTGTGTAGCACTTGCCAGAGCTGGAGTTCCTCCGTACATACTCTCACTCATCGTCTTGGCAACTCTTTTTACCGCATTGGAAACCTTGTACACATTCTCATTGATTCCTTTTACCATTCCATCGATAAAATCCGGCATCCATGTTTCATAATCTCTCAAAGGACCTTCATCCGGTCTTGAAAAATGTAAGAAAGATCGAATCTTATCTCCGATCCCTTTTACTGCATCCACAATCCCACGAACTCCAGATAATATTCCTTCTTTCAATCCATTGATAAAATCTGCTCCCCATTCCCAGGCATTATCAATCCACCCGGAAATCGTGGATCCAATTTTTTCGAAAATATCACTTACAATTTTCGGAAGTTCCCGGATTGCATTTTTAATTCCATCTCGTAATGCTTCAAACCCACTGATCGCAGTTTCTTTTACCAGAGATACCAATGTGGATACCACATTTTTAATTTCATTCCAAATATTTGATGTAATCTCCTTGATGGAATCCCAAATATTCGCAACTGCATTTTTGATATTATTTAAAATATTCTCCAGATCCGATTTTAATTTTTCAAAATCTCCAGTCACCAGATCAATCATCAATAGTACTGGTGCAAGTGTAGCGTTTTTGATGAATTCCCATGCATTTTGTGCAAGTTGCTTAATTCCGTTCCAGATCCCATTTAAATTCTCTTTTAATTTCGTAAAAGAATCTGTAATGGTTGTTACGATTGTTCTTATCGTTGGATTGGCAAGCAATGACGATAACATCTCATTCCATGCATTGGGAATCGTTTCTGTAAAAAATTCTACAATTCCGTCCCATGCTGCAAAAAATCCATCTTTGATTGCCTTTAAAATCCCGTTCACACCATCTCGGAACCATTCGCATTTATTGTATAAAGCAACCAATATCACTATGATTGCCGTTATAGCCGCAATTACAGGATGTGCTGTTATCATTCCAAGCAGTCCGGTCACTGCCGTTTTAATTCCACCGACCAACTTTGTCACAACTCCTCCGATTCCGGACAACTTCGACAGCACTCCCGCCACTGCAGATATTCCGAGTGATATCTGCCCTATTATCATTAAAAGTGGTCCTAATGCTGCCACCAGAATTCCGACTACTACAATCACCTGTTGCACGCCTTCCGGTAGAGCTGAAAATTTATTGACAAGTGCGGTAATAAGTTCTGCTACCTTCTGGACAATTGGTGCCAGCGTATCTCCAATCTGAATCGCTGCAGTTTCCAGAGATCCTTTTAATTCCTCGATTGCTCTTGATCCATCACTCATCTGAGAATTTGCCAGCCTTTGTGCTGCTTCCTGATCATTTGCCGCATTGATATATTTCTGAATCCCTTCAGTCCCGCTATCCATCATCACAGTAGCAGCTCGCATTGCATCGGATCCGAAGATTGTCGATAACGCCGCATCTCTGGATGCCGAATCCAAACCTCCAAGTTTATTCTGCAACTCCTCAGCCATCTCTGAAGCTCCAAGGAGATCCCCATTGGAATCTCTTGTCTGTATTCCAAGCTGTTCAATCATTGTTGCAGCGCTATCTGTTGGTGCCGCCAGCCTCTGGAGCATGGTTTTTAAAGATGTTCCGGCATCGCTTCCCTCGATTCCGGCATCTGCAAAACGAGCCAAAACCGCTGTTGTTTCCTGTATAGACCATCCAGCGTTTTTTGCTCCAGCAGAACACTGTGCCAGTGCCTGTGTGAGAGGTTCTACATCCGTAGAAGATGCAGCTGCTGCCCCGGCCAAAGCGTTTGCCGCTTCTGCAGACTCATTCGCAGACAGACCAAACGCTCCCATTGCCTGTACAACAACATTTGCTGCCTCTCCAAGATCCATCCCGGAAGATGCCGCAAGGTCCATTGTAGTTTTTAATGCCCCTGCTTTAATGTCGGCTTCTGTCAAACCACCTTTTGCCAGTTCTGTGATCGCATTCCCTGCATCTGTTGCGGAAAAGACGGTATCCTGTCCGGTCTGGATTGCAAGCTGTCTTAGATCTTCCATTTCAGACATGGGCTTATCAAGTGCTCCCGCCGCCTGACTCATTGCATCGTTGAAATTATTTGCCATAACAGTGGATGCAACCCCTACACCGGTCAGTGCCCCCGTTACCGGTAGCAAGGATTGTCCCACTCCTTTGACCTTATTTCCAAACTCTCCGGATACCGCAGATACTTTTGCAAGATTCGCACTTGCACTTCCTGTAGTCTCTTTTAGTGATTTCAGTTTCTGTTCTGTCTCAACAATCTCTCTTTGAAGAGAATCGAATCCTTCTGGACTGATCGGCTGTCCAAATTCATCATCTACTTGCTTTTTCTGTGCTTTCAGTTCTTTCAGTTTATCAGACGATTGGTCTACCTCTGTCTGCAGTTTTTTGTACTCTTCCGTATCAATCCGACCACTTTCTTCCATAGACTTCATGCTCTTTTTGAGCTTGTCCATTTTTTCGTTGGTCTTTACAATCTCCTCTTGAATCGGAGTATACGCCTCTTTCCAAGCATCATAATTTCCGGCGGTTTTTGCTGCCTGTTCACTTGCCTGTTTTAAAGTTTCCAGCCTGTTTTTCGTTTCACTGATCGACTGCTGCAGCAACTTCTGCTTCTGATTCAGCAATTCCGTATTCGTGGGATCCAGCTTCAGCAATTTATTGACATCTTTTAATGACTGTTCTACACCGTATAGTTTTTTGTCAACACCGGACAGTGCCTTTTCCAACTTGGAAGTATCGCCGCCAATCTCTATGGTAATTCCTTTTATTCTGCTCCCTGCCCTTACATCCCTCCTTTACAGTGCATCAATATCCGCCTGTGTTGCAATTTTCGGATAATCATACTCATCATTCTTCATTTCGATAAACATATCGTTGATCATTCCAATGCTTAACAGGTCTAAATCAGAAATAGAAATACCGCATTGTGCACATCGAAGCATAAACAATGCGGTATTGACCTCACGATCTATTTCCCTCTCTTTTTTTTTGGAACTGACATCTGTTTATTTTCTGATTTCCACATTTCCATGATTTCTGGCAGAATCTCATAGATATCAAATGTCTCGAACTGATCCAACCACTCGTTGATATCGTCCGGCTGGTCAGGATCGCCATGTTTATGCATCAGAAATGCAATGTTTTCAAACATTTCCAGTGATTCGATCGGGATTCCGCTTTCAAACTTACTTTCATCAAATTCTGTACCTTCTTTTGCGCATTTTTTCTGCATCTCGTCTTTGAGTTTTTCCTGGATCTTGATCTGCTTTTCAATTTTCTGCATATCTACAAAAATATCTCTCCCAAATTTCAGTCGATAAATCCGGGGGATTGCGGCAGAACTTTTGAATTTATATTCTGTTCCATTGATTGTGATCGTCTTTCTCATCCTGTTCTCCTTTTATGCTGCAACTTCCTGATCTGGAATGTACACCTTATCAAACCATTTTTCGTATAAGTCATCTGTTGTATCTGCTGTTGTCTTTGCCCGAACTGCCATTTTCTTAGCTGTTCCAAGCTGTACAGCGGATGCAGAAACTGTGACAGTGTCAGTTGTAGGTTCAATCGTGTCCTCTGTTGTGCTGGATTCTGTTGTAGGACGTGTAGAGGTACAGCAATAGAACCAGAACCGTGTTCCCCTCACATCTCCGTCAATTTCAAATCCCAGCGCAAACCGTTTTACTTTTGCAGTCGCTTCCTCCAGCATGACTTTGTTCTTGTCAATGTATTCGCTCAAAATCTTTTCCCGGAACTCATCCGTGATCAGCGCCATTTCCCAGTCTCCCTCATATCCGCTATTGGAAGAAGAAACATAATACTTGATTCCATCCGCATAAAACGGTGTCAGTTCTCCCTGTGCTTCCAGTGAAAGCGATACGGAGCCAGGTACCGCAAACGGTGTATCAAATGTAATTTCTCCCGTATCACTTTCCTGCAAAAGCGCAACATGCGCATTATGGATATTGAATTTAACTTTATCCTTTTTTGTTGCCTGTCTTTCTTTCCTTACTTAGCCCTCCACTTCATATAATACTTCATACATATTTTCTGATTTAATATACTGTTCACTTTTCTGCCAGAAGAGATCTGCTGCATCAAGTGCCGCTTCTACACGTTCTTCCAGTTCAAAGTCCTTTTCATCTGTGTACAGTTCAATATCAACTTTGTCTGATTTAAAATATACCTTCCCATCTGCGGAAAAATTTCTCGTTTCCGGAATCAACCAGCAAATAAAAGGAGGATTCACCGCCTCACATTCTTCGAAATGATGATACCGATATTCAATTTCCAGTACATCCAGAATTGCTTCTATCCTCTCCCTTGTCATAAATATCGTTCTATCCTTTCCTGTAAAATTTCCTTTGCGTGCTTTTCTGCAATTTTGATATGCGGGATCCCGTCCACTCTTCCACCATTCCTCTTTGCGTGTCCTTTTTCCAGCAAATGTGTAATTCGGTATTCCGGCTTTTTGGAATATACCACCATATCATAGCGGTGCCTTCCACTCAAATTTTTGTCTCGTTTATAGCTCCAGTGCTTTGCATATTCACCGGTATCTCCTTCCGGTGATATGGAACGTAATTCCGCAGCTGTCTGCTTCGCCGTCTCTTTCACTGCCTTTTCCACGGCTTCCTGTACATCCTCACGATACGCATCTAACTCCTGCATGACTTCGATTGCTAACTGATCAATATTAATTTTCTGCATTGTCTCTCACATCCTCATAAGTCGTTACTACCCTTTCCAGAGAAAGCAATAAACAGGGTGGCGTTTCATCGTATTTATTCTGGATCTGTATGATCTTGTACTGCTTTTCTCTGATTATGCAGATGTCCATCGTAGAAATGTCTTCTACCGGCAAAATTGCAACTACTTCGTCAATCTGATTGGATAATACCTTTGCCTCATAAAACCGTTTGATTCCTACTGTCCGAAACCCAAACCGGATTCCACAATGCTTTGTTTCTACAATTTTTCGCCCTTTCACGCTGCAGATATCCAACATTCCGTCATTAAATGTGACAAATTTTGTATCTTTACGTCTTGGCATCGCAACCACCTGCTTTCCTCTGAAAACTGCGCATCTGCAGGGATATGATTTCCGATTTATAGTTTTTTATAAACTCGTCCACCTGACCGGCTCTTGCATACATACAATAATTTAACAGCAGATCTTTTTCCTGTGTTTCGCTTTCAAAATCGCATTGTCCGATTTTCCCCTCAAGATACTTTTTCCCTCTTTCTACAATACCAGAGAGCTTTTTACGCTCTCTGATATCCATATCCCATGTAATGTCCAGGAAATTGCTCACGTCTTCTAAAAGATCACTCATGATTATCCCTCATTCTTCGTTACCGTCACCTGATATGTCTTGGTTGTCTTTCCGTCTGTCACTTTTGCTTTCACAACATTTCCAGCCCCAGAAGCCCATGTAACTCTGCTGCCGTTTGCAATCGGTTTATCATTGTATGTCAATTCCAGTTCTGCAGTACTGTCTGCAATTACCGCCTGCACCGTATTTGATGCATCCGTTGTTGTCAAAGTGTATGTTAATGTTCCTTCTGCGAACTCCGGTGTCAGTGTATGTCCCCCTACCTTGAAATCTGCAAGATTTGTATTTTCCACATTTTCTACACTTGGAACAACTTCCACTTCATAATGTGCTGGCCGCAGATCACTGATATCCAAAAGCATGAAGGCATTATCATCTACTGCAAATCCATGACCATACGTTTTGATCAGGTAAACCCTTTCATCTTCCAGGAATCTGTAATCATCTGAATACAGGATTCTTCCGTTGTTTTCGATTCCAGCTCCCATGAAGTAAAGCTTCGCCATACCAAATACAGCCTTTCCGACTCCTACCGCCGGAGACTGGATCACATCGATCGGGAATGGCAGTGTGCTTACATATCCACCGCCCGGCGCTGGTCTCTGTGTTGCCGAAAGGACTTTGCTGAAATAATCTGACGGATTTACCACCAGAATCAGTGTGTCTACGGTTCTTGCCTGTCCTTTTTCATTGATTGCCAGAACAGCAGCCAGTTTTCCAAGCTGCACATCATTAAACTTTGTAACCTTTACTGCTTTTTTATCTGGATATACTCCACCCTTGATCGTAACAGAGTCTCCCACCTGTTTTGTCATACCGATTGGCATGTCTTTTCCAGTTCCATTGATGATACCGTCTTCCAATCCATTTGCAAGCGCTTCATACAGAACCTGTCTCACATAAGCATCCAACCATTCTGGCCCCAGATCCAACATTGCTTTGCACACCGGAAGAAATGCGGACAGTTTGCTCAGTGTCACATCTACCTCTTTAAATCCGGATGTCAGCTCCTGGATGATCTCTGCGCAAAGTTTTCCCCATGCTGCTTTCTGATATCCATTCGTATTCATCATCATTCGTGTCAACCCTGTTACAGATGTAAACTGGATTTTGGACAACAGCGGATGATCTGTTTTCAAATCTTCAAATACTTTGTCAATTACGGTATATGGCATTACCACATCCAGATTTTCTACCGCCTGTTTCGGATTCGGTGCTTTCATGGCTTCCGCCAGTTTCTGATAATATTCTTTTTCTTTGGATGTCAGCTGTCTTACGCCACGCTCAGACAGAATTCTCTGATCTGCTTCTTCTACGATTCCCCGTGCCTGTTCGATGACACTTTCCTGAATCTTATCGCACAGCTCCACAAACGCTGCCTGGAACTGCTCTGCATCTCCGGCTGTGATTGCCTCATTCATCTTCTGTACGATTGCTGTTTTTTCCATTTCTAATACGTCTAAATTTTTCCTTAAATCATGCCTCCTCTAAAAAGATTTAATACATTGTTTTTTCTTGGTTTCTTGTCTTCCTGTGGTTTCTGCATTGCTGCAATCTGCTGCCGGAAGCTCTCCTGACTGTTTAACTGTCTTTGCATATCGGACAGCTTCTCCAGAATCTCTTCTGTATTGATCGGTTCTGCTGTCTTTCCCATGATCTCATCAATGAGTCCATATTCCAGCGCCTTTTCCGGAGTGAGGTAAGTCTCATTTTCCATTAACTCAATCAACTCACTTTCCTCAATCTTCGCCCTTTCTAGAAAAACTTGCCGGTTTGCTTCCATCATGTCATCCAGATCATCTGCATATTTTCTCAGTTGTGTTGCATTGCCTGAGCAATACATCCACATATTGTGTATCAGTGCCGTTGTACCTAAACACATTTTTCTTGTGTCACACGCCTGTAGAATCAAAAACGCAACACTGTGTGCTACGCCATCCACAATCCCGACTTTCTGGTTTTGTTTTTGCTTCAGTAAATTGTAAATAGCAACGCCCTCTTTTACGGATCCGCCATTTGAGTTTATATGCAGCTCAATTGTCTGTCCTTCTGGAATTTCACTCAGTTTCTCTGCAAAATATTTTGCAGAAGTCTCCGAGTCCTTATATTCCCATGCGTTCCAGTCAAATTCTCCATATTCTGTCACATCATCATAAATGTACAGAAGTGTTTTGTTCTCTGCCTGAACAGGCTGCATTCTCCAGTTTGTTATGTTTTTCCTTGTCTCACCCCTTTCACTCTGTGGTTTCTATATCCAATCCTGCAAGCAGGTCTTGAATCTTACTATAATTTTTCGTCATAAAGTGCTGGTTTGCCCAGTCTTCTTCAATTCTCGGTTTTCCGAGCACTTCCAAAATATCATTGATCGTAAATGCTCCGCTTGAGATCAGCTTGTCTACTGGAGTTGCAATATCAAAAATATCAATATGCTTGACTGCCAGAGTCTCTATCTTCACATAATTTCCAGCTTTAAATCCTGTGTATCCATTTCTCTTTCGGTTGATCTCCTGCTGCAGCATCTTAATGAGCGGATCTATCACAAAGGTCAGAAGTTCATCAATCGCTTTCCCTGTATCCTGTACATCTCCTTTGGCCAGACTCGGTGGGAAAGAAAATGCTCTTGCTGTAAATTCAAAGATGTCATCAGCCAGAGACTTGATATCTCGTGTTGATTCTGTAGAATAAGTCTTTCCGCTTTCTGAAATATCCTGATATTCGTATCCGTCAAACAATGGCAACACCGCACTGTCGCTTTCAAAGAAGTTCTTAAAATGCGTGCTCATCAACTCCTGGAATGTTTCATCGAAATTCTCACTTTCCTGTGCAATTGCTCCAATATTCAGGATTCCTTTTTTTCCTCTTGATTTTTTATAGGCATCCTGCGCATATATCAGTAATTTTGAATACGTTTCATACATCCCATTTGTGAGATTCCTCATATTTTCTGAATTTAATTCGAAAAACATGACTTCCGACATTTCCCGTGTTTCAGACAATTCGTAACCGTCAAATGTGATCCCGCTGAATCTGTACTCCTTCAATGCCAGCACCTCTTTGCTGTAACTGTCTGCCACATAAATGTGATTGTTTACTTCTACCACAAGGCATTCATTGTTCCGGTACAGCTTGCCAATCAGCTTATTCATGAATGATGTTGCATTCTGATTCTGATTTGGTTCGTAATTCCAAAGATAATACTCCTGTCCTTTTACTTCTTTCTTCTTGATATACGTTTTAAATTCACATTTGCTGATGGCATTTGCAATTTTATTGACACAAGTCCAGAAAGCCAGCTCTCTCAGATACACTTCGTACATAGCACTCTGCACATCTTTATCTTTCATAATGTCATCCACTGTAATCCTTGTGGTACTGCTGCCTCCAAGTTTTTTGATCAACCAGTCTTTAATGCTTAATTTCCTACATTCACCCCCCCTTAATAACTATAAACCTGTATTTTCGGTGTTGGTTTTGCCCGTTTCTGCGGCAGCACGTTTTCCACAGTCATCGCCGCTACAAATGCCATAAATGGGTCTGTTTTTCTGCTTTTTCCTTCTATTTTTCCATATACATAATTTCCCATATCGGCATCATCCTCTTTTCCTGGTTTTCTTCCATGCCTGATTAGTTTTGCATTATTGGTGGCCCACCTTAATTCTGGAGCATCTCCCCACCGTAACCATTTATTTACAAAGCAGCTATCAATCAGAGGTGCCACTTTCATAATGTCTGATGGCCGGATCAGCTTCAGATTCTTATTTACTTTCATATCAAAACCTATTTCCTGCAGATATTTCCCGATCAATGCGAAACGAAAATCATCCAAGGCCAAAGCTTTGATATTGTAGGTGCGTTTTGCTTCCTGTATATAATTTGTAAGCAATGACGGATGTATTTCCATGTCATCTACAAGCGTCAATCTTCCGGAATCCGCCCACTCTTTCCATGGAGCCTTGATCCTCGGAATGTCTTTCGAATTTAGGCACATCCATGAATGGCTGATGTCAAACCGTTCATCTCCATCTCGGAAATGAAGATCTACGGAAGCCCAATCTGTTAATTTTGTATAATCAATTCCACAAACACAGCTCCATCTTGCCAGATCCGGCAGTAAGATGTTGGTCGCTTTGATATTGTCCCACTCCGTTACACTCATTTCTTCCGCATTTTCCGGAATATTCATTCGTTTTGTCATAAATGCCGGAAGTCTTCTCGGATTTTTCTTCCATTCCCTGTATTCTTTCCTGATCTCTTCCATAAGACTTGGCAGATATGGCAACGATGGATTTGCCATTGGCCAGTTTTCTTCCTGATCCACATCTTCCTTTTTATTCAGTTTACAGATAAATGGTAATAACCCATTATCCGGTTCGCCGCCCCGTAAGATCTGTTCGGAAGTTTCCAGCAGATCATCCAGCGGTCCTTCCCGCACATCACCATTTGTCGTGTAGTAAGAACGTCTTGGATGTTTCTTCTTACCAAGTCCTGTCGTAAAGACGTTTATATTCTTATAGTCTTCATATTGATGGATCTCATTAAAAATACAGATTCCAGAACGAAGACCGTCTTTTCCTTTCGGACTGTTTGTTCTTCCCTTCATAATAGACTTTGTTTTCAAGCATAAAACCTGTTCTTTCGTCCATCGGAAGAATTTCTTTAATTTCTTTATCACAGACGGTCGTTCAAATGCGTTTATCACGTCATGGACTGGACGCATTGCCTGGTCCTCATTATTGGCGCAGATATCTACATCGTACTCTCTGATTCCATTATGCGGGGACATTAAACACACTGATTCGAGCGCAATTGTACCATCTTTTCCCGCTCCTCTCCCCAACATGCAGAATAAATCCGGCCATCTTGGAAGCCCGGATTCTCTCCAATATGTGCAATCGTGCAGTCCGATCACAAACTTCTGCCAGGGAAATATTTCTTCAAACGGGAAGTATTTTGACATCCCGATATATTTCTCCAACTGATCACAATCTATATAAATATCTTCATGCTCAAAACACCATTTTACATGCGCGACAAGCAGCTCCTGCTCTTCGCATACTGCATAGATTTTTTTCTCAACTATATCAATCCATTCCTGAATATATGGATGTATGTTACAGCTCATCTTCATCATCTCCCGAATCATCGCCAACCGGCTTAATTCCTAGGCTGTCCAGTATTTTAAGCATTTGAGCATTGACCTTAATTCTTTGATCTATCGAGTCATTTTTCTTTTGCCCTTTTTGACCTCCTCCATTATTATATTCAACGATAGCGCCTCTCTTTTTAATGTCTGCGATCAGTTCGTTCTCCAGGTCCCAGAAGTCCATATATTTATCGACCAAGTCGATGTAATATTTCCCTGTGGTTCCATTCCGGGCCAGCTGATCAAGAAGGTCCTCTTTAATTTCCACTCGCAATAATTCTTTTCTTGTTTTTCTCGCCCTTATACCACCCCCTCCGTCACGCGCGCACGAGAAATTTCTTTTGTCGGGAGCACCCACCGGTCTCTACGTGGCAAATTAAAACCCGATTTTTTTCGACCGGGGGTATCCTGACAATTTGATTCTTCTTTACCATTTTTCCTCTGTCAGCGGTTCTTTTTTCTTTTGCTTTCGATATCCATGAACCTCTTCATGACAATCATGACACAGACTGATTAGATTTCTCCGCTTCTCACCTCTGAAGCTGTACCAGATTTCCAATGCTTTGTCTGGATGCTTCTTTACATAATTCACGTGATGAACCGTCGTTGCCTTAGTATACTTTCCACGTTTCTTACATAACTGGCATTCATATTTATCAAGCTTTAACACTTGTTCTCTCAATGCTTTCCACTTGCCCCATGTATAGAATCTGTGAATATTTTCTCTTATACATTTCTTTACAAATTCAATCTCATGTTCTGTCATATAATCACCTCAATTGCAGGAGAAGGAATCGAACCTTCGACCTTCAGCTAAGGAGACTGACGAGCTTCCACTGCTCTATCCTGCTATATTTGTGCGATGTCGCACAGTGTAGGCTTTTGCCCAGAGCCTTTTATCGTCTTTGCTCAGGACGCAGAAAAGCACCCGGCTTTCGCCAGATGCTCTCTACTATTTTCCATTATTTACTTCTTCTATGAATGCTTTCATAAGTTCGCTTATCTTTGAAGCTTGACTGACTCCTGCAGTTTCACATGCTTCTGCAAATTCATCTGCTAATTCTCGCTTTATCTTGAAACCCTTTGTCATCCATCCTGCTTTCTTTTGATACTTCTCCGATGCAATCGTTTGAGGTTTTGGACTACCTGTCGGCATTTCTTCCACTCCTTCCATTGTCTTGGTACTACATCCATCAATATACAAATGTTCTCTGATGCTATCTGTTATTTACTTCTTCCACAAACTGCTTCATCAGCTTTGTAAGCTGTGTTCCCATCGCAACACCAGATTCCTTGCAGGCTTCCTTGAACTCTTCTGCTACTTTCTTGTTGATCTTATATGTTTTTGGAACTAACCCTGCTTTCTCATCCCACTTATCTTGTGGTCTCTGTTTCTTTTCTTCATTACCGAGCATGCTCATCCCTCACTTTCTTTATGAGGCAATAAACCAGCTTTGCTATTCCTATAGCAATGAAGAATATTCCTAACTTCCACAACATCCTTTACACAAATGAGCTTTCATGTTATATTTATTTTGAAGAAGGGCTTTCGCCCCTCTTAGCTAATTAAATAGCTTGTCGAGAATCATTAAAAGGATTCCAACGAATAAGTCCAGAATCGCACTGACCGCCAATGTCTTTATATCGATTTTGGACTTTTTCTTTTGTTTCTTTTTGCTCATTTGTATCTCACCTCCTTACAACTATATAATATCACATACGTATACGTATGTCAATACTTTTTTTCAGGGGTTTTTAAAATTTATATGGCTACCACAAAATTGAAATACGTAACCTGGCAACTTTACTGGATTCTATAACACAAGGAGGAAACTTGCGGTAGTCCACAATCCGGACAACGGGAATTGAACCCATGACACACAGCTTATAAGGCTGCTGCTCTAACCGACTGAGCTATGTCCGATCAACATTTATACAAAAAACGCCCTGCATTTTCATGCAAGACGCCCTTTTGTAATTTGTGTGTGGTTTTACTGGTTGTCTTTAGGAGGAAAACTAAAAACACCTTAGCCGTCCAGCTTGTTCCTTTCGGCTTTATACCATATTATCACCTTTGAAGCGAACAGTGGCGAACATTTATGAAACTTTTTCAAGATATCTGTCATGCATCATCCTGCAACTGTCTTTTGTAAACGGGATTTTTTTCTTTGGGAACATATAGTTCATTTGCATTGCTACCATTTCCCAGGTTAAATTATCTATGTAATATAACCTGAACATTGTTCTTAAACGGCTTTTTTCTATTTTTTCTATATACTCCTCTACCTGTATCTGTTTTTCCAGCAAATCTGTTTCCAACATCTGAAGCTTTGCAATCCTGTTTTCCAGCAAATATTTTCGTCTTCCCAGCTCCTTATTCGGCAAGCCTGTTATTTTTACCGTCCGCAATGGTTTGTTGCCTTTCTTTCCACATGCAACAGAATCTTGCACCGTTATTTTATTCAGCTGTTCAATTTTCTTTTTGTCTTCTGCGATTCTGCGTCTCAGGTCTTTTATCTCTTCTTTCATGTCCGCATACTCAATCAGTATCTTCTTGTCCACAGGTAATACTCCTTTTTGTGTTGACTCCCCATTTTTTCAAACAATCTTTCACTGTATAGGCGTCATACGCTTTTTTCTTCATCCACTTTTTCGCATGTTCCGATGGTTCATGTTCAGCCAGATCCGCAAAATGATCTTCCTGATCACGTTTTATCTCTTTTTCCGTTCTTCTATGTCTTAATGACCGTCTCATTTTTATGTTACCTCACTATTTTTCTTGCAATCCAGTCAATTCCTATCACATACAGCAGCACTGGAAACAATATCGCAGCAATATAATCTTTCTTTTCTAATCGCGCATCCTGACAGATTTCCCCTTTCATTGCACATACCGTTCCAATTCCCATAGTGCAATATAGCAATATACTAATTATTATGATCATCACTCTTCACTCTCTCTTTCCCAATTCCCGAACCAGATCTTCATTCACTTTCTTTGTAAGCCCTTCATTGCATGTGCAGTCTTGGTATGTGCAACGGAAACAATCCGGATACTGACAGGGCTTCGATATATTTCTTCTGTTTTTCTCTATCTTTTTTCGTGTCTCCAACAAATCTGGTACCTTTACTTGCTTCCTGCTGCCCGCTCCGGCAAACCGGATCAACCCAGATCTCTCCAGATATGCCCGAAAACAAATCTCATTTTTCTCAATCTGGAACATAACTTTCATGTACACCCACACCTCATGCACATCCATCCCATCAAATAAAAGTTCCTGTATCCTGGATGCGTATTTCTCGTAACCTTCCACTACTCAATCACTTCCATTTCTCTTATTGAGACTTCATAAGCTGTTCTCTCGCTGTCGCCTTTTACATAAATCCTACTCTGTATCATTCCCATGGTTCTCACTTTTGTTCCGACTGGAAGCTCTGCTGCCAGCCTTGCGTTCGAATACCAGCAAATTGCCGGGAGATAATCACTTTTTCTGTGTTTCCTGTTTACTGCAATTAAAATATCCGTGATTTCTTTTCCGAGTGGTGTCTCTCGATAGAGCGGCTGTTTACAGATATATCCAATCAGATCAATTCTGTTTTGATCCGCTTCACTAGCTTCGCTGATTCCTTTTACAAATACATACAATTTCAAATGATTTCTTTCTCCATCCTTTTCATTGTAAGATCTGTATTCTCCAAAGATTGTAATTCTCCCTCCTACATTATCCCGAATCTCCTGCACTATCTGTTCCGGCACCTGAATCGGTATGACATCCATGTTTCCACTTGTCCGCATGACTTCTATAGTTGATTTATAGATCTTTCTTCTGTCTGGTGAAGTCAATAAATACTCTGGTGTTTCCATAATTTTTCCTGTGATCTTTACTGTGTTGTTTTCCATCTTTTTTCTCCTATACCATGTACTCTGCCGATATTCGACAGGCTCTCTCCCAAATAACCGGATCCAGACCTTCTTCCTTCACCTTCAGATCATTTATTGTCATATTTTTATCATCGATATAATAATGCGCAAATACTTTTCTTGTGTTATTTCCATATTTCTCGATATTCTCTTTCGTGTTTTCATTGATATAATCAAATCTCAGACCAAATTTTTCGCAAAATTCGACTGCTTCTTCCAGCAATTTTTTCTCTCTGCACGTCCACAGAATAATAATATCCCCTTCCTTTTGTTTCTCCTTTAAAAATTCAAACAAATAGAAATTCGGTGTTCCTATTTTAGGAAATCTTGTTCCTCTGCAAAGCGTTCCGTCAAAATCTACTGCATATACTTTCTTATATTTTTCTGCCATATTACTCCATTTCCAGCCCGCTCAGCGCTTTCAAGATTCTTCCATCCATGTTATCTTCATTTGCCGGTGTTTTTACAGTCAATAACATTCCAGTCTCATTTACCCACAGGACGAAATATCCCATTCCCATAGGTCCTGTCGGAAAGTCTTCATACTCACCTGTTTCGGATAGGCTTACCAATTCCAGAATTTGATCTGGTATGTAACTCATCTCTTTTGTCTCTACATTCTGTAACACTGCCATTCCCCTGTATTTGATTTCTGTATCCTCATACCGGTCTCTGGCTGATAACCATTTCTTGTATTCCCACTCATCCCTTACTTTTAGCTCATACTGCTTTTCTCCTTTTTCATAGGCTCTGTATACTTCGCCCTCTTCCGGAAGATCCCCTACGAGTTCAATGACTGCTGCCTTATTCTTGCTTGTAAAGTCCTTCTCGTATACAAATAATATCCAATAGGCTCCCTGTATGAAGTACATTTCCTCTTTCTTCCCTACAGTGAGTCCTGCACCTTTCCATGCATCCTTCAATATTCTCTTAAATATGCTCGTCTTAATAAACATGATGCTCCTTTCCTCTCCCAGAGTTATCTGGGAGATAATGTAATGGCTTACGACAGGTTTTGTGACGTACCTGCTGTTGTATCTTCACGGCACTTGGCCGGAGATGCTATAAAAATTGGAATCCTGGATGTCCTTCTTTCTGCTTTTCATTTTGCGGTTCTTTCATCAACTCCTGCTGATCCAGATAATTTTTCTTGCTGATCTTCATCCAGTCTTTCCGTGTGTGTGACTTTTCATATTCCCTCTGTGCGATCTCGCAAAGCAGTTCTCTTGTCTTTCTGCAATTATGTACAGCTTCTTTCCCACTTTTATGGTGCGGTTCACACAAATACACTTTCAATCCCTCGGCTTCCGATAGAATTCTCATCCCGGATCCAAACAATACATGGTGTTCCTCCGTATACTGCTGCCGATAGTCTCCATACAGATTGGCACAGAGATAGCACACGCCCTTTTCTGTGTTCAAAATGCTTTTCGGATGGCTGATTCTCTTTTTCTTCTTTTTCGGCTTAGGAAACGCCATATCACTATAATCAATACTCATAAAGTAATCACTTTCTTTTTCCAGTTGTCCCATCCGCCTTTTGGCCAGGCAAATTCTTTCTTCAGAAGCTGGATGATTTTATCCGGATTCCCGGATTTTAAGATGTCTTCTATGACTTCCCCTTCCTGAACCACCTCTTCTGTGATCTCATGTACCTGTTTTTCTTCTTCCGGAAGATTCATAACCGGAGCATCCGGTATCAGTTCCGGATAATCTTCCACTTCCATCTGTCCCGGAATCTGTTCTTCTGTTTCTTTTGGCTCTTCCAAAATTTCCTGTGCTTTTGCAGGTTCTGCCTTTTTCTTTAATGGTTCCGTCTTTAAGACTTCCCTCTCTTTCTTTTCTCTCAGCGGCACCTGATAAACTCTTTCATAGGCTTCTGAATCAGACAGCTTCCTGCCTTCCGGATAAAAAGTCTGTTCAAATGTTTTGGCCAACTCCAGATAGCTGATCTCTTCCGGTTCTCCCCTGCCATTGTATGGCATGATCCGAATCTGAAATTCACTGAAGAGCGCATTTGCAAATTGCATCCGAAACATCCGGAATTTTGTTGGAGCTACAATTCCCATGATCTCCCTGTTGATCACACTTTCCTCTTTTGGCTCGTCTTCCCATATCCATTTATGCATTTTCTCAAAGCAGCCTTTTCCTTCTCCTTTGAAAAATTCATACACCAATGTTTCCGTCCAGCTTCCCTGATGTTCTTCTGGTGCGATGTCGCACAGGCTCATCTGCGGTGAATAACGATCTTCTGTTTCCCGGATGACTTCTTTTACCTCCCGGATTTCCCGCACCGTTGCATCTCTTGGTACCACTTCCCGGACTTCTTCCGGCAGCGCCAGCATTTCAGACAGCTTACTGCTGCCATATCCCCGGTATTTCTCCTGAATTTCCGGGCTGTTCCCATCAATACTGTATGTATCATTGATCTGCATGAACCGAATTGCCCACGTCCTGCTGATATTGAAGGTTTCCTTTGCAAACTCAAACACATCCGCATACCCCTTCTCTTTATAAAACTCTGCGTCTCTGGTCTTTTTTAGGAGATATCCGACTTTAATGTATCCCTCTGCGATATGTTCCAGTTCTTTTCGTAATGCAATTTCTACCCCCTGCAGTGTACTGATTGTCTGTAATTCTTCCATCTATCCAGCTTTCCTTTCTGTACATTTCAGCTTCTTTCTTTTGAATAACTCAACAAATTCTTTGACTTCCTCTGTCATAGGTCCGTTATATTTTGCCCGACACTGGATCATCACCCTATTGTTTACCTCCATGGTGTAAAACGGTGTCTCCGGATCCTGTTTCTTTCGCAGGAACAGGATCGTTGTCTCGCCTTTGGCCACCCGGTCAATGTACGTGGCGACACAATGATGCATGGCATTTCCCTCCTGCCTGATTTCATGGATCCGTTTCGGAAGTCTCAACACAAATTGTTCTGTTTCCATTTCCAGATAACTGTCCCTCTTTCTGTATTGCTCGTACTTTTTGTCTTTTTTATTGTCCAAATCCTCTTTGGCTTTTATTTCTCGTTCTCTGCTCTCTTCAATCAACTCTTCATGACGCTGCTCTAAATTCTTCGGGAATAAGATCCACGGCTCTCTCATGTTGTATCCCAACTCCTCTGCCATCTTCAGATAATCGTGATAATCCACGGCTTGTCTCTCATCTTCTCCTAACACTTCTTTGATGTACCGTTCCATCTTGTGAATGGTGGTATACCGGATATACCTGGTGAAATTCCTCGGAAGCCTTGCAAAAAACTGAACCTGCTGCCATGTTGGATGCAATCCCTTTTCCTGCATTTTATAAGTGGTGTTGTATTCCCTTGTGCTTGGATTCTTTCCAGCCAACAGCTGGTAGTATTCCCCGTTTAGCCCCAGTATCTTTTTACAAGACCTCTCTTTCTTCTTTAAGTTTCCTGTGTTGTACCCCTGCATTTTTTCTTTGACAATTCTGTAAAACCCACACTTTACCAGCTGTTCGATTCCAGGCATATACCGGTATTCCTCCAGATATTGATCCAAATACATTTTTTCCCGATATTTCCCATGTTTCACAAAATATTCCATTGCAGAATACTGAAACGGTGTTCCTTTTAAGATCTGTTTGAGATTCCGGTTATATAGGAACGCTTCATTTTCTACCACTTTCGCATAATACCGGCCCACCCTGTAACACCATCGAACCCAGTCTGTCTGCTTATACTGCTCATATTCAAATTCATGAATCTTTTTTAAATTCCGGTCATACGTGATCCGTATCAGCTCCCAGTACCCGCCATCTCCCTTTTGTCCATTCCTGAATTTCCGATAACACTCAAAATATCGGTATACATATCCCTCTTTTGTTTTCTGCAGGAGTCCTGCGTATCCTCTCACATGAACATTTCCGCCTTTCTTTCGACTTCGGTAGGTAATGGGATGTCTGCATGATGGACATTCGCCCTCGTCTCCATAGTGTGGATTCCTGATTTTTACTTCTCTTCCACAATGTGTGCAATACCCTTTTGTTACCTTTCTTCCGGCATCATAAAACAAATACTGGGGAAGGACTTCCCGGTCTACAAACTCATCAAAATCTTTTGGCAGTTCCGGCACCAGTGCCATCGCGGAATCAATTTCATCAATCTCTTTTCTGTCTTTACTATAGCTTTGCCATCTTGCGATTGCTGCACGTGGCTCTTCCTTCCCGTTGTGACAAAATTCTGTGATCCGTTTTCGGTCCTCTTCTCGTATCCATACTTTATGATCACTGTACCAGTATCCTTTTTGTATCTCTCCCCACCCCTCCATGTAACTTAAGTTATCTATTTTTGCAGTTCTCCACTTCTCACACAGATTGTCGTAAGTGTAGTACTTGTTTTCTTCCAAAAGGAATACCCGGTATTTCGGATGCGTTATATCATCCTGAATCATATCTCTTGTAAATATGGCAATCTCCAGAACAGTTCCTGTCCTCTTTGCTCGATAAAACCAATAATATGTTGCACTCCAGACAGGTGCTCTTCCACATCTTAGTACCTGATTCCCTTGATCTTCCCTGACTGTCTTTCGCATAGTTTCCGTTACTTTTAACTCTGGAAGCTTTAATAACTCTCCTCGTCTCATTTCTCCGCCTCCAGATAGTATTCTTCTGCCATGGCAAATACTTCCAGATCCGGCATTGCCACCATTTGTGACCCACTTCTTACTTTCACTCTTTTTTCCGCTTCTTTCCGGATATTTTTCAGGCACTCTTTGAGTGTCCGGTTCTTTCTCCTTATCGCTCTTGCCAGAGCTTCTTTTTCAAAACATCTCATAGACAGATACGAGACGATCTCTCCTGCTGGCATCCCGCCTGTTTCCTCCTTTAACTCAACCTGCAGCTTTCCGATAGCCGCATTTACTGAATCTACCAGTTCTTCCGACAGATGCTGCTCATATACTTCCCGGATTCCATCCGGAATCCCGTTTTCCTCTGCCAGTACTTTTAAATGCTCCAGATCCTGCTCCTCCAAAAGTCCTTTTGCACATGCATTCAATTCTTCTACGGAATCAAAATTTCCAAATACATCAAACATTCTGTTTTTCCTCCAGTAATCCCTCTAAATTTTCCACGTAATCGTGATGTTTACTAAATCTGACGGCTATTTCATGCCGCTCTGACAACGTCTGATACTGCTGCCACAATTCCTGGTTCTTCACCTCTTCCCCGGACGGTTTTCTCCATTCCGCCCGCTTCCACTGCTCCGGCTTCCCGTTTTCGATCATGTTCTTGATAAAAATACAGTCCGTATACAGGGTCACATTGCACGGCGTATTTAGTATTTTCAAGGATTTCACGATTCCAAGCAGCACCAGGCGATAATAGGTCGTCTCCTGTTCTTCCCCGCAAATTCCTTTGACCGCCGGTCCTTTGCTTGTCTGACATTCCATTGCGGCCGCCCATCTTCCATCTTTGATACATGGACCTGTCAGACTTGTCCTTATGTAAATATTTACCTCTTTCATATCAAATTCTCCTGTTCAAACGGATCAGGATGTATCTTCGGTATTTGTATCCTGTTACCGGATTGATTCCCTCATGGTACGTCTCTTTATCCAGATAGTATCCTTTCGGCGGTTTCGGCTCGTCACTCCATGTTTTTCTTTTGTAAACCTTTTCTTCCGCCACTGGAATCTTTAAATTCTTGCTGCAGGAGTACCGGCTTTCTTTCATCTTGTTCTCCTCATCCGGGGTTTTGCTTAAATACTCGGCCAGCTTCCGGAAGCCTCCCTCGTCATACAGCAGATCGATGTGGACGCCTCCCTTTTCCCATGCTTTGCGCATGATCAGATCTGCATCCTGAATCCGGTTGATGACCAGGTGGTGATGGACGCCGCCCCGGCTTCCAATCTCGGTATGCAACATCCATTTCAACTCTGCTCCTCGTTTTCTGTATTGTCTTCTTACCTTATCTCTCCACCGTTCAAAATCCTTGGCAGCCTCTTTCATGTCCTGTGGCCGGTTCTCCAATTTATACGTCAATGTCACCCAGTAGTCATTCTCCTGAAAGTTCAGCTTCATCTTTCTCCAACACTTTCGTTCTTTATTCCACTGATTCACCTTCCTGATCTGCTCCGGTGTGGCTTTCTTCTTTTTCTCTCTTGGCATTCCCGGAGCACCATATCTTCCATTGTGATACTCCATCACTTCTCTGATGTCTCCCAGGTCATAACTCTTTCGTTTATACATCCTGTTTTGCTCCTAAGTTTAATATTCTTATCAAGTTAAAAACGGGAGCTTTTTGCTCTCATTTTCTTTGACATTTTGCCAATACAGGTGTACAATATAAATGAACTTTTATTTTGTTTGTATTGGCAAAATATCCGGTGCATCTGTTTGCGGCAGGTGCACTAATTTTTTACGCTTTTTTCTATGTACCTGCAGCTAAGTTCTAATCCCGCTGTCAGAAGGATCATTCCTATCCATAATGATCCGGTTCCCATCATCATGATCGCACAGATTCCCAATGCTGCTTCCAGGATCCGCAGTAATTCTTCTGCATACCGAAGCTGTCTTCTCTTCCGGAAACTCATACGATGATGTACTCTCCCCCGATCTCTTCTGCTACCTGCTTCGCTTCCTGGTACGTCCCATACTCGCTCCGGATCTTTCCAGATTGCCAACGAATTATCCATATCTGCTTTTTCTCCTTCTCTTCATTCAAATCCAAGTTCTTTGATCCTTTCTTCTATCAGATTCAATTCTTCAACAGCTTCTTCATTTACCTGAATCTTCCTCAGTTCATCCCTCCTGCTGACAAGTGCTCCGTATTCCAGAACTTGTCCCGCTGTTAGATTTAAAATTCTCTGATCCATCTATCTCTCCTTTGATTTTTACTGATTTTCTTTCTTTATACTCCAACTCCCTACAGTAATTGTTTAAACAGGCAATCGCATGCTGTTTCTGCTGTTCCGAGTAGCCATTTACTCTTTCGGTCAAGCTTAGTTCCTTTATAAACTTATCGATTCGCTGTATGGTTAATCTTTTGTTTTTCATATGTTTGTCCACCTTCCCCCGCCTTCAGGCGGTTTTCTCTTTTCGTAATAATGCCTCCTGGATGATCCTGCAGCATCCGTCTATCAGGCTTTTCACCTCTTCTTCTGTTCGTTCTGCATAACAGTCATCGTGTACCCGGATTGTTGCATTTTTTACTTTTACTGTTTCTACGATCAAAATCATCACCTCGCTATTATGTATGCAGGTTGATTGTCCAAGGTATGTTGTCCATTACCTTAATTTCCGAGTTGCTTTCCTGTTCCTACTCTAAGAAATACTCAATACTTACACCGAAGTAATCTGCTACCTTTTTCAGCTTATCCACACTTGGAGACGATTCTCCCCACTTCTTAATTGTTCCGTTTCCAAAGCCCAGAATTTTCTCAAGACAACTGATTGAGATGTTGTTCTTCTCTGCCAGCTTTAAAATTTTTTTAAGTATCATAATTCCCTCCTTTTGTTTTCCATCTTGTAGACAACTGCATATATCTGTTACAATGTCCTTGTTACACTTAGATAATTTTCTAAAGGTCATTGATGACTGGAAAGGAGTTGCCAAGGAGTAACATTCTAAATGGACACCTCCAGGAAAGGAGGTGGGGCTTAAGGGAATTTTTCAAAAATATTCTCGAATGTGTTGTACTTATTTTACAGATTTTTAAAATCTTAGATGAATACGATATATAAGAGCTCTTTCAGCGCCTAGGCTTAATCGTTTAGGTGCTGATATCCAGGTATCATTCTTCTAAATTTGAAAATTACGTAAGCATCATGTTACTTACTCGGATGGTCGCTCTTGTTTCCTCAAGTGCGGCCATTTTATATATGCAGTTGTCTACAAGATGGAAATATTCACTTAGACTATCTGATGCTTTTTTTCTTCGTTACTCCTCTGCAACTTCTTTTCTATTTCTTATCAAAATATCTTTTTAGCTCCTGATAAAAAAATTGTTCCTCAAGGTCTTTCCACTCTTGTGGTGATAAACAAATTCTTAATTCCCGGCAGTACTCTTCTCCGTCTGCATAAAATATATCAGTAACTATCTTTCTTTGATCCAAAAGCACTTCTCCATAATTTCTGATTACTTTTCGATCGCCTTCCACCATCTTCAAAAGTTTTTCTGTGTTACTTCGGATATACTTGAGATCTTCTTTCACAGAAAACAATGTATTGCAAATCTTTTTCAGCATTACTCCTCTTTTCTCTTTTCATTGATTTCATCTACAAGTTCATCAGAAGCAAACGCCAGAAACAATGCCCCCAATACAAGTATCACATTCAATATTGGACAAATATATATAATGAATCGTTCCCACAAACTTGATTTCATTCCAACTGTTTTAATCCTCTTATACTTATCTCTAAATATGATTTTCATTGCTTTTAATGCAATCCAGCACAAAATGCAAACTGAAATATGTAATTTTAAAAGCCACATTTCTCTTGCCTCCCTTTATTGATTTTTTCTCTCCATTCTCCTATACTTTGGTTACAGGCATCTGGCAATGCCGAACATTATGAAAGGAACTATAATTACTATGGATAAAAATATTACTGCGCATTCTCTTGTCCCTGATCACCGTGAAAAAATCTTTAATGTAAAATTGCCTAATAAATGTCCTTCATGCAATATCGCTTATGGAGAGCTACCAGTATGCAGTTATTACATAACCTCTGCTCGTATTTTTCTTTCTGATCAACTCACGACAATTTATTCAATTTTTTACTGTCCGCATTGCGAACATTGCTTTTTTGTACAATATTCTACTTCTGACGATACTGCATGTCATATATCCATTGATGAAGTTTATCCAACTCCGAAAGCTACTACGGACTTCTCTGATCGCATAAAAAAGGTTTCTCCCAAATTTGTAGAAATATATAGTCAATCTGAGCAAGCCGAAAATCTAGGTTTTAAAGATATTTGCGGAATGGGGTATCGTAAGGCTCTTGAGTTTCTAATTAAAGATTATGCTATTTTTAAATATCCGGATTCGCAGCCTGATATTGAAAGCTCTCCTTTAAGCAAATGTATCAACACCTTTATTGAAGAACCGCAAATTAAGGTCCTCGCAAAAGCTTCCGCTTGGATCGGTAATGACGAAACACACTACATCAGAAAGCATGAATCTTATGATCTTTCGAATTTGAAGCATTTCATTTCTGCAACAGTTGCGTATATTAACTACGCACTTACTTATCTTGAAGCTTCTGAGCTTCTGCAAAATCCTCAATGATTTTCCTAAGTCTTTCCGATTCCCACTTTGCTAGTTCGCAAAGCAGAGTGGGATCAGTGTCTCTTTCTGCCAAGAAATTTCCGTTCAAATCCCAATATTCTGTCACCTCGCGCACCTTATCTCCTTCTATGCCAAGTCCCTTCATTGTTTTCACTTCGATGACTGGCACTACTTTCACGCTATTAGGTCCTTTTCTTCTTATCTCCATTTCACAACTATTCATCTGTTCTCCTATCCTACTTTCCTGCACATGTGCTCTGACTACTCAAGAAAATAATCCACTGATACACCGAAGTAATCGGCTAGAATTTTTAGCTTTTCTACTTTCGGTTTGCTCCTGCCCCTTTTCCAATCGGATAATACCGATTGAGCAATCCCTGTATCTTTTGATACTTGATACGCTGTTTTGTCAGTTTTATACAATATTATATCACTTTAAGTGGATTTTGGAGGCAAAAAAATATTATCTGTTGGTATTTTATATAATGCAGACAATGTATTTAATGTTGCGAAATTAGGTATGACTTTCCCCTTTTCCCAATTAAGCACCGTATTTTTTGATACATGCATTTCTTTTGCCACATCTTCTTGTGTCATCTCTGCATTAACTCTAGCCGCTGCAAGACTGATCTGTAATTTTTCCAATTGCATCACCTCTTCTTTCTCTGAACCACTCCCTCTTTGATACAAGTATATAGTATCATCACTTTAAGTGTGTGTCAATACTTAAAGTGAAACTATTTTGATTTTTTATTGAAATAAAACCACCTTTGGTATATACTATAATCATCATAAGAAATGAGGTGACTGAAATGTCAGAGCGAGAATTTAACCAAATATTTTCTGAACGTTTGCGTTATTACTTAACCAAATATGAAATGACACAACTAGAACTTTCAAAACTTCTCGGTGTCGGTACTACTTCTGTATATAATTGGTGTAATGGCATAAAAACCCCCAGAATGGATAAAGTAGATGCAATGTGTGACATTTTCCATTGCAAAAGGTCTGACTTAATGGAAGACAAAACTACTCAATCGCATTCCACTGCCCACACAGGTGTCACAATCAACGTTCTTGGCCGTGTTGCCGCCGGTATCCCCATTGATGCTATTGAGGAAATTATTGATACGGAAGAAATCACAGAAGAAATGGCAAAGACCGGAGAATTCTTTGGGCTGAAAATAAAAGGTAACAGCATGGAACCAAGGATCTATGAAAACGATGTTGTCATCGTTCGCCAACAAAATGATGCAGAATCCGGTGACGTTGTCATTGCCACAATCAATGGTCATGAAGCTACCTGTAAAAGACTCCGTAAATACAGAGATGGAATTGAATTGATTTCAAATAATCCAAGTTATGAACCGATGTTCTTCTCCAATGAAGAAATTCTCAGCAAACCAGTTCGTATCATTGGTAAGGTTGTAGAATTAAGAGGAAAATTTTAAGATATAACCGCTTCGGCGTTTATATAGAGTAAAGTGGTGTTAAAGTACTTAGGAAAAGGAGTTTTAGTATGAGAGAAAAGCAAAGCGTAATGAGAGAATTGAAGCAATTACCTACATTCAATATGTTTGGAACCAAGAAAGAGGTTTCGTATCTTCCAGAAATTCTCAACCCGGATGAACGTGTTCTTGGACTGATCTCCGGATTTCTTGATGGAAACACGTGGATTATTGCACTAACAGACAGAAGAGTGATTTTCTTAGACAAAGGAATGCTATACGGATTAAAGCAAAGGGAGCTGCCGCTCGATAAAATCAACAGCATCTCACAAAAACGCGGATTATTACTCGGTTCAATTACAATACAAGATGGTGCATCTGCCATAAAAATCGAAAATATAGATAAAGGATGCATTGGTTCTTTTGTAGATTCACTTAATGCAGCTATAGACTCTTACAAATTTCAATCTTCCCCAGTTGTTCAGTCATCGAACGTAAGTGGTGCAGATGAAATTTTGAAATTCAAGTCACTTCTTGATCAAGGAATAATTACGAGAGATGAGTTTGAAATTAAGAAAAGACAAATACTTGGATTGTAAAATAAACTATCCCGTTAAGTTCACAAATAGGGACTGTATACACATCCGAATATATGTAAGAAAGTATTGACTGCTAATAAGGACTCGTGGTGTATGTATTGCTGTAGATAACTATGTCATTTATTTTACTCATCATTTAGCGGTTGTGGAATCAATATAATCGCCATGGCGTTTATATATGTGGTGTTAAGGTACAGGAGAAAAGAGGAGAAAATATTATGGAATTACATGAAGAAAATGAAGTGCTAAATTGGATTGATACTTTTTCGGTTCCTGTTATTCCACGCACTAAAAGATTTTGGATGATAAGAACAAAAAAAGGGTATTTTTATAATGAGTTTATTTCGAAGCGCTTTGTTGCATTAGCTTGGAATAATATTACTCAAAACACTGACTTTTCCGAATCTTCCAGAGATTCTTTAAAAGATGATATCTTAATGGAGTTCAATGAAATACAACGTCCCTCTACAGTGATTAATAAATGTATTTCTTTTATTAATGAAATACATACTGATGATATCCTAGTTATTCCAAGTGCACGCAGTAGCTATATTACTTTTGCTCTTGCAGGTGATTATTTTGAAGACGAAACCAAAACTGTAGAATTGGAAAAAAATATCATATTTCGAATCGAAAACCACGATGTCGATATAAACGATGTGTCATGTCCTTACAAAAAGAGAAGACATATTACTTTACTTCGAACTGTAAAAAATGAAGAATTAAACTATTCTTTATGTAGAGCTATTTCAAACTATCACGGAATTTCAAGCTTAGACAGCTACGCCAAACAAATATTAAATACTTTGTACAACTATTACATGCTTGAAAATGATATTTCAGTAGTATTTAGTGTCCGAAAACAAACGCCTATTGGTCCTCGTTCTATTAATAGCCTTCTCTATGGAGCAACGGAATTTTTATCATCAATAGTTCCTGAAAAGAATATATCGACTCAAGTAACACTAAACTCTCCGGGAGACATTATATTTTTATTAGATCAAGTCAAAGAATTCTTGACAAATAACTGGACTGTCATACTCGGAATTTTAATATTACTAGGTGGCGGTAGCGCTTTTTCATTTAAACTGCCAGGGATTATAGAAATTATAAAATCTATTTTATCAGCTAAAGATGATTACAGATTAAAACATGCCGAAGCAGACGAAAAAGAATTGCAAGTACTTGAAAAGAAACTCGAATTGTACAATAAAATTAAAGCCTCTGGAATCAATCCAGAAGCCTTACGTGGACCAGTTGATGCTTTAGCATCAGGATGTGTTGCTCTTGAAGTCGAGCCTATTGCTTTAGATGATGAAGCTGCAGCCACTCTTTCAGAGGAAGCCTCCATGCAAGAATCTCCTGATACAGAGGATGAGTAAAAATAACTGCTACAACAATCCCAACTATCCAAACAATAACTAGACTATTAGAATCAGATAGATATGCTTCTATACATGTATGTGATATAATTTTGAAAAAGCTGCTCAATATAAAAAGAAAACATAAAATAAAAATTAAACTATTTACTACATAAATAATATGTTTTTTCATATCAAGCCCTCCTTTTTTCTTAATTATATTCAAATATATTGTATACATCAATAGACAAATTGTAAATTTTTCTCCCCCTGCTCCACAGCAGGCAATTACATGATAGGTGTAACTGTTTCGTCGATTATACATAATACAAAATACTGGGAGAATTCAAATTAAATCAAGAAAGGATGTGATATCATGCCATTATTAAAAACAACTACACATACAATCGATGACATCTATGCTCTTCCAGATGGGCAACGAGCGGAGCTGATTGACGGACAAATTTATAACATGGCGCCGCCATCCCCATTGCATCAGGAATTAGTTGCTTTATTTACAACCGAATTGCAAAACTATATCAGTAAAAAACACGGTAACTGCAAAGTTTATCCTGCTCCATTTGCCGTTTTCATTAAAGACGATGATTCAAACTATGTAGAGCCTGATATTAGCATTGTCTGTGATTCCAACAAAATTTCACACCGTGGCTGTGAAGGAGCACCTGACTTTATCATCGAAATCGTTTCACCGAGCAGCCGTAAAATGGATTATTCTACAAAAAATGCACTTTATGCCGATGCCGGTGTTCGTGAGTATTGGATTTTGGATCCTGCCAGAGAACGCACAACGATATACCGATATGAGGAAGATGTAGCTCCGGTAATTGTACCTTTTCACGATATTCTCAAATTAAAAATATTTGAGGATTTCGAAATCTGCATTGATGATTTATTGAAATAAAAGAAAGAAGGTGCATTATTGGAACTTACCATAGATTCTATAAAAGAAATATGTTCTTTAGAAAATATTGAGATAACACTCCATGCGGCAAAACGTTTGGAGCAACGTGGAATTTTACTAGACGATGTCATAAGTTGTATTCAAAGTGGAAAAATAATTGAGCAATACCCAGATGACTATCCGTTCCCAAGTTGTCTGATCCTTGGTCTTTCGATCAAGAATCAATACCTTCACGTAGTAGTTGGAAGTAATTTGGAAACACTTTGGATCGTAACAGCATATTATCCTGATTCCGAAAAATGGGAATCGGATCTTGAGACAAGAAAGGAGAAAAAATCATGATGTGTTTTACATGTAAAGGTAATGTAGAAGAATCTACAACGACTTATATGACAGAATATAACAATTGTTACATTATCATCAAGAATGTTCCTTGTAAAAAATGTACTCAATGTGGCGAAGAATATCTGAATGGTGTTACCCTGAAGAAAATTGAAACTATTCTGGAAAAACTCAAAACTATGCTGACCGAGTTTGCAGTAGTCGATTATAACAAAGCAGCATAGGCGTAAAAAAATACCGCCCCAGTGCTACCAACACTGAGACGGTCTACACATCCGAAGATATGCACATATTTTGACCAAGAATATTGTATCATCTTCGGAACAGCTATACAATCCAGAACATTCGTTCTTGTGTTGGCTGTTATTTTTGTACCTTTTTTTAAATACAATTATATAGGAGTGTGATACAATGTCTTATTTTATCTATGCCAGAAAATCCAGAAAAGACGCTGAACTGGAAGCACTCGGTATCGATGTCCTGGAACGCCACATTACCACTCTATTGGAGTTGGCCAAAACGCTTTCTCTTCCGATCGGTGCGATTTACCGGGAAGTTGTGTCCGGAGACAGTATCGATGCCCGACCAGTCATGATGCAAGTCCTCTCTGAGGTAGAAGCCTGTATGTGGGATGGCGCCCTCGTAATGGACGTAGATCGTCTGGCCAGAGGTGATACGATCGATCAGGGGCGTGTGCAGCGTGCATTTTTCTATTCCGGCACCCGGATTGTAACGCCGAATAAAACCTACGATCCTGCAAATGAGTATGATAATGAGTACTTTGAGTTCAGTTTATTTATGAGCCGCCGTGAGTACGCCACAATCAAGCGCCGGATGCAGCGTGGCAGGGAACGTTCCAGTTCTGATGGTTATTACGTTGGCAATGTTGCCCCTTATGGATGGGAGCGTGTCATTGCACCGGATGGAAAGCACTACTCTCTCGCCCCACATCAGACCGAAGCACCAGTCCTTGATCTGATGTATGATCTGTGCGGAAATAAGCAGTACGGATACCAAAAAGCCTGTACCTATATGTCCAATATGGGAATCCTTGCAAGGAGCGGAAAGCCTTTCGCCCCCTCCACTTTAAAAGGAATTATCTCAAATCCGGCAAACATCGGAAAAGTCCGTTGGGGATATCGTAAGACAGTCAGAGCTGTAAAAGACGGTCGTGTGGTAAAGTCCCGTCCAAACGCCACGGATTACATTCTCGCAGACGCAGCATGGGCGCCACGTATCAACATAGACTTATTTGAGCGTGCGAATCAACCAAAAGGATGCTTCTCTGCTCCGATCAGAAGTGATCGGCCGATACAGAATCTATTTGCAGGTCTGGTCAGATGCTCGCAATGCGGCCGGCTTATGGTCCGCAAGAAAGCACAAACAAAAACACCCTATGATTTTCTGATTTGCCAGTATGCAGAGTGTTCCACGGTCGGAATACGGATTGATGAACTGGAAGAAGCTCTTCTGGGGTGGCTGAAAGACTACATAGCCAAGTATGAATTTTCTGACACTCATGAGGAAGATACTGCTGCCATTGCCGCAAAAGAATTGATCGTCACAAATTTTGAGACTGAACATCAGACGCTTTTGAAACAGAGAGAATCCTTATTTGATTTTTTAGAGCAGGGAATTTACACAAAAGAAATCTTTATTGAGCGTTCGAATGCACTGGAACAGCGGATCAGAGACTGCATGAATAACATCACTGCTGCCCGTGAAGATTTGTATGTCACAATCGCAAGGCAGGCAAACCGAAAGAATTTTGTCCCGAAGTGCAAGAACTTATTGAGTGAGTGGGGCTCTCTGACTGTCCCGGAAAAGAACAGTGCCTTGAAACAGCTGATTGACAGGATTGTTCTGACTAAAACGAAACGAAATAAGAAAAACCAGAAAAACTCTGAATTCACAATCGATGTGTACCCGAAAGTGCCGAAATGACGGTGCTTTCGGAGCATATTTATTAGTTGCATCTTCTACGAGCGTATTCCTCCGTGCCGATATCCGTAAGTGTTGCTGTCACCTCTTTATATGGCATGGTGTACCGCTGAGATAAATACCGCATCGATGCAGCGAGCTCCCCGTCCGGGCCACCAAATAGCAATAACCTATAATATTTTTACATATTATAAATATACACGAAAATGATGCAATATTCACCCCTCAGAGAGCTGATCTCCGAGGGGGTTTTTATTAGAATAACTGGAACCGATCAATTGCCTGTCCGAACGCTCCAGCATATCCGTCCTGCCCGTTTCCGGTCTCATTATCATACTGCCAATCCCAGTATGCTCCATTTACCGGGCTGACACGGTACTGCGCTTTCTGGTAGCCGTATTTTGCCGCATAATCTGCAGGGGTATTATAATATACCTCGATTGCGTCAATCGGCTGTCCGACACCTGCATAACCATTGTTGTGATCATTCCAGTTGCATCCGGTCACATAAGGCAGCCACCCTCTTCCGATCACGTGGACTCTGTATTTTACGGAGCCTTTGTCTACCTTGATAGCCACGTCTGTGATTTTCTTACCCTGAATTCCGGCAAAGTCTGTAAGATTCCGCACAAACGGCAAGATGCGTCCGTCCTCCAGTTTGACGGCGTAAGCAAATACTACTTCCGGCTGTTTCTGTGCAGCTTGAGCCTGCGCCTGTCCTCCAGATACATAAGTTGGCGGCGTGACATTACCACCCATGTACTCCTTAATCCGTTTAATAAAGTAGGATTTTGTAGCTTCTCTGCCGCCGTGAATCTCTACAGATCTGTGAGGGCA
>ENA-OQKF01000250-OQKF01000250.1-human-gut-metagenome-genome-assembly--contig:-NODE-250-length-39454-cov-44.545579_pt1 | contig 39454 bp, 37 predicted proteins | sample MGYA00242617_ERZ504784 | MGnify/ENA primary metagenome ERZ504784 (study PRJEB26092, sample SAMD00036364) | human gut metagenome | host: Homo sapiens | study: EMG produced TPA metagenomics assembly of... | reverse complement strand
CGGGCGTAGCGTTTGGCATCGGCATGATCGGCAACGTCAACCGCTGGCTGTCCGATCTGCCCGACTACACCGATGCCAACGCGTATCTGGTGAGCGAGCCCACCGACATCGTCGACTGCAACGGCAATACCATTGCGAGTTTCTACACGCAAAACCGCAAGTCCATCACCAAGGACCAAGTGTCCCCGTACGTGCTGCAGGGCACCGTCGACGTTGAGGACGAGCGCTTCTACGAGCATGGCGGCATCGACCTCTGGGGCATTGCACGCGCATCGGTGGCAACCCTCACCGGCGGCCACGAGGGCGCATCGACCATCACCCAGCAGCTGGTTCGCAACACCATCTTGCAGGAGGAACAATTCGACTCGACCATCGAGCGTAAGGTGCGCGAGGCCTATATCGCCATCAAGATGGAGGATATGTACTCCAAAGACGAGATCCTCATGATGTACCTCAACACCATCTACTACGGCCATGGAGCATATGGCATCGAGGCCGCCGCCGAGACCTATCTGTCCAAAACCGCCGCCGACCTCACCCTGAGCGAGGCCGCGCTGCTCATCGGCCTTCCCAACTCGCCCTCGCAGTACGACCCCACGGTTAATCCCGACTTGGCGCTGTCCCGCCGCAATAAGGTTCTGGACAACATGCTGCGTCTGGGCCACATCACGCAGGAAGAGCACGATGCCGCACAGGCTGAGCCCATCACGCTTAACGTGACCGAGATTTCGGGCAGTGGCGTCGATGTGTATTCTCAGCCCTACTTTGTCTCCTACGTTAAGCAGCTGCTTGAGCAGGAGTTCTCCACCGACGTGCTCTTTAAGGGCGGTCTGACCGTCAAGACCACCATCGACCCCACCATGCAGCAGGTGGCCGAGGAGGCTGTGCGCTCGCAGCTCGACACGCTTTCGCTCGACGGCCTGGACATGGGCATGGTCGTCGTTGACCCCAAGACCGGCTACATCAAGTGCATGGTAGGCGGCTACGACTACAACGCCGATGAGAATCACGTGAACCACGCTACGGCAAAGCGCCCCGTGGGCTCCACGTTTAAGGCCTTTACGCTGGCAACTGCCATCCAAAACGGTATGAACCCCAACGTCACCCTCAACTGCAACTCGCCGCTCAAGGCCAAGGGCACCACGACCGAGGTGCAAAACTACGGCAACCAGAGCTATGGCAACATCACGCTTAAGCAGGCAACGGCATACTCATCCAACACCGGCTACATTCAGGTGGCCGAAGCCATCGGCAATGACAAGATCATGTCGCTCGTCAAAAAGCTTGGCATCGATCCCGCCAAGGACAATATCGAGGACGTTCCCGTCATGACGCTCGGCACCGGGTCCATCTCACCGCTCGAGATGGCATCTGCCTACGCAACGTTTGCCAACGGTGGCTACTACCGTCAGCCCATCGCCATTACCGAGATCGACTCGCGTACCGGCTCGGTTCTGTACCAGCACACCGACAATCCCACGCAGGTGCTCACCGAAGGCGAGGCTGCCGCGGTTACCGATGTTCTATCCGGCGTCATGCAGGGCAGCGGCACGGGTGCCGCCGGCGCGCTGAACGTCAACCAGCCCTATGCCGGCAAGACGGGCACCACTGACAACACCACCAACCTGTGGTTCTGCGGCTTCACGCCGCAACTGACATGCGCCCTGTGGACCGGTTATTCCGCAGGCGAGATTCCCATCCAAAAGTACGGTTCGGACCTGCTGGGCGACAGCACCAACCTGCCCGTCTTTAAGAAGTTCATGAACACCGTTCTTGCGGGCACCGAGCGCGAGGAATTCCGTACCGGAACGGCTCCCACGTACAAGAACAATAACGTCTGGAAGTTCTACGGCACAAACAACAAAAAGAAAGACGAAGAGGATAAAGACGAGGAAAAAGAAGAGGAAGAGACCACAACCACCACAACGACAACGACAACCACGACCACTGAAACCCCGGGCGGTAACACCACCGGCGATAGCGGTACGACAGGTGGCGACGGTGGCACGGGTGGCGATGACGGCACGGGTGGCGACGGTGGCACGCCGACGCCTACCCCCGATCCTACGCCCACGCCCGACCCCTCTACGGGCCAGTAGACGCAAAGCGGCATCTGACACCAAGGCGCCCGAGCAGCACGTACGCTGCTCGGGCGCCTCTTTATTTCGGCAGATGCCATAAGATGCCACGACGGCCCCGGCTGCAAGACCGATAGGGCAACGGGTGCCGGCATGCAAAAGGGCGCTGACCTTCGTCAACGCCCTCGGCAATTACCTATAGCAACAATCGGCACAGCAGCAGTGCCGCTACTCCCCTACTTGTGAGAGTTGCTGAGCTTGTTGATGAGCGCCTCAAGGCGTTCGCCGTCCTCGGCCGTCTGCGCAATGACCAAGATCGTGTCGTTGCCGGCAAGCGAGCCAAGCACGTCGGGCAGCTCCGCAGCATCGACCGCTGCGGCAATACCAGAAGCCGTACCGGGCTGTGCCTTGATCATAACCAGATTATCGGTGCGCAGCACACCGGTAACCAACTCGGAAACCATGCGCTGCAGATGCAGGTCCTCGGCAAGTACATAGATGCCCTCGGGGAGCTTACGCAGTCCCATGTCCGCGATATCGCGCGAAACGGTCGCCTGCGTGCAATCGAAACCCATGGCGCGAAGCTCGTCTACCAAAACGCGCTGCGTACGTACGTCCTTATTGCGAACAATATCTCTGATGGCATCCTGGCGCCCATTGCGTTTTTTGGCCATACAAAACCTCACTCCAAAAGATGGCGGAGACAATCACTTAGTAATTGAATAGTTTAGCGCTATTTGAGGGTTTTAGTGAATAAGAACGCATTTCGAAACAATTCCATGCAATTTATTTCGAAAATCACGCTACTAGACAGTCCTGACGCCCGAACGATTGAAAAAGGCCGCCAGATGCGTATGCAACGCACACCGCATAGGCTTGGCACTAGCTATCGAACCATAGAGCAGACCTAAGCCCCGATGATTGCCTTTAAGAGCCGCAACCATCTGACGGGTACGCTGCGCTTCGAGCATATCATGCAAACGGGCCGAACGCTCTATTGAAGATACCCCATGGGGGCTCAGACACAAATTTTCGATGCAGGCAACCAGACCGGCGTAGTAATACTGCTGGCAGACCAGCTTCAACTGATCGCCACCGCCCACGACGGCAAGCGAGTCGGCAAGCCTGTCGAGCGCCCCGATATCATCAGAAAGCCTGGCAAACATCGTGGGGTCAAACGTCTCCGTAATCGATGGCGCCACTGCATGAAAACGGGCACGGCCACATCCCGAAACGCGCTTTGCCCGCGAAAGCGCGAACGTCAAAAAAGACACCGTGCGAAACGCATCGCCATGCGCAAGGCACGCCTCAAAGAGGGCGCGATCATACAGCACGCCAGAGGTCTGTCGGATTAAACCACAGGAAACCAATTGGGTCAGGCAAGCCGCCCGGTCCTCATCTTCAGAAACGGATGTCGCATCCAAAACTCGGGAATGACGTTCGCGGTGAACATCGTAGCGATCGAGCGAAACAGAGGGAAACACGATGTCAGCAGAAGCGTCGCAGGAGCTTTCGACCATCTGCGAAAGGGACTGCGGCGCAAACCACTCATTGGCATTCATCGCAATGATCTGGGAGCCGCGCGAAGCCGCAAAGCCGGCACGCAGGCAGGCGCCAGGCACTGGGTCCTCAACATCAATCAAATCAATATGAATGTCTCTATCGGCAGCAACTTCGAGCGAATGGCGCACACCAGCTACCACGCCGCGGCAAACGACGACAATCTGCAAATCGTAGAGGTCTTGGTTCTGGATGCTCTCGAGAGCGCGCATCGTATAACTGGGCGAACCCTCAACAATCAGGATCACCGAAAGTCGCGGATGCGAACCACGTCGAACCAAGTTTTCCGTCCTCTCGACAGCGCCAAATCAAACCGTCGTTCATGGTACACCCGAGCTATAAAAGCAACGAGCCGCCTAACATGTTGCACGCCAAGAACAGATGTTGCACACGTGCAGCTCACACATAGCACGTGCCAGGCACGGACGCGCCGAGCACGCCCCTAATCGAGCACCACAAACTCAGCGGGGTCGTAGTCCACGCCCATAAAGGTAAGACCGCATGCGGGCGCCGTAGGACCGGCAGCGGAGCGATCGCAGGCATCAATTACCTCGCGCATCCACTCGGGATCGCGGCGATGCATGCCGATCTCGACAAGGGTGCCCACAATGGTTCGCACCATCGAATGCAAAAACGCATTGCCCTCGATGGTAAACGTGAGGATGTCCTCGCCAAAGGCGACCTCATGGCCAAACTCGGCACGCATTACGCAGCGGTGCGTAGGTTTGCCCACGGCAGAGGCGACCTTGCAAAAGCTCTTAAAGTCCTGCTCGCCCAAAAGCGCAGGGCAGGCGGCCGCCATCGCATCGACGTCGAGGGGATAGCGATGCCACCACACTGCACCGCGTGACAGCACGGGCCGCGCGTCACGGTCGGCAATGCGATAGGTGTACGTACGAGAGCGCGCGTCAAAACGTGCAGAAAAGCCCTTACGGGCCTTGTAGACCTCGTTTATGGCGATATCTTTGGGCAGGAGGGCATCCATAGCCCTCAGCCATCTACGACGCGTCAAAGCCAGCTCAGTGTCCGCTACGGGCACGCTGATGTATTGGGCCACCGCATGAACGCCGGCATCGGTACGCCCTGCGCACGTCAGATCGATTGGGCGGCGCAGCAACGTCTCGATTGCACGGCGCAGCTCGCCCGCAACCGTCGTCTGGCCCGGCTGCTCGGCAAATCCGCTATAGGAGGAGCCATCGTAGGCCACGCGAAATACAAGGGTGGCGTCGAACTCGGGGGTCGAATTGAAATCAGACGGCGCGGTCATGGGCGCTCCCAACAAACTAGCAACGGTATTGCGACAAAAAAGAGGGGCACGCGAACGTACCCCTCGAATATAGCCTATGCAGACAGAATGTCTACTCAGCGGTCTCCTCAGCAGGAGCCTCCTCGACAGCCTCGACCTTCTTGGGAGCAACGGCCTTCTTGGGGGCCGGAGCAGCCTTCTTGGCCTTAGGCGTGCAAGGCTCGGTGACGAGCTCCATGATAACGATAGGAGCGTTATCGCCCTTACGGTTACCGAGCTTCATGATGCGGGTGTAACCGCCGTTGCGGTCCTGCCACATGCCCTGAGCAGCCTTGTCGAAGATCTCGGCAACGAGCTGCTTATCGCCGAGCTTGGCGATAGCCAGACGACGAGAGTGCAGGTCGCCCTTCTTGGCCCAGGTGATGATCGGGTCGACGACCGAACGCAGCGCCTTAGCGCGGGTCTCGGTGGTCTTGATGCGGTCGTTCTCGAAGAGGGCCTTAGCAAGGCTCTTCTTCATGGCCTTGGTGTGGCTCGCATCGGTGCCGAGCTTCAGGCCCTTCTTAACGTTGTGACGCATGGTCTAGTTTCTCCTCAAATATGCGAAGCATTAAGCCTTCAGGCTCAGGCCCATGGACTCAAGCTTGTCCTTCACTTCCTCGATCGACTTAACACCGAAGTTACGGATGTTGAGCAGATCGTTCTCCGAGAACTCAACGAGCTGACGGACCGAGTGAATGCTGGCGCGCTTAAGGCAGTTGTAGGAACGGACGGAAAGGTCCAGATCCTCGATCTGCTTGTCCAGCTCGGCGTTGTCGTTGGTGACCTCGGGAGCGAAGATCGAAGCCTCCTCCTCGACCTCGGGGGTCTCGGCAAGGTTCATAAAGGCGGCCATATGCTGGTTGATGATATTGGCAGCCTGGACCACGGCGTCGCGCGGGGCGATGGAACCGTTGGTCTCGATCTCGAGGACAAGGCGGTCGTAGTCGGTATGCTGGCCGACACGGCAAGCCTCAACGAGCTTGGCGCAACGGGACACCGGCGAGTACAGCGAGTCGACGTTGATCACACCGATGGGATCGTTGTCACGCTTGTTAGCCTCGCCAGAGACATAGCCGCGGCCATAGCCGATGCGCATGCTCATGGTGAGATGGCCACCCTCGGTGAGCGTAGCAATGTGCTGCTCGGGGTTGACCAGCTCAAACTCGGACGGAATAAAGAAGTCCGCACCGGTGACCTCGCAGGGGCCGTCAACCGAGATGGTGGCGGTCGCCTCGTCGGTCGTGCCGAGAGCCCTGAAGACAAGACCCTTGACATTCAGGACGATGTCGGTGACATCCTCGACCATGTTAGGGATGGTCATGAACTCGTGCTGCGCACCATCGATCTGAATGGCCTCGACGGCGGCACCCTCGAGCGAGGACAGAAGAACACGACGAAGCGAGTTACCCAGCGTATCGCCGTAGCCACGCTCGAGCGGCTCGACGGAGACACGAGCAGAGGTCTCGTTGATCTCTTCGACCTGAACCTGAGGCCTAATGAATTCTGACATGTATTACCTCCAGCCTCAGCAGCCCGGATGGACTACTTAGAGTAGAGCTCGACGATGAGCTGCTCGTTGATATCACCGCTGATCTGCTCACGCGTCGGCAGAGCGAGCACGTTACCAGACAGCTTCTCGATATCGACCTCGAGCCAGCCAGGGACCTCAAAGCGCTCGGAGGAAATCAGGGCCTCCTTGATGGGGAGGAGGTCACGGAACTTCTCGCCGACAGCGACGACGTCGCCGGCCTTGACGCGGTAGGACGGAATGTCCACGCGCTTGCCGTTCACGGTGAAGTGACCGTGACGGACGGACTGACGAGCCTCTTTGCGGGTGCGGGCGAAGCCAAGACGGAAGACGACGTTGTCGAGGCGAGACTCAAGAATGATCATGAGGTTCTCACCGGTGACGCCGTTCATCTTACGGGCCTTGTTGAAGTAGCCGTGGAACTGCTTCTCCAGAACGCCATAGATGAACTTGACCTTCTGCTTCTCACGCAGCTGCATGCCGTACTCAGATTCCTTGCGACGGCGCTTGGGCTGACGGATAGATTCCTTCTTGCTGCTGTAACCGAGCTCAGCGGGATCGATCCCGAGCTGACGGCAGCGCTTAAGAACAGGAGTCCTGTCGATTGCCATATTGATACGATCCTTTCAGTTACACGCGGCGACGCTTCTTGGGGCGGCAGCCGTTGTGCGGAATGGGGGTCTTGTCCTGGATGCTCGAGACCTCGAGGCCAGCAGCCTGGAGGGAGCGGATGGCGGTCTCACGACCGGAGCCGGGGCCCTTGACGAAGACGGAAACCTTCTTCATACCGTGCTCCATGGCCTGCTTGGCAGCAGCCTCGGCAGCCATCTGGGCAGCGAACGGCGTGGACTTACGGGAGCCCTTGAAGCCCACCTGGCCAGCCGACTTCCAGGAAATGACGTTGCCCTGGGGATCGGTGATCGAAACGATCGTGTTATTGAACGTAGAACGAATGTGAGCCTGGCCCACGGAAATGTTCTTACGGTCCGCGCGCTTCAGACGGGCAGCGCGAACGTTCTTCTTAGCAGTAGCCATCTATCTAGCGCTCCTTATTTCTTCTTCTTAGCACCGATCTGACGCTTCGGGCCCTTGCGGGTACGAGCGTTAGTGTGGGTGCGCTGGCCGCGGACCGGGAGGCCCTTGCGGTGACGAAGGCCGCGGTTGCAGCCGATGTCCATAAGGCGCTTGACGTTCTGGTTGCGCTCACGGCGGAGGTCGCCCTCAACCATGATCTGATTCTTATCGATATAATCGCGGATGGCGTTAACCTCATCCTCGGTGAGGTCCTTAACGCGCGTATCCACGTTAACGTTGCACTCGACGCAAATCTTCGTCGCAGTGGTGCGGCCGATGCCGTAAATGTAGGTCAGACCGATCTCAACGCGCTTCTCACGCGGGAGGTCGACACCATTAATACGGGCCAACGTAGTCTCCTCTCTTAACCCTGACGCTGCTTATGACGGGGGTTCTCGCAAATAACGAGGACCTTGCCATGGCGCCTAATGATTTTGCACTTATCGCACATCTTCTTGACCGAAGGACGTACCTTCATCGTTCTTCCTTTCGGTAGCGCTCAAACTACTTCCCTACTATCTACTCGCCCAGCCGCAGGCGTTTAAAACTATGGCTGGTCTTCACACGCAAACCGACCGTAGGTTGAGCTAAGCCTGCAGTCGGAAAGGAGCGTGTATGCGTGCCGCTATTTATAGCGATAGGTGATGCGACCGCGGGTCAGGTCGTACGGGGAAAGCTCCACGACAACCCTGTCACCGGGGAGAATGCGGATGTAATTCATTCGGATCTTGCCAGAAATGTTGCACAGAACCGAATGACCGTTCTCGAGCTCAACCTTAAACATGGCATTGGGCAGCGGCTCCTTTACCGTACCCTCGAGCTCAATTGCGTCTTCCTTCTTCACAAGCAATCATCTTTCTCTAGAAAACGACAGCGATTGAATATTCTACAATACGCATGCACGTATCGTAATATCTTCGTAATGGCTCCACATCTAAGTGGAACTTGTTACATTTGAAATGTAAAACAAAGCCGTTCCCTGATGCCCAAGATCACCTTGAAATGAGAAGGAATAGACCATGGGGTCATGCCTTCGAAATTGAAAGGCGAGGTTGGACATCAGGGGGCGGCGACTTTTACATTTCTCCGCCTTGGAGGGAGCACCAAGCGCCTTGCGCGTCGGTAGTGAGAATCACCGGACCGTCATTGGTAATGGCGACGGTGTTCTCGTAGTGCGCGGCGGGCAGGTGGTCATTGGTCGTTACGATCCAACCATCGGAGCCCGTGCTCACATGATTGGAACCCATCGTCACCATCGGCTCGATGGCGATGACCATACCAGCCTGAAGGCGAACGCCTCTCCCCTTCTTTCCATAATTTGGAACGTTGGGGTCCTCGTGCATCACGCGGCCAATGCCATGGCCCACGTAATCGCGAAGCACGCCGTAACCGTGAGACTCGGCGAGGGACTGAACAGCATACCCGACGTCCCCGATATGGTTACCGGGAACAGCCTGCTCGATGGCAGCCTTAAGGCAATCGCGCGTAACCTCGCACAGGGCCTTGGCCTCGGGCGTGGGGGTGCCGACGAAAAACGTCCAAGCGTTATCGCCGACCCAACCGTCAACGACAGCTCCCGTATCGATGGAGATGATATCGCCATCGCGCAGGATCATGTCGGGATTGGGAATACCGTGAACCACGGCATCGTTGATCGATGCGCAAATGGTTCCCGGGAAGCCGCCGTAACCCTTAAAGGCAGGGGTGCCGCCATGCATGCGGATAATCTGCTCGGCAAGCTGATCGAGCTCGAAGGTCGACACGCCGGGGCGAACCATGGCTCCAACGTGGCGGAGCGCCATCTTAGATAGCGCTCCTGCCTTCTTCATCTGCTCGATTTGCGTTGCAGACTTAATCTTGATCATAGACAGAGAGCCTCTTTGACATCCCCGTACACGGTCTCGCGAGCCTGGTCACCGTTGACCGACTTGAGCAGACCCTGGCCACGATAGTAGTCGACGAGCGGGCTCGTGGACTTCTCGTAGACGTCGAGACGGTTCTTGATGGTCTCGGGCTTGTCGTCGTCGCGCTGATACATCTCGCCGCCGCACTTGGGGCAGGTAGTATCGGCAGCCGTGCCGGTGTAGCCGCAGGCACGGCAGGTGCGACGCGAAGACAGACGATCGATGATGACATCGGGGGCCACATCGACCAGAAGGGCGCAGTCGATCTCGCGACCCATGGCGGAGAGCTCGGAATCGAGCGTCACAGCCTGGGCGGTGTTGCGCGGGAAGCCATCGAGGATGAAGCCCTGCTGGGCGTCATCGGCGGCAAGGCGCTCCTTGACAAGGTCGATCACGAGCTGGTCGGGAACGAGCTCGCCAGCGTCCATGTACTTCTTAGCCTGAATACCAAGCTCGGTGCCACCCTTGACGGCAGCACGCAGCAGGTCGCCCGTGGAAATGTGAGCGACGCCAAACTCGGCGACGAGCTCCTGTGCGACGGTGCCCTTACCGGCACCCGGAGCTCCGAGCAATACGAGGTTCATGAGCAATCCTCCTCTAGCCTATTTAAAGAATCCATCGTAATCATACATCTTGATCTGGCCTTCGAGCTTATCGACCGTGTCGAGCACGACGCCGACCATGATGAGGATGGACGTGCCGCCAAATGCCTGGATCAGATGGTTACCCGTGAAGGAGAAGATGATCGAAGGCACGATGGCGATGAGCGCCAAAAAGACAGCGCTGGGAAGCGTGATCTTGTTGAGCGCGTTCTTGATGTAGGCCGCGGTAGCCCTACCCGGACGGACGCCCGGAATAAAGCCGCCCTGCTTCTTAAGGTTGTCGGCCGTGTCATCGGGGTTGAACACCATGGAGGTGTAGAAGTACGCGAAGAACACGATGAGCACAACGTTAAGCACCCAGTTGAGCCAACCGGTCGAAAGCGCAGAGGCAACTGCCTGAATCCAGCCGATGCCGGGGAAGAACACGGCAATCTGAGCCGGGAAGTACAGCAGCGCCGAAGCGAAGATGATCGGCACGACGCCCGCGGTGTTGACCTTGATGGGCAGGTAGGTGGTCTGGCCACCCATCATGCGACGGCCCACGACGCGCTTAGCGTAGGAGACCGGAATGCGGCGCTGGCCGCGCTCAAGGAAAACGATCAGCGGGATAACCAGCAGGATAATGGCGCAGATGATCACCATGGTGATGATGCCACCGGCATTGCCCTCGGTGCTGGAGAAGATCGCCTGCGGCAGACCGGCCATGATGTTCGCAAAGATGATCAGCGACATGCCATTGCCGATACCGCGCTGGGTGATGAGCTCACCAATCCACATGATCAGCATCGCGCCCGCGGTGAGCGTGCCGACGATCATGAGGTCGAAGATGATCTCGGGAGCGCCGGCGCCAGTAAAGCTGATGCCGAAGCTCTTAAAGAGGAAGAGGTAACCCACGGAGTTGAGGATTGCCAGAGCCAGGGTGAGGTAACGCGAATACTGCGTGATCTTGGTCTGACCGACCTCGCCCTCGCGGGCAAGCTCATGCAGGGAAGGCACAACGGCCTGGAGCATCTGGAGGATGATCGAGCTGGTGATGTAAGGCATGATGCCCAGCGAAAACACCGACACATAGCTCAACGCGCCGCCAGAGAAAAGATTCAGGAGGGCCATAGCACCTGCGGCGACCGAATTGTTATCGGTCGAGAAAAGGCCCAGCATCCCCTGGAAGGGAATGCCGGGCACAGGAACGTGCGCACCAATGCGGTACACGACGAGCATAGCTATGGTAAAAAGAATCTTTTCGCGCAATTCTTTGATGCGGAAAGCATTCTTAAGACCATTTAGCACGGCAGCTCGACCTTTCCGCCGGCGGCCTCGATCTTGGCCTGCGCAGAAGCGCTGACCTTGTCGACCTTGACCGTGAACTTCTTGGTGAGCTCACCATTGCCGAGCACCTTGACGGGCTCGAACTCGCTCTTGGTGATGCGAGCGGCCTTAAGAGCGGCACCGTCGATCACTGCGCCATCCTCGAACTTACGCTCGAGACGCTCAACGTTAACAGCGGTGTACTCGATACGACGGGGGTTGCGGAAGCCCGGAAGCTTGGGCAGGCGCATAGCCAGCGGAGTCTGACCACCCTCGAAGCCGGCACCCTTGGTGCCGCCAGAGCGGGAACCCTGGCCCTTCTGGCCGCGGCCAGAAGTGGTGCCGTGACCCGAAGAATTGCCACGGCCGACGCGCTTGCGGTTCTTGGTGGAACCGGGCGCGGGAGTAAGATCGTGAAGCTGCATTTGCTACTCCTCTACAATCTCGACAAGGTGCTTGACCTTGAAGATCATGCCGCGGACGGACTCGTTGTCAGCAATCTCGCGAACCTCGCGGATCCTGTGGAGACCGAGGGCACGGACAGTACGGACCTGGTCCTGCTTGCAACCGTTGGTGCTGCGGACCTGCTTGATCTTGATGGTGTCAGCCATGCTTAGTTCTCCTTACCGACGAACATCTCGGAGACCGTCAGGCCACGGCGAGCCGCGACGTCCTCAGGGCTGGAGAGCTCCTTGAGGCCCTCGACGGCAGCCTTGATGATGTTGAGGCCGTTGTCGGTACCGAGGGACTTGGACAGGACGTTCTTGATGCCAGCAAGCTCAAAGAGGGGACGCACAGCGCCGCCGGCGATAACGCCGGTACCCTCGACAGCGGGCTTGATGATGATGCGGCCGGCACCAAAGTGGCCGAGAACCTCGTGCGGGATGGTGCCCTGCTCGGTCACCGGCACGTGGAACATGTTCTTCTTGGCATCGAGAGACGCCTTGGAGATGGCCAGGGGCACCTCAGCGGACTTGCCCATGCCAACGCCGACGTTGCCCTTGCCGTCGCCAACGACGACGAGAGCGACGAGGCTCATGCGACGACCACCCTTGACGGTCTTCGACACGCGGTTGATGTAAACGACGCGCTCCTCGAACTCGGAGGCCTCGCGCTGCTGCTTCTGATTACGAGCCATGTGCTACATACCTCCTAGAACTCGAGACCGGCGGCACGAGCACCGTCGGCGAGGGCCTTGACGCGGCCATGGTAGATACGGCCACCACGATCGAAGGCGACCTTGGTGATGCCGGCCTCGATGGCGCGCTTGCCAACGAGCTGACCGACCTTCTCCGCAGCCTCCTTGTTCGAGGTGTGGGTGCCCTTGAACTCGGCCTCGAGGGTCGAGGCAGAGACGAGCGTCAGGCTGGAGCCCTTGCTGTCGTCGATGATCTGGGCATAGATGTTGGCGTTAGTACGGGTCACGCGAAGACGCGGACGCTCGGCGGTACCCGAGACCTTGCCGCGAACACGACGCTGACGACGCTTGAGGCCTTCCAGCTTCGCCTTATGCTTGTTCATACGTAAACTCCTAAAAAGGTTGATCTTGCCAGCACCTAACGGGGTGCTGGTCTTATGCGAGTAAGTCGGTTACGACTACTTGGCGGCCTTACCCAGCTTGCGGCGGATGTGCTCGCCAACATAGTGGATACCCTTGCCCTTGTAAGGCTCGGGAGGACGATGGCCGCGGATCTCAGCGGCGATCTGACCGACCTGCTGCTTGTTGATACCCTTGACGTTCACGTGGGTGTTGTCGGGAACCTCGAAGGTGATGCCCTCGGGAGCCTCGACGATCACGGGGTGCGAGAAGCCCAGGGAGAACTCGAGGTTCTTGCCCTTCTGCTGCACGCGGTAACCGACGCCGGCGAGCTCGAGCTTCTTCTCGAAGCCCTCGGAAACGCCAACAACCATGTTGTGGATGAGGGCGCGGGTGAGGCCGTGGCGGGCACGGGTCTCACGCTCGTCGTCGGGACGAGAAACGGTGAGGACGTTGTCCTCGACGTTGATGGTGAGCTTCTCAAAGACATCGAGCTCGAGCTGGCCCTTGGGGCCCTTGACGACAACGTTGTTGCCGTTGACTGCCACTTCGACTCCGGCGGGAATCTGGACAGGCTTATTACCGATACGAGACACGGTGATCTCCTTTCCTTCTACCTACCGAGCGAATTACCAGACGTAAGCGATGATCTCGCCGCCGACGTTGTGCTTGCGAGCATCGCGGTCGGTCATGACGCCATGGCTGGTGGAAATAATGGCGGTACCAAGGCCACCGCGGACGCGGGGCATGTCGGCAACGCCGGTGTACTTACGCAGGCCCGGCTTGGAAATGCGGCGGATGCCGTTGATGACCTTAGCCTTCTTGGGACCATACTTAAGCGTGATGTGCAGAGTCTTCTGGGGAACGGTGTCCTCGACATCGTAGCCCTCGATGTAGCCCTCCTCGTGCAGAACACGAGCGATCTCGACGAGCTTCTTGCTGCTCGGCATGGAGACCGTGGCCTTGTTCACAGAGTTAGCGTTACGGATGCGCGTAAGCATATCTGCGATCGGGTCTGTAAGGTTCATACAGATTCTCCTTCGTTCTTGATGAACACGTGCTCTTGGTTCTTCGCCGCCCTTAACGGCAAAGCCTTTTTAGCGCGTTTTCCCTGTTCCAAACTGATGCTTGAAACGCTGGTAGTGACTTACCAGCTGGCCTTCTTAACGCCGGGAAGCTCGCCCTTGAGTGCAAGCTCGCGGAAGCAGACACGGCACAGGCCGAACTTGCGGTACACAGAGTGCGGACGGCCGCAGCGCTGGCAGCGCGTGTACTCACGAGTAGAGAACTTCTGCTTGCGATTGCACTTGACGATCATCGATGTCTTAGCCACTTATATCCTCCTCACATAGAGTATTGTTCGCCCCAAGCGCCGCCCCCTTGTGGGAACGGCGCTTATAGGGCAGGTGAACCTATTTCTTGAACGGGAAACCGAAGGCGTCCAGAAGGGCCTTGGCCTCCTCATCGGTGTTGGCGGTGGTCACGAAAGTGATGTCCATACCGCGCTGGTGATCGACGGAGTCGAAGTCGATCTCGGGGAAGATGAGCTGCTCGGTGACGCCCATGGAGAAGTTACCACGGCCGTCGAAGCTCTTGGCGGAAATGCCGCGGAAGTCGCGGATACGGGGGATCGCGACGGAGGTCAGACGATCGAAGAACTCCCACATACGGTCGCCACGCAGGGTAACCTTGCAGCCGATCGGCATACCAGCGCGCAGGCGGAAGGTAGCGATGGACTTGCGGGCACGGGTGATCATCGGCTGCTGGCCGGTGATGGCGCGCAGGTCGCGCACGGCACCGTCGATGGCCTTGGAATCGGTAGCGGCCTCGCCGACACCCATGTTCACGACGATCTTCTCAAACTTGGGGATCATCATGACGTTCTCGTACTGGAACTTGTCCTGAAGCTGCTGCTTGACCTCGTTGTTGTACTTGGTCTTCAGACGCGGCACATACTTCTCTTCTGCCATTGTTCACTCCTTCTTGGGGTTTTAAGCACGGGGCGTGGCCACGATGGGTTGTCCTCGTGCCTCCTGGCTGCATCCGCGCCGCTCATGGCATTTTGCGGTTTGGACTCGACGCAGCAGGAGCCGACAAAACAATCGGTACTATACGCGCATCGGGAGCGTATTTCCAGAAAAACCTCGTCTGCCTGCACAACTCCACAACTCCCCCGCACAAATGGATCCCAAAAAGCAGTTGCGGTGAAATAGGGACTGTTGGGCGGCCTAACAGGCTTAAACAATCCGTATTTCACCGCAACTTAATTGGTGGGGATGCGATTAGCGCTTGCGGGGGACGAGTTTGGTGCGGCGCAGGTGAATCATCTCGGCGGCGATGGAGATGGCGATCTCCTCGGGGTCCTCGGCCTCGATGGCAACGCCGATCGGCAGGTGCAACTCGTCGATCTGGTCCTGCGTAAAGCCTTCCTGCTCCAGGCGGGCACGCACAAAGGCCGTCTTGCGGCGCGAACCCAGACAGCCCAGGTAGGCAGGCTTGGCGCGCATGGCCTGAATCACCACGTCGATATCGGACTTGTGACCCGCCGTGGCGACGACCACCAGGTCGCGCGGGCCGATGGGGCACTGCTTGCTCAGGCTCTTGTAGTCGACCAGACGACGGTCGTAGACACCGGGCACCCATTCGGGGGTCAGCGTGCCGGGGCGGTCGTCGCAGGCCACGACGGCAAAACCCGCCGCCGTGAGCACCCGCGCCGTCGCAGCGCCCACGGGGCCGCAGCCAAAGATATAAGTCAGGCCCTCGGGGCAGAGCGTCTCGACGTGCGCCACGGGAATCTCGGAGGCCGCGTTGGTGTAGCTGACCTTACTCCCCTCCTCCACCAGCGAAAGCCCGGGGCAGCCCGCAATGGTACGGCGCGATTCCTCGCCATGGTACTCGGCCACATCGCCCTCGAGCGCGCTCGCGATAAACGGCTCAAAGTCGATGACGAAGTCGCCGATGCGCCGATAGGCCAAGACGCCGGCAATTTCCTGGAACAACGGTACCTGGGTCGCATCCAGATGCAGATAGCACAGGCAGATGGCTCCGCCGCAGATCATGCCGGTATCGGAGTTCTCGCCGCCCATGGTGTAGCGGACCAGACGCGACTGTCCCGCGCTCAGGAGCTCGCGCGCCTCATCCAGCGCAAAGAGCTCAATCTTGCCGCCGCCGATAGTGCCCGCCTGGCTGCCATCGGCAAAGACGGCCATCCAGGCGCCCACGCCGCGCGGCGACGACCCCGCCGTGCCGGCCACGACCACGAGCTCGCACGTCTCGCCAGCACGCAGGGCGGCAAGCGCCGCATTCACAACATCGAGCTTTTCCATTGCCGCCTTCTATCCTCTAAAGATATCGGTGAGCATAGCGAGTGCCTCGAGCACGCCGCCGCCGACCGACGTCGCCTTGTCCGAAATGTAGTTGATATAGCTGGCATCGCCGCGCGGATCGACATCGGCGCATTTAAAGCCCTCAGTCACCTGCACGCCGTTCGCCAAAAGCCCGCGCAGACAGCCATTGATCTGCGTGCACATGGGCGTATCGCCCGCGTAGCCAATCACGTCTCCGGCGCTCACGATGTCGCCGATTGCGCGGTCGGACCGAAACACGCCGGCGGCGGGGCTGTGGATAACACGCTCCTTGCCATAGCCGGCGATGATACCCGGCACGCCCGTGTTGGGCCGGGGTGAGCCCTGGGTAATGACGCGGCCCAAAAAATGCCCGCGCATAGTCTCGACCACGGCATCGCAATCAACCGGCGCGGTAAAGCCCGGCCCCACCGCGATGACGGCAGGAGCCATGTCGCGCGTGGTGCCCAGATTGCGCTTGGCCAGAATCGCGTCTACCACGGCCGCGGGCCTAAGTTCGCCGAGCATCTGTGCCTGGGGGTCCACCACCACGGCGACATCCCCCGCCTCGGTAATTGCAAGCGCCTCGGCCGGCGTCTGCGCCAAGCGGGCGCGAATACCCTCGACCTCGACCTCGCCCAGGCGAATGGCCTCGCAAAAACTGATCGTGCGACGGATGCACGTGGGGACCGCGATATCGGCCATGACGACCGACACGCCGGCGCGCACCAGACGAGCAGCCACGCCCGTGGCGATATCGCCTGCGCCGCGAACATAAACGAGCATTCCCGGGGTACCTCCCTGTGCTACGGTTTATCAGAGCAAAAGCGGTTCTGCCGCTACGCTAATGATTATTTCTTATCGCAGCATTATACGGCGGTGAACAGATGGAAACGGTTAACGGCGGCCTTGCCCCCACGCTCAAGATTGAGTCGGGCATCACCGCGATCATCGGCAGCGGTGGCAAGTCGACCCTGCTGCGTTCGTTGGGACTCGAACTCATGCGTGCCGGCGGCCGCGTGCTCCTCTGCACCACCACGCACATGTTTCCCGTCGCCGGCGTGCCATGGGACGGGTCGAGCCGTCGCCTGGACGCTGCGCCCTGGAAGCCAGGTGCCTTACACGCCCCAGGCTGCACCTGCGAGGCCTGCGCGGGCATGAGCCGCGGAAGTATCTGCCAGGCGGGTGTTTTGGACCCGGAGACAGGCAAGCTCTCCTCCCCCGCTGCGCCGCTCGACCAGCTGGCGCAGCGCTTTGACTACGTCCTGGCCGAGGCGGACGGCAGCAAGCGGCTCCCGCTCAAGGCGCACGCCACCTGGGAGCCGGTCGTTCCCGCCGGCACGGCCAATGTCATCTGGCTCGTCGGCGCCTCGGGATTCGGCAAGCCCATCAACGAAGCCGTCCACCGCCCCGAGCTCTTTTGCGAGCGCTGCGGCTGCGAGCTCACCGACATCGCCACGCCCGAGCGCGTCGCCCAGGTGCTCAATGCCGAGATGCAGGCGCTGAAGCTCAGCACCGCACGCGTCATGCTCAACCAAGTCGACACGCTCAGCGACCCGGCTATGGCAGGCCGCTTTGAGGCCACCCTCGGCCGCCCCATCGTCGCCAGCAGCCTCAAGTAGCCGGCGCCACCCTGGCGTCCTTTCTGCTAGCGAGGCGCGTAGCAGGCCGCGATATGCTCCGAGACGCGGCGCTGGCCCTTGGCGGTGTCGACATCCCACAACTCGTAGGCACGTGCCTCGACCAACTGGACATCGGCGCGGCCGCGCAGCAGCGACGATCCGCCATCCTTGCCCTTAAGACCCATAAGGTCGGGAAAGAGACTCGCAGGGAACAGCACCGGCGAGGCGGGTTCACCGTTTAGGGCAAGACGCACGGGCGCAACGCCGCCGTTGGCCTTAAAAGCACCGGCGAGTGCTTCAAAGGAATCCGAACTCACGAGCGGCTGGTCGCCCGGCAAAAAGAGGCAGCCCTTCCAGCCGCGATCGGCTCCCCAGGTAAGACCGGCGCGCACACTCTCGCTCCTGAGCGCGCCATCGTGCAGCGCGCACGCGCAGCGCAGCTCACGGCAAATCTCGGCAACTTGGGGCCAGCGCGTCGTAACAACAACGTCAAATCCTTTGGGCACCGACTCAATCGTCCGCTGAATCAGCGGCTTTCCGCAGATATCGGCAAGCATCTTGTTAGAGCCAAACCGCTTGCCCTCGCCCGAAGCCATAATGACGCAACCAAGTTTCATGGTGATACCTCCCCTGAAGCCATCGTACCCATAACTCGCGCAGCGGGTGCATAAAGATGGTGTCCTGGCCGTTGGCGGTCTTATAACGCAGCGACGCTTTCGTTATTTGCGAACAAGTGTGGTTTATGGCACAGTGAGCCCAAACAAATTTTTAGGAAGGCACCCATGACCCCCGCACAGATTGAGTTTTACAAGCGCCTTGCACACAGTCTGGCACTCCAATTTGGTCCCAACTGTGAAATCGTCGTCCACGATCTGGAGACCGAGGACATGGGCCACTCTATCGTGGTGATTGAAAACGGCCACGTCAGCGGACGCAAACTGGGCGACGGTCCCAGCCATATCGTGCTCGAGTCCATGCACGAGGATGCCACCGAGGTCCACGACCGCGCGCCGTGCCTCACCAAGACAGCCGATGGCAAGCTGCTCAAATCGTCGACCATCTTCATTCGCGATGACGACGGCAACCCCGTTGGCATTATGGGCATCAACTTTGACATCACGCTCATGAAGGCGTTTGAGCGTTCGCTCGGCGCGCTCACCGCCCCGGGCGACAAGGGATACACCGAGCCCGAGGCCATCACCAAGAACATCGGCGACCTGCTCGAGGATCTGCTGCACGAGTGCGAGCAGTACGTGGGCAAGCCCGCCGCCCTCATGACCAAGGACGAGCGCATTCGCGCTATCGGATACCTCGACCGCCGCGGCGCCTTCCTTATCTCCAAATCGAGCGAGCGCGCCTGCGAGTTCTTTGGTATCTCCAAGTACAGCTTCTACAGCTACCTCAACGAGGCCATGGCAGAGGCCGACGACAAGTAAACGACCCGCCTGAACCATCCTTCCCTTAGTGCGAGTTGTTGAATGCGCGAATCCGGGCATCGGCGACAAGGCAAGTTCCATATAATTGAAGGACTAGACAGTTTGAAAGGATGGAGCAAGATGGGGTCGAGCAACGCATCGCGCAGTGGCCGCGGAGGCTTCGCTTCTGCCGCCAGGCATGCGAAACGCGCGTTTGACGAGGGCGAAGACGATCTGTTTGCGTTGAGCCTCGACGACGTGATGAGCGACCGCCCTTGGACCGCCGATGAACTCATGGGCGGCGGGGTTCGCCCGACAAGTGCAAAGCCCGCACCTTCCGCCACACCCGCGCCGGCATCCGTGCCCGCAGATGACTTTGCCACCCGCCCCATCATGCAGGTACCGCGCCAGACCGCCCCTGCGCCCCACCCCATCAGCGATCCGTCCGAGACGGCGGCGTTTCTTGCCGCGGCGACACAGCGTCATGCGTCCAACAGCACACCCGCGGATGCCGCCCCGCAGCAGCCGACACACGCGGCTCCCGAGTACAACAAGACCGGCGTAAAGGACGTATCGGCATCGTCGTATACCAGTGGCACCGATGACGAGCGCTTTGCCGACTACTACACCGAGGAAGAGCCGCCGCACTTCTCCGAGTTTCCTCAAGCGGCAAAGATGGTCTTTATCGCGATTATCGTGGCCTTACTCGGCGTGATCGCGTTTGAGGGATTCCAGCTGTTCCGCGGTCCCACCGCGTCCGAATCGGCAACGCAGCAAAAAGAGGATGACAACCAGTACCTGGACATCAACACCCTCAAAGGCGACCCCAACGACGGAGACGAGTAGCGAAGGTTAAAGGAGGGCTGGAAGAGCCGGCAACGCGTTACGGCTCCAAGAGGCCCGCCATAAAGATGGGCAGATACAACACCTCTCCATCGCGGTGCAGGTTGCACTCAGCAAGCACCAGAGCACGGTCGATTCCGTAACCCTTCGTCACGAGCGCGTTGTCGAGCGCCGCATGGGACCTAAAGCTCTTGCCCGACTTGACCTCGATGGCAAGCACTTCCCCATCGAGCGTCTCCTCGACAAAATCGAGCTCGCCAACCTTTTTGGACGTAAAGTAGCGCAATCTGAATCCATGGGCTTTGAGCTCCTGGGCAACAAAGCCCTCAAACGCCGCTCCCATGTTCATGCCAAAGGCGTCTTCTGCCTCGCCATCAAAAACGCCTTGGGCAACCTTTTTGGAATACGACGACATGAGCATTCCAGTGTCCAAGTAAAACAGCTTAAAAAGACTTCGCTGCTCCCCCAATAAAAGGGGTGCCACAGGCGCAGTTACGTTATACACGGGAAGCGAAACACCCGCCTCCGACAGCCAGAGAAAATGGTCCGTCACCTGCGAAAAACGTTTAACACCGCTAATCGACGACAGCTTGAATCGCTTGTTTTTTGAACCGGACTCGCTAGGAATTAAATCGTAGATATCGCGAATAACCAGGCGCAGCTCGGGCGGAGCGTACTTTGCGATGTCATCGCGATACAGGGCGTGAAGATCGCGGTGGATGTTTCGAACCTCGTCGACATTGCGCGTCGCCAAGAAGGAATTGACCGCGTCGGGCATGCCTCCCACCACCACATACTGATGGAACAGATCGAGCAAGCGGTCATACAGGAAGCCAGGGAGCTCCCCCTCATCCTTTAGACAGCCCCTGAGCATGTCAAACACGCTGGCACCAACGCCATTTGCCCAGCAAAACTCCTCAAAGTCGAGCGGGTACATCTGGACCTGCTCGACATACCCCACCGGCAGGGAGTCGATGCCCTCGAGCTCAACGCCAAGGAGCGATCCGGTAAGGATGTATCGAAAGTCGCCGCGCTGGACCAGGTATTTGATAAACGTCACCACGTTGGGGCATCGCTGCACCTCGTCGATAACCACGACGGTCTTGCTCGCAACCATCGGCTGCGTCGCAGCAATAGACATGCGCACAAGCAGGTCGTCCGCACTTTTCGCCGCCAAAAATGAATCGCGCACGGACGCGTCGGCGATAAGGTCGAACGTCACGACGTTTTCGAACGATTCACGTGCGAACGCGTTGACCAGATATGACTTTCCTACCTGTCGGGCGCCCTTGACCAAAAGGGCCTTGTTAGGCGACGAGGCAAGCCAAGATTCAAATTGTGCTTTCGCTTTTCTCTGTAGCATAAGCGTACCCCTTATTACGTGCTGTTTTAGTACTAGAATACACTTTTCCGTGGTTGTTAGGTGCCCATTTCGACACTTTTCCGAGGTTTTAAAGTGTGCATTACGACACTTTTCCATGGGCGATTTCGACACTTTTTCTGATTTAAGCCTAGCAGCAGCTGGCGAAATCAAGCACCGTCCGCGCGTCATTTCGCACGCGCGCTTGATTTTTGTCCGCGCGTGCTGATAGACTCCATCTTGCCCGCAAGAAGCGGGCGCGTTTTATCCAGAGTCGGGGTAGAGAGTTGGCTCCACGATCCCGACGCCAACCGGCCAAGAGGCACGGTGGCCCTGCCAACATCGATGAAAGGAGTCCGTATGGACAATTTCTCCGAGCGCAGTGAGCGCAACTTCCACAACCTGGCAGCCAAGCAAAAACGAATGCATCTTCTGGACGAGCCGAGCGGCTATGCCTCGGCTTTGGTCAAGAACAGCCTCTCCCACCAGATGCGCTTTACGGTGCAGGTGCTCGAAGAAGAGCTTTGCGCTGCCGGCAATCCACACGTGCTGCAGATTCAGCTGCTCGGAGACGACTCGCGCGAGCCATCCAGCTGGAAGCTGTTTGCCGACGGCACGTGCGTCGCGGACGGATCCGGTGCCTTTGCCCGCGAGTGCTTCTACGAGGGAGCCGAGGTGTTCCTGGACCTGTGCCGCGACGCCGCGCGCGCGGCCGAGCTGCACCAGTGGAGCCAGAGGGAGTACGAGCTGTTGAGTGCCGCGCGCGGGATTGCGGGGGCGTAGGCGAACGCACCCGCCACGCGAGACCGCGACAGCGTTGTTGGCAGGATTGTCCCTGTCTGACTCTTTGATTCCGCGCCTGATCATATTGCCGTTCACCCGTTCGCCTCAACAGTCGCCAGCAATGCAACGCTATAATTCTGTAAACGCATTTGTATTGCATTTCGAGCGATGGGAGCGCTGATGCCCGATAGCTACAAGGAGCTCATCAAGAGCAATCCCGACGAGACCGAGATCAGAAGCTTCCTGGTGGACGGCGACCAGGTCTCCGTGACCCTGCGCATCCCCGACACCCTGCGCGACGCGGCGAAGGAGGAGGCGGCCCTGCGGGGCATGAGCTTCTCCGCCTTCGTGCGCACCTGCATGATCGAAGAGCTCGCGAAAAAGGGGGCATAGAGGCGTGAAGTCGCTAAGCAACGTCGGCGCGGAGCGCCTGGGAGACGCCCTCGGCGAATCCATCGACGACGGCGCGAAGTTGTCGATAATCAGCTCGTATTTCACCGTGTTCGCCTACGGGGAGCTCAAAGAGGAGCTCTCCAAGGTCGACGAGGTGCGCTTCCTGTTCAGCGAGCCCACCTTCATCAAGCGCATGGCCGACTCGAAGGAGCCGCGCGAGTTCGAGGTAGCCCGCCGCGCGCGCGAGGTCGGCGTCGGCGGCTCGGGGCTCGAGCTCACGCTGCGCAACAACCTAAACCAACGCGCGCTCGCCCGCGAATGCGCCGAGTGGATCCGCGAGAAGGGCGTCTTCAAGTCCGCCAAGACGTCCGGCGCCATTCAGCCGGGCGGCACCTACGTGGTGGAGAACCCATCCGGCGACGACCACGCCTTCATGGGCGCCGCCGCGAACTTCACGCAGGAGGGCCTCGGCTACGAGCGCCGTCCGGGAACCGTGACCTGCGTGAGCCATTTCGAGAACGCGACCGAGGCCGTCGGCCTCAAGATGATGTTCGAGTCGGTCTGGGACAACCCTGCCATGGTCGAGGAGGTCACCGCGCAGGTGGCCGCCCAGGTCGAGACGCTCTACCGCGAGAACCCGCCCGAGTTCATCTATTTCCTGACCCTGTACCACCTGTTCCGCGACTTCATGGAGGACGACGAGGACAACGGCATCCGCCCCGGCCTCAAGTTCGAGGAGTCCGTGGTCTGGAGCAAGCTCTACGACTTCCAGAAGGACGCCGTCGTGGGCGCCATCCGCAAGCTGGAGAAGTACAAGGGCTGCATCATCGCCGACTCGGTGGGCCTGGGCAAGACCTACGAGGCGCTCGCCGTCATGAAGTACTACCAGGAGCGCAACGACCGCATCCTCGTGCTGTGCCCGAAGCGCCTGCGGGACAACTGGACCCTGTGGACGCAGGACAACGACGACCGCAACCCGCTGGCCGACGACCGCTTCAGCTACACGGTGCTCAACCACACCGACCTGTCGCGCTACCACGGCATGAGCGGCGAGGTGGACCTCGAGCACCTGCGCTGGGGCCACTTCGACCTCCTCGTCATCGACGAGAGCCACAACTTCAGGAACAAGAGCACCGACGCGGACAAGACCGACCGCTACACGCGCCTCATCGAGGACGTCATCAAGTCGGGCCAGCGCACGAAGGTGCTCATGCTCTCTGCCACCCCGGTGAACAACCGCCTGCTCGACCTGCGAAACCAGATCGAGCTCATCACCGAGGGAGACGACGCGTACCTCGCCGATACCGATGGCATCCCGTCGATCACCCACGTGACGCGCGTCGCCCAGCAGAGGTTCAACGAGTGGAGCAAGCTCTCCGACTCCGAGCGCACGACCGAGAGCTTCGTGAACGCGGTGAACGCCGACTACTTCAAGCTGCTCGACGTGCTGACCATCGCGCGCAGCCGCAAGCACATCACGAAGTACTACGGCGCCGCGAGCGGTACCTTCCCGGCGCGCCGGCCGCCCCTGTCGTTTCAGACGCCCATTGACCTAGAAGGCGAGCTGCCGCCGATTGCCGTGCTCAACGACATGATCGCCCAGCTCACGTTCGCCCAGTACCAGGTGCTCTCCTACGTGCGCGCCGACCAGCGCCGCAAGTACGAGGACCGCTACGGGGACACGTGGGGCAAGGACTTCGAGAGCCAGGTCCACCGCACGACGGCGGTGGCCAACCTCATGCGCGTCAACGTCCTCAAGCGCATGGAGTCCTCCGTGAACAGCTTCCGCATCACGCTGCGACGAATCCTCGACGGCTGCGTCGACCTGCGCGCGAGGCTCGACGCCGACGCGTCGGGGGTCGCCTACGGCACCGAGGGCCTCGAGGACGGGTTCGACGACGACGATGCCGAGGAGTTCGAGGCCGGCGGCAAGGTGCGAGTCGACCTGCGAGACGTCGACGCCCTGCGCCTGGGCCAGGACCTCGACTTCGACATCCAGGTGCTCCGGGCCCTGCTAACCTATGCCGACGCGGTGACGCCCGAGCGCGATGCCAAGCTCGTGAAGCTGCGCGACTTCATCGCGGGCAAGGTCAGCGAGCCGTACAACCCCGGCAACCGCAAGGTGCTGGTGTTCAGCGCGTTCGCCGACACGACGGCGTACCTTTTCGAGCAGCTGGCGCCCTGGCTGAAGCGCGAGCTCGGAATCGAGTGCGCCGAGGTGGCGGGCAGCTCCAACCGGACCTACTCGCTGAAGCTTCCCAGGACCACCTTCGAGAACATCCTCGCGAGGTTCTCTCCCGTCTCAAAGGAGCTGCCGGAGAGCCAGCGGGAGCTCGGCGAGATCGACGTCGTCTTCGCGACGGACTGCATCTCCGAGGGCCAGAACCTGCAGGACTGCGACTGCCTGGTGAACTACGACATCCACTGGAACCCCGTGCGTATCATCCAGCGCTTCGGCCGCATCGACCGCCTGGGATCGAAGAACTCCCAGATCCAGCTGGTCAACTTCTGGCCGGACATCGCGCTCGACGAGTACATCCAGCTCGAGGGCCGCGTGAAGGGGCGCATGGCGCTGCTCGACGCGTCGGCAACCGGCGAGGAGAACGTGCTGGAGGCCAAGGGCAATGGAGAGATGAACGACCTCAAGTACCGTCGCCGGCAGCTCCAGCAGCTCAAGAGCGAGGTGCTCGACCTCGAGGACATCTCGGGCGGCATCTCGATCACGGATTTCGCCTTCGACGACTTCCGCGTGGAGCTCCAGCGCTACGCCAAGGAGCATCCCGGCGCGTTGGAGAACTCGCCGGCGGGACTGCACGCCGTGGCCCCCATCCCCGACGAGCTTCGCAGCGACGTGAAGCCAGGCGTGGTCTTCTGCCTCAAGCAGAACGACGAGGGCAACGATCCCAGGGACACGAACCCTGTCTTCCCGTACTACGTGGTGTACGTGTCGGCCGACGGCGAGGTCATGACGAAGCACACCCAGCCCAAGCCGGCGCTCGACATCATGCGCGCCGTCTGCTCTGGGCATCCCGAGCCCATCGCTAAGCTGTGCCGCGAGTTCAACCGCGAGACCCGCGACGGGACGAGGATGGACGCCTACACCGACCTGCTTGACGATGTCGTTGCGGCCATCACCGGAACGCAGCAGGACAAAGGCATCGAGAGCCTGTTCAGCCTGGGAGAGGTCGGCAGCGGCACCGTCATGGGCTTCAACGACTACTCGTTGGTATGTTTCGCGGTGCTGCGATGAGCGGCATCGACTGGAACGGAATCCTGCGCCTGCCCGAAGCGGCGCTCGCGGGATGCCGCCGCATTCCCAAGACGGTGCTCGTCAAGCAGGCCATGCTCACCAAGACCGAGCAGAAGAGGCTCGACAAGGTCGCGCGCCTCGAGCACTTCGCCACGATCCAGAAGTCCACGACGCGCATCCCGCCGTACGAGGACGACGAGCGCAACGTGCAGAGCGTCGTCTTCCTCCGTTGCGAGATGACAGCCGGGACCATGGCGGTGGCCGAGGTGGCGGAGCTCGTGCACAAGTGCTTCCCGAACCCGACGGTGCTCCTGGTCGAGGCGGGCGGCTGCGCGTGCATATCGGTCGCCCTCACGCGGAGGAGCCAGGCCGAGCAGGGCGCGACGGTCGTCGACCGAATCGAGTCGACGGGCGCGTTCGATCCTGGCCGTTCAGAATACGCGGACTTCCTAGGCGCGCTGGCATTCGGGCGGCTCTCGCAGGGCGACCTCTGGGAGTACCTGGTCGACCTGTCGCGCACCGTAGCGCTGTCCCGCGCGATTGGCGGCCTGGGGTTCTACCCCGTATGCCCCGCTCGAGACCGGGAAAAGCTGATCGCCCTCACGTCGCGCTACGATGAGATGGGAGCCTCCGTCAAGCGGCTGAAGGAGCAGCGGCGGTCGAAGGACATAACGCTCAACGAGTCCGCGAAGCTGAGGATGGAAATGAAGGAAGAGGAGCGACGCCTGAGGGCGGTCGCCGATGAGATAAAGGAGATCTGCAATGGCCGTTCTGTTACTTTGGGACGCACTACCTCTCTGTGAAATTCATTAGATTCGTCACCCATTGCATTATCCCAAAATTGTGCGTTCTCCTCCCAGATTTTTTTACTTTCCTCTGTTCCCATGTTCTCTCCCACTCCCCAAATTTGCTTTTTTGCTTCCATTAAATCTTCCTTACTATATTCCATTGTTACCCTCCATAACTTCTGATTGTTGCCGTCTTGACGATTATGTATCTTTACATTACCTTCTGAAACATATGGCGCACCTTGTCCAGGCGGCTGTTTGGACGGCGGGGCTGGATGACCGGCTGACCGACAGCGGCCTGATATCCTTTCAGCTCTGTAAGGCATACGCTCCGCCCGTTGGTGTAAAAGGCCAGATCAGTACGGTATGCCTGTATACAGCGGGCGGGAATCTCGCCAGTAAAGACAACTTCATCCTTTTTTACCTGGGCCGTTTCGATGGTGGCACAGTATTTCGGTGCATCATGATAAGCCCTGGAAAGATATTCCCGGGGCGCATAGAGGGTGAAGGAGAGATAAGGTTCCAGCAGTTGCGTCCCTGATTCCTTCAATGCCTGTTCCAATACAATCGGGGCCAATGAGCGGAAGTCCGCCGGCGTGCTGACCGGACTGTAATAAAGCCCGTATTCAAAGCAAATCTTACAGTCCGTTACGTTCCAGCCGAACAAGCCCTGCTCCAGCCCGTAACGGATACCATCCCTGACAGCGTTTTGAAAACTCTGGTTCAAGTATCCCAGCGAAACCCGGCTCTCGTATTGTACACCGGAGCCAAGCGGGAGTGGTGTAACAGACAGTCCGATGGATGCCCAAAACGGGTTGGGCGGCACCTCGATATGGATGGTGTGGCTGGCTGCTTTGAGCGGCCGCTCCATATAAATGACGGTGGGTTCCTTTACCACTGTTTCAAGCTTGTATTTTTCCGACAGCAAAGCGGAAACAACCTCCAACTGCACCCGGCCCAAAAAAGAAAGAATGATCTCATGGGTGATGGAATCCACCTCGCAGCGCAAAAGCGGGTCAGTATCCGCAAGTTGCGTAAGAGCGTCCAGCAGCCGTTCTCTTTGCGCTGCCGTTTTCGGCGCAATCGACGTCCGCAGCATGGGGAGGGGGTCCTCACGCCACCTTTTACGAGGGAGCCGGGTTGGGTCCCCTAATACATCGTTTAACCTCACGCTGTCGCTGGGAAGGATAACAATTTCACCCGGATAAGCGGTGTCTGTCCGAACAATTTCCCCTTTGGATGGAATACGCATCTCTGTGATTTTCAGCTTTTCTCTCCCGGCCAGGGCCACCGTATCCCGCAGGCGCAGCGTTCCGCTGTATAGCCGTAGATAGACACGCCGCTGGCCGCAATCTGTATACTCCACCTTGAAAACGCTGCCGCATAGGGCGGCGCTCCCCTGTTCCCCAATCGGTTGGAACAGCCCTGTCACCGCATCCATCAACGGTTGAATGCCAAGGCCCTTTTTGGCGCTGCCATAATAGACCGGGAACAGGGAGGCGTCTTGAACCCGCCGCTGTTCCTCCCGCACAAGTTTTTCCCGGCTGATTGGTTCTCCTGCGATATACTTTTCCAATAATTTATCGTTATTTTCGATGACCGCATCCCATGCTTCTATGTCGGTATTTTCCTCCAGGACTATTTCCGGGGACAGCGACACCGTCTGCTTGATGATAATATCGGCGGAGAGCTTATCCCGAACAGACTGAACCACGCTCTGCAAATCAACGCCAGCCTGGTCGATCTTGTTGATAAAGATAACGGTGGGAATGTTCATTTTCCGCAGGGCATGGAACAGAATACGGGTCTGGGCCTGCACGCCATCTTTAGCGGAGATCACCAAGATGGCCCCATCTAAAACAGCCAAAGAGCGGTACACCTCCGCCAAAAAATCCATGTGGCCGGGCGTATCCACAATGTTGACTTTACATCTGTGCCACTGGAAGGAAGTGACTGCCGCTTGAATGGTAATCCCACGCTGCCGCTCCAAAAACATGGTGTCCGTCCTCGTTGTCCCTTTTTCGACGCTCCCCGGTTCTGAAATGGCTCCGCTGGCATATAGCAGGCTCTCCGTCAAGGTCGTCTTTCCAGCGTCTACATGGGCAAGAATTCCAATATTGATTATTTTCATGTGATTGTCCTCCCTTTACTGCCCCGAAGGGCATAAAAATCCCCAGCAGTAAAATACTTTTACCACTGGGGATGATAATTTGCGGACATACACATATACAGCTACACCTGTTTGTGAGTGCTGTTTTTGGGGATATGTCAAAATTGATAAGACAAAAGTATTCTTAAATTGGGTACAAAAAACTAAGCCCCTACAAAAGGGATTATCATAATCCTTTGTTCCCACTATTTGATTATAGTTTTATTTAAGAATACCTTGCCGCATATTTTTTACTCCTTTTCTGGACTTGAATTATTATATCACATCAGTTTTAGGAAAACAAGTATCTAAAAGAAATTTTTCTTCCCCTTATATGTAACAATCATACCGGCTTCCTAACGTTCAGAATGGTTTCTACTGTCTGCTGCGGTGTTTGGTTGGAATTGTCCAGCCAAAAGCCGATCCGTGGTGTTGTCTGCATTTTACTAAATACAAATTCAATGTATACAGAAAGAAATATATAAGGAGTGGGAGGGATTCCGCCGTAGTCGGCATTGTAGGAAAATCCAAAAGTTTAGATTTTCTCAAAATGCTTATCTTTTGGTCTTTGGTTCGGAATAGTGTAGTGCTGGCGGTCTATCTATTGTTTTCGGTTGCTTGCTTCCTTACCGTACATGAGCATCTAAGCACGGGTGATATTGTGCTTGATTTTTTCTCAGGCTCAGCATCGACCGCCCATGCCATGTTCCTGCAGGAGCTCGGAAAAGATGATCGCTATCAGTTTATCCTTGTCCAGCTTCCAGAGCCTTGTGACCCGAAACGCGACGCCTACAAGGACGGGTATGAGACTCTCTGCGACATAGGCGAAGGACGCATTCGCCGCGCAGGCGACAAAATCAAAACCGAGCTCGAGGAATCCAACCGTCAACTCAAGCTTGGCGAGGGACCCAAGCAGCTTCCCGACATCGGCTTCCGTGTGTTCGAGCTCGATGAGTCCGGCATTGAGAAGCCCGAGCCCGGTCAGCTCCTCTTCGACGTGGTCAAGCCCGATCGCTCCGATATGGATATCGTCTTCGAGATGATGCTCAAATGGGGCCTCGAGCTCACGCTGCCCGTCGAGAAGTCTGAAGCCGCGGGCTATCCCATCTGGTCCGTCGCTTGCGACGAGCTCGTCTGCTGCATGTCCCGAGGCCTCACCATTGAGGCGCTCGAGGCCATCGCCGACATGGAGCCCAGGCGCGTTCTCATCCTCGATTCCGTCCTCGACGACACCCTCAAGCTCAACGCCGTGCAGATCTTCAAGCACGCCGGCGAGCGCATGGGCTGTGAGATCGAATTGAGGACGGTCTAGCATGGCGGCGCTCGAGTTCAAGTTCTCATCCGACCAGCAGCACCAGCTGGAGGCCATCGAAGCAACCTGCGACCTGTTCCGCGGACAACAATTTATTGGCAGCGTATTCTCCGCCGATTCCGGCCGCAAAGGCCAGACGGCAATCGGCGAGCTCATGGTCGGCCACGGCAACGAGCTTCGCGTGGCGCCGGGCCAGCTCCTCGACAACCTGCACGCCGTGCAGGAGGAGGGCTGCCTCCCGGCAACCGACGTCCTCACCGATGGGCGCCTGCGAGACTTCACCGTCGAGATGGAGACCGGCACCGGCAAGACCTACGTCTACATCCGCTCCATCTACGAGCTAAACCGCCGCTACGGCATCACCAAGTTCGTTATCGTCGTGCCGAGCGTGGCCATCCGCGAGGGCGTCCTCAAGAGCCTCCAGACCACCCGCAGGCACTTCGAGACGCTCTACGACCGCACGCCGCTCGACTACTTCGTGTACGACTCGAAGGACATGGGGCCGGTGGGTAACTTCGCCACGTCGAGCTCCATCCAGGTCATGGTCATCAACATCGACGCGTTCAACAAGGGCCTCGAGAAGGATGGCACCGCGAAGGAGGGCAACCTCTTCCACCGTCCCAGCGAGAAGCTCACCGGCGGCTTCAGCCCTCGCGAGCTCGTGAGCGCCTGCAAGCCCGTCGTCATCATCGACGAGCCCCAGAGCGTCGACAACACCAAGCAGGCCAAGGCCGCCATCAAGAGCCTGAACCCGCTGTTCGTGCTGCGCTACTCGGCCACGCACAAGCAGGCCTACAACATGATCTACCGCCTCACGCCGGTCGACGCCTTCGAGCGCCACCTGGTGAAGGGCATCTGCGTGGACTCGATCAAGGCCGAGGCGAACCTCAACGGCGCGTACGTGAGGCTCGAGTCCGTCAAGTCCGACCCGTTCTCCGCCAAGGTGTCCATCGACGTGCGCCAGGCCGACGGCACGCAGAAGCGCAAGGCCGTCACGGTGAAGACCGGCAACGACCTCTACCAGAAGAGCGGCGAGAACAGCGACTACGAGAGCGGCTGGGTCGTCAACAACATCGGCGCCGCCGAGGGCGACGAGTTCATAGAGTTCCAGAACGGCCAAGTACTCGAGCCAGGCGAAGCATTGGGCGACGTCAACGAGGAAATCGTCAAGCGCGCGCAGATCCGCCGCACCATCGAGGACCACCTGGCCCGCCAGTTCGAGCTTTGGCCACGCGGCGTGAAGGTGCTCTCGCTCTTCTTCATCGACCGCGTCGACCGCTACCGCATCTACGAGCCCGAGGTCCACGGAGGCCTGTACGCCCAGATGTTCGAGGAAGAGTACGCAAGCGTCCTGAACTCGAAGGCGCCTCGTCGCATCGCCAAGGCGGCGGGGATCGGCAAGGGCACGTGGCTCGAGTGCTACGAGGCCGTCGGCGCACCGCTGGTGCGCGACCCCCACGCCGTGCACCAGGGCTATTTCGCCAAGGACAAGAAGGGCAAGTTCAAGGACTCCAAGGGAGCCGCCGGCACCGCCGACGACGCCGGGGCCTTCGAGCTCATCATGCAGAAAAAGGAAACGCTCATCTCCTTCCCAGACGGCAAGGATGCGGACAAGGACGTCTCGTTCGTCTTCAGCCACTCCGCGCTCAAGGAGGGCTGGGACAACCCCAACGTCTTCCAGATCTGCACGCTCGTCGAGACCAAGGACAACCTCACCAAGCGCCAGAAGATCGGCCGCGGCCTGCGCCTGTGCGTGAACCAGGACGGCGAGCGCCTGTACGACCCCGAGGCGAACGTGCTCACCGTCATCGCGAACGAGAGCTACGACGACTTCGCCAACGGCCTGCAGAAGGAGCTCGAGGCTGAGGACTTCAAGTTCGGCGTCATCACCCCGGAGAGTTTCACAAAGGTCACGGTCAAGAGTCCCGAGGGCGTCGAGGAGCGCCTGGGCTACGAGAAGTCGAAGCAGGTCTTCGACCACCTCGTCGCAACCGGCATGGTCGACGGCAAGGGCGCAGTGACGCCCGAGCTGAAGGCGGCCGCCGAGGAGGGCAAGGTGGAGCTTCCCGCCGAGCTCGAACCCGCCAAGGAGCAGGTCGAGGCGATCATCATCCACAAGTCCCAGAGGGTCCAGATCCGCGACAAGGCCAAGGAAGTCTCGGTCGAGCTGCAGAAGGACGTCACGCTCGACCCTGCGTTCCAGGCCCTGTGGGACCGCATCCGCCAGCGCACGCGCTTCCAGGTCGAGGTCGACTCCGGCAAGCTCATCAAACGCGCCATCGAGGCGGTCGACGGCATGCTCGTCGTGCGCCCGCCCCAGGTGACGAGCGAGCGTGCATCACTGGGCATCGACGACGCAGGCGTGAGTGCCGAGGGCACGGGCGCCTCCGTGGTGTCCGTTTCGGAAAAGGTGAAATACGACCTTCCCGACCCGATCGCAGAGCTTCAGGACGTCGTCGGGCTCACCCGCGGCACCATTAAGGCAATTCTCGAGGGCTGCAGCCGCTTCGACGAGTTCGAGGTCGACCCCGCGACCTTCCTCGCGCAGGTAGGCGACAAGATCAACCGCGTGAAGAACGACCTCATCGCCCAAGGCATCAAGTACGTGCGCCTTCCCGAGGATGAGTGGTACACCATGCACGACCTTGAGCTCGACGACTACACGGCCTACCTCGGACAGAATGCATGGAAGCCGGACATGATGAGTAAGAGCCTGTACAACTACGTGGTCTACGACTCGGCGGGGGTCGAGCGCTCCTTTGCCGAGGCTCTCGACAAGCAAGAGGAGGTGCTCGTTTTCGCGAAGCTCCCTTCGACGTTCAAGATCGACACGCCGCTCGGCAGCTACAACCCCGACTGGGCGTATGTCGAGGAGGCTGACGGCGAGCGCCGCGTCTACTTCGTGACCGAGACCAAGGGCGGAAAGAACGGCGAGCCCGCCCTGCGCGACGCGGAGAAGATCAAGATCGGCTGCGCCAAGAAGCACTTCGAGGCGCTGGACCTTGGAAACGACTTCCATTACAACGTGCGCACAACGTATCAGTACGAGGCGGTGAAGGCCTAGGATGTCGAAGCCGCCCGGAAAGATGACGCGAAAGCAGCATTGGGTGCCGCGGTTCTATCTGCGCCATTTCGCGGATTCCTCCGGGCAGCTTCATGTTTACAACAAGAACAGCGGTGTTTTTTACCGAACAAAGGTCGAAGACGTATGCAGCAAACGCGATCTGTACGAAGTCAGGTATTCCAATATAGTGAACGATAGTGACGATAAGTACTATGCGCAGAACCTTATCGAGGCGAAGCTGTCTGAGAATGAAAGCCAGATTTCCGTTTGCTATTCAGGCCTTTTGCAATGCTGCAAGGACGCGATACTTGAAGGCGACACCTTTCGACAGGGGCGGCAGGCGGTCTGTAAATTAGCCTCAAACCTCATAGTGCGCCATCCTGCAACGATGCTTGCGAATAGGAACCGAGCGCGTGAAGATTCCTCCAATCTTCTGGAAGATGTCGTTTTGACAGAAGAAGAGAAGGCACTCCTAGATTGGTCTGGCTGGAACGACGATCATGAGGCTCTTGCCGAGCTTTCGGTTTCCGCAACCCTGCTGTTTTCCGAAGACAGTTCCGTTCCGGCCAACCGCATCTCCGAAGCGTTTCTTGAAAAGCGATTCTGCATTCTCGAAGCGCCTATCGGATCGGGATTCGTCACAACGTCAATGCCCATGTTCATAATCGGGCCAGAGGACGATTCCTATGATTTCGACTTCGCATACATGCCATTAAGCAGCAAGTATGCAGCGCTCTTCACCACTGATAGTTCGCTCGAGTCGTTCTATCGACTGAATGTCCCACACATCGAGCTCATGAATCGGCTTCTCCTGTTGAACTGCAGACACTGGGATGTTGCGCTATCGAGGAAGAGCGATCCGCTTAAGCACGCAGTTTGCGATTGGGTCAAAACAGCAAGCAATTAATCGGAAGGAATAGACTTGATTGTACGAAAGTTGACGATTGCCAATTTTCGAGGCATTGAACGGCTCGAATGGGTAATTCCTGCCGATAAGAAACTCATCTGCATCATAGGCGCAGGCGATTCAGGAAAGACGACGGTATTAGACGCTCTCGATTGGCTTCTTGGCGACAGGTGGAACCTTCCAATTTCATTTGCTGACTTCAAGGACGAGTCGAAGCCGATTATCATTACCGCTGCCTTATCTCAAATTCCAAACGAATTGTTATCCGTCGACTCCTGTGGACTGTGCTTGCAGGGCATATCGGAGGCCGGTGAGATCGCTTCCGAGCCATTTGATGGATTTGAGCAATGCCTCGTTGTCGAGTTGTCGATAGGCATTGACTTTGAACCGACTTGGTCAATCATCCACCCCGACGGATCGCCCGCACCGTTCAGAGCGTCCGTAAGAAGAAAACTCGGAGTTTCCAAGCTCGATGAAAAGGTCGACACTCATCTTCGTTGGTCGCGCAATTCTGCACTGGGTAGGGTATCACGAGGTACCAACGGAGCGGAGACGGCATTACGTGACGCCACTCAGGCCGCCCGTAATGCCCTGAACAAGCTCTCGGTACCTGCGGATTTTGCCTCCGTGTTGGACAAGATTAAGGCCAGCGCCCGGGCCTTGGGCGCTGCCGACTACTCGGATATGACTCCAGGACTCGATGTTTCAAGAGGCGACGGCTACGGTTCACTCGCGCTTTATTCAGAAAACGTTCCCGTTCATCGCTATGGACTCGGCACGCGTCGTCTTACAAGTCTCGCGATACAAAAGCTCGGCGCCACCGATAAATCTACGCTCTTGATCGACGAGGCGGAAAGCGGGCTTGAACCGCACCGCGTTATCGGTCTTATAGAGGCCTTGAAGTCCGATGAGGACATCTCGCAAGCATTCCTTACCACCCATTCGAGCAACGCCGTCGAGAGCTGCTCTGCTGCAGAAATTGCAATATTGGCAAATCGAAACGGAATAGCTCGGTGCTCTTTCGTGCCTGAAGAGCTCGAGGGCCTTCATCGCTCGAACCCTTCTCCTTTTCTGGCACGGTCAATTATCGTTGTTGAGGGGCAAACGGAAGAGGGCCTTTATAGGGCTTTTGCGGAATACCATGACAAAATAGCTCGAGCTGAAGGCAACCCAACATTGGCAGCGCAGGGGGTCTGTATCTGTCAGGGCAATGGGGGTGCACACGCCGTCTCGAAAGCGATAGGATTCGCATCTTTAGGATATAAGGTTGCCCTTCTTGTAGATGCTGACGATTCTGACACTAATAACAAATTGGAAAGTGCCACGCAGTCTGGTGTGCACATCTTTACATGGCCCAATGGTTGGTCTACGGAAAGCGCCATATTCGATGCGTTGGAAAAGGAGCAGATATCCCAGCTACTTGAATTTATCGCAGATGAGGAAATAGTTCCACGCGAACGCATTAGCTCCAATTTCTCCAGTAATGGATTAGGCACATTCGACCCCTCATCACCAGGAACATGTTGGCTTGGCAGGCCCGAGGAAGACGTAAGGAAAAAACTTGTAGCTTCAGCTTCGAATGCGAGCGCGAACCGAAAAGGCTGGTTCAAAAGCATTTCCGCAAGTATCGAACTTGGAAAATGGCTTATCGACGCAGTTGCTCAAAGCGATCGATTCATGCAATCGAATTTGCGCAAAACATACCATGCACTGCTCAACACTTTTCCTACGGAGGATTAATGGGGGCGCCAGATAATGAGAGCGGAGCGCTCGCTGCCGAAGTCCTCTCAGCAGCCCCCTGCTCCGTCGAGCTTCCGGCAGGGACAGGAAAAACGCAGTTGATCGCTTCGGTAACGAAGCTCGCCGGGAATCTCGAAAAAAAGACCTTGATCCTCACTCATACCAATGCCGGAGTCTTCGTTATTAAAAGTCGCCTCCATCGTTTTGGGGTCGATTCGTCCAAATACTCTGTATCCACCATTTGCGCGTGGGCCGAAAGGGTTTCACATGCATATCCATTGCTCTCGGGGGTAGACGCCGAAGCAACTCACTCCGATCCCAACTATTACACCCAGTGTGTCTTAGGGGCTGTCAAGCTATGCTCCTCCGATGTGTTTGGGTCTGTCATATCGGCCAGCTATTCCCTGATTCTTATCGACGAATACCAGGACTGCGACATGGCACAACATCGCCTTGCGATTGCCCTTCGGGACATAATCGGATCCGTCGCCGTTTTCGGCGACAGGCTTCAGCGAATTTTCGATTTCAATGGTCAGCAATTCCCTGATTGGGCACTAGACGTTGAGACTTCCTTCGCCCCATTGGGGTCACTCGATCCCAAACCTCACCGCTGGTCAAAAACAAACCCTGAACTTGGGAGATGGTTACTGGAATACGTCAGGCCAGAACTAATGGCAGGCAAGCAACTGAACTTCGAAACAATCGGAATCCCCAATGTGAAACACATTTTGTCGAGTCCGTCCCAGGAGGAACTAATTGAAAGTGCATACGCAATGCGGCGCGGAAGCAAAAGCGCTGCGGTGCTGTGTCCCAATCTTCCCCTAGCCTTTTCCGAAAGACTATCAAAAAGACTGGCAGGGTCATTTGAGTTTGTAGAAGAAATGGAGGGTAAATTCGCAAGAGAACGACTGGCATCGTTCCCTTCTCAAGGGAATTCCGGGGAGAAGGTAAGATGGCTTGCGGAACTTGCACTTGAATGCCATTCGCGCCTTTCGAAAGTTCTCGATAATCCGGTTCTTCGCGCATTGCAAGAAAGCAAATCTCTAGATCGATACCTGTCCGCAAAAGCTCGCAAGAACCACGCCGACGTACTCATCAATCTTGGACTGGCTTCTCGAGAATTCAATAAGGCTACTTTTAAGAAAGTATGCAGCTCCATTTCCAACCACTGGGGGTCTTATCTAGTTAGGCGAGAAGCCTGGAATGATGCTCTGTTCGCCATCGATACGTTTCTCGATACGGAAGAGGATCTTGTTTCTATATTTGAACGCATAAAGGCAAACGATTGGCACCAGCGGCATAAACCGACTTCGTTTAAGGTCTCGCGCGTTCTTTTAGTCAAGGGACTTGAATTCGATAGCGTCGCCGTCGTCAAAGCTTCGGACCAGAAAGCCTATTCAAAAGAGAATCTCTACGTTGCTCTGACAAGACCCACACGCCAACTTGTGCTATTTGATTAGCACTATTGTATGTGCAATATCAAGTGCCCCGCGCTCGGTCTCGACAAGTAGCATCGCACGCGGGAACGCCAGCATAGGCTTGCATTAAAAACAAATTGAGCCCGGTGACTTGAATCAGAGGTCATTCCCGAGGCCATCGACCTATAGCTTGTCCGCATAACGACAGTTTTATCAAATGGGCCTCAATTGTGACAGTCGAGAGCCTCTACCTTCCCTCCGCTTTCAGCTTCAGCAGTAAATCGCCCAGCTCGGGGCACTTGCTGGAAAGGCGCGTCTGAGCTCGCTCGCCCATCCCCCACCGTTGACGGACTTCTTGGGCGCGCGGGCTCACACGGTAGTCCCCCTCCATCATCTGCTTGAGCAACTTGGCGGTTACGCGCGCGTCGGCCAGGGCGCTGTGGGCGTGCCCCGTCGACTCGTCAAACCCGATGCCAAACCACGTCGCCGCGTCACTCAACGAGACGCGCCCGTGGCTGCCCACGTCCATGATCGAGGTGTAAAACGCCTGCAGGTCAGCCCAGTCCGCAGGAAAGGCGGCGAGGTCGATGTGCTTTGCCTGGCACTCGGTCAAAAGCTGTCGACGATCCGCCCCGCTCCAGCAAACCACCTGGGCGGAGTAGCGACCAATCCAATCGCTGAGCCTTTTGATCACCATGTAGAGCGGGTCGGCCATCGCGGTGTCCACGGCTGATATCCCCGTAAGCTCGCGGACGGGGAACGCAACGCCTTCGGTAAATTCCGTCTGCACAAACTGCGAGAACTCGCCCATAACGTTGCCGTGGTAATCGAGCTTGACGGCGCCGACCTCGATAATCTCATTGCGCAGTCCACGGCGCTGGCGCTGCTTTGGCACCGGCGCAAACTCAAAGTCCAGCACAATCTGGCGCGCAAAGTTCGTCGTATCGATAGCCGAGATACCCGGCGTCTTTTCAGCTGACACGGTTAGGGCCTTTCTCCGTCAATTGCCGCTTGTTACATAAGCGGCTGCATTGCCGTAAGGATAGGCGCTCGTGCGGACATGAAATGGCCGATCTGATTGATTTCGTGAGGCTCCTGGCCGCTCTGGTCTCGCTCCTCACGGCGCTTATCGGACTTTCCGAGGCACTTAAGCAGCGTACGAAGCAAAAGAAGAGGGGTCGACGCCGTTAAGGCATTGACCCCTTGAACTAAGTAACGGCGCTGCCCAGCTATCACCCTTGGGCTGCCGTCGACTTTATTCTACCCACGGTTGCCAGGTTTAACAAATGAATTTTCAGTAATGGAGCCTCGGAGCCCGCTCCTGCGTTCGCTCAACTCGTCGCTCTACTCCAGCCACCGCCCATCATCCACGGAGCACACAACCGCAAATGCTAAAGACCACGCGATCGGGCAAAGCCCCGTCCCCAGCAACACAGGACGGACCCTCAGCTTCCTTTACGTTATAGCTAGCTATAACGTAATTCGACAAGCGGCGCACGAAAAGGGGCGGCACGCCACCGCACGTGAACCGTTCCGGAAGCTCCTGACCGCTCTGGTCTCGCTCCTCACGGCGCTCATCGGACTTACCGAGGCACTCAAGCAGTGCTCGAAGCATAAAAAGAGGGGTCGACGCGGTTAAGGCATCGACCCCTTAATCTAAGTAACGGCGCTGCCCAGCTCTTCACCACTTGGGCTGTCGTCAGCCTTATTATACCCACGGGGCAAACCCTTTGAAGTGCGGCTTGGCGCCGCATGACGTCGGCGAACGAGGCGATGCGTCCGCCGACGAATAGTACCGAATCGGTTACTTCTTGCTCTCGGGCAAGACCAGATCCACGGCAGCGTCCTTGGCAGCATCGATGTGCTGAGCCACGACCGGCGTCTGCGGAAGAATCAGGTTAAGGACAATGGCCATGATGGCGGTGGGGGTTACGGCATTGGAGCCGATAACGGTGGACACCCAGGTGGGCATACCCTCGCCGGCAAGGCAGCCGCTGGCCATCCAGATACCCAGGCCAAAGACGACGGAGGTACCGACGATGGTGGTAGTGCGCTGCGTGAGACCCTCGCGGGTGAACATGCGCACGCCGTTCATGGTGATGGTGCCAAAGACGCCGACGGTCGCGCCACCGATGACGGGCTGCGGGATAGCGGAAAGGACGGCAGAGAGCTGCGGGAACAGACCGGCGA